>Ga0307513_10009930_pt1 | contig 12007 bp, 9 predicted proteins | sample 15_EM_MG_FD_202174 | JGI IMG/M metagenome (GOLD analysis project Ga0307513, IMG submission 202174) | Populus trichocarpa ectomycorrhiza microbial communities from riparian zone in the Pacific Northwest, United States - 15_EM | ecosystem: Host-associated > Plants > Roots > Unclassified | place... | reverse complement strand
GGCCTGCCACACAACGAGCGGGCAACGCCGCCTGGCATCCAGAATCGCCCCGGCCCTCCGGGTTGGGCCTGCAAGGGGGCGCATGCGTTGTTGCGCCGCTTGCCCAGGCGGGCAGCCTGGGCTGCGCGTCGCGCCTAGCCTGCGCCCCCTTGCAGGCCCAACGCGGGCCCAACCCAAAGCCCGACAGCCTCCTAGAATCTCGCCATGGTTCCGCACCTCATCACCGCGCTGTCTGGGCCCATCAACGAACTCGAAGCCCGCGTGCTCGAGTCGATGCCGGCCATCGAGCGCTGGTTCCGCCTCGAATGGATGGAGCACACGCCGCCGTTCTACACGTCGGTCGATCTGCGCAACGCCGGCTTCAAGCTGGCGCCGGTGGACACCAACCTGTTCCCCGGCGGCTTCAACAACCTGACGCTCGAGATGCTGCCGCTGGCGGTGCAGGCGGCGATGGCGGCGATCGAGAAGATCTGCCCCGAAGCGAAGAACCTGCTGCTGATTCCCGAGGCGCACACCCGCAACACGTACTACCTGAGCAACGTGCAGCGGCTGGTGCAGATCTTCACCCAGGCCGGGCTGAACGTGCGCCTGGGCACGCTCGACGAAGAGATCAAGTCGCCGTCCCGGCTCGCCTTGCCCGACGGCAGCGAGCTGACCTTGGAGCCGCTGCTGCGCACGCGCGGCCGGCTCGGGCTGAAGGACTTCGACCCCTGCACGATCCTACTCAACAACGACCTCTCGGCCGGCATCCCGCCGGTGCTGGAGAACCTGCACCAGCAATACCTGCTGCCACCGCTGCACGCCGGCTGGGCGGTGCGGCGCAAGAGCCGCCACTTCCAGAGCTACGAAGAGGTGGCGAAGAAATTCGCCAAGCTGCTCGGCATGGACCCGTGGCTGATCAACCCGCTGTACGGCCAGTGCGGCCAGGTCGACTTCGACGAAGCCACCGGGCTCGAGTGCGTGCAGGGCCACGTCGAGACGCTGCTGGCGAAGATCCGCCGCAAGTACAAGGAATACGGCATCGGCGAAAAGCCGTTCGTCGTCGTCAAGGCCGACAACGGCACCTACGGCATGGGCATCATGACCGTGCACGACCCGAAGGAGCTCGACGACCTGAACCGGCGCACGCGCAACAAGATGAGCGTCGTCAAGGACGGCCAGCCGGTCAGCGAAGTCATCATCCAGGAAGGCGTGCCGACCTACGAGCGCGTCAACGGCGCGGTCGCCGAGCCGGTGGTCTACATGATCGACCGCTATGTGGTCGGCGGCTTCTACCGCGTGCATGCCGAACGCGGCGTCGACGAAAACCTCAACGCGCCGGGCTCGGGCTTCGTTCCGCTGGCCTTCGCCGAAAGCCACCAGCTGCCGCGGCCAGGCGCCAAGCCCGGCGCCAGCGCACCGAACCGCTTCTACATGTACGGCGTGATCGGGCGGCTGGCGATGCTGGCCGCCGCCTACGAGCTGGAAGCCACCGACCCCGAAGCCGAGATCTATGAGTAGCCGGCATGAGTAGCGGCCATGAGTGGCGGCCGCAAGCGCGGGCCCGCTGACAGGCAGCGCTTGTTGCACCGCACAACGGCCGCTGTAGCATAGCCCCCCGGCGCAACCGCGAGGCCGCCTCCGTCTCCCCCTCGTGACCTCCGCCCAAGCTCCCCGCTCGCCCGCCGCCCTGGCCGCGCTCACGCTCGGTGCCCTGGGCGTCGTCTATGGCGACATCGGCACCAGCCCGCTCTACACGCTGCAGCTGATCTTCGAAGGCGGCCACGTCGAGGTGACGCGCGACAACATCCTCGGCGTGCTGTCGATGATCTTCTGGACGATGACGATCATCGTCTCGCTGAAATACGTGCTGCTGATCCTGCGCGCCGACAACAACGGCGAAGGCGGCCTGATCGCGATGCTGGCGCTGGCCACCAGCGCGGTGGCGGCCAAGCCGCTGTTGCGGCGCAACCTGCTGGTGGTGGGCATGTTCGGCACCGCCATCTTCTATGGCGACGGCGTCATCACGCCGGCGATCACCGTGCTCGGCGCGGTCGAAGGCCTGCGCGTCATCGCGCCGGCGTTCGGCAGCTGGGTGCTGCCGATCTCGCTGCTGGTGATCACCGCGCTGTTCGCGGTCCAGCGGCTCGGCACCGGCCGCATCGGCAAGGCCTTCGGGCCGATCACCTTGGTCTGGTTCGTCGTGCTGGTGCTGCTGGGCGTGCCGCACATCATCGACCGGCCCGAGGTGCTGCAAGCCTTCGACCCGCGCTGGGCGATCGGCTTCTTCATCCACCACAAGCTGGTGGCCTTCGTGATGCTCGGCGCGGTCGTGCTGTGCGTCACCGGCGGCGAGGCGCTGTACGCCGACATGGGGCACTTCGGCAAGCTGCCGATCCGGATCGCCTGGTTCGCCTTCGTGATGCCGGCGCTGGTGGTCAACTACTTCGGCCAGGGCGCGATGCTGCTGAGCCAGCCCGAGGCGGTGAAGAACCCGTTCTACCTGATGGCGCCCTCCTGGGCCCAGGTGCCGCTGCTGGTGCTGGCCACCATGGCGGCGGTGATCGCGTCGCAGGCGTTGATCTCGGCGGCGTATTCGGTCACCAAGCAGGCGATCCAGCTCGGCCTGCTGCCGCGCATGCGCGTGCTGCACACCTCCGTGCGCGACACCGGGCAGATCTACGTGCCGTTCATCAACTGGGGGCTGTACGTCTTCATCGTGCTGGCGGTGGCGATGTTTAAGAGCTCCGCCGCCCTCGGCTCGGCGTACGGCATCGCGGTCACCTTGGACATGACGATCACCACGGTGATGACCTTCTACGTCATCCGCTACGGCTGGAAGTACCCGCTGCCGCTGTGCGTGCTGGCGACCGGCTTCTTCTTCGTCATCGACATCACCTTCTTCGCGTCGAACATGCTCAAGCTGCTCGCCGGCGGCTGGTTCCCGCTGGTCATCGGGATCGGCATGTTCACGCTGATGCTGACCTGGATGCAGGGCCGCAAGCTGGTCGCCGAACGGCTGCGCGACGAGGCGATCGACCTGAAGGGTTTCCTCGACGCGGTGTTCATCAGCCCGCCGCTTCGCGTGCCCGGCACGGCGGTATTCCTGGCCGCCGAAGTCGGCCTGACGCCGAACGCGCTGATGCACAACCTGAAGCACAACAAGGTGCTGCACGAGCACAACCTGTTCGTCAGCGTTCGCCACCACGAGGTGCCGTGGGTCGGCTTCGGCAAGCGCATCGAGATGGATGCGCTCGGCCACGACTGCTGGCAGATCACGCTGCACTTCGGCTTCAAGAACGACCCCGACGTACCCGAAGCGCTGAAGCTGCTCGAAGGCCGCGGCGTGCCGCTCGACGAGATGGATACCAGCTACTTCCTCAGCCGCGACACGGTGATCCCGACCTTCGGCGGCGGCATGGCGCTGTGGCGCGAGAAGCTCTTCGCCAGCATGCACCGCAACGCCTCGGCGGCGGCCGACTTCCTGAACCTGCCGGCGAATCGAATCGTCGAAATGGGGTCGAAGGTCGAGATCTGACCTGGATCAGGTCATCGGCTGCGCCGGCGGCGTATCGGCGCTCAGCGGAATGACCTGCCGCCCGTCCAGACGAACCGGGCGGCCGACCGCCAGCGGCTGCGGGTGGCCGACGCTGCGCGCGCTGCCGTCGCCCATGCGGATTTTCAGCTGGTAGATGCCGGCGTTCGGCGCCACCGCCTCGACCGTGCCGCATTCGGCGCAAACCGCTGTCGTGGCCGGCACCGGCCCTTCGAGCACCAGCGCGGTGGCCAATGCGCCAAGCGAGAAGAGTCCGAACGCACCGCCGATCAAGGCCATCTTCTGCCGGTGGCCGGGCAGTTCGGCAGCCGGTTGCAGCGGCGCGTGGGGGCCGGTCAGGACTTTCATCGCGGGTGTCTCGAATCGTTGTTGATGCAGGCTGCGCAATTGGACGACAGCCCGTCGCGGCCAAAGGGTCGCGCGCCGACTAAAGTGCGACAGCCTGTGTCCGTGTTCCCCGCCGGCGCATTGGCGCTCGCTGTGCAACACTGGCGCCCCTTTCGCTGGCGCCGCCCCCATGGACCTGCTTTTCGTCGCCGACCCGCTCGAAGGTTTCAAGACCTACAAGGACAGCACTTTCGCGATGATGCGCGAGGCCGCGGCACGCGGCCACCGGCTGCTGGCCTGCGAAACGCCGGGCCTGCGCTGGCAGCGCGGCGGCGTGGTCCGCGCGCCGGCCCGGCGCATCGAGTTGACCGGCAGCGAGCACGACTGGTTTCGGGTCGTCGAGGAGACCGATCTGCCGCTGGCCGAGACCGGCGCGGTGGTCATGCGCAAGGACCCGCCGTTCGACAGCGAGTACTTCTACGCCACCCACCTGCTGCAGCAGGCCGAACGCGAAGGTGCGCGGGTCTTCAACAAGCCGGCCGCGCTGCGCGAGCACCCGGAGAAGCTGGCGATCCTGGAGTTCCCCGAATTCATCGGGCCGACCCTGGTGACGCGCGATGCCGAAGAGATCAAGCGTTTCCACGCCGAACACCGCGACGTCATCCTGAAGCCGCTCGACGGCATGGGCGGGATGGGCATCTTCCGCGTCGGCCCCGACGGCCTGAACCTGGGCAGCATCAGCGAGACGCTGAACAGGGGCGGCGCGCAGACGGTGATGGTGCAGAAATACCTGCCCGAGATCGTCGACGGCGACAAGCGCGTGCTGGTCATCGGCGGCGAGCCGGTGCCGTTTTCGCTGGCGCGCATTCCCCAGGGCAGCGAGATCCGCGGCAACCTGGCCGCCGGCGGCAAAGGCGTCGCGCAGCCCTTGAGCGAGCGCGACCGCGAGATCGCACGGGCGCTGGGGCCTACCCTCGCCGCACGCGGTCTGCTGCTGGTGGGGCTGGACGTGATCGGCGACTGCCTGACCGAGATCAACGTGACCAGCCCGACCTGCTTCCAGGAAATCACCCAGCAGACCGGCTTCGATGTCGCGAAGATGTTCATCGACGCGCTGGAGGCGGCGCTTCGATGAGCCTGAAGGCACTGCTCGACGACGGCGCGCGCTTCGCTGCCGAGTACCGCGGCGGGCTGTCGAACCACCGCCCGATGGCGCTGGTGGCGCTGAAACGGCTCGGCGCCGACGACGCCCGTCTGGCCGCGTTCGCCGACGCCTCGGCGGCCAGGCTCGAGCCGGCGCCGCCCGCCGAGGCCTGGCCGTCCGGCGACGCCTGGGCCGGCCGCCTGGGCGACAGCACGGCCTGGCCGGCCTACCGCTCGCTGTTCGCCGAATGGCTGGCCCATGACGGCGCCGAAGTCCTGCTGCGGCAGGCGCTGCCGGTGCTGCTGCCCGGCATCGGCGCGGCCGCTTTCCATGGCTTGATCCGCACCGCCTATGCGGTGCAGGCGGCCCACGCGGGCGAGCTGGCCGACGGCCTGGCCTATTGGGCCTGCCGCTTCCTGCCGCTCGACGGCACGCTGCCGACGGCCGACAACGGGTTGATCTTCGAGCAGATGCAGCGCGCCGCGGCGCTGCCGGGTTTCGAAACATCGGTCGCCGCCCTGCCGGTCGACGCCGGCACGCTCGAACGGCTGGGCCGGCAGGCCGCGGCGCTGTATGCCGCCAGCGGCAACTTCACCGTGCTGCACCTGGTGACGAGCGCGCACGCGCTGCGCGTGCTGCTGCCTTTCGTCGACGAGCCGCTGGCGGCGGTGCAAGCCTATGTGCGCGCCTTCGTCGCGGGCCAAATCGCGTGCGGCGCGCAAGCCGGCGAGCCGGCCGAACCGCTGCCGTGGGCCGATCTGATCGCCGTCGCCTTGGCGTCCGACGACGAGCACCTGATCAAGCTCGTCGACAGCTGCCGCGAAGAAGAGCGCGCGTATGGTGGCAGAGGCGGCGGCGGCGAATGGCAGCAGGCTGCGTCGCGCGTGGTCGGCCAGCGCTCGCCGCGCGCGCCCCGCTGACCGTGGCGCTGCTGTCGCTGGGCAACGCCCACCTCGCCTACGGCCACGTGCCGCTGCTCGACGGCGCGGCGATGTCGCTCGAAGCCGGCGAACGGCTGGCCTTGATCGGCCGCAACGGCGCCGGCAAGTCGTCGCTGATGAAGATCCTGGCCGGGCTGGAGAAACCCGACGACGGGCTGCTGCAGATGCAGAGCGGCCTGCGCCGCGTCTACGTCGCGCAGGAGCCGGTCTTCGCGCCCGGCGTGACGGTCTTCGACGCGGTTGCCGAAGGCGTTGCCGAGGCGCGTGCGCTGCGCATGCGCTACGAAGCGCATGCGCCGGGCGACGACCTCGATGCATTGCAATCGCGCCTGGAAGCGCTCGACGGCTGGACCTGGGAGCAGCGTGTCACTGAGGCGCTGCAGCGCCTGCGGCTGGAAGCCGACGCGCGCGTCGACGACCTCTCCGGCGGCAACAAGAAGCGCGTCGCGCTGGCGCAGGCGCTGGTCGCCGCGCCCGACGTGCTGCTGCTCGACGAGCCGACCAACCACCTCGACATCGACGCGATCGAATGGCTGCAGGCCTTGCTGACCAGCCGCCGCGGCGCGCTCGTCATCGTCTCGCACGACCGCGCCTTCATCGATGCGGTGGCGACCCGCATCGTCGAGCTCGACCGCGGCGTGCTGCGCAGCTACCCGGGCAACTTCGCGGCGTTCGAGGAGAGCAAGGCGCGCGAACTCGAATCCGAAGCGCTCGCCAGCGCGCGCGCCGACAAGCTGCTGGCGCAGGAAGAGGTCTGGGTGCGCAAAGGCGTCGAAGCGCGCCGCACGCGCAGCGTCGGCCGCGTGACGCGGCTCGTCAAGCTGCGCGAGCAGCGCGCACAGCGGCGCGAGTCGCTCGGCCGCGTGCGGCTCGAACTCGACGCCGGGCTGGCGCCGGGCAAGATCGTCGCCGAATTGCGCGACGTGAGCATGCGCTTCGGCGCGCCGGGCACACCCGACGAGGGGCCGCTGTTGATCGACCGCTTCTCGGCGACGATCCTGCGCGGCGACAAGGTCGGCCTGATCGGCCCCAACGGCGCCGGCAAGACGACCTTGCTGAAGCTGATCCTCGGCGAGCTGCAGCCGACATCGGGTACGGTGCGCCAGGGCACCCGGCTGCAGGTGGCCTACTTCGACCAGATGCGCGCCGGGCTGAGCCTGGACGCGACCTTGGCCGACACCATCAGCCCCGGCAGCGAGTGGATCGAGACGGGTTCCTCGCGCAAGCACGTGATGAGCTACCTCGGCGACTTCCTTTTCTCGCCGGCGCGCGCCAACTCGCCCGTGCGCACGCTGTCGGGCGGCGAGCGCAACAGGCTGCTGCTGGCCCGGCTGTTCGCGTTGCCGGCCAACGTGCTGGTGCTCGACGAGCCGACCAACGACCTCGACATCGACACGCTGGACCTGCTCGAAGAGCTGCTGCAGGCCTACGCCGGCACCGTGTTCCTGGTCAGCCACGACCGGCGCTTCCTCGACAACGTGGCGACCAGCACGATCGCCTGGGAAGGCGACCCGGCGTTCGGCGGCCGGCCCGGGCTGTGGCGCGAGTACGAAGGCGGCTTCGAGGACTGGAAGCAGCAGCGCGAACGCTCGCGGGTGGTGGCCGAGCCGCCGGCCGCGGCCGCCTCGCCGCCGCAGATGAAAGCGGCCACGCCGCGCAGCAAACTCAGCTACAAGGAACAGCGCGAGCTCGACGCGCTGCCGGCCCGCATCGACGCGCTAGAAGCCGAGCAGAAGCAGCTCGAAGAGCGGCTGGCGAGCAACGAGCTGTACGCCACCGAACCGCAGCGGGCCGGCGAACTGCAGGCCCGCCACGCGGCGATCGACGACGAGTTGCTGTCGGCGCTCGAGCGCTGGGAAGCCTTGAGCGCCCGCTGATCAACGCGACCCGCTGAACCAGCCTTCGTTGGTCGCCGCCGGGTGGCTGCGGCTGACCATCAGCCCGGCCTGCAGGTACAGCGCGTTGAGCAGGCGCATCGCGCGGGCGCGGTCGAAGCCGGGCCATTCGGCGATCTCGCGCAAATTCGTCGTCGCGCGCTTCAGCCGGTGCACCGCCGCGGCCAGCGTTCCGTTCAGGTTCAGCCCGCGCAGGTCGACGCCGGGGGCGATGCGGTAGGCCGCCATGCCGCCGATTTCGGGCAGCAATTCTTCGCGCGCGCCGCGCAGCGCCAGCTCCCAAAGCAGCGGGCCGAGCGGCGCATAACAGGCGGGCTCGCCGACCAGCGAACGCTCGCGGTCGCCGGGCGGGCGCAGCACCGCCGGCTCGACCTGCATCACGCGCAGGTCGGTCAGCCGGGCGGCCAGGAACTGGTCCATCAGCACGGGGCAGTGGACCAGCCCTTCGGTCGCGAACACCGTCAGCGGCAGCACGCGGGCTTCGTCCTGCAGATGGATCAGCAGGCTGCGCCCGTGACGCACGCAAGCGGCCAGCACTTCCAGCACTTCGAGGCCTTCGCCGGGGCGGCCGTTCTCGAAGCGCAGCAGGTCCTGCATCAGCGACGCGCCCAGCGACGACAGCCGCGTGCTGGCCCGGTCGCCGTCGGCGGCAACCGCCATTTCATCGAGGTAGCGCTGAAACGCGCTGACCCGCATCAAGTCAGGCGCACCCAACGGCAAGGTCGATTCGAACATCAATGCCCTACTCCGCGCCCCCAGTCCCAGCCTCCAGCGATATCGTTGTGCGGCGAATGGTAGCGGCTCGGGAAAATCCGTGTTGCGCTTGTTTCAATTCAAGGGACACAACTCACGCAGGCGGCGCCAGAAGCGCGCGTCCTGCGCGGTGGCGAAATTGACCCGCATCAGCGAAGTCGGGCGCGGCGTCGCGTGGAACAGGCGGCCGGGGGCGATCAGCCAGCCGTCGTCGAGCAGCGCCTGCGCCAGCCGTTCGGTGTCGGCGCCGACATCGACCCAGCCGAACAGACCCTGCGGCGGCGTCACGAAGCGAAAACCGGCTTCGCGGACCAGCCGTTCGGTGCGCCCGCGCGCGGCGGCCAGCCGCTCGCCGACGCGCTCGGCATGGCGGCGCAGCAGGCCGCGCTCCAGGCACCAGGCCAGCGCCGCCTCCAGCGGGCCGGGCGTGCTCAGGGTCGACAGCAGCTTGGTGTCGATGAAACGCTCGGCCAGCGCCGCCGGCGCGGCCAGATAGCCGACCCGCCACTGCGGCGTCAGGATCTTCGAGAAGCCCGACACGTAGATCGTGCGCTGCAGCCCGTCGAGCTGGGCCAGCCGCGTCGCGTGCGGCGGCGCCAGCCAGGCGTAGGTGTCGTCTTCGACGATCGTCAGGTCGTGGGCTTCCGCCAGCCGCAGTACCTGGTGCGCGGCGGCCGGCGGCAGCGAACAGCCTGTGGGGTTGTGCAGCACCGAGACCGTCACGTACAGCCGCGGCCGGTGTTCGCGCAACAGCGCTTCCATCACCGCCAGGTCGGGGCCGTCGGGGCCGCGTGGCACCGGCAGCAGGCGCATGCCGGCGCGCGTGAGGCGGGCGAATTCGACCGCCCAGCCGGGCTCGTCGACCAGCACCGCGTCGCCCGGCTGCAGCAGGGTGCGCGAGATGACATCGAGCGCGTGGGTTGCGCCGACGGTGGTGACGATCTGCGCCGGCGCGGCGCGGATGCCCAGGTCGGCCAGGCGGTGGGCCAGCGCGGCGCGCAGCGAGGTGTCGCCGGCCGGGTTGCCGTAGCGCAGCCAGCCGGCCGCCGCCGCCGGGCTGCTGACGCGGCGCAGGGCGCGCTGCAGCAGGCCGGCGTCGAGCCAGTCCTCGGGCACGGTGCCCATGCCCGGCGCCGGCCGGCCGCCCTGGGCCTGGAACATGCTGCGGATCAGCGCGGTGGCGTCGACCGGCGCCGGCCCCGCCGCGGCCAGCCGCGCCGGCAGCTCGCGAATGCCCGCGCTCGCCTCGCGGACGAAGAAGCCGCGCTGCGGCCGCGCCTGGACTAGGCCCCGGGCCTGCAGCAGGTCGTAGGCACCGACGACCGTGCTCGGGCTGACCTGCTGCGCCTTCGCGCAGGCGCGCACCGACGGCAGCCGCGCGCCCGGCGGCAGCAGACGCTGGCCGATGCGATCGGCAAAACGCTGGGCCAGTTGCTCGGCCAGGGTGGCGTCGGCAGCGCGTGTGAGCAGCGACGCTGGAAGGGGAGTCTTCATCGGCATCTGTACTGGCGCAACCGCCAGCACACGACAGAAGTCTGTATGGCAAAGTGTACTGTCACTGTGCTGGTCCCGTCGACTAGACTGGCCGCATGACGAGCGCGCCCTCCACGCCTTCCCAATCCACGCGCGGCTTCCTGCTCGGCACGCTCGGCGTCGTCATCTTCGCGATGACCTTGCCGATGACGCGGCTGGCGGTCGGCGATGCCGCCGACCCGCAGCTGCCGCCCGGCTTCGTGACGGCCGGCCGCGCCGCGCTGGCCGGGCTGCTGAGCGTCGTCTACCTGCTGGCGGTGCGCGCGCCGCGGCCGGCGCTGCACCATGCACCGGCGCTGGCGGTCTGCGCGCTCGGCACCGTGCTCGGCTTTCCGCTGTTCCTGGCGCTCGCGCTGCGCGAGGTCGACGCGATGCACGCTGCCGTGGTCACCGGCGTGCTGCCGCTGGGCACCGCGATCGTCGCCTCGCTGGTGCTGCGCCAGCGGCCGTCGAACGGCTTCTGGGCGGTCGCCGTGCTCGGCTGCGTGCTGGTCCTCGGCTTCGCCGCGTGGATGGGCAGCGGCCGACTGTCGGCCGCCGACGGTCTGCTGCTGCTGGCGGTGGCCAGCGCATCGATAGGCTATGTCGCCGGCGCGCGCGTCTCCGTGGTGCTGCCGGCCGAGCAGGTCATCTGCTGGGTGCTGGTGGCATCGCTGCCGCTGACCCTGCCGGTCGCGCTGTGGCTGTGGCCGCAGGCGCCGGCACGCGCCAGCGCCTGGCTCGGTTTCGGCTATGTTTCGCTGTTCTCGATGTGGCTCGGCTTCTTCGCCTGGTACCGGGGGCTGGCGCTCGGCGGTGTGGTTCGGGTCAGCCAGGTGCAGCTCCTGCAGCCGTTCCTGGCGCTGCTGTTCGCGGTGCCGGTGCTCGGCGAGCGGCTGCAGACGCAGACCCTGGTTTTTGCGCTGTTGGTGATGGGCGTGGTGTTCATCGGGCGCAAGATGCCGGCATCGCGCCCGGCTTGATGAACGAGCCCTAAAGAACGGAGATCGACAGTGACCTGGCAAATGGCCCGCCGCGCCGAGCGGCTCAATCCCTCGACGATCCGCGAGATCCTGAAGATCACGGAACGGCCGGGCATCATCTCGCTGGCCGGCGGCCTGCCGTCGCCTGACTCGTTCCCGGTCGCCGCGATGGCCGAGGCGAGCGCCCGCGTGCTGCGCGACACGCCGCGCGAGGCCTTGCAGTACGCCGCCAGCGAAGGTTATGCCCCGCTGCGCGAGTGGGTCGCCGCCGAGATGGCCGGCCACGGCCTGAGCGCCGACCCGTCGCAGGTGCTGATCACCACCGGCTCGCAGCAAGGGCTGGATCTGGTCGGCAAGGTGCTGATCGACCCCGGCAGCCGGGTCGCGGTCGAGTCGCCGACCTACCTCGGCGCGCTGCAAGCCTTCGCTCCCTATGAAGCCGAGTTCGTCGCGATCGAAGGCGACGACGAAGGGCCCTTTCCGGCGGCGCTTGATGAGGCCCGTGGCGCGCGTTTCCTGTACCTGCTGCCGAACTTCCAGAACCCGAGCGGGCGCTGCCTGTCGGCTGCCCGGCGCAACGCCTTGGCGGCCAAGGCGGCGTCGATCGGCCTGCCGCTGGTCGAAGACAACCCTTACGGCGACCTCTGGTTCGACACCCCGCCACCGCCGCCGATATCGGCGCAGGCGGGGGACGAGGCGGTCTATCTCGGCTCGTTCTCCAAGGTGCTGGCGCCGGGGCTGCGGCTGGGTTACGTGATCGCGCCGAAGCTGCTGTATCCGAAGCTGCTGCAGGCCAAGCAGGCCGCCGACCTGCACACGCCCGGGTTCAACCAGCGCATCGTGTACGAAGTCATCAAGGACGGCTTCCTGCGCGAGCACGTGCCGACCATCCGCGCCCGCTACAAGGCCCAGCGCGA
>Ga0307513_10009929_pt1 | contig 12008 bp, 5 predicted proteins | sample 15_EM_MG_FD_202174 | JGI IMG/M metagenome (GOLD analysis project Ga0307513, IMG submission 202174) | Populus trichocarpa ectomycorrhiza microbial communities from riparian zone in the Pacific Northwest, United States - 15_EM | ecosystem: Host-associated > Plants > Roots > Unclassified | place... | reverse complement strand
AGCCCAGGAGCAGGTAAGGCACCGCGGGGGTGACAGGCGTGCACATAGAGGGTCGAACCCGGGACGGGGGCGGAACAAGTCACACGGTTGACCACAGCAGCTAGACCCTCAAGTACGAAAATAATTATTTTTGAAGATATACGTGATATTATAATTAGAGTTTTATTGATTAGAATTTTAATGTCTTTTCAAAGTTTTTTTTATTTAATATTTTTATTGAGCGTTGTTATTATAAATAGTAAAAATCATGCTTTTTAATTGTGACATATATAAATTATATTATTTTATTATTATTTTTAATTGTGCTATTACATTGATACTTTTAATTAATTGTGCAAATATTTTAAAAAGTTCTTTTGGACGTAACTCATGACTTCGTGTAGTTACCCACTAGCTAGATAACCCGAGTTACACTCCACACATTATTAAAATAATGACACAAAAAGCAAATAAAATAAAATACTATGAAATAAACATCTCATGTTTATTTTTAATCAATTAATTTAGTTTAATTAAAAAAACCTTTATAAAAAAGAAAAATTCAACAAAGGAAAATAAAACAAAACCAAGATAATCAGTGTTATTTTCAAAACAACTAAAAAATCCCATAAAAATAATAATAAAAATATATTGAAAGATGAAACTGGAGGAAAATTAGCTTAAAAAAGCGAAAAGATATCAAGCAAACTCGGGTGAACCTCTTAAACACAAGTTAATCTTTCATACTCACGGTCTGTTAAGTTTTAAACTTGAGCTTAACCAAGAAGCTCAATATCTAACCAATTTAATGTTGAAAGATGAAACCACTTAACTTAATTTAATTATTTTTTTAAAAAAACTAAATTTAACAAATACAAAAAAAATACTCGAGGTAATTTGTGTTGTTTTGAAAACGACTAAAGAACCCATAAAAAAGTGAAAAAAATGATGGAGAATGAAACCGGCAAAAAATGAGCTTAAGAAAAGAGAAAAAAAACAAAACAAACCCGGGCGAACCTTATAAATCCAAGTTAATCTCTCAAACCTGCAACTCATTAAATTCTAGACTTAACCTCAATTAAGAAGCTAAACACCTGATTGATAAAATGTTAAAGGAAAATCATTTTTTAAAGATTTTCAAGGTAAAAAAAATAGCAATTAAAAAAAAAGATAATATATGATAGGGAAAAAAACTCAAGAATGATGACAGTGTAAAAAAGAAAAACAATTTTAAAAACCATTTTAGATAAAACAAATAGCAATTAAAAAAATAAGGGCCAAACCTAACAGATGAAAAAAATACATGGGGGATGAAATTGAAAAAAAAATAATTTCATAAATTATTCCGAACAAAACAAATAGAAATCTTACGAACATGAAACGAATCTTAAGAAAATTAAAATTGAAAGGCTGCTTTGAGCATTTGGAAGGCTAACACGAAAATAAAAAAGGAGAGAGGGAAAAAGAAAAAAGAAAGAAAAGGCCACATGCGTCAAACTTGAGACAATTAGATCACACACGCAACCTAGTTGTGGAGGGGCCACTGTGATGCTTTGGTGACCGCCCCGAAAGCATGCTTTCATCTATCAGATGGCGTCGCATGCACTCTTCGAAGCCTGCGACTACTGTTCATGCACCTCCAGTTTTTTAAACTTTCTTATTTAGCAAAAGACCCTATCACCCTTAATGAAACTTGAGAATTACAAAATCACTAAATCTAAAAGACTAAAAGTACCCCTAAATCGAAGGGCAAGTTTTTTTAAAAAACATTTGAAGGGAAATGAAGTAATTTAATTGTGTTTAAATTAAGTAAAAGATCAAAATCCTCTTAATGCTATTTTTTTTAGTAGCCAAGGTTAGATCAGTGATTTAACTTTCTAAAAAAAAAAAGATGATAAAGCCCTTAAAGACATGCCTAGAAATTTTATTGCAATGAATTAATGTGTGAAGACCTTCTTGCCCGCATCCAATTAAAAAAATAACTTTTTGACCATTAAAAAAAATACTATTATACCCCCATGCAAGGTTTAATGTGTTCACCTTGAGGTCAAATATTCATGTTTTTATATATTTTGTTAATAACAATAAAACAAAAATTAGACTAATAACATGCTTTGTTGAGAATAAGTTTTAAACAATTTTATTCAAAGAATATATCAAAAAACATGAAGGATTTCGTGAAGAAATCAATCAAGAAGTCCAAGGGAAAAATATTCATTCTATTAAATCCTATAAGTGTTATCTTGTAAGATATTGAGATACTAAAAGTTTCAATTGTAATATTCACTTATAAATCACACTTATAAATCTTTGAGAGTTAGGGGAAAACTCTTGATTTTGGTGAAAGTATTTTCACGAAGAGATAAATCTTGAAGATAACATATCTTCAAGTGAGAGAAAAAACTTGAAGAGAAAATATCTTCAAATGGTATAAAAATCTTGGTGTGGATTTATCAAGTGGTCATTGAATTATAAAGCTTGGACAAGTTAAGGAAAACAATATTCAAGTATGGTTTGGTATTTGAGATGGGGAACTAGGCTTGCCGAGCCACGTTAAAAACGAGTTTGCAAATTCTCTCCTTTATCTCTTTACTTTAAGCACTTTAATTATATTATTGGTTATTATATTTATTTGAATTAATTTGTATTTTTTAAAAAAATTAGTGAGACACCTAAATCACCCTTTATAGTTACCTTAATCCTAGAACGACATAATGATCTTGGAGTGAAGGGCAAAATCACCATTTCACTATTATAATCCAAAATGAATTTACTCATATGCTATAGTTGAAACTAGGCTCTTTTAGATTTCTTTAATTTCAATTAAGAATTAATTGACTTGTTATAGTTTATATACCCGCACTACATCACGGACCAAATCAATTTGTTTTAACATAATAAAAAATATTCATGTCATAGAGAACTATTTAAAATTGTTATTAAATCCGATCTAGTGGATCAACCTTAAAACCTCTTCAACTTGACTCTTTGCCCATCTCATGTTTAAATTAAATGTGTGAGAGTTATTCTAACGTGATTCAGTTGACTTGGTCATATTAAAAATAATCCAATTAACTGGTAAAAAAAGGTATGAGAATCAAATTAAAAAAAAATGATGAAATTAAAAAAAAAAGAAAAAAAAAGTGGGGGCACTTGCTTTACTAAAGTAAAGCGGGTACATGGTTTAACATAAAGAAGAACGAGATGGCATGCACGCGCACTGCCGCGGGTTTATAAAACAAATATACTTGATAATGTTATAATTGTGAACCAGCGCTAGATAAGTAATAGAAACTAAAGGTAAGATGGAGCCAATATTTCATGACGGAAAAAAAAAGTTGTGTTGGTGATAAAAAAACTTAGAGACTGAACAAAATGATTTGTAGCAACATGATTTGGTTGGTAGAGAATGTAGCAATCCACAGTGTTTTGAGAGGAAAGATACAGTGCTCTCGTCACATGATTTAGCTTTTCTGTTAATAAAAAGCAAAAAAAATCACAAAGCTAAATTCTCTACCAACTTAATATTAAAAAAAAACCAACAAAGATAATTTTGGAAGGAAAAAAACCCATGAAGAAAAATGTTGTAGCAATTGACAATGTTTTGTGAGGAAAACTACAGTTTTCTAATTCATATTTACTGTACATAAATTATAATCAAGATTCTATACATGACACTCATATTTATTAAATTTAAATTAAATAATAATGATTTAGTATATTTTTAAAATTTAAAGGTTGCATTATTTTTTTAATTTAAGTGCTTATAACAATTTTTATTTTTGATTGAAAGGTTTGTACTATTTTTATTTATTTATTTATTATTTAAGTATTCATTTTGTTCAATTTTTTCATTGATGACAAAAATATTAGTTTTAAAATACAATCAATTCTATTTCAAACACTGTTGAAAAAAAAAACCAAATTTTGTATCTTTCAAAAACTTCTAGAATTTTTATTATAATCTAAAGACTCATCTTCCTATCTTTCACCTCCATTTTGTTTTATAAAAAAAAAACTACTTCCATCATCTATATACCCAACTTTCAAGCTTTGCATAAAAAAGAGATCATATTAAAGAAAAAATGGTTGATTTGTTAAAAGTTTTTGAAATATAACTCTTAATTCATGTTTGTTTATTGAAATGGTATATTGTTTCTCTTATGGTTTCTAGCTGCTTTATGATTATATCATGTTTAATAGTAATTGTAAAGCCACACTTTTTCTGTGGTGGAGATGTTTATTTATATAGGAATGTACATATATAATTATAGTAAGAAACTAACTATAGGAACAATCACCTAATTATTCTACTAAATTATTTCCTACAATCAAGGAGGATAACGTGATATGTTGCTTTCCTTATCATCCCTCTGCAAGCTGAGTGTGAGATTGACACGAACACGAAGCTTGGAGAAAAAGAATGTGAATAGCATCTGAGAGAGACTCTTAGTGAATATGTCAGTAATTTGCAAGTGAGATGGCACAGATTGAGGCTGAATAACCCCTGACTTTGCTAACTCATGAATAAAGTGGTAATCAAGAGCAATATGTTTCAACCTTTTGTATGAAACTAGAATGAGGGTAAGAAAAATCGCACTCTTGTTATCACAAAGGAGTAACGACTTGTGAGATAAGGAAACTTTGAGGTCACGAAGAAGATGAGTTATCCAAACAACTTTAGAAGCTGTGTGAGCCAAGACGCGATGCTCAGATTCACAACTAGAACGAGAAATAGTAGGTTGTTTCTTAGCACTCCACGAGATGAGATTGTCACCCAAAAACATTGCGTAACTAGAGGTGGAGCAATGCGTGTCAGGGCAACCAGCCCAATCAGCGTCAGAGTAGGTAGTAAGACTAGTAGGTGAAAAAGAAGAGAAATAAAGGCCATAATGAAGAGTACCCTTAACATACCGAAGGATACATTTAAGGGTTTGAAAGTGATGCACAGTGGGAGATTGCATATATCGATTGACAAAATTGACAACATGAGTAAGATCAGGATGAGTGATAGTTAAGTATTGCAAAGCACCCACCATGAAATGATACAACGTGGGATTAGTGAAGGCATCACCATCATTGGACAACTGTTTTGAAACAACCATGAGAGTTGTTGTTGGCTTGCAATCAAGTAACTGAGCATGGGCAAGGATATTATGAGCATATTTTGCTTGGCTCAAGAAAAGTCCATTAGCAAAGGAGGATACCTCAAGACCAAGATAGTAATTCAATGTTCCCAAGTCATTCGTGGCAAACTCTCGATGAAGTTGTTGAATAAAATTCCGAAGGAAAGGAGTATTGTTGCCAGTGACAACAATATCATCAACATAGAGTAATAGGTCGAGGATAATGTTAGATCTAGCATAGACAAAGATAGAGGAGTCAACAGTGTTGCAGGTGAAACCAAGATGAAGTAAAAAGCAACTAAACTGATGGAAGCAAGCCCGAAGGGCTTGCTTCAAGCTATTGAGGACTTTCTTAGCTTACAGACATGATGATGAAATCGTGGATCAGTATAACCAAGAGGTTGCTCCATGTAAATAGTTTTGGTCAATAAACCATTGAGAAATGCATTGTTGACATCTAATTGATGTAGAGGCCATGATAAGACACTGCAAAAGACATGACAAGACATATAGTGGAGGCCTTAACAACAAGGCTAAAGGTGTCGTGAAAATCCAAACTAGGAAGTTGAGAATAACCTTTAGCAACAAGACGAGCTTTAAGATGATCAAGAATGCCATCAACTAAGTATTTGACACGAAAGACCCACATGGATCCAACAATATTAGTGTGGGGAGGATGAGGAACCAAGACCCATGTGTCATTAGAGGAAAGAGCATCCAGTTCTTCATCCATAGTAGCAAGCAAGGCGTGGACCAACGACGAAGGCAACAGAGAGGAAATATATGAGTGATGTTTAGGCTTGAAGACACCAGCCTTAGTTCTAGTGATCATCAGATGATGGTTAGAAGAAACTGCAGAAGGAATGACAGGTTAGTCTGATGGCAGAGAAACAATAGATGAGGATGATGCTGTAGTAGGAGAAGAGATGGGCTCTGCTGTGGAATCAACTATGGCAGTAGAACTTGATGATAAAGGCTGCACAAAATCACCAAAAGGTTACTAGTATAAGAAACACAAGATGATAAAGAAGGTGCAATAGGAAGTGATGGAGAAGATTGCCGAGTTTCAGAAGGAAAAGAGGGCACAACAAGTTTAGAAAAAAATCAAAATATCTAGTGATGTGGGATCGCAGGAAGAGGAAGGACTAGTAAATGGAAAATTAATCTCATCAAATCAGGCATGAAAAGTGATATAAATATGCTATGTAGAAGGATCAAGACATCAAAACCCCTTGTGAGACATGTTATAGCCAAGAAAAATACAAGCAGTGCTACGTGGAACAAATTTGTGAGAGGTATAATCTTGTAAGTAAGGAAACACATGACAACCATGGATGGAAATCAACATATGTGGGTGGCTTACCAGACAAAACTTTATAGGGATAAAGGTTACCAAGAACAGACGAGGGCAACCGAATGATGGTAAAAACAACAGTACTGAATGCATCAACCCAATGTGATAAAGGTACCTAGGAATGGAATAACAAAGCAAGACTAGTTTCAGTGATGTGGCAATGCTTACATTCAACGTGACCATTCTGGGAAGGGGTGTAGGAACAAGACATTTAGTGACGAATGCCGGAAGCAAGAAGATGAGATTGAAATTGATTGCTTATAAATTTAGCTCCCTCATCGCTTTGAAAATTTTTAATTTTGCATGAGAACTAAACCTCAACAAGAGTTTGAAATTGCTTAAAAATCATAAAGGCTTAAGATTTTAATGTCATGGGATAAAACCACGTGAAATGCGAATGATCATCGATAAATATAATGTAATAACAAAAATTGGATGAAGACATAACAGGAGCAGGGCCCCATATATCATAGTGAATAAGGTCCAAAACATGGGGAGCACGTTGATCATTAGCATTAAAAGGTAGTTTATGACTTTTAGCAGTCTGACAAGCAACATTCAAGTTAGGAGAGGGCAATAAAGAAGTAACAGAAAGATAACCTTTTTTATTTAACATGACCTAAACGTGCATGCCATATATCATATGAGGCACATAGAGAATTATTTTTAAGAGAAGAAACAAATGTGGATTGACTACGTTCTAACACATAAAGACCATCTTTACGATGACCACCGGTTGCCACCACCTTTCCTGTATTGCAGTTCTGTATGATAAACGATGTATCAATGAAAATAATAGATAAGAGATAATCAAAAGTTTATTTGCTAATAGATAATAGATTTTTTATGAGCTGGAGAACAACTAAAACATCTAAAAGTTTAATGTTTGGAGATGGGGAAAGAGTAACAACATGGGTAATCAATAATGAGGCTTCATTACCTACTATTACACAATCCTTACCATTATAAGATTGAACCTTGTCTAGTTGAAAGGAGTCAGGCGTCATAAATGCAACAACTCTAGTATCAGTGTACCAGTCAGCTACTGTGTCGGTTAAGGAGCAGTGAAAGAAGGATTCAACAATGTTTTCAAGGTTAGTAGCCTTTATATAACGATCAGGGTAGTGAGCAACTATATGTTCAATGTTGTGACATATCTAGCAACATCGAGAATAATTACCACGACCCTTACCATGACTAGGAATGAAAGATCCTCCTCCCCTACTATGAAACTTACAAAAGCCTCCATTACGTGTTGAATTGAAGTTGCCTTTGGCGACAACGAAGGCAACAGATGAGATAACAGGTGTTTCAAGTGATTTTTGAAAAAATCCAGAACTTTCAGCCTTGGAGACAAGATCTCAAAAGGAAGGAAAATGAGAAAAAGATAGCTGGATAATTGAGAAGTTTGCAAACTCAGAGCCTAGGCCATTAAGAAACCAATGAACTTTGTTTGTTTCATCAGCAAGAGAACCTATGGCATTAAGTTGATCGCAAAGTGCTTTAAAGAAACGAGAGTACTCAATAACATTGCAAGATCCTCATTTTAAATGTTGCAAGTCATCTTTAAGACAAATTTCATGAATTTTGGATCGATAACTAAAAGCAGATTCAAGAGTAGTCCATACTGCATGAAAGGTAGAGACCATGAACTTCAACCATGGCTTCCTTGGTTAGAGAGAAAAGAAGGAGTATAAGTAGATGCTGATGATTTCCAGGTAGCATGTTTGAGATACTAATTGAATCAGAGAGGATATGTCCAAGTGGCTTAGACACAGAACCATTAATATAGCCAAAAAGGTTTTGAGAACTAAGAAGTGGAAGAATCTGATTTTGCCAGAGAAGATAATTGGTAGAAAAAAGCTTGATGGTGATTGTATGAAACATTTTTTTGAAGAGAAATAAAAGAATTTAGAGCAATTAAAGTCACTGGATCGATGGATGTAAATCCTATACTACTCTGATACCACAATAGTAATTGTAAAGCCACACTTTCTTATGCAGTGGAGAGGTTTATTTATATAGGAATGTGCATATATAATTATAGTAGGAAACTAACTATCAGAACAATCACCTAAATATTCTGCTAAATTATTTCCTACAATCAAGGAGGAAAACGTGATATCCTGCTTTCCTTATCAATGTTAATGATAGTAGTGAAGGATATGATTATTTTTTTTTCAACCAAATCTAAAAAAACAATGTATACCTTTATTATATTATTTTATCTATCATATTTGTTTAACATTTACTCTTTTTTTAATTTTTTGTTTTGATTTTTTTTAATAAAATCACCAATCAAAAAATTAATTAATTATGATTAATTTGGAACTTTTTTTTTCTATAACGTCTAAAAAAATAAATATATTTTAAAACTAATTTTTTTTCATAAATTAAAAAAAAGGAGTACTTAAATAAAAAATACAATAATACTTATATAAGTGGGTTTGAGCATTCAATTGAATAAAAATAACAGCACGAACCTTTCAATAATAATAATAAAAGGTACAAATTGATAGGATCAATAATATCCAATTGGGCCAATAACAAGATCAATTACAAAGAAGCTCAAATATGCATTCAACGGGCTTATTCAGAATACTGTGGCCAATATGGATTTTAATGAGGCAACATCAACAAGTGAAGATTAGATCTTGGTCAATTTAAATGATGCAAAAAAGAGACATGATTCATCTATTTCATGGGTTAATTAATCGCAGCAATTAGAGACTTATTTTTTCTAATGTACAGTTTTACTCTAACAATCATAATTTTTTATCTAACTGTTGGATCAGACTAAAAGTTTATTAGAAGTTTTTAGATGTCTTATTCTATATCGAGTTAAAATTTTAGGGCAATTAGACATCAAAAATATTTTGTGATAAGGTCCAAAAGCTATTGTACGGGAACTGTATTAGTTTCCTAGTGGATTTAAGATTTTTTTCCTTTTTTTATTTAATTTCTTTTGGCATTGTTTAGGATGTTTTTACCTATTATAAATAGGGTTATTTAGCTTGTACTTAGGTTTTTGTTTTGACAAACTTTGATTTCAACAATTATTATTGTGTGTGTAAAGTTTTGTTTATACCTTTTGGTTCTGCATTAAACTTTTCTTACTTATTGAAAAATTAAACAAGCTTTGTGACATGTTCTATATTTCTTGTTCACGTCTCTTTATGGGCGTTATGTGGGGATTAATCATGAAGCAATCATTGACTTTAGACCAGGCATTAAAATACTTAAAATCGATAATATCTTGCCACAAATTCCAAGATATTACTTCAATTTCACTGATTTCAGTACCGTTGTCACTAGATTCGATGAAACATCTATACTCATAGCTTATTTTTGCATTATGTTTACATTCTAATTTAATTTACAATAGAATTTCCTATAATGAAGCTTATTTAATATAGATATAAATGAGTTTCTCTTATTGGTTTCATCCTTTCCTTTGTTATCACATATGTAATTGGTAAATTAAAAGCCATTCAACCCCTAGAAAAGATTATGTTGCAAGTATAAAAGAGAACTTATCATTGAAAACTTTAGGTACAACAAAACACCTTTTTATAAATGAATATTTCCTACTCACACATTACAATTATTGTTGTAACCCAATTTTGGCCCATTAGGTTTTAATTTAATTTTACGGGGTTTAAAATGGAAAATTAAAATATCAGAGATTATTTCGATGAAAAACGTGATTTATCAGCTTGCATGAAAACTAGGGACTACAATGTGCTTTTATCATTCTATCCTCATCTTCAAGATAATGCTTGTCTTTAAGATAATGATAGGTATCCGCTTTCAAATTTGATTCTTGATCAAATTCAAACTTTAAATAAAAGAATGAGTTTGATTGAAACTTTGTTTCTATACGCGATGCGACTCTTGCACTATAAATATAGATCTCAGTGTATGCAAAAGGGTGATTGGAAAAGGAGGCACAAGAAACCCCGAGGAGATTACAAAAAGAGAGGAAAGAAAAAAAAACCTGGAAGATGGGGGCCTGAGGCCGCCCCCTCCGAGAGCAAAAAGCTCTTTCCTCACAACCGGTAACCCTTTCCCTGTCATCTTCTTCCCCAAAGTCACGAGAGGAAGCAAGAAACTAAAAAAAAATTGCTAAAAAGCAGCCCATTGCTGCAGCACTGTGTACCTCCTATAGCTCTAGCAGCAGTGCTGCGGCAACCGTACGTCTCCTTACTTTGCATCAGTTGCCCATCCTGCACTGGCGGCATCTCTAGCAAACCATCCTCTCTGCATAGCACCATCCCTACCCCTCACGGCTAGCTCCCTATTTATGAGAAATACAGCAGGACTCCATCCTCAGCCATTAACAGTGTTGCCTCCAACTGAGAGCTCCATCCTCAACATTGTTTGCAGCCAAGATTAGTAATAACAACAGTAGCAGAGGGAACCCTTCTTTCCTTTCCTCCTCGCCTAAAGCAATAACCACCAGCGTCAGCTACACCCCTGCATTTCCAGCAGAGCCTTCTCTTCTCCGTGGTGGCAGTACGAACTTCAGTGACCTGAGCTGCAGCCACCGTGAGCAACAACAATTATTTCTCCTGAATCATGGTTACAGACATCCCTCCTCAGCACTAGCAAGAACGAAACCAGAAGACAGACAGAGAGAGAGAGAGAGAGAGAGAATAAAAGACTAGAGGGAAAGACGGAACAGAGGAAACAAAACAGAGGAAAGACAAAGGTGGTTTGTTCAAAGGTTGCCTGACCGCCAGCCTCCAACGCCACCAGTAGTGATGTCTTCATGCTAGCATTGTGTCTTCAACAAGTCCAGAACCGCAAACAACAGCAATAGCAGAGGAGTTTCCTCCATCTCTGCCATTGACACGACCAAAAGATTGATGTCTTCTCCCAAGTGCAAGAGTGTCGAAGTAATAAATAACCCGGCAAGATCGGGGTCGAACCACAGGGAGGTTAATTATATAAATTATAAGCAACAATAATACAACAACAATAGTAACAACAATAACAATAATAATAATAATAATAATAATAATAATAATAATAATACTAGTAGTAGTAGTAATAATAGTAATAGTAATAGTAGTAATAATAATAATAATACCAATAATACTATTAATAATGATAATAATAAAGATTAAGAAGAAGAAGAAGTTGATGAGACCTTTGAGATTGAAGATTAACGTAAGGATTAAACAATGATAACAACAAATGTCAAGGTTAGAGGATCCACTAATGGTATTTCAAACAAGTATAGTATAAACTCTTATTATTCAATTGGAAACCACACACAAAGGAGGTTCCAATCAGATTATAAATTGTTAACATGATTATATTAGTTATCTTATTCGAATAATGCTAATACTTGTAAATGTTGTCAAGCATTCATGATTATAACTTATGTTAACAACAAATCAAGTTCCTTTCATAGCTCAGGTGTCGGTTATACCATACAGTATGGGCTATGAAAGTGCCAAGTATTTGTTGTCCCAAGTGTTATACAACATAAATCTAGATTAATTATTTAACAAGCAAAGTATTAAAAGTGAACAAGATAACAA
>Ga0307513_10009928_pt1 | contig 12009 bp, 13 predicted proteins | sample 15_EM_MG_FD_202174 | JGI IMG/M metagenome (GOLD analysis project Ga0307513, IMG submission 202174) | Populus trichocarpa ectomycorrhiza microbial communities from riparian zone in the Pacific Northwest, United States - 15_EM | ecosystem: Host-associated > Plants > Roots > Unclassified | place... | reverse complement strand
GCCAGCCGCACGGCCCGGGTGTTCATCTCCAACCCGGACAGCAAGACGATCTCGGTCATCGACATGCGCCGCCAGCAGGTCATCGACACCTGGGCCGCGGGCAGCGGCCCGGTCGGCATCGCGGTGGCCGACGACGGCGCGCGGCTGTTCGTCGCCGACTGGTACAGCAACCGCCTGCTGGTCTACGACACGCTGGCGGCACGCGCCGAGCCGCCTGTCGCGGCCATTGCGGTCGGCCGGGCGCCGGCCGGCGTGGCGGTGCTCGGCAGCGGGCCGACGGTGTTCGTCGCCGAGCGCGACGACGACAGCGTCGCCATCGTCGACACGGCAGCGCGGCGCGTGCGCGCGCGGGTCGCAGTGGGCAGCCACCCGTTCGCGCTGCTGCACGACGCGGCGCGCCAGCGCGTCTACGCGATGAACGTGCAGAGCAACGAGGTCTCGGTGGTCGACATCCGCGATCTCGACCAGCCCCGCGTGATTGCCACGGTCGCCGTCGGCAAGGCGCCCTATGGCGCCGCATTGGCGGACGGCGGCCGGCTGCTCTACGTGACCAACCAGCACGACGACAGCGTCAGCGTCATCGATGCCGACACGCTGCGGCTGCAGCGCACGCTGACCGGCTTCGGCTACCCCGAGGGCGTGGCGACGCACGGCGACAAGGTCTATGTCGTCAACTGGATGGATGACGCCCTGAGCGTGCTCGACGCACGCAGCGGGCGCGTGCTGGCCACCATCGCCACTGGCCGCAACAGCCGCGGCTTCGGTGCTTTCATCGGCGAAGCCGTTTCACCGCCTTGAGGAGACTTCACGCATGTTCCGCAGAGTCCTGGTCGCCTCAATGATCGCGCTGCTTTGCCTGCCCGCCGTGGCCCATGGCCCGACCCGCCAGAAGGTCAGCGAAAGGATCAGCATCGCCGCACCGGCGGCCGCCGTGTGGGCGCTGATCGGCAATTTCGACGCCTTGAAAAACTGGCATCCGGCGGTGGCCGAAAGCGCAGCCGACAAAGGCAACGACGAAGGCTCGGTGCGGCGGGTGGTGCTCAAGGGCGGCGGCCAGCTGGTCGAGACGCTGGAGAACTACAACGCCGCGCAGATGAAGTACAGCTACCGCGCCAAGGACGGCGGCGCGCTGCCGGTCACCAACTACACCTCGACGATCAGCGTCACCGCCGACGGCAACCAGTCGGTCGTCGAATGGCGCGGCGCGTTCTACCGCGGATACCCCAACAACGACCCGCCGCCCGACCAGAACGACGAAGCTGCCATCAAGGCCGTGACCACCGTCTACCAGAGCGGGCTGGCCGAACTGAAGGCGCGGCTCGAACGCCGCTGAGCCGGACATGAGCCGCGCCATCGCCTTGCCGCGCCGGCGGCTGCTGCTGGCGGCGCTGGCCGCGGGCGCGCCGGGCTCAGCCTCGCGGGCTGCCGATGCGACCGGTGCCGCGGTCGAGGTCGAGGCCGGCGTCTACTTCGTGCCGGGACTCGCAGGAATGCCGTCGCCGGCCAACCTGGGCCGGGTCGGCAATGCCGGTTTCATCGTCGGGCGCAATGGCGTGATGGCCATCGACACCGGCGTTTCGCACCTGAACGGCGAGGCCTTGCTGGCGGCCATCGCGCAGGTCACGCAGCAGCCGGTGCGCCTGGTGCTCATCACCCACGTGCGGCAGGAAGTCGTGTTCGGCGCCAGCGCTTTCCAGGCCCGCGGCATACCCGTGCACATGCAGCGCCAGGCCGCGGCGCTGATGGCGGCGCGCTGCGAAAACTGCCTGAAGACGCTGCGCGCCGAACTCGGCGACGATGTCATGCGGGGGACCGTGGTGGCCAAACCCGACCTGCTGTTCGACGAAACCCACGTCGTCGAGAGCATCGGCCGGCCGGTGCTCGTGCAGCACCACGGCCACGCCAGCGGGCCTGGCACCAGCAGCGCCTTCGACGTGCGCAGCGGCAGCTTCTTTGCCGGCGGCCTGCTCGACAACCGGCGCATCCCCGACATCCAGGACAGCGACATCGATGCCCGGCACCAGGCTCTGGGCGCGCTGCGCGGTCTGCGCATCGACACGATCGTGCCCGGTCACGGGCCCGCCGCGACGCCGGAGCTGATCGCCGTCAACGACCGTTATCTGGCGCAACTGGAGCGCCGTTGCGCCGCGCTGCTGAAGGACGGCGCCGCGCTGAGCGAAGTGCCCGACGCCGCGGGCCTGCCCGAGTTCAGCCGCTGGGACCAGTACGACACCGTGCACCGGCGCAACGCGTCGATCATGTTCCTGCGGCTCGAGCGCAAACTACTGCTCGACGAGCCTAGCCAAGGAGCCCCCCGATGAAACGCATGCGCCGCTTGTTGCTGTCGCTGGGCCTGCTCGCCACAGGCCCGCTGCGGGCAGCGGTGGGCGGGCTGCCGTCGGCCGCCCACGGCGACAGTTCACCCGAATGGGACAAGCTGCGCGAGAAGCTGTTCGGCGGCCGCCGCATCGACGCTGCGCCCGAGACCAGCAAGGTCCAGCTGATCGTGCCGCTGCGCGCGGCCTACGGCGCGTCGGTGCCGGTGAAGATCGTCTCCAGGCTGCCGCAGACAGCGGGGCTCTACGTCAAGCGCGTCTACGTGCTGGTCGACAAGAACCCGTCGCCGCTGGCCGCCGTGCTCGAGCTCACGTCCGATATCGGCCAGGCCGACTTCGAGACGCGGTTGCGGGTCGACGAATACAGCCACGTGCGGGTGGTCAGCGAGTTGTCGAACGGCGAGCTCCACATGGACTCGCGCTACGTCAAGACCTCCGGCGGCTGCTCAGCGCCACCCAACCGCGATGCCCTGCACCTGATCGGCAAGACGGTCTTCAAACTGCCCGAAGGCGTGAAGCCGAACCTGCCGACGCCGGCGCAGGTGACTGTCGTGCACCCCAACGACACCGGTTTCGAGCTGAACCAGCAGACCGTGATGTACATCCCGGCGTACTTCGTTCGCAGCATCAAGGTGCGCTATGGCGAACGCCGGCTGTTCGACGCCGAACTCGACTTCTCGGTCAGCGAGAACCCGACGCTGCGCTTCAACTTCATGGCGCGCGGCGGCGGCGAACTGCTGGCCGAAGTCGAGGACTCGAAGGAGCGGCGCTTCGTCGGTTCGCTGGTGGTGGCGGCCGAGTGAGGACATTCGTCTTCGCCGCATTGCTGGCGGTCGCAGTGCCGGCCGGGGCCGGCCTGCCTGCGGCCTACGCGCCGATGGTCGTCGAAGCCCGAGGCCTGCCCGAACGGGCCGAATTCGACCTGGGCCCGGCGTTGCAGCGAGCCCGCCGCGAACACAAGTCGCTATACGTCTACCTCGGCGCGCGCGACTGCCCGTTCTGCCGCAGGTACGAGGCTTTCCTGGCCGCCAACGCGAGCCAGCTCGCACCGCAGTTCGCAGCCAGGTACATCGTCGTCGATCTGCGCAGCGCGTTGGCGATCCAGGCGCCGCGGCTGTTCTTCCGCAGCGGCGGGCGCAGCCGGGGCTACGCCGACTTCATGCGCGAGTTGGGCGACGAACGCGCGCGCCAGTTGGTCTACCCGAGCGTCTGGCTGCTCGACGCGCTGCTACGGCCGCTGATGCAGATGCCGGCCGGCACCGGCACCTTCGAGACGGTCGAAGAGCAGTTGGAGATCCTGCGCCTGCAGCAGTAGTAGTCGTCTACGACTGCGTCTGGCCGGCGAGACGGCGTGAATTGACCGGGTCCCTGAACACCAGCGGGTGCTCGGTTCGCGCCGGCCCGGGTGCATCGGCGCGCGCCACGGCCTCGGCCACGCGGTGGTGGTGGGGGCTCTTCACGCACACCGGGTCGGCGGCGGCCGGGTCCTGCGCCAGCATGTAGGCCTGGCAGCGGCAGCCGCCGAGGTCGACCTCGCGCTGGTCGCAACTGATGCAAGGCTCCTTCATCCAGCCCGTGCCGCGGTAGCGGTTGAAGCCTTCCGACTCGAACCAGATCTCGCGCAGGCTCTGTTCGCGCACATTCGGGAACGCCAGCCCGGGCAGCATCTTCGCGGTGTGGCAAGGCAGCGCCGTGCCGTCGGGCGTGACGTTGAGGAACATGCTGCCCCAGCCGTTGACGCACTTCTTCGGCCGGCCGTCGTGGTAGTCGGGGGCAACGAAGAAGATCCGCATGTCCTCGCCCATCCGCTCGCGCCAGCGTGCCGTGCTGGCTTCGGCGCGCTCGAGCTGCGCCCGGGTCGGCAGCAACTGGTCGCGGTTCAGGTAGGCCCACGAGTAGTACTGTGTATTGGCCAGCTCCAGGTACTCGGCACCCATCTCGGCGGCCATCTCGATGATGCGGTCGACATGGTCGATGTTCATGCGGTGGATCACCACGTTCAGCACCATCGGCCAGCCCTGCGCCTTGATGATCGCGGCGACCCGGTTCTTCAGCGCGAAGGTCTTCGTGTGCGAGAGGAAGTCGTTCATCTCGCGGGTCGAGTCCTGGAACGACAACTGGACGTGGTCCAGCCCGGCGGCCTTCAACGCCGCGGCGCGCTCGGCGCTCAGGCCGACACCCGAGGTCAGCAGGTTCGTGTAGTAGCCCAAGCGCCGGGCTTCGGCGACGATGATCTCGAGGTCGTCGCGCAACAGCGGCTCGCCACCCGACAAGCCGCATTGCACGGCCCCCAGTTCGCGGCCCTGGCGCAGCACCCGCAGCCAGTCGTCGGTGCTCAGCTCGTTCTGCGTCTGCGCGAAGTCGACCGGGTTGTAGCAGAACACGCAGTGCAGCGGGCAGCGGTAGGTCAGCTCGGCCAGCAGCCACAGCGGCGGGCCGATCGCAGCCGTGCTCATGACCACACGAGCCAGCGTTTGTCGGCCGCCATCTGCACGAAGGCCAGCACATCGGGCTCCAGGCCCTGCACGGCGAACGCCAGTTCCAGCTCGGCGACGATCGCCGCCACCGAGCGCTGGCCATCGCAGCGCTGGATGATCTGCCCGGCGCTGCCGTTCAGCTTGACCATGCCTTCGGGGTACAGCAGCACGTGGCAGTCCTGCGCGGCTTCCCATTGCAACCGGAAGCCGGGGCCGATGCGCGGCTGGCTGGTGCTGGCCAGCGGCGTCGTCATGCGGTGACTCCGTAGCGCGTGGCCATCGCGTCGTTCATCGCCCACAACACGTCGAGCTTGAACTGCAGCACCTCCAGCGCGCGCTGCTGCAAGGCGCGGGTGTCGAAGTGCGCCAGCGTGATCGCCAGCCCCTGCTCGACATCGCGCCGAGCCTGGCTGACGCGGTTGCGGAAGTAGGCCAGGCCTTCGGCGTCGATCCACGGGTAGTGTTCGGGCCAGGTCGCCAGCCGCTGCTTGTGGATCTCGGGCGCGAAGAGCTCGGTCAGCGACGAGCACACCGCCTCCTGCCACGGCGCGCGGCGCGCGAAGTTCACGTAGGCGTCGACCGCGAAGCGCATCGCCGGCACCACGTGGCGCAGATCCTCGACTTCGTCGTGCTGCAGGCCGACCGCCTGCGCCAGCCGCAGCCAGGCTTCGATGCCGCCGGGGTCCTTGACGCCGTTCAGCTCGAACCCGTCGTGGTCGAGGATGCGCTGGACCCAGCCGCGCCGCACCTCGCGGTCGGGGCAGTTGGAGATGACGGCGCCGTCCTTCACGGGAATGGCGATCTGATAGTAGAAGCGGTTGGCCACCCAGCCGCGCACCTGCTCGGGTGTCGCGCGGCCGCTGTTCAGCATCACGTTGAACGGGTGGTGGATGTGGTACGCCTTGCCGCGTTCGCGCAGGCGGGCTTCGAAGTCGTCGCGCGACCAGGCGGGTTCCAGGCTCATCGGTTCAATGTGTCTCAGAGTTGCAGTTGTTGCCCGTCTTCGCAGACCTCGATGCCGGCGCGCACGAGGGTCGCACGCTCGGCCGAGTCTTCGTCGAGGATCGGATTGGTGTTGTTGATGTGGATCAGCAGCCGCCGCGTGTGCTGCGGCAGCCGCGCCAGCCACTCGAGCATGCCGCCCGCGCCGCTTTGCGCGAGGTGGCCGATCTCGCTGGCACGCTTGCGACCGACGCCTTGCGTGAGCATCTCGTCGTCGGTCCAGAAGGTGCCGTCGACCATCACCGCGTCGGCGCTGGCCATCGCGTCGAACACCGGTGGCGTGATCTCACCCAGCCCCGGCGCGTAGAACAGGCTGCGGCCGCTGGCCTGGTCGGTGATCGTGATGCCGATGTTGTCGCCCGCGACCGGGTTTTCGCGGTGCGGCGAATACGGGGCCGCCTTGCTGCGCAGCGGCAGCGCGCGCAAGCCCAGCCCGGGCACGCCGGCGATCTGGAACGCAGCGCCGTCGAGCGCGATGCGCTGGCGCTGAACGCCGCAGTAGTGGCCCAGCACGCGCAGCACCGGGTTGCCTTGCGTCAGGTCTTCGGCCACCGGGTCGGTGCACCACAGCGGCAGCGGCGTGTTGCGTTCGCGCAGCATGAAGAGGCCCGTGGCGTGGTCGATCTGGCCGTCGATCAGCACGACGCCGGCGATGGCCGTGTCGCGCAGCGCACGCGCCGGCTGCAACGCGGGGTTGGCGCGGATCTGCTCCAGGATGTCGGGCGAGGCGTTGAACAGCACGCCGTCGTCGCTGGCATCGGGGCGGATGAAGATCGACGATTGCGTGCGCGCCTTTGCGCGCAGCGTGCCGGCGCGTTGGCCGGCGCAATTGCGGCAGTTGCAGTTCCACTGCGGGAAGCCGCCGCCGGCGGCAGAACCCAGGACGGTGATTCGCATGAGGTATCGAGATCGAAAAGCGCCGGCCCCCGTGCGTGAACGCACGAGCGCCGGCGCCAGCCCGCTTCAGCGGTTGGCGACGTACAGCGAAATCTCGAAGCCGAAGCGCCAGTCGATCGCGGTCGGGGTTTGCCAGGTCATGCGGAGTCTCCTTGTCTGAACCCACAGCGCCGGACGGCGCTGCGAGGGCGTTGCCGCCCCGTGAGACATGGTCCGCCCATTGGCGTGCGGCGAACAGACAGGCGTTCATGAATGGGACTTCATGATTTTCATGAATCGCGCCAAGGGCTGCAGCCGATAGCATCGCCCGGTGACCCTGTACGCCGGCCGGCCCCCCTTCCGAAGCTGGACGCTGGACGCCGGCCAGGGCCACCGCCTGCATGTCGACGAGTGGGGCGCGCCGAACGGCCGGCCCGCGCTGCTGCTTCACGGCGGGCCGGGTTCGGGCTGTTCGCCACTGCTGCGGCGCTTCTTCGACCCCGCACGCTACCGTGTGATCGGCCTCGACCAGCGTGGCGCCGGGCGCAGCGTGCCGCGCGGCGAGACGGCGCACAACGACACCGGCCACCTGCTGGCCGACCTGCGGTCGTTGCGCCGGCGGCTCGGGCTGGCACGCTGGCTCGTCGTCGGCGGCTCCTGGGGTGCGACCTTGGCGCTGGCGCATGCGCTCGACGAGCCGCAGGCGGTGGCCGGCTTGCTGCTGCGCGCGCTGTTCCTGCCGCGTCAGCCGGACATCGATGCCTTCTTCGCCGGCGGGCCGCCGCTGGCAGCGCTGGCCGCCGGCCTCGACGGCGGCAGCGCCGAGCGGCGCCGCTGTGCGCTCGCCTGGTGGCGGCACGAGTTGCAGCGCTGCGGCGGTGAGCTCGAGGCCGAACCATCGGGTGAAGCGCTCGATGCGCTGGTCGACCGCTACCGCGTGCAGGCCCACTACCTGCTGCAGCGCTGCTGGCTCGACGAGCCGCCGCTGCTGCAGCGCTGCACGGCCCTGCCGCCGGTGCCGACGCTGCTGCTGCACGCCCGCGACGACCGGGTGTGCCCGCCGGCGGCCGCGATGTCCTTGCTGGCGCTGTGTCCGCACGCGCGGCTGCAATGGATCGAGCTCGGTGGCCACGATCCGGCCCAACCCGCGATGGCCGCGGCGATGGTCTCGGCGCTCGACGCCTTCGCCGCAAACGGCGACTTCGAGACGCCCCCGCCGCGATGACGCTGCGCCTGCAGATCAACCTGATCGTCGGCGTGCTGACGTTGCTGTTCGTCGCCGCCGTGCTCGGGCTGCAATTGCGCAGCACGCGCGAATCGGTGCGTGAGGAAGTCGTCGCCGCCAACCGGGTGGCGGCACAGCTGCTGGACCGCACGGTCTGGCGCTACGCCGCGCAGGGCACGCCGGCGATGCTGGGTTTTCTGCAAGGCGTCGGCCGCGTGCGCTCGACCGACATCAGCCTGTTCGACGCCAGCGGCCAGGCGCTCTACACGTCGCCGCCCTCGCCCTACAAGGCCGGCCGTGATGCGCCGCCCTGGTTTGCCCGGCTGGTGCAGCCGCCGCTGGCCGAGCAGTCGATCGCCTTCCCGGACGGCCGCCTGGTCGTGCGCGCGAATGCATCGCGCGCGGTGCTCGACGCCTGGGACGAAGCGCTGGCGCTGCTGATCTACGCCGTCGGCCTGCTGCTGGTCGTCAACGCCGGGGTCTACTGGCTGGTCGGGCGCACGGTGCGGCCGTTCGCGCAGATCGTGCAGGCGCTCAACCAGGTCGAAGGCGGCCGCTTCGGCACCGCGCTGCCGCCGCTGCCCGGCCACGAAGCGGGTGCCATCGGCGCGGCCTTCAACCGCATGGTCGGCGAACTGCAGCGCCACATCGATACCGAGCGCCGCGCGGTGCGCGCCGAATTGCAACTCTCCGACAGCCGCGAGCTGACGCGCTGGATCGAGCAGCATGTCGAGCAGGAACGGCGCCTGATCGCGCGCGAGCTGCACGACGAACTCGGCCAGTCGGTAACCGCGATGCGCAGCATGGCCTTGTCGATCGCGCAGCGCGTTCAGGGGCTCGACGCCCAGGCCGAAACCGCCGCTCGCACGATCGCCGACGAATCGTCGCGGCTGTACGACGCGATGCACGGCATCATCCCGCGGCTGTCGCCGCTGGTGCTGGACCGTTTCGGCCTCGCCGATGCGCTGAACGACCTGGTCGAGCGCACCCGTCGCAGCCAGCCCGGCGTGGTGGTCGACCTGCAAGTGGAGTTGGCCGACGCGCAGTTGCAGCCCGACGCCGCGCTGGCGCTGTACCGCGCAGCGCAGGAAGGGTTGACGAATGCGCTGCGCCACGGCCAGGCCACGCGGCTGGACATCCGGCTCCACAACGAGGAGGGCGAGCTGCTGCTGAGCGTCAGCGACAACGGCCATGGCCTGCAGAATGCCGGTGTGGCAGGTTCGGCGGGTGCAGCCGACGCAACCGGCACCGCCGGCGCCGGCCACCACGGCTTGCGCTGGCTCGCCGAGCGCGTGCAAGCGCTCGGCGGCAGCTTCGCGCTGTCGCCCACCGCGCCGCAAGGTGCGCAACTGCAAGTGCGGCTGCCGCTGTCGGCCGCCGCTGGAGACCCCGGATGATCCGCGTGATGCTCGTCGACGACCATGCACTGGTGCGGATGGGCTTTCGTATGCTGCTGGCCGATGCCCGCTTCGAAGTCGTCGCCGAGGCCGACAGCGGCGAGCAGGCCTGCGCCGACTACGCCCGCGTCCAGCCCGACGTGGTGGTGATGGACCTGTCGATGCCCGGCATGGGTGGCCTGGAGGCGGTGCGCCGCCTGCTCGCGCAGGACCCGAAGGCGCGCATCCTGGCGCTGTCGGCCCACGAAGACACCGCCCACCCCCGCCGCGTGCTGCGCGCCGGCGCCTTGGGCTACCTGGCCAAGCGCAGCGCGCCGGAAGCACTGATCGCCGCCGTGACAGCCGTCGCCGCCCACCAGGCCTACGTCGACGCGCAGACCGCGCAGGCGCTGGCGGTGGCCCAGGTGCGCGGCGCCGCCAGCCCGGCCGAAGCCTTGAGCGAGCGCGAATTCGCCGTCTTCCTGCAGCTCGCCCGCGGCTCGAGCGTGGCGCAGATCGCCGACAACCTGAACCTCGCGCCCAGCACCGTCGGCACCCACCTGTACCACGTGAAGCAGAAACTCGGCGCCAGCAACCAGTCCGAGCTGACCCTGGTGGCGCTGAACTGGGGGCTGCTGCAAGTCTGAGTGACCGAGGACCGACCCCCGCAAATGCGGGTTAACCCGCAAAAATCGGTACGCTAGTTGCAATAGCCCGGCATCGCGCCGTCCGGCGCACGAATCGGGTGGGTTCTCATGGGTCGACGCTGGGGGTGGCTGCTGGCCTGTTTGTTCGCTGCACCAGCGTGGTGCCAGGAAGACATCGTCGACGTGCTGCGGCGATCGCAGGAACTGCGTTTGCAGGCGCAGCCGCTGGCCGATGCCGACAGCGCGCGCGCAGCCTCGGTACGCCGCAGTTTCGACGCCTTGCTGCAAGCTCTGCAGCCGCAACCGAGCGTGGAACTGCGCGTGATCCGGGGTCCGGTGCTGGCCGAGACGCTGCACGGCCACATCATCGTCGCCAATGAGCGCCTGGCCGATATGCCGGAGTCGGTGCGCCTGTTCGTCCTCTCACACGAACTCGGCCATGTCGCGATGCAGCACTGGCTGCGGACGGCCCTGCTCTACCAGAAGTGGGTGCCGGGCGCGGTGACGCCGGCGCAGACCGACCCGGTGGCCGACAAGCTGGGGCGCGAGGCCTCGGCGCTGGCGCACGAACAGGAGTTCGCGGCCGATGCCTTTGCGGCGCGCCTGTTGCAAACCCTGGGTCGCGAAGACGGCGACTTGATGGCCGTGTTCCGCCATCTCGGCATGACCCAGGACACCGCCACGCACCCGGGCACGCGCAAGCGAATCGCGTCGCTGCGCGCGCAGGACGTCACGTCATCGACACGCGGAACGAACCCATCGACGAACTGAGCCGGTCGGCCTGACCCTTCAGCGACTGCGCCGATGCGGCCAGTTGCTCGACGAGCGCGGCGTTCTGCTGCGTCATGCCGTCGATCTGCTCGACCGCCTGGCTGACCTGGCCGATGTCGGTGCTCTGCGACTCGCCGGCCTCGGCGATGCGGCTGATCAGCTTCGACACCTGGTTCACGCTGTCGACGATCTCCTGCATCGTGCGGCCGGCAGCGCCGACCAGCGCCGAGCCGGCCTCGACCTTTTCGCTCGAATCGCCGATCAGGCTCTTGATCTCACGCGCCGCCAGCGAACTGCGCTGCGCCAGGCTGCGCACCTCCGACGCCACCACCGCGAAGCCGCGGCCATGATCGCCGGCGCGGGCGGCTTCGACGGCGGCGTTCAGCGCCAGGATGTTGGTCTGGAAGGCGATGCCGTCGATGACGCCGATGATCTCGGTGATGCGGCTCGAGCTGGCGTTGATCTCGGCCATCCGCGCGACCACTTCGTGCATCGTCTGTGCGCCGCGGCCAGCCACGGTGCTGGACTGGGCGACCACCTTGCGCGCTTCCTGCGTGCTCAGCGCATTGCTGCGCACCGTGTCGGCGAGCTGCTGGATCGACGCCGTCGTGTGCTGCAAGGCGCTGGCCTGGTTTTCGGTGCGCGTCGACAGGTCGAGGTTGCCGCTGGCGATTTCGGCGGTGGCGCTGTTGACGCTCTCGACCGTGCGCTGGACCTCGAGCACCGCCGTGCGCAGCTTCTTGCGCATGCCGTTGAGTTCGGCGCGCAGCCAGGAAATTTCGTCCTTGCCGGGCGATTCGATCTTCGTCTCCAAGTCACCGCCGGCAATCCGCACGACGCAGCCGACCGTGGACTCCACCGATTCCTTGATGCTGGCCCGGATCAGCCAGCCTGCGAGCCAGGCCAGCAACGCACCGCCGACGGCGAGCACGGCAGCCGCCCATGCCGCCTGCGTGGCCATCGCCTGCAGCGCCAGCAGCTCGGGCGGCAGCGGCTTGGCGCCCGCCCAGGCTTGCAGCGCGCCGGCCTGATGTGCCAGCACCCAGGCCGCGCCGCCACCGAGCGCGCCGAACAGCACGCCGACGGCGCTGAAACCAATCACCACCCGCTTGACCAGGCTGACTCTGCGTATCCACTGCATTGAATGTCTCCTTCACCGAACGCAGGCCATCGATGCCGACGCTTCTGCTGCTGTTTCTTCGGCACGTCGGGCCGCCGACTTGTGCGCTGCAAACGTGACGTACTTGGTAGCGATCGATGATGTGCTCAGGTGCGTTGAATGGTTGGGTTCGGCCCGTT
>Ga0307513_10009927_pt1 | contig 12009 bp, 15 predicted proteins | sample 15_EM_MG_FD_202174 | JGI IMG/M metagenome (GOLD analysis project Ga0307513, IMG submission 202174) | Populus trichocarpa ectomycorrhiza microbial communities from riparian zone in the Pacific Northwest, United States - 15_EM | ecosystem: Host-associated > Plants > Roots > Unclassified | place... | reverse complement strand
GACTTGAAATTTTGGATTTCGGAGGATATACATATTCTACATCTATCTACCGCTAAAAATATATTATCGTTGACTCTGACACAATACGCGACCGTTATCATTGGGGGTGAGCGGAGTTTCAACATCCATAACATGCGTGACGCCCTCGTCTCGTCTTTGTTCCTTTCTCTTTCCACTTCCACCTTTCCACCTCAATTTGCCCCCAACCCACGCATGTTGACAAGGTCTGGAGCCCCTCCCCTCTAATGAGGGATGTGGGCCCGATTATATGACCATGGTGGGCCAGGATGACAACGACAAGGGACTACCACCACCACAACATGAAGAGGGGGACCACGATGAAGGGGTAACGACAACGACGGGGTACGACACGACATAATGACAGGGTACACCACGACGAGACGAGACGACACAACGATGGGGTATGACATGACACAACAACGATGGGGTACGACACACGAGGTACAACATGATATGACGACGATGGGGTACAAACGAATGTTGTGGCCCTTTTCTTTCAGCCCCCTTTCCTCGAGCCCCACTAACGACCTCGAGCCTCACCCAGCGCCCACTGCATGCATAGTGACCACCGCAACGGCTTACCCGACAACGTCTGCAACATCGAGAGCAGCATGATCCAGGTGTAGGGGACAATCAACAAAGCAACGCGACAGCGAACAACGAGGAAATACGACGCCGGCATAGTGTCCCACAAAGCGAACGACGACGAGGGAAATGCAACGCCGGCGTAGTGACACACGGAGCAAAAACGGTGAGGGCGTCGAGGGCAGCAACCAGCGATGTGAAACGATGACGATGCGGAGAACACCAGCGAAGGTGGCACCACAATGACATGGAAAATATGACACTGGAGTGGAGAAGACGACGAGGAGGTGGAGAAGATGGGGAGGAGGCGGAGAAGACGAGGTGGAGGTGGAGGACGGCGACGGGGTGGAGAACACGACAAGGAATTGGAGATGATGAAGAGGTGGAGAGCATGGCGACGGGGTGGAGAACACAATGGGGTGGAGAGTACCCTTGCACTTCGAAACCACCCGTGGGCATAGTGACGCAGACGAGGTTGACACGTTGAGCCCCCCTCCCGCTGTGGCTCTGCGCCATATATTTCTTCTTTTTTGTTTTCATCTAATTACAAACAACTCAAGGAGGGACTACCCCTCCTTGGGGACAATATATTTGATATGTGATGAGTATGTGGTACCCCAGCCATGAAGCAAAGGCGGGTAAATGGAGGAAAATTTGAGTCTGGGCAAGCCCAAGTTGGAGCACCTGCTTAATTTGGAAAAGCGTCATCCAAACGCATCATACGCCATCCACCCATTCCCACCTCCCTTGAGCCACAGAAAGGGGTGAGATGCATGTAAATACACTGTATCTACCATAATACAGTTTTTTTGCTATGAAAAACCGAGCCCAACGAGCCCAGCAGCAAAACTGAGCCTGAGGAAGCCCACCTGGCACCGCTTGCCTAATTGGGAAAGCTCCACAAATTTGGCACCGTGGAGACGTTCTCCAGCCTCCTCCCGCTCCCCCTGGAGCACCAAAACATCCCAGATGGGTCTATTATACTCTGCTACCCCCAAAATACAAAATTTCTCACCCCCAATGAGCCCCCAACAGTGAGTGCACCACCCGGCCACTGTTTCTGGCATTGTTTACATGTATTTACTGATGCCCCCTACCCCTGCTAGACAGCCCCGCCCTATTATACACCCACCCTCGCATCCGGCACCCCCGGCATATCAACCATCCTACCTGCTCAACCAAATAACCCTATTACTAATCCTAACCAGCCCCGGCACTATGGCAGGACCTTTAAATTTTGGGTGGTGGGGAATACCCAGTGTGGATTGATGAAGTCATTCAGGCAAGTCCTGGGTATTGATACATCAGGGTACCAGATACAGGTGTGACATGGCAGATGACGAGGAGGAGTATATCCTCCTTTCCTCGTGTCGTGGTTCTGTTGATTTCATATAGTCAGTATACAACAAGAAAAATTTGCAGGCGCACCTCGTATGCCCTCCCTCTCATCGTGTTTAGTAGTTTACGCCCCCCCTCGTGCTCCATGCTGTCCTTGTTTGACCTGTCGCACTTGCACTTTGTGGTGGGCCATGGCATTTGCGTTGAAAACCAATTGAAAACAACCGTGTGTGACTCGATCACACTGACCGGCAAATCCCGGGCTACCCGTCAAACCCTTGTCACGGGTACGGGTTGGGCCAGGGTTACAAACTCGCAACCTGCACCCGCACCCGCAGGCAGCCGTGGCTTCAACCCGCACGGGTTCACAAACCCGTGACATTCCCTACTTTCCAGTGTCCACAGGGATGTGAGTGGGTTATTCTCACTCAATGGAGTAACTGGGGAGGGAAAAACGCAAGGGAGGACTGGGAGGCCCATGAAGTACGTCACGAAAACGGGCCACGACAAATTTCGTAGCCCATTTTTCCCCATCTTTTCCCCTTCGACCCAGCTAATGAATTTAATCGACCCAACTAGGGACTTTAAACCCCACGATGATGGGTAGCGATGGAGGAGATGGCGACGAGTAGCGACAGTGACAACGACAACATACACCCCCCTTCAATGACACATACCCCTTCAATGACACATACTGCCTGTTGACAACACATGCGACCCATCAACGACATATACAACCCATCAACGACATGTACGATAGCACAGTTTGTGCCCTGCCAACCGACTCTGTCGTTGCTGGTATATCCACAGCGGCGTCATTTGGAATAGTCGATATCTCATGGCTTAGATCCTCGCAGATGATCATCCCCACATCAATCGACATCCAGGATGCATCAGCGAGGTCTATTTCGCCAATTTTCACCTATGTAGTCGCCACCTCAAGCAACCGTCAGGTTTATGCATAACCCCCTACTCCCGGGCCACTCCCATAAATGTTCAGAAGGAAAGCATCCCACTAATGGGAATTAATTACATCACACTTTTGCAGTGTAATCCCACTAACAGGGCTTGGGATCACACTATTTGGGTTCGCTATCCCACTATCCAGGGTAGAATCTGATTCCCACTATTTTATTCTTATAATGTAATCCCACTACTACTCTTCTTGTCATCACCCCTCAATGGTGATCATCAATGATATCCTTGGCGATGGAACAAAGGATACCAGTGCTGTCGCACTCAATCAAACAGGAGTGGATTGGTATAACACCCGCGCACAAGATATCGAGAAGCTGCTTACCTCGTGGAGTCTGATCTTGGAAGGACATGCCTCCAAGGTGGTAGTGGATGTGCAGATGCACAAGACGGCAATCTCTTATTTGCAGCTCATCCTCATAATTCTCCCGATTTTCCTGGCTGCAATCGTGTCAGGCATTAGGTTCCGGAAGCCAATGGGTTATTTCAAGAACTCATTCCTAGCAGCGGTGGTTGCGACAGTGGATGTCACTGATCCTACCTCTGAATCATCGGAGGTAGGGTACATGCATAAGCCACCGGAAGTTGTGCTCAAGACGAAGGGCGAGAGAGTGACATTGCAAATGCCGAATGGGCAGCTGGTCACTGCTCCAGGTGGGAAGAGGGCACCTGATCATGATTACGAGTTGGCTTTTGAACCGTTGATCTTACCAGAGAAGGACAATGCAGAGATGACGAATGAACCCTAGTGAGAACAGGATCTGCCATGTTCGAAGCAATTTGGAAGCAATCTGGGATACGCCAGGCTCTAGTCTCTCCTAGCCAGACTGCGATATATGTGAAGTGCCCTACAGTTCACGATATATGAAGTCTGTTTTTTACCACACCCCTCAAACCGTGTCAAAAAGTTGTTATGTAATCTTCGGACTTTGAAAATTTACATGCGCTCACCTAATGAGATAAGAAGAACAAGTTTTGACAGAGTTCAGATAGAAAGTTCTTTAAAATGTTTTAATGAACATTGTGTTAAAATTTGAAGAGATAAAATGATGATATGGGACAGTTAGGGAACTGGTTGTGCCAAGGTTGATGATCATGTGATGTGATTCTCCTGTCAAGCCCACTGCTGTGAAAGGGACAACTAAATCTCTGCTTCTCAATTTATTTTCTTTTAATTAGTGGTCTTTGAACTAAATGTATACACTTAGTCTCCAAGAACTTTAGAAAGATTTACTTCATCGCGTCAAATGGATGCGACGGTAATTGAAACTCCGAAGATTACATAACTAATTTCTGACGCGGTTCGGAGGGTGTGGTAAAAACTAGTGTTGCGGCAAATAGCTCCGTCTAATTTGCACTTGCAAATTTGCAGGCCTCAAAAAATCAACCAAAAAAGGATGCAAATTAGTGCAAATTTGCACACATTTTAGCAAGGAAAAAAATAAAAATAGGGCACTGCCAAAGTCACTTAAGCGAGTTCTTGGGTAGAAATTAACTACATGTATAGCTGCATTCTGGATTCTCAATATATGCAATAACATAGGAGGAGTATGAGGAGCGGTTCCTGGCATCCAAATATGCCAAAAGGACCCTTACCTTGAAACAGTGAAGGCAACTAAAATCCCCCTCCCACTTTCGGTCACCATGGATGAAGCAACCGTCAAGAAGATCCATGAGGCTAGACGCTATCTAAGCTCTCTTCCAGACACACTTCCTGCTACTGGTCCAGAATCCTCAGCCAATGCGCTCCTCAGTTTCTCCTTAAACCCTGAATGGGTTGAGGACATTGGAATGTCCACTAATTAGAAAATTGCAAATTTGCTGAAAATTACACATGCAAATTAGGCGATCCACAGCCCACATGCAAATTTGCCCTGCGAATTAGAGTCCGGACCTGTTTGCCGCAACACTAGTAAAAACAGGACTAGCCGGGCTCAGAGCTGCTCCGATTTGGTCTGCTCTCAATTTGTGCAATGCCAATTTTGAACAATTTTCCTCACATTAGCATCTTTGAATTTTGGTTAATAAATTACGGACTTGAATTTTTTAAATGCTCAAAGGTGTTGTGTCAGTCGACACTGCTGTGAATCCATGAGAATCCTTCTCCTTTTCTTATTTTTCTCTCTTACGCTGCATGGTGCGATCTCGCAATTGTATACGTGTTCGCAAGGGGGTTCCAGAAATTTAATCCAATACCCGGGGTCGAATTTTTTATCTCACTGAGTTTTGTTGAAAACCACCCACGTGATTCAGGCACATGTCTATATATGGTAATTATGACATCACTTCATCACCTTTCCCTCCTCGCAACGACCGGCAAGCATTGGAAACCCAATTTCTTCAAGTTCCACACATGTGAGACACAAGATGATGCTCATTATTTGAAGGTAAGTAAGGTACTGGAGTAAACACCCAAATCAAATGGATACCAATTAGGGGTCATATTGGCAGCATGTATTGAACATGCAAGCAATTTTCATTATTTTTTTTGCGTATTTCAGTACTTTTGAGCTCTATGTAGTATATACTGGAAATATAATTGACATTAGTGCTCAACAAAGCTCGATCCGGCCAAAAATTGATGAAGTCCATTTTTTTTTTTTCGAGACTCCAGCGGCAACCAACCAACCGGCCCCCGGTCCGGCATTCTGATCCCGGAACCCCCTTGCGTGTTCGAACGGATTTTTTCCCCTTCTCGACCATTGTGTCATTTCACTCACTCATCCCTGGAATGCTCACTTTTCGCCGTTCGTCGAGCTGGTATGTTCGTATGCCATCTTCGTATCCCAGATCCTAACCGTTTTATCCCATGACCCCGAGACTAGGCGCCTGCCGTCAGGTGAGAACGCAACAGATGTGACCCAATGTGTGTGACCCAGTAATGGCCACCCCTCTACATCCTGCATTTCCGCATCCCAGATCCTGGATTCCTAATCGTTTTATCATCCGAGCCTGAGGCCAGGCGCTTTCCATCAGGTGAGAATGCGACAGATCCAACACTACCTCGGTGTCCTCTCAATGGCCTTCCCACTTTCTCTTGCGTCACCACATCCCAGATCCTAATCGCCCTGTCATGTGATCCCGAGCCCAGGCGCTTGCCGTCAGGTGAGAACGCAACAGATGTGACCCAATGCGTGTGTCCCAGTAATGGCCCTCCCTCTATATCTTGCGTCTCCATATCCCAGATCCTAATCGTCCTGTCATGCGATCCTGAGGCCAGGCGCTTGCCATCAGATGAGAATGCAACAGATGTGACCCAACCTTGGTGTCCTCGCAATGGCCCTCCCATCATCTCTTGCGCAACTCTTGCGTCATAAAATCCCACATCTTAACAGTTTTGTCCGGCAGTCCCGAGGCTACGTGCCTGCCGTCAGCCGAAAACCCAATAGATGTGACATGACCTTGGTGGTCTCGCAATGGCTCTCCCATCTCTTGCGTCACTACATCCCAGATCCTAATAGTTTCGTCCTGCCATCCCGAGATTACGTACTTGCCGTCAAGCGAAAACGCAACAGACATGACAGGACCTACCTGTTCTCGCCTTTCCCTTCCCACCATCACTTGCGTCTCTGCATCCCATATTCTGATTGTATTATCACCGGAGCCTGAGGCTACGCGCTTGCCATCTGGCGAGAATGCAACACATGTGACGCAATCTTCGTGTCTAAGGTAGGCTGCAGATCATATAGGTAAGGACATCTGGCTACCAATGGATGAAGAGATGCGTTGTTCACTCACCTTGGTACTCCTCTGTGGGGCTTTCCACACGCTCATCATCAGAGTCTGAATTCGCTACGTCATTCAGCCAGGATAGGATGCGCTCATCGTCTTCATCGCTATGGGACCTCCAGCTTCGCGGTGGGGATCCAGGTGCAACAGTTGTCGATGATGTATCTGATGCATCGGAAGTGGATTCCTAGTTTATATACAATCTCATCGTCACGAACGTCGAGCTCGCTTATACTTCAAGATAGACGCACATAATAATGCGACCTCAACGATTTATTCGCTCTCCGCAATGCCTTCTTTTCCTTCCGGACTTGTCGCCTTCTCTTCCACTTGAGGAGAAAGTTATACACAGGTGTCTCTTTGTACGCTTCGATACTGTCGTCGTAGCGTGCTTCGCTTTGCCTCGCTCTGGACATGTCAGCTAGTTGTAGACGGAATTTGACAAGCACTGGTAACTCACTCCGCGCGAATGATGAGAAATTGTCGCCAATCATGCTCTGTAACCTCTTGCCTCTCATATGCGACTTAAATCTGAGATATGACGCTTCATCTCTGCGACTTGTTGGGCGTGCGTATTCTCATGCCGCGATGTGAATCCAGTACCAGCTGCATAACCAGCTGCGGCTAGTGCGAAACCTCCACCGACAACTGCTGCGCCGATTTCAGCCATCGGTGGATAGGAGTGCGCCGAGAAGGTGTAGGGTCGGCGTCAAGGGGAGATAATCGATGAGGCCCTGCATTAGTGCAGGCACGTGTACAGCACGTTGTGGTAATACTAATAGTGTTACTTGGAAAGCGTCAAAGCGCCGTAATGGTTGCAACGCTGTGTATGGGATTACCTGTGTGTATGGAAACGATTCCTACTACCTGATAAAGTAATTCTCGCACCTGATTTCGTAATATATTAGGTAGCAAGAAATATATTGAATTAACCGTGACCACAGTAGCGGCGGCGCTCGAGAAATCAGCTGTCGACTCGTTCGGTGAAGGACCGGGGATGCGGGTGGATGAACCACTGTTCCCGAAGGCCCTCCTCAACCAATAGTTGAGGTTAGGATGGTTGGCTAAAAATATGATGACTTGTTGGGATATGGATGCGGACTTGGATAAATCTATACACTGTGAGCAACTTCTGAGTCCTGCAGTGATAGGATTGAGAGACACTCACCAAAATTACGAGAGAGATCAGGAAATTAACCTGGCAAGAATTGAGAAAAACCGACAAAGGTAACGTGGGAATCACTAACATGGCAGGTGGTGGCTAATTCGAATATCGCGATCTGCCGGTGATTAGAGGCCAAATTCTTGAAGTCCTGTTTCTATGCGATCAATGCTATTGGAAATGCATCAGGTTTTCAGGTTGAATGAGATTGTGCATGACATAGATTCGTGAATATACCAACCAGACGACAAACCTCGTCAAGAAACCATATATAAGAACGTATCTCATAATCCTCACGAGCTTTTTGTCCTGAGAAGACGTCGTGAGTACTTATCCAATCAGCATTCAAGTGAAATGGTAGTGTTTGCATACCCGCGAAAGGAGGTTCAGTTAGTTTGCAGGTAGTAGCAAATAGCGGTGGCAATCGCGAAGTCTATAATGGTCGCCGATATGAATGAACCATTGAGAATGCCATACAACAACGTTGTCAGTTCGGATCTAGTGGAGAGTACCGATTGCGCAATGACTGACCTGGAGTTCGTGTATCGAGGCGAAGGTGCCTGTTGCGTACCTTTATTGGAAGTTTGCATAAGTACCACGAGATCAACCTTTGATATAGAACATAAGGTTAAAACTGGAATTCGAATCCATGACCTAACTTTGAATGCTAGTAATTCATGAAAACGTACCTATTCCTATTCCCGCCGGAGGTATCAGTCATCAAAAGCAGTTGATTACATCCAACTTGAAAAAAAGAGTTCTCACCCCATCCTCCTGCTACCAGAATAATCTATAATGGTGGGCAAATCATTTTATGTTCAAAGCTTCAAAATATGCGCAGAACTTACGATTAGCCATGGCAATATCAGCGAGAAATTTATCCCAACTAGATATATTTTAAGTCGTTCTAAAAGGAGGGGATTTAGGGAACCCACGTCGGTAAACCCTCCAAGCATAGAGGCTGCAATCCGTGTCAGTCGTTGTCATATAGCGATGCTGGGAAGGAATAGGAAGGCTTACGTTGAGGGCTACTTGCAACTAGTTCAGATTGCGCATTAGCGGCACCTTGAAGCTCCTAACGTCGAAATAAATCAGCGCCACTCAACCCCTTAATCTGGTTCTTACCATTGGAGAGCACCGAACGCGTCAATGACATGATGGTAGATCGCGACAACACGTTCTCCAGGATCCCCGCATGAGGATCATGTACACCGACGTCCTCGCACGCGTACACCACACACACATGCAAGAACGACACCACGACTGCCGTTCAATGTCAGTGGCAGCAATAACCAGGGATGTGTACTCGTCCCTGTTGCCACTCTTTCCACGTCTTTTCGTCAATTAGGTGGAGAAAAAAATGAAGTAATTAAGTATCGCGTTCAGGTGGATCGCGGGCGGTGTTGGACGTGTAGATATGTCTGCGGAAGAATTGCCGATGGCATCCAATCTGAGGCATGGGCATACCAACAATCCGCTCGGGTCGTGGACTGCGCCGTCTCCACTTCTTAGTCAACCTAGGGAAGGGGTGGGCCGCTGGGTGGGATAGTGTTGATGGGGCAACTACAACGGCAAGCGTGGCTGAGTTCAAGGCGTTGAATCTCCTCGTCCCGACAGGGTAACGGAAAGAAAAAGGCGCCATTGCCACTATTGGAGAAGTATGAGAATGCTCTACTGGGGGGTTGACGATGACAAATACATACCGGGCGAGGTCTATCTTCTATCCCATCTCGCACTCCCTCGTCCCTCGAGCCAACTGCGTTCTGCCATCCTGATCATGCAAGATCGCCGGTCGCAGATGGAACACCCCATGGTTTCCAGATGGAAGTAGCCGGAAGGCGCAAGAAGCGCATAGAGAGTTCTTGGTGTAAAGTGAATGGGCCGCCTGTAAAATTTAGACTGGTAGATCACGGTAGGTGGGGGTGAGAGTGAGGAGGAGCGAAGGCAGGAAGTTGGCAGGGACTTTCTTGGGTCATGCTGCAGTTGTCGTTATTGGAAATGAAAACAACGAAGGGTGCACTTGAGGCGGGTGTGGCCATACATAGGCATTTTGCTCCAACCATTGAGACCAGAACGGTGTGCGAATACGATTGTCATCGATGCCAGGGAGGACCAGGGCGTACAATTGGTGTATAGCGAATCTTCGAATAAGTAATCATGTTAGGCGGAAGAAGCGCACGAGGATACACAAGAGGGAGAAGGAGGAAGAGCGTGAGGAAGAAAGACGCGGAAGATACAGCGATGGCGGCGAGTGAGATGAGGAGGTTCTGGATGGCGTACGACAGGGTATTTGAGTGAAATAGAGCCCAAGTTACATAAACCGAGGACTCTTCCGGCTGTTCGCCTTGTGATTTTTGACGACCCTCGATGGGAAAGAGGTGCCCAAGATCGCTCAAGAAGAGAGGTTTCGCGTTGGGCGGGGAGGATTGGGGGCTCGCGTAAGAGATGAAGGTGGTTCGTTCCGGGAGAATTATAGAATCAAACACGTGCAAACGCCCAGAATGGATTCGATCATCATTTTCTTCGGCGCTCAAGTTTCATTTTTCATGTTCGCTGCTTCAATGTGGTTTTCACTTTGAAAACATATAAAACTGTGAATTAAGCGTATACATGGGATTACGACCGCAGCAGTGGGAAGCTGCCTCTTCTCCACAACATCGTTGCGTCCAAGTTGCGTCTTAAGTTGACTTTTATCTTTTCGCAGTTATAGTCCAATATCGGGCTGACGTTACTTTTCTCGGTTATGTGTTCACACCCATCGACAGGTATTTATTCCTCCTGCAACAATTTGGCCCTCGTGAGGCAGTATCGGTCATCCGCCATATCTCCCCTTGCCATAGAAATATAAAGGCTCCTTGTGTTTCAGTCCAGATGTTCTCAGTGTAAACCCGCAATAAAATAGATATGGTCAAAAGAAGGAGTATCGAGCGCTGGACCTGAAAGGACAGAACATTTAATCAAAAGATAGCAACTGGCACGAACGAAACCTACACTGTCTGGGATACGACACCCGGTATACACATGGATGTTTTAGTCAGGAGAATCTGGGCGTTCAAAGGGGGATGGTTGAGGACGTCTTCGGTAACCGATTCCTAGATTAATATGGAAGATGCAACTCAAAGATTTCTTGTACATGAAACGACGTACTTGGTTTATTTCACGCTACGTGCATTGCATAAATATATATCAATACCAAAATGAGTGCAGTCGTAACCTTCTGCTTACCGAGGCCAAAAAACCATTAGGCAAAATTAAATCAGGCCAAACAATTTCATGATCCATCATTTGGGATAAATTGTTTGAAAAAGACTACGATAATGCAGCTAAGTCATCTGAAGATATGACACATAGAAAGTGAGCACGTACCGGCTCTCGTTCAGCGTATATATAGTTGTTGATTATTGTTATATCCCGCCCAGCGTTGTGAATCGCCGTATCCCGTATCAATACGTCTTGCGCATTGGGGAACATATGTACCTTTACATAACAGTTGGTGGGTATACTGGATTACCCGAGAAGAAAGCGAGTGCTTACATTCCTTATTTGATCATTATCAGGTATATCCATATCATTGCTCTCACATTCATCTTGGGGGGGGTTTTGCAGAACCTATAGACCAGAATCAGTTAGTACTTTAGAGGATAAGGTGTGGCATTGCTCGCCCTCTGGTTTGGCCCCGGCATATTGCAATTTAAGAACGCATGTGTTGTTAAACCTGACAAGTTTTGGTCCAGCTTGTTGTCGCGTAATTGGGTGGTGGTTTGGAAATTGGTAGCTGGGTCGGACGAAAGGACCATGGAAGGGGGGATCAAACTAGCATCCAAATCTGAGATGATGGACGATGGTGCACCGTAAGCGTTTATGGGGGGAATGAGATCACAGAACGGAGGCCAAAACGACGAACGCACAGCGGAGAGTGCGGGTATCTCATTGTTTTGTTCACCAGGCATATTGGCGAACCTTATGGGAGGGAGGGTGAAAAGCTGCTGTTCTTATACCTGCTCCGTCAACCCGAATGCCAAGAATAGCATTGGTGACCGGATAGCGATTGGAATGCGATCGTCGTGGTCATGTATGGCAACAGGCACAGACCAGCTCCTTTTTCCAGGGCAAATACCGATATTTGTTCAATGCCGATGCTTTTGCCGAAGGTATTGATTGCATAATATCATTAGCTATCAAGATATTCTGTTAACGAC
>Ga0307513_10009926_pt1 | contig 12009 bp, 12 predicted proteins | sample 15_EM_MG_FD_202174 | JGI IMG/M metagenome (GOLD analysis project Ga0307513, IMG submission 202174) | Populus trichocarpa ectomycorrhiza microbial communities from riparian zone in the Pacific Northwest, United States - 15_EM | ecosystem: Host-associated > Plants > Roots > Unclassified | place... | reverse complement strand
GGACGAGAAAATCACAGAAGAGGAGCTGAGGAAGCGGAGTTCGGAATGGGAGGTTGAAGATGAAGTGACCAGCTTTGAAGAGGTCGAAGCTCAGAAGAAGCTCTTGAAAGAGGGGAATATTGAGGTGGTAGAGAGTCCGAGGTTTATAACGGAGGCGAGACCGAAGGAACTGGAGCGGGAGGTAGAGGTCGAGAGAGCAGTCGACGCCGGTGGTGAAGGAGGAGAGGAAATTTTCGCTCATCCTCATCACAGCAGGGGGGAGTCAGAGGCTCATGCCTCCGCTACGATTCAGCAGCCTGTGGTTGAGTAGGAACACGAACAGGAGCAGGAAATTAATGGTACATCCGGTGTTCTTCCTTCCCCTACTGAAGGCGGCTTTCATTCCAAAGCTACCTGTTGTCCTCCGACACAGAGCGGCTCTCCTTCGAAAGGGTGGTTCCTCGGAAGCCTAACAGGGTTCTTTACCCCTCGCCAACCGTCGACACCGCGCAGCTCACCCATGCGGCAGCATAGCACGAAGGCCACCACCAACGCCAACACCACCATCATGTGCGTAGGTGACGGTTTCGAGAGCGTAGGGGGCTGATGTGGCAACAACGTAGCGCATAGAGGGACCGGTGGTGGTGGTTATGCAGTTGCCAAAGGGAGGTCAAAGGCGGATGATGTTGGACTCTACTGCTGGTGCGACTGTCGTCGTTGTCGCTATGGAGGGAGAAATAATGCTGGCTTCGTAGATGACGAGAATGATGCAGAGAGTGGGTCTACGAGGAATGGTTAGACTCGGGTCAAAGGTGGAGCCAAAATGAACCCACCAGAAGGCGATGATGGTTAGGGTGAAGAAAAGCGAAGACGAAGACGGGAATCGCTGGTCGTCGAGGAGCAGCGACTCTCGGAGTTTTCCTGCCCCGTTTTCTTCGAGTTGGACGCCTTGATCAACCGGGTCACTCTAAAAAAAACGAATATAAGACTGTAAGACACGACAACAAAAAAAACAAAAAAAGCAAGACAACGCATGTACAGGATTTCCCGGTCTCGCATGATATGCCTCCTCTGCACCCGCATCGTTCCCCTCCGCTCATCCACACCCGGCGCACATCGTTTGGGCGCCTCGTCGATATTCGCCTACAGCTTGCTACGGACATGATAACATGAGACCCAGGCGGTGGCAAGGCGGCTGCATAAGCGGTGAACGAAACCAAGGAGGCTTTTAAAGACTCGAGGAGCTGGGAGAGTGTTTGGAATATGAATATTCCATTTCTTGTTGGAGGAAATTGGAAAGCAGACGAGTCTGCTGGGTGATTCAACCACTGCTTACCTCAGCACATGATGTCACAAAGTTACGAGTCGAACCAAAGTCGAACCCCTCATAACCATACCTCTTATATATAACCCATACAGCCCCATAATCCATAGGTTTGGGCCGCCACCAAACCCACATTGTACACCCAAATCGATCTCTCAAAACCCACGACCTCCCATGGCCCATAACGTGGGCCGTCCACCTTGCGTCCACCGAGGGCAATGAGGGGTTTGACCTGGTTTGACTGTATCGGTTTATCCTCCATCCCCAATTCCTCGTCATACATACATAAATCATTTCGCTTCAGCCGACTCTTTTAATCAGGATCTCGTTGCATATGTATGACAGGGCCCTGGCTGTCCCTGTACAGATGAATGAACGGAGCCGATTTCATGTACATATTGAGAGATAGATGGACATGGTCGACACGGTGCTTCCTCAGTGTATTTTTTCCAGCTTCCTATCCAAAAAATAAGTTGATTGGGGTGTCTTAGTATGTAGAAAAATGAGTCTAAAACGAGGTACGTTGTGTAGTACTTTTGTTCAAAATGCACGAGAAATCGTTTCATTAGCCCACAAACCGAGTCAGGTGCTTAACCAAAATACATAAAACACGGTATATTATTTAAATGCAATCTAACATGCATAGGAATTCCAAGCGGGAGTATTCGTAGTCGATTAGACTGGTGAGCAGCTAACGCGAGAAGTCAGATAACCGACTTACTTACTTGTTGCCCCTCAGTGCGTGTCTTGAATGGTCGCCGAGGAGATGATAGTTTGAGGAAGAGGCCGGGGAAATGTCGCGAAGAAGTTGTCATAACGAAGGCAATGGTGTGTCATGGTGCAGAGTCGTCAAGAGGCCACAGCCCACACCAAATTGATGTGATGGACGTCGCTTGCCAGCTCTGGAGTTCATCGATTCACACGAACAATTGATATGAGTAGAAAGGCTACCACTTACGCTTCCTATTGACATAAGTAATCCTGCCCATATTCCATAAAAATTAAGGTATTTCTTCAATCATTTCTAATTTTTGGGCCAACGGGGACCACATGCGAAAAAAACCGCCCCGTGCCTTAAATTGCGAAATTATTGTGATCCCGTTACCTCCAGTAGTACGCCCGCGCGCGTTGTATATTGTAGGTATGTACTAGGGTTCCAGACCTGCAAGAAGATTAACCAGTGCGCACCAAGCATTGACATTCACTGGTACAGCGCTAGTCCCGGGATTGCGATATGGTGTGAGGACCGAGAGCACGGACTCCCAATTTTCAACAGAAAATAAAGTTATACTAGCAGTGTTGCCTTAGGGTGGCACACGGAGATAGGGGGCTACATTCAAGAGGCGTATAAAGTACAATCTTGTCACTATTTAGTATTTGCAAGTTCGAGATAACGAGTCATACTATAAAAATGGCTCGGTAAGACGAACACGGGTCAAGGGAAGTCATAACGATGGAAAACTGCATAGGTCTCAGATAAGACAGGAAGTAGTTTCGTAGTTAGAAGATGGTCGCCGAGCACAAAGACGCCAGGATTGTGAAAAAATAAATAAATGAGGAATATCCTGTCTGCTCAGTTAGGTATACCACAGGACTATTCAGGAATCAAATATAAGTAGAATTATCATGACCATGGAAACTCTAACGTACCCCAGTTTGAAGGTTACATATGCACGGGGGCCTACAGTGACGATGGGGATCGCAGGTATTCGCCCCAGTGACACAAGCCTCATCATGTTTACGGACTAGAATAACGCGACCATTTAGTACTAAATACAACATATTGGCATCGACTGACAGTAAGGAGGGGTCTTTAGATTCATCTGAGCCGCAAGAATGAGTATAATGATACAATACTGGCCAATAGCAATGTGCTCACGATGCCAGTAAGAAATGCGTCATTCTTGTCGAACATATCCGGCATGGAGGGTAAATATCCCGGAGAGGTTGAGGCTGACGGCCCGAACATGGCTGGGGCAGACGGCCCCAACATGGCTGAGGCTGACAGCGCGAACATAGCTGCGGTGAAAAGAGGTTTGAACAACATCGCAGAGGCTAATGAAACCGGGGGAAAAGCTGAGGTTGATCAGAATGCTCATGCTTCTTAAGGGCTTAAATAAATGTTACTGGCGATACCCACATTTGTGGTACATGAGAGCTGAACGAGCTTTCATCGGTTGAATGATAGTCCGCCGATGACTCTCAAAGTCATAATTCGACGGGTCTTATAAGATCCAGGCACAATCTTGATAACGGTGCGATTTTTGTCAATAACCCGTCTACAGCATCGTGGCCAATGGCATTATTTAATGTATGGTCTAACTAAGGTCCTAACGTAGACTAAGTGTTCAATGTATAGGCTACTGCCTGGTCCGAGTTTGCGCAACAATATGCAAACTCCACATCGGTCACCATAATCCCAAATATTACAGTCCTCTGAGCGCTTAACATTTCTGGCGAGCGACTTTGGATTCATTATCTCGGCCGAAACCCAGCAACTTGTAGCCCAGGATACGTCGGCCTGCTATCATGAAGCCGGGGGTTCTAAACTTCTGTCCTCGTGCCAAATGATCATTGTATCCCGATTCTTTGCCTCTCTTAGATTTATTCAGCGGCCCCCGGCTGTACAAATATATTTCCCTCAAGATATACAGCCTCAGTTTGAAGTCATGCAACGACCAATGCACGAAATTGGATTCGCAGCCATGGACAGTGGTCTGTGTGACATTTATCTCGTGATGAACTCATCAACAATTATACTCAGCGGGAGGAGTACAATATTCATACGGAGAGCTCCCATCTAATCTCTGGTCATCCAAAACCCTGTGATCCTGCTGTGCCCCAATCGAACAAGACCCATCGAACGATACCTCGGGTCTGGGCTCCATTCGCCTTAGTTGGCTCTATTTGTTCTCGGAACTCATGGCTTGGGAGATAGAAACCCACTCAACACCAACATCACCTGATCGATCTGGAGTGTAGCGTGTTCTTTAATTAGTATAATACGAGGCCCATTCCAGTAAGGCGAAGGGAGCGGCGAATTCATCAGCAAATCGTGATTACAGTGCACCCTCCTTAGGGCTTAAAAGCGCTCTGTAGCAACTTGATCATGCCACAGAGCGCTTTAAAGCCCTATAGAAGGACCCTGTTATCATGATTTGCTGATGTTCGCTATTGTTATTTTTGCCGTTTGCAGCATAATAATGAAGTGTGTGAATGAGTGCGGCCCGAGTTGAAGCGCGCAAAGTTCAACTTCTCGCGATTCACTGCTGTGGTAGCAATATTTTGTACGGGGCAGATCGTTGGAATGGGGCGAGGTGCCCTGAGCTGGTCGCTGGCTCGGGGAAGCAGGTGGAAGTCGTGGTGATGTCTAACGACGTACAGGAATATCTATGATGGGTCACGTGGTCGTGGGGCAGGTCACCCTATCACATCGTGAAGGGTGTTTGATTTTGATTTTCGCTTCAAAATGCCCAAGACGGCGGTAGTGGTGGTAGTGGTGGTGTTGGCGTTGGTGGTGGCCTTCGTGCTACGCTGCCACGTGGGTGAGCCGTGCGGTATCGACGGTTGGCGAGGGCCAAAGAACCCTTTTAGGCTTCCGAGGATCCACCCTTTCGAATTAGAATGAGGAGAGGCAGTAGCTTCGAAAGAAGGAAAACCGGCATCGGGGATACATATGTAACGACTTCGCGTTCCCGTTCCTGCTTTACCCCAGGCCGCTGAACGGCAGTAACGGCGTGAGCTTCCGACTTGCTCCTACGGTGATGAGACAACGAAAAATTCATCTTCTCCTCCTTCGCCGGCGTTGGCGTCGACTCCTCTCTTAACCTCTGCCACCCCTTCCCCCACTCCAGCTCCTTCCGTTCTCGCCTCCGTTATAAACCTCGGACTCTCCACGACCTCAATATTCCCCTCTACCGCTTCCCATCGTATTCGCGGGCTGTGGTTTCAATTATAGTTGAGGCAGCGGGAGCGGCATATCCACCCCCGAAGACGGCCTCGACTGCGGCGTCAAATACCTCCCATACTGATTAACCCGCAGTCGGTATCCCCGGCGCATAACCCTGAATCGCATGTGGCGCAGGGATCCGCATCGTCATATACAGATCTTGATTTCTGAATGTCGCATATGAGATGGACGCATACGCGCTGGCGCTTAACCCGTTTCTCTCGAACACATTCAATTTAATGAATTTTCAACCAATGTGAATACATACAACACGGTAGATTATCTATATGCAGTTACATGCAGTCTAACATCCACAGGAATTTCAAGCCAACTCGCCGAACTAAAATGAATCTACACCGGATATAAAAACAAGTTAGCCAACAATACCCCTATTCGACTGCGCAGCTTGCGAGGTGAGCCTCGATGTTCGTGCGGATTTTCAATTCCGCAGTGAAACTGAAGTGCCAAAAAATCAGCAGCGTCTCCCATTCCAATTAACGAGCTAAGGTATACAGTACTCACCCATCATCATACTTGGGTGCTCTTCTCATCACCGCCGCTCAGCCCGCCCCTCGCTGTAATCGCCGGCCGGTTCGTTACGCGTGCGTCGTCAGGAGAGAGAGGTAAACACGAACCGGTAGACCATCCGCATGTTTGCTTATCTCACCCACAGATCGCTAGATCCTATTCACATGTGCTAACAGCCTACTTCCCTCTCGAGGGCCATTGACAAAAATTCGGCTGTACTTGCATATAACATTGCACAAGGGGGTACCGACCGACCGATCCCATTTCCGAAGTTCCCACGCCAGCGACATATATTGAATACCGGATAGTAGGGGCTATTCATAAGAAGAGTTAGCTGAACGGCCGTAGAGGGAACGGGTAAATACACAAAAGTTTAGCGAAGGAAGTGGTAATTTTAGGTGAGTTCGTATACTTAGTAGATTGGCCCCCGTCTGATCCTTGATCCAGGCAGTGGTGCCTAGTAAACCCTGTACCTTGGTTGAGAAGGACTGGTTCGTTAAGCCTGCGAGTCTGCACGGCGTCTGCATGTCATAGTCGTGCTCGGGTGGCCATCGATACGGTACAGTGGCCGTGCTCGTAGTTGAGGAGCGGGAGTCTTCCTAGTCGATTAGACATTAGACTAGTGAGTAGCTAACGCAAGGAGTCAGATAACCGACTTGCTTGTCGCTCCTCAGTGGGCATATGCGCGTCTTGGATAGTCGCCGAGGTGATAATTTGAGGGAGAGGCCGGGGAAATGTCGGGAAGTAATTGGTATAACGAAGACAATGGTCAGTCATGGGACTGACCTCGATAGCAAAAATAGAGTGGTCAAGAGGCCGCAGTCCACACCAAGTTGATGGGCGTCGCTTGCCAGCTCTGGACTTCATCCATTTACATTGATATGAGAAGGTGCATAGAAAGGCTACCCACTTACGCTTCCTATGGACTTAATTAATTCTGTTCATATTCCATAAAATTTGAGGTACTTCATCAATTATTTCGAATTTTTGGGCCAACGGGAACCACATGCAAAAAAGGGCGCGTCGTGCCTTTAGTAACGAAACTATTGCGATCCCGTTACCTCCAGTAGTATTCCGTGCATTGTATATTGTAAGGCTCACTACCTAGCACTCCTGTACAATGTAGGTACTAGGGTTCCAGACCTGCAAGAAGAGTATTCACGGCATACCAAGTGTTGACATTCCGTACAGAGCACAATGCTAGTGCCGGGATTGCGATATGGTATGAGGACTGAGATCATGGACTCCCAATTCCTAACGGTGGCACATGGAGAGAAAAGGCTAAATTAGGGAGGCATAAAAGTACAATCTTGTCACTATTTAGTACTTTACAAGCTAGAGACAACAGGGCATACTATACAAATGGAGTGGCAAGACGAATATGGATTAAGGGAAGTCATAACGATGGAAAGTTTGAATTCCATAGGTCTGGGATAAGACAGGAAGTAGTTTCATGGTTAGAAGATGGTCACCGAGCACAAAGATGGCAGTATTGAAAAAAATTAAAAAGTGAGGAACATCCTGCTCAGGTCGGAGGCTGAACTATACACCTCTATTTAGGAATAAAATTAGTATAAGTATAATAATCCTGAAAATAGAAATTCTAACGTACCCCAACATGATAGTCGCATCCGCACGGTTGCGCACAGTGAAGCTGGAGGTTGCAGAGTTCCCCGGTACAACTCTCATGTTTACGGACTAGAACAAGGCGACCTTTGAGTACTAAATACAACATATTGGTATCAACTGACAGTAAGGAGGGGCCTTTAGCTGCATCTGAGTAGGAAAGGTGAGTATAACGATACAAGTACTAGCCAATAGCAATGTGCTCACGATGCCAGTAAGAAAAGCATCATTCTTGCCGAACACATCCGACATTAAGGGTAAGTACCCTGGAGAGGTTGAGGCTGACGGCTCAAACATGGCTGGGGATGACGGTGTGAGCTGGAGTGAGGCTGTCAGCACGAACATAGCTGCGGTGAAAACAGGTTTGAACAACGTCGCAGAGGTTAATGAAACTGGGGGAAAAGCTGGGGGCTTGGTCAGGATTCTTAAGGGCTTAAATGGGTGTTACAGGCGATACCCACATTTGTGGTACGTAAGAGCTTAATGAGCGTTCATTGGTTAATTGGTTGATTGATAGTCCGTCGATGACTCCCTAATTCATAGCTCAATGGGACTTATAAGATCCAGGCACAGTCCTGATAACGGTGCGATATTTATCTATAACCAGTCTCAGGCATCGTGGCTACTGGCATCATTCAATGTATGTTTTAACTAAGGTCGTAACTTGAAGTAAGTGTTCAATGCATCGTCCGATTTTGCACAACAACATGCAAAGTTTACATCAGTGGCCATAATCGCAAATATGACATTCCTTTGAGCGCTTAGCATTTTAGGCGGGCAACTTTAGATTCATTATCTCGGCTGGGACCTAGAAAATTCCGGCCTAGGATACGTCGGCCTACTATCATGAATCCGGGGGGTTCTAAGGTTCAGTCCTCATGCTAAATTACCAGTTCATTTCCCTCCCCCGCTATTTATTCAACAGCCCCCGGTTGTACAGATATTTTTGTCTCAAGATATACAGCTCCCGTTTGAGGTCATGCAACGACCAATGCACAAAACGGGGTTCGCAGTCGTTGTCAGTGGTCTAAGGTATGTTTTGACCAAGGTCCTAAGTGTTCAATATATCGGCGACTTCCTGCGCCGAGTTTGCGCAACAATATGCAAAGTTCACATCAGTGGCCATAATCGCAAATATTATATTCCTTTGAGCGTTCAACATTTCTGGAGAACGGGTTTGAATTCATTATCTCGACTGGAACCCAGCGACTTCTGGTACATCGGCCTGCTATCAAGAAACCGGGGGTTCTAAAATTCAGTCCTCATACCAGATTATCGATGTATCCCGATTCATATCCCTCTCTCCTCAATTTATTCAGTGGCCTCCGGTTGTACAAATATGTTCCCATCAAGATATACAGCCCCAGTTTGAAGTCATGCAACAACTAATGCCCTAAATCGGGTTCAGAGCCGTGGACAGTGGTCTCTGTGCCATTTATCTCGTGGTGAACTCCACAACAATTATACCCAACAGGAGGAGCACAATATTTGTATCTAATCTCTGCTCCTCCAATACCCTTAGATCCTGCTGCGACTGAGTCGAATAAGACCCATCGAACGGTACCTCGGTTCTGGGCTCCATTCACCTTAGTTGTTCTCAGAACGATTGGCTTTGGAGATGGAAACTCTCTCAACTTCAACATCACCTGTTCGATCTGGAGTATAGCGCATTCTGTAATCAGCATGATACGAGGCCCATTTTAGTAAGGCGAATGGAGCGGAGGATTCATCAGCAAATCCTGCTTACAGGGCCTTCTTTAGGGCTTTAAAGGGCTCTGTAGCACTTTCATCATACTACAGAGCGCTTTAAAGCCCTATAGAAGGGGGTACCCTCTCATCTGTGTTTGTTGATATTCGCTATTTTTTTAAATAAGGTTGTAGTGGCTGAAAAGAGTGCCAGAAGTGCTAATGCCAATTTATTGCCGTTTGCAGCAAAGTAATGAAACCAAGTGTGTGAAGGAGTTGAAGTTGTGATGTCGCACAAAGTTCAATTTCTCGCGATTGGGTCGATGTATGTCGTGATACAGTCTATCGACCTCCGGAAGACTTATCCCACAGTGGGGTACAATTGTAGGATTAGGGTTGTCTGGAACTGACGAAGCCCAAGACAGAAAGTTACCTCCCACTGCCTTCAAGTTTGAGGCTTATCCAGGATCAGGACTTTTGCTGGAGGTAGGTTTCCACTTGAACAGATAATTATTTGACTCGGAATTGGACCAAAAAGAGGAGTGCCACTGACCCATGCGATACTGACACACCATTTAAAAGAGCTCGCATACCTATTCAGACATCAACATCAACGACTCAAAAACCATCAATATGCACCAGGTATCACTTCCTGTCGAAATATTGTCGGTTCCTCTCTGTCAACACAGGATATAATATAAGTAATATAAGCCGAATAAGCCGAATAATGAGAAGGGTGCGGGTTGAAAATGGTCATTGCAGGTTCTAGATGAAATAATCACCTTCCTTCCGATGAAGAAATCTGATCAGCTGACGTACAGATTCTGAGGCTTCCCTGAAGATAAATAGTGAGGGTGAAAGGCAAGCACACCACGAGGCGACACATGTATTACATAGGTAGTACAAAATCGGGGGTACATGTTGCATAGATTCCAAGTATCATAGCCTCGATTGGCAGTGGTGATAAGTACCGTTCCTTTCTTTTCCCGGTGCTTGTTGTCTTGAAGTAGTAGTATGCAGCCAGCAATCCACATTCGCTCTTCGCCTCTAATGATCGTGCTTCAAGTTATTCAATGCTTATTCAGAGAGTGGCTGCCTTGCTATCATTAGATTGTAGATGGGTTTATTTATACATTCATTTGATTGATGTTCTCTTTCGAAAACGTATTCCCATCTAGTCCTAGGTCCCCCCATTGGATAATATCAATGTTTACCCACGAGATGACACCTGAAGCCATGTCGTAAGCATGTGCATCTGTCAGACTCGGTCTCGTGGTGCTTTTTGGAGCTAATAGTACACTGTTTGTCTTGCTGTCTTGTTCGTAATGAAGCTTCGAGGATTTTTTCCATGTGGTAGATCTAGACCGGTTACAGCCCATTCCATATGCGCCAATGAAGTCCATTTTTTACATGGACGCTAAGGTGAATATTTCCGTGACTTTTCATCAGGAGGGATTTCGCGATAGTTTAATGCCAGATCCCTTACAGGGTATTAACAATTAACATCCGCCTTCTAGTATATATTCCCCGGTTGTAGTAAATAATTAGCTGGAAATACCGGTTTCTCTTTAACTGTTTCGCTGCTAGCTGCTATCCATATTATCCAGTTAATCAACTATGGGCATCAACATCGTCGATGATACACTCGAATTATCCATCACACTTGATGGACATATGAACGAGTTCATATTACCACTGGGCTCACGGGGGCCTACGGATTTTCCACGGGCATACAGAAATCTGCGTGCCACTTGCGGCCACCTGCGAACAAGTGACCGTAAGTGTCTCGCAGATGCTCAGAAGAGATCACAAGTGTCGCAACTGGCACGCAGGTCTGCGCAGAGGTATATAAAGTGTACAGTAGTACTTAGTGTACGTTGTAGACCAACTGGGAGCCATGCTTGTAATTACCTTCTACCTGTCTAAACTGGCAGTGAGAATCTACGAGATACAAACTTTGCCCAATAGCTAACTGCACCAGGGCCTCCTCCCTCCTAAAACTGGATGCAAGGACGTATTTCGGCCCACTTTATATAAAAAATTATATATTCCTTGAAATTTCGCATTTAAGCTGCACATAGCGCAAAACGCGTGAGGAAACATTGAGGCTTGAAGTCTCGGTCCAACTAGACTTACTTACTTTCGAACCTCATGTGTTCGAAAGTAAATCCTATGGCAGCCAATGAAGCCGAGATATGCCAAATAGCCACAAATGATATCCATGAATGATAAAGCCAGAATGAAATATAGAGGGGTCTTTACCCAAGCTCCAAATTATGACAAATAAGTTTTACGTTCCAACAATTTTCAAATGAACCCAAAATCTCCATCGCTGGCCCGAGAAATCCCACCAGAACAGTAAGAATCTGTGGAAAACTGCATTTGAACCACATCACACCAAGGTTACACCCAGTGCGATATTCAACTGTATTGCAGAACCACAGAGCAGGTCCACAAGTGGACCGCAGATGGCTCACAACTGTTTATTTTGTGTGCAGATGCTCGCAAGTGTGTGTCGCAAGTGTGTCTCAAGTGATGCGCAGGTTGTACGCAGGTGTACGCAGGTCACGCAACTGGCGCCAATTCGCGCAAGTGTATCTTAATATGTACCGTAGGTGCATCTCAAGTGTACTGCAACCTTCTCGTAACCCTCTCGCAGGTGGATAAGTATGTACGCGAATGAGTGCGCATATGGTTCTCGAATTTGATTCCGGTTGGAAAGTGATCAATTGGAAAATTTTCGAACTTGATTCCTTCCATCTGGTGACATCGAAAATTGTCCTGGCATCACTGCGAAGGTGGGGAAAGGGAAAACCACTGCTGACACGGAGCTATCTGTCATTCTGGCAGCCAGAGCTCTTTACAAGGGGCCTCTGGCATGACGCCCACCTCACAAGAGTGCACGCTATTGCCATTA
>Ga0307513_10009925_pt1 | contig 12010 bp, 4 predicted proteins | sample 15_EM_MG_FD_202174 | JGI IMG/M metagenome (GOLD analysis project Ga0307513, IMG submission 202174) | Populus trichocarpa ectomycorrhiza microbial communities from riparian zone in the Pacific Northwest, United States - 15_EM | ecosystem: Host-associated > Plants > Roots > Unclassified | place... | reverse complement strand
CACGTCGAATGCAGTGCGTGTTTGGAAAGCCAGTCGGTATCCAGATCCGCAAGAAATGACCGATCAGCTGGTCACCCTCGCGCAGGCGGCGATTGATCTGTACACCGCCCAGTCTGGCAAGATGCCTCGCATGGTTCAGTGGTTTTATGATAATCACGGACTGAAGTTTGCGAACAGCGACGAGAAGCTGAGCAAGAATAAAACATTGCGTTACTTCGGGTTCGACGAAAAGCGCAGGGATGGACTGCCGCATATTAAGGTTCGCGACGCTGTCAAGCCTAACGAAGTGGGGCGGATCTACTTCGCCTTCGACTCCGAAGTGAAACGCCTTATCGTTAACCATGTGGGGCTGCACCTGTAGTCCGCCCGGCAGGTTTGCATTTCCTCCAGCCACGACATCGGCACCGTGCCGCCGCCACGGCGGAGTCTTCTCAACGCCTCCCACCACCCAACCGGATGTCCTGATTCCAGGCGTTGCTCCGGCCGTTCGCCCCCGTCTTGCACACCGTGTCGTAGCAGCGCCAGAACCAGGTGCTGTTCTTGCGGCGGCGCAGTTCGATGCTCGTGCCGCCGCAGCGGGCGCATTTCGGCGGGCGGGTGAACAGCTCGGCGTGCTGGATCTCCAGCAGTTTGCGGGCGAAGTAGCCGCCGCGCACCGTCAGCATCACCTCACGGGTCCAGGACTGGGACAGCGTGTTGAGGCTGCCGATCATCACGGTCTGCTCGTCGATCACCACGATCTTCTGGTGCATGAAGTTGACCGGGATGACGGTGGGGACGACGGCCCGGAGGTCCGCGATGAGGTTCTGGTTGGCCGGGCGGCCCTGGAGCTGGTCCGTGTCGTCGCGCAGGAACACGGTGACGCGTACACCGCGTCGGACCGCGTCGCGCAGCAGGGGCAGGATGCTGCGTACGCGCTTCGCCACCCAGGGCGCCCACAGCCACAGTGAGGTCTCCGCCTTGCGGATCTCGTCCTCGAAGGTGCTGTAGAAGGTCAACTCGTCGTCGATACCAGTCACTTCGACATGCCTTGCCAGGATGTCGGCGAGTTCCGTGCCGAATCCGCCCAGGTCCCGTGCGTTCTCCTGCGGCGGGGTGATCAGGTGGCTGGCCCGCAGCCGTCGTACCCCGGCGGTGTTGACCAGTGCGGCCAGGTGCTCGAAGACCCTGCCGTCCTTCGCGGCTTCGATGCGCTCCCAGCTGCCGATGACGTAGAGGCGGCTCTGGGCACGGGTGGCCGCCACGTTGAAGAGACGCACACCGTCCCGTAGCCAGTCGGAGGCGTCCGTCCCCCGGTGCGCCATCGACATCCACAGGTCCCTGCCCTCGGCGCCCTCGACCGTGTCGAAGACGACGACGGGGAACTCCCGCCCTTGGAAACGGTGTGCCGTGCCCACCTCCGCCAGCGGGCCGCCGCCGCTCTCCACGTCCCGCAGGGCCTCCAGAGTCGCGTCCGACTGGACGCCGTACGGCGTGACGACGCCCGTCTCCTCACCTCGTGCGCGGTGGTACTCCACCAGCGCCCTGGCGATCAGGGACCCGGCCGGCCACCAGCCGCTGCGACTGCCCGTCAGGTGGGGCCTGGCCAGTTCGTGCAGCCCGTCGGTGTCGACGATGACGATCTCGGGGTCGTCCTCGGGCCTCGGCGCCGCGATCTGCTTGCCGCCCTCCAGCATTCCCCCGTACGCGAGCGAGTTGGCCAGCCCCATCACCGCCGGACCGAAGCGGTGTTGCTGGACGAGGGCGACGCAGGCCGGATGACGTTGCGCGTCCTGCGGGTCCCGTACTCCGCAGTGCTGGAAGACGTCCGGGAGCAGCCAGCGCTTGACGTCCGGGCGGTCGAGACCCTTGAGCTGCGACTCGATGACCGGGCCGAGCTGCATGAAGTCGCCCAGCAGGACCGCGGTGCGCGTCGCCTTCGCGGTCGCGAGGATCACCTCGGGCAGGGTCGCCGCCCCCGCCTCGTCGACCAGGACGACGTCGTACGGGCCCTCGAAGACCGCCTTGTTGGTGCGGAACCGAGCGAGAGTCGTTGCCACCAGCTTGGCACTCCTGATGATTTCGCCCTCGGCGTCGCGGGCGAGCCGTTCGTACTCTTCCTGGACCTGCTCGAACTCACCCTCCAGCGAGGTCCGTCGCGCGGCGTCTGTCGCCACCTGGGGGCGCAGCCGCTCGGCGCGGGCGTGCCGGGCAGGCCAGTTCTGCCGCTCGGCGAGGGCGGTGAGCGCTGCTGCCTGCTGAGCGCTGAGTACGGCCTTCTCCAGGCGGGTGGCTGTGTCGCGGCGGGCGGTCACGAGTTCCAGAACCGACTTGTAGGAGGACTGCGTCGAGATGACGGCCTGTTCCAGCATGTTGATCTGCTGAGGGGTGTGGGCGATGCCGGCGATGAGGCCCGCCAGCTCTGTCTCCAGCGCGGTGACGTGCGCGGTCGCCGTGATGCGTGCGGCCTTCGCCGCATGGCGCTCGCGGGCCGCGTCCTCAGCTGTGGCGGCCAGCTGTTCCTGGATCTCCTGTCGTTTCTCACGGGCGCGCCACCGGGCCATGGAACCCTTGGCGTCGAGTTGCTTCGCCTCTTCCCGCAGATCGCGGAGGTAGTCGTCGGTCATCAGGACGTCGGCCTCCTTGCGCTCCGCTGCCCTGAGGATGCGGGCCTGCTCCGTGCGCAGGCGGTCGACCTCGGCCCATTTCTGACGCGACGCCTGTCCCTCGTCCCTTCTTCGCCGGGCCGTCTCCGCTGCTCGCTGCACCGAGTCCCGTACCGTCATGGCCTCCTCCGCCAGGGCTGCGGCCGCTACTGCCCTGTCCTGTACGGAGACCGGATCCTGGCCGGGAGTGCGCAGCAGCTTCAGAGCTTCGAAGTACGCGGCCGGATCGAAACGCACGAGTGAGGTGTCCAACACGGCCAGTTCCGCGGCACGGGCGCGGACGTCCACCAGCGCGGCCTCGATCCCGCGTCGGCGCTCAGCCGTCTCGGCGAGACGCTCGCGAACCATGAGAGGCAGAGACACCTCCGGGTTGTCGGCGACCTCCCGCAGTTGCGGAGGGCCCACACGGACGATGTCACCGGGGCCGTGCCGGTTCTCCTTCACCACGCCCAACAGGGCGTTGTCCACCGCGACGTTGGTGGCGGAGACCAGGAGCACACGCTCGCCCCGGGCGATCAGGTCACCGATGGCCCGCCTGAGTACGGTGGTCTTGCCGGTGCCCGGTGGACCCCACACCAGATGGACACCCTCGCCGAGGCACGCGCGGTAGGCATCGCCCTGAGCGGGATGAAGCCCCGGAGGGTCGGGATCCGGGGAGGACGTGCCGCCGATCGAAGCGGCAGCCAGCGCGCTCGCCAGCGGAGCCTCGCCCAGCCCCGCGATGCCGTCGCGCAGGGCGGTGACGAGGAAGGTCGGCGGCTGCTTGTGCATCCACAGATACGGATCCGTGAGATCGGCGAACTCGGCGACCTTCAGTGTGAGCAGGGAGCCGTTCTGTACGGTCTCGGAGACGGAGAACCCTTGCGCCTCGATGCCGTCCGGATCCGGGCCCGCGAGGCGCAGGTCGTTCAGCTGGTCCGGTCCGATGTCGGAACCGCGTACGTCGACCGCGTACCAGCCCTCCTCCTTGGTGCGAACCGCGCGCCCCACCCGCTGCCAGCGCGGTCGTTTTCCCGTCCCGCCCATGATCGCGATCAGTTCGCCCAGGGCTGTAGTGATCTCCTCGCGCCACCCCATCTGCCGTCGCCCCCATCCACGTCCGCGACAGATCCCGCGCAGACCCTACCCAGTAGGCACCCGTGGTGACACCGAGGTCATCCGTGGTGAACATCGCGGGCACGGTGCGGTACGGGCGATCCCTGCTCGCCGCAGCCGGACTGGGCGGTCGATACGGCCGAGAGAGGGCTGTCGGTCGTCGCCGGAGCGCAAGCGAAAGTTGGTCAATCTGATCAAGATGTAGCTCATCCCGTGCCTTCCGCTTCGTAGAGGGCGCGCTTGCAACTGCTTGCCGTGACGCGTGAAGCACAAGTTCCGTTTAGTCGCTGCACGAGAGTGCTTTTTGGTCACTCCAGTAGCAACTACTGCTTGGTGCATGGTGGTTGCATGTACGGTGACCTGCGGCGCTTGGGGCTATGCGCTGAACACGTGGATCCAGGCCATAGTCAGTCATAACCGGTCGGGGGGCAGGTTTTGCAGAGGCGCTCAGCGGTTGACTCTGCTGTGCCGCGTTGATGTATGGGCGCCTGACCTCGACACCTCGACGCTCGTGTGGCCCCCGCCATAGGCCTGCAGGCTCATACCCGTTATGGCGCGCTGCCCGAATTCCTCCCATCGAGGCTATCCGCCGATGATCGGCAGTCCCTACGTAGAGGCGTACCAAACCTGCTGTGCGCAGGCGCCGTTGACACTGTCTGTCCATCGATCTCGGTAGGGCGTCTCCAGTAGGGAGATCACCCCTGTGCGACGACAAGGTAGGAGTTCCAAATGGCTGATGAGCTGGTTCTTCGAGCCCAAAGATTCATCAACACGACCTATAACAACGGTGCGACGCTCGGGATATCCAAGCTTGCGGAGAACGGCCAGACCGGCTGGCCGGTCATGTACGCCCTAACCCGAGCGCTGCAGTACGAGATGGGCATCACCGCCCTGTCGGACTCCTTCGGTCCGACGACTCTGTCGACCATCAGTGCGAAGTACGGCAAGCTGGACGACACGACCGTTCCGTCGGCGAATTTCTGCCGGGTCATCCAGTCCGCCCTGTACTGCAAGGGGTACGACGGCGGCGAGATCGACGGCAAGTACAACGACCGGGTCAAGGCCGCCGTCGCGAAACTTCACACGAACATGGGCGTGGACGCCACCTACCCGGGCAGCTCGCTGTGGCCGAAGACGACCAAGGGCCTGTTCAACATGGACGCCTACGTCACGGTCAACAGCGGCTCGGACACCATCCGGTCCATTCAGCAGTGGCTGAACGGCCGGTACATCCTGCGCAAGGACTACTACGTCATCCCCTGCGACGGCTACCACTCCCGTGATGTGGCCAAGTCGATGCTGCTGGCCATCCAGTACGAACTGGGTATGGCCGACGGTGTCGCGAACGGGGTCTTCGGCCCCGGTACCCAGTCCGGTCTGAAGTCCCACACCGTCGCGGTCGGGAGCACCGGCGTCTGGGCGCAGTTGTTCACCGCCGCGATGATCCTCAACAAGCGGAGTGTGCCCTTCGGCAGCTTCACGGCCGGGGTGCAGGCCGGCGTGGAGTCCTTCCAGTCCTTCAGCAAGCTCGACGTCACCGGCAAGGGCGACTTCGCGACCTGGGCGTCCCTGTTGGTCTCCTACGGTGACCAGTCCCGTAAGGGCACGGCTTGCGATGGCGTCACCATGATCACTCCGGCACGAGCGGATGCCCTGAAGACAGCCGGCTACAAGTACGTCGGTCGCTACCTCTACAACCCGTCCACCACGAGCCTGCCCGAGAAGCAGATCCAGCCCGGCGAGCTCGCCACCATCAAGGCGGCCGGGCTGCGCTGCTACCCGATCTATCAGACGTGGAGCGGGTCGGCCGACTACTTCAGCTACAACCAGGGCACCGGCGACGGGTTCGCTGCTATCGACTGGGCTCAGTACCACGGCTTCAAGCCGGGCAGCATCATCTACTTCGCTGTCGACTACGACGCGATGGACGCCGAGGTGACCCAGTACATCCTCCCGCACTTCCGCGGAATCATGCGGACAATCGGCGAGAACTCGAGCTACGGCGTCGGTGTGTACGGACCGCGCAATATCTGCCAGCGGATCGCCGACGCGGGATACGCATCGGTGAGCATGGTCTCCGACATGTCCAGCGGCTTCTCCGGCAACCTCGGCTACCCGTTGCCGACGAACTGGTCCTTCGACCAGGTATCCACCATCACGGTCGGCTCTGGCACCGGATCACTGGAGATAGACAACAACATCGCGTCCGGTCGCGACGCCGGCCAGGGCGACTTCGACGCCGGCGGCGTGGCCGAGGGCCTGGACGTGGACCTGGACAAGACGGCCTACCGGGACGTCATGCTGAGGGACGTCCGGAGCTATCTCGAATCGATCGGTGTCCCGGAGACCGGCGGAGACGGCTGGACCGACAGTGACTGGGCCACACTCGGCGGTATCTCCACCACCAAGGCGTTCGACCTGGTGCTTAGCGCGGACTGGCTGTTCACCGCGTTGGCCCGGCAGCTCAAGCTCCGCAAGGCCCTGATCCAGACACCCGTGCTGTGGGAGCTGCGCAAGTTCAATCCGTTGGACATCGTTGCGGACGAGGCGGTCAAGGCAGGGCTGAAGGACGACTCCAGCACCGGATGGGGACAGATCTTCGCCTGGGTGACGATCGAGGCCCGCAACTACTGCATGCAGCAGGGCATCATCAACGGCTCACCCCTGGCCGACTCCGATCTGAAGACCGTGTGGACCAACCTAAACGAGGACGAGACCTACAACATCCGCTCGGCCACCTACCTGACCCTCTACAACGCCCACCAACTGGGCCAGCCCCGGCCGGACCTGACCACGGACCTGTTCGACACCCAGCGCCTGTTGGCCCGGTACAACGGCACCGGTGAAGATGCCGATCAGTACGGCCGTGAACTGATGGGCCTGTACTTCGTCCTGGAGAACTACAACCAGCTGTCGCGCTCCTCGTGACGGCGGGCAAGAAACGAGGCTAGACACATGGGCAAGAGCTGGCCTGCGCCCTTCGCAGTCAATGTGCTGCTCGGTATCCCGGGCATCGTGCCGATCTGGCTGATGTTCTACTTCGCCGTGAACTGGCCACTGGCCGGACTCGGCGTCGCCGGGAGCAACCCCACGGAGAACGACGGTGTCCTGCCCTGGCTGTTGGTTGGAGGGCCGGTCCTCACGCTGTTCTTCCTCGTGTGGTGGCTGGCCAACCGGCCGCTCCGACGCCGCACGCTCCTGGCACCGGGGGCCTACTGGCTGCTGAGTGCCGCGGCCACCACTCTGCCCACGCTCGCCCTCGTCGTCATCATCAGCTAGGGAAGGAACGAAGACGTGTACAACGACATGCGCAGCAACACCAATGGCGTGGCGAGACGGACCGTGCTCACGCACGCCGGTGTCGTCACGGCGGCAGTCGCCGTGGGCTCCCTCGTGCCGGGTGTGGCCACCGCCGCGCCCCTGAAGACCTCGAAGACGGAGAGGCCGGCACAGGAAGACGTCCCTGCGTCCACAAACGGCTGGCCGTTGGAAAAGCAGGCCAACCACGTCTCTACCGTGTGGACCCGTACTGTCTCGGGAACCGGTCTGAGCGTCGACATCCGCATCGGCGACGCGGAAGCCATCCTGCTCCACGTGGTTCGACGCTTCCACTACGAGGTCGAGCAGCTCCATCACGTCGACCTGGTCGGCTGGCAGACGATCGGGAGCTTGAACAAGAAGCTGCCGGAGTCGAACCTCGCCTCCGGCACCGCGGTACGCGTCCGCCCGGGTGCCAGCTCGAAGGGTGGGCTCTTCCCGCTCCAGGAAACAGTGCTGCGCGACATCCTCGCTGACTGCGACGGCGTGGTGCGCTGGGGCGGTGACGACTCCCACGTCGACGAATCCCTGTTCTATCTCGACCGTGGCCCCGACGACCCGCAGGTCCGCGATCTCGGCGACAGACTGCGTAAGGGCGAGGTAACTCCCGGCCAGGGCGCGGGGAAAGCTGTGAATGTCATGGCCGACTCGCGACGCGCACGTGCGAACCGCCTTGCCAAGGAGCAGCGGGAGCGCTGACCTCACTACTTCTGGCTGAGCCCACCCCGCCAGTGGGCCGCCGCCGCTCTCCACGTTCCGCAGGGCCTCCAGGGTCGAGTCCGACGGGGCGCCGTACGACGTGACGATGCCCGTCTCCTCACCTTTCGCGCGGTGGTATTCCAGCGGTGGTATTCCACCAGTGCCCTCGCCGGGGCAATGGTGGAATACCAACCGCTTACCGATCGAACCGGCCGTCGGCGCGCTCGTCGGCGGAGCTTCGCACGACTCGCTGCCGTCGCCCTCACTCCCGTTTGCCGACAGGGCCGCGCCGACCCTACCCGGCGAGCACCCTTGGTGATCCCCCGGGCACGGTGCGATACGGCCGACCTGCGCCTGCGGGGCGTGGCAAATCCATGCCCACCGGGCGTCCGTGTCGGTCCTACCTGGCAGGATTGAGGAGCGCAAAGCAGCGCGCGAGACATTCAGCTGAACCGTTCGACAGAACCGTGAAGTAAAACCGTGCAGCCGAGAGAAGGACTGATCGCCTGATGCCCACGAGTGAGCTCCTCCTGAAAGATGTCATCGACATCAAGGAAGACGTCCATGCCGGCGACTTCAAGATCGAGCTCTCCCAGGGTTTCAGTGAGTCCGACGCGCGGGTCGCCGAGTACGTGGTCACCGAGCAGCTCCAGGGGGCCTTCGAGCAGGCGCTGAGCATCGTGTCGTCCTCCGTCCGGTCGGGCAATTCGCAGGCCGCCTACCTGCATGGCTCGTTCGGCTCCGGCAAGAGCCACTTCCTGACCGTGCTGCACGCGGTGCTCAACAACCACGCCGCGGTGCGCGCCAAGCCGCGGCTCATGGAAGCCGTGGCCCCGCACGACGACTGGCTGCGCCGGAGCCGGTTCCTGATGGTGCCCTACCACCTGGTCGGCTCCGCCGATCTCGACTCCGCTCTGCTCGGCGGCTATGTCCACACCGTCCGCGAGCTCCACCCCGATGAGCCGCTGCCCGCCGTGTACCGGGCCGACGCGCTGCTCGCCGACGCGAGCACCCAGCGGGAGTTCCTCGGCGACGACGCCAGGTTCCTGCAGTGGCTCGGCAAGGGCGCCGCCGCCCTCGGCCCGACCGGGGTCGCCCCGGTGGAGGCCGACCCGGACGACATGCCGATGCTGGACGGGGGAGCCGCGGAAGCGCTGCCCGCCGGGGTCTGGGCCGGCGCCGACTTCGACCGGGCCTTCGCCGCGAGCGCGCCGGACGACCCGTACCGGGAGAAGCTGGTCGCGGCCCTGCTCAGCGGCCCCATGGCTTCCTACGCCCAGGGCAAGCGTGGCGAGGCGAACGCGTTCGTGCCGTTGGAGAACGGGCTCAAGGTCATCTCCCGGCACGCCCAGTCCCTCGGTTACACCGGAGTCGTACTCTTCCTCGACGAACTGGTCCTGTGGCTCCAGGCGAAAATGGGCAAACAGGACTTCGTCCGCGACCAGGTGCAGCGGCTGGTCAAACTGATCGAGTCGGCGGACAGCGGCCGGCCCGTCCCGATCGTGTCGTTCATCTCCCGGCAGCGAGACCTGTCCCAGCTGATCGGCTCGGACGTCGTCGGCGCCGACATCAGCAACCTTGAGCAGCAGATCGAGTATCTCGCGGAGCGGTTCGACGTCGTCGACCTGGAGGACAGCAACCTCGTCGAGATCATCAAGCACCGCGTGCTGTCCCCGAAGCCGGGCATGGAGTCGGCGCGCGACGACGCGTTCAAACTCGTCGAGTCGTCCAACGACGACGTGCGCCAGATCCTCCTGGACGCGCAGGGGCGCACCGAGGCGTCGTGGGACGACTTCCGGGAGCTGTACCCGCTCTCGCCCGCGCTGCTCAACGTCCTCGTCGACCTGTCGGGGGCACTGCAGCGGGAGCGCACCGGTCTCAAACTCGTACAGGAACTGCTGCGCCGCCGTCGCGAGGACCTGAAGCTGGGCGAACTCATCCCGCTCGGTGATCTGTGGGACGTCATCATGCAGCGCTCCGGCGCGGCGTTCACGCCACGGCTGCGCAAGGATGCCGAGACCGCCGGCGACTTCCACGAGCGAGTGCGCGAGGAGCTGCTGCGCAAGTACAAGTCCCCCGACGACAAACGGTTCCAGGCCGACGAGCGGCTGACGAAGACCCTGCTCCTGGCGGCCCTCGCACCCAACGTGCCCGCGCTGACCCGGCTGAACGGAACCCGGCTCGCCGCACTGAACCACGGCTCGATCCGCACCAGGGTCGGAGACGCCGGCTCCGTCGCCGCCAAGCGGCTGCGGGAGCTGCAGATCGCCTTCGACAGCGAGCTGCGCAGCGAGGGCGACCGGGCCGACCCCGTCTTCCACCTGCACCTCTCCGACGTCGCTGTCGAACCGCTCCTCGAAGAGGTGCAGGGCGTCGCCGACCAGCTCGGCTACCGACGGCAGTGGATCAAGGATCAGCTCTGGCGCGAGCTCGGCATCCAGGACACCCAGCCCTTCGTCTGCGAACGGGACGTCGTCTGGCGCGGCACCAAACGCACCGTCGAGTTCGTCTTCGGCAATGTGCGCGACACGAACCTGCCCGACGACGAGTTCGCGCCCCAGCAACCCGGAAATCTCCGCATCGTCTTCGACTACCCCTTCGACGACGGTGACCACGGCCCCGTCGACGACCTCCAGCGCGTCGACAAACTCCGGCGGGCGGGCCGAAGCGAACCCACGCTCGTCTGGCTGCCCGACTTCCTCTCCGACCAGACCTCCCGGCAGCTCGGCCGCCTACTGAAGATCAACTACCTGCTGGAGCGCGACAGGCTCGACGAGCACACCGCGACTCGCCCCGTCGAGGAGCGGACCCAGATCCGCAACCAGCTCAAGGTGTCCCGCGACAACATCAGCGGCCACCTCACCGAGGTCCTTCTCCAGCTGTACGGGATCAACCGCGCCGAACCGGAGATCGTCGGCGCGACCGTGCCCGACGGGCAGCACCTCGTCTCCCTGCAGCCGGGGTTCACCCGTACCCGGCCGGAGCCGTCGGTCGGCTTCGAACAGAACCTGCTGCTGCTCGCCGACGGCATGTTCGCCGCCCGCTATCCCAAACACCCCGACTTCGACCCCCGGCTCACCCGCAAGGCCATCACGCTGCGCGAGCTCAAAACCACCATGGAGTGGATCACCCGTGCGATGGCGGACGGATCCCGGCGGGTCGTCGTGGACGGCCATCACCTGCCCGTCGTCAGGAAGATCGTGCACGCGCTGGGCCTCGGTGAGGTCCACGACGGACCGCTCAACGTGACCAATGACTGGCGGCTGCGCATCAACAAGAAGGCCGCCGAGACTGCCGACGCCGACGGTGACCTCGCGGTCGAGACGATCCGCGGATGGATCACCCAGCTCGGGTACGAAGGTCTCGACCGCAACGTCGGCAACCTGATCATCGCGACCTACGCGCTGCTTGACGACCGCACCTGGATCTACCAGACCCAGGAGGTACCGCAAGCTCCTGAACTGGACCGCATCGTGCCCGGCTACGGCCTGCGAGCCGTCGCCCTCCCCGACGAGGACACCTTCGCCACCGCCCTGCGACGCGCCGGGGCGATCTTCGGGCAGAGCGTGTCGCCCGTGCTCTTCGCCAGGAACGTCGCTCGGCTCGCCGCACAGGTGCGCACTGTCGCCGACGAGCACCGTACGGCGGTGGGAGAGACCCGGTCGCTGCTCCAGGACAACGCCATACGGCTGGGCCTCGAAGGACCGGGCGGCGTGGACGCGCCGAGGCTGAAATCCACCAAGGCCGCCGCGGACCTGATCGCCAGACTGCTGCGCACCGGTGACGCCACCGTCTTCGCCCAGGAACTGGCGGGCGCCGTCTACGAGGTGACGGACAGTCAGGTCGGTGCGGCTCTCAAGCAGGCCCCCGAGGTACTGCAGGTGCTGCGGGACACCGACTGGTCCGACCTGGAGATGGTCAGCGACCTCGCGGGCCGGGACGACAGCATCGGCGACCGTGCGACGCGGCTGCTCGACACCGTACGGCGGGTGGCGAACGCCCACGAGGAGGACGAGTCCCTCGTCCCGGTGCTGAGCTCGCTGCAGGAGTCCGCCGTGGCCCTCATGCGGGAGGCCACACGGCTGGCACAGGCCGCCCGGCCCGTCGAGCCCGCCCCGCGCACCGAGCCGACCGCGGAGGACGTACGTCTCACCGCGCACGGCACACCTCCGGTGGCGGCTGCGGGCGCACCCTCGAACGCCACGACCGCGGAGCCGGTCCGGGACCCGGACCCGGCGACGCGGGACCCGCGG
>Ga0307513_10009924_pt1 | contig 12011 bp, 15 predicted proteins | sample 15_EM_MG_FD_202174 | JGI IMG/M metagenome (GOLD analysis project Ga0307513, IMG submission 202174) | Populus trichocarpa ectomycorrhiza microbial communities from riparian zone in the Pacific Northwest, United States - 15_EM | ecosystem: Host-associated > Plants > Roots > Unclassified | place... | reverse complement strand
TTTTTTCAGGGTCAAAACTTACTCCATTCTTCGCATCAATCGAATTACTAATATATCAATGTTCTCAATAACCAGGATTGTCTCTAAAACTTATTTGTCAAAGTTTAAATCCGCCTTGCTTAATATCATTAACAGCACTTAAATTAATCACCCGGGTTCTAACTTCCTCTCATTCTGCTTCACTGAATTTTTTTTTGTTATGGATTAAAGTTCCAATTTCACTATTGTTTACTTCGGCTGAATTGTGAATAAGATAAGTTTGTCCTTTTATCTTTTCAATTCTTCAAACACTTGGACTATCCTTAACTTCCTTAACTACTCATTTGATTTCATCGTTGGTAGAATAACCGCCTAGAAGGTTTTTGGCTTTTTTTATCTCAAATCTTTTTTGGGCATTAAAGTTCTCTCACTGATATATTGGATTTCCATTAAAGTTTAATTTCCCTTCTTGGTCGTATTCATCTAATCGAGCAAGTCTATTATTGATAAGCATTCATTCCTCTTTTTTCCCCCTTCCAAGATAATCACCTAAATGAGTAATAATTTCATCTATTCTTCAATTTTGAGGATTGTTTTTAACATCTTGGATTACTTCGTCAAGGTTAACTGGGGGCAGAGAGTCGCCTAGTGAAGTGCCATCACTACCAGAAACTGTTGAGGAACTAGAAATAGAAATTCCAGTTCTATTAACATAATATTGTTCAATTTGAACTCACTCTTCCGGTTGATGGTCTTTTTTAAAGTATATCATCCTTGGGTCAATTTCTAAATTTCCTTGTCAATTGTGTCTCTTTAAATTTGCTGACTTATGAACTAATGCTAATTCTTTCTGTTCTCCCACACCATTAACATATCCTTTAAAAACTACTACTTCTTTCAAGTCTCACTCATTCATGCTTTGTCTAATTTTGTCAGTTAAAGTTCTGCGTTGATTTGAAGAAACTTGTTGCTCCTTTTGAGGAAAGAAATGAAACTCATTATCATAATTAGAAACTGTTTTAGCAAGTTTTTGAAAAGTTTTTTCTCCTTTCTCACTATTACCATTATCAAACTTTTTTTCAACATTTATTTCATTTCAACCTTTACCCACCAAAGACCTTTCTGTTTCTATTTCATTGTCCAATGGTTCTTGTATACCAAGAAAAGTCTCACTTAACGCCTTGGCATATTCGGGAGAATTAATATCATAATCCTCTTTTGCATTCCTTTCATCTTGCTTAATTTTTTCAAAATGACCCTCCAACACCTCATTAACTCCAAATAGAACATTTTTCAATCTTTCGGGACAATTATTAACATTAATGCCAGTAGCATCAACTCATCTGTAAAATTCTTGTTTTAATTTACCTCTAACTTCAGGAGACTTGTGAGATAAATTTGTTACAAATAAAGATAACATGGTTGAAAATGATTTTTCGGCTTCTTCCGGACTTTTGTCTTCTCTTTGAACTCTATTATTAGAAATTTGTTTCCGTTGCTCTCAATCAGAGTAATAACCAGCTTTTTCAACATACTTTTCTAGAAACTCTGTCGTCATAATATACATTTCATGAGCCGTTTTTCAACTATAAGCAGATATTTGTTCTTGAACTTGTTCTTGTCTATTTCCGTATTTATTATTATTTTTTTGCATATCCTTAATTTATTTAAATTTCTTTATTAATTTTTTGTGTTGTATATTTTATAAAAATTAGTATCATTCACCAGGATGTTCGTCTATCCATCGGTTTAATTGCCTAATCACATCATTAGTAGTATTATCTTTTTTCATAATCATGGCTCAACCCAAAGCTGCCTCAAAGGAATCTCGATCTACACTCCTATAATCATTTACTCCATTGTGTGCAGAACATCTAAAACGTCAATTTTTCATGTGGTCGGTTGAGCAATATGAAGACTCGCATCTAATACGAGCTTGGTTAGATATCCATGTATAACGACCATCTGAGGAGTGAACTCAATGAGAAGGACGTCTATAAGTTTCTCTGCCTGGACAAGTAGTTGCCGGACATACTGACCATAATTTTACAAACTTTTCACTTGACCTACAATTACAATCACTTCTACTACAACTACAACTATTACAATAAGAAGGAGAGCAAGGTCCATAACCTTTCACTTCACCTACACTACCACCACTTAAATCAGCATAATTAAGATTGGCATCATTCTCATAAGTTTTCATAAACTCCTCAAAAGAAGGAATTTCATTTTTTAATTCATAAACCGTTTCAAACGGTTTTTTTACCTCAATAGGTATTCCATTATTATTTACCATAAGATTTTTATATTTTTACTTTGTATTTTTTAAAATTATTATTTTGTCAGATTTTACAGTCCTAACTAACTGAACCAATTCTTTTGCTTTAATATTCTAATGGTGGAACTGGTTAAGAAATCCAAAGGTATGATAGGAATTTAATCTAACAAACCTAATTAGAATACTACTTTACCCAATTTTACTTCTAGGAAAGTCGCTGGTCTAGGCTTTTATCTTTTTGGTAAAAGTCCAAGTTAGTGCGAAAGGGAGAAGGTGATACTAAATCACTAACTTATTTTATGCTGTTCGCTTATTCTTTCTAATTTTTTGTGCCTAGTGGCACGGGACTAGATGATATTTTAAATATTGTTTGTTTTTCATGATACTGCATATATTTTTGCTTATTATATAATATTTTTACTTAATTTGCTATATAGTTTGCTATTTCTGATAAAGCATCCTATATAAATAGTTTTATATTATATATTTTTTTTCTCATGGTCTATCAAAAAAAAGAAAAGAGAATTATTTGGTTAATATTCTTAAAAAATAACTTAATATGCGAACTAGAACCCAAGAAAGAACAGTTAAGCAATCTATTCTCCCAAAAACTAAAAAAGAGGAGCCAAAAATAATTAACCTGGCTATTCACCTAGAAAAATTAACCGCTCAATTAAATGATGGTCGAGAATTAAGTATTCCGATCGACTGATTTGCTAAATGAGGAATAGAGGGAGTTAATGCTGAAAAGTTAAAAAACCACGAAATAAAAAGAGGAGTCAACATTTATTTTCCTGATATCGACGAAGTATTAGGGATTGAGGCTTTTATTCATGGTTTTAATGCTCCTTGCGAATAATTTATGCCAACCTGAAAAATAAAGGGTTATTGATGCTATTTCAAGGTAAATGACTTAACCAAGGGCAAGCCCGCTCATATTCATATTGAAACTTCTCGTGGCGAAATTGAATTCTGATTAGAGAAAACTGACACTAAATCCAAGGATGAAGTAAAAGTAAAGAAAATTAAAGGTCAGGTTTCCGAGGAGGAGCAAAAAGAAACCGAAATAATTGCCAAAAAGAATAAAGAGTTATTTCTTACCGAATGAAAAAAGAGAAAAGTCAAAACAGAGAAATAAAAAATTTCCTCAAAAAACCCAACCCTTACGGGCTGGTGACTTCTTGGGATTGTTGACTATTATCAGCATAATTAACTTGACAATTAGCACACTTTCAAACTCCTAAACAACCAATACTCTTTTTATATTCACATTCAAGGAGAGTTCTACCTTGACGACGAATTTCTAGGCGAGCGAAAATTCGCTCTTGGTGCGATAATTGACTTTGTAAATCAGTTAGTTTTCTTTTTAAATAACTAACTTGGCTTTCGGTTTTTTGGAAAATCAGTTCATAAAAAGTCTTTGAAGCTGGTTCAAATTTTAAGGCAAATTCTACTTTATTTTTAAGCAAATATTCTCATGCTCAACTGTCCGGTTGCTCTTGGTTTCTTTCTTTTTCAACTGCTTCGGTTAAAAACTTAGTGCTAAATCTATTTACTTCATCTAAATAATTAGTTAAGCGTTCTGCTTTTTTTTGTTTAGTTTCCCAAACTCATAATTCTTTGCTAATCTCTTGCTCTTGAAGTTGTAAAACTTCAATTTGGCTTTCCACTTTGGTTTTTTTATTTTTACTTATGTTAAGGAGGTTTACTCCATTATTGATGAACTTATTATTCATACTGGTAAAATAAGTCCCGCTAGGGGGCGATTTCCCAAATTGTTCACTGGGAAATTGGAAAAAACTTTTTTTTCACTCTTCACTAGAAAAGAGCCGGGTTTAAGTCAAAAAGTATTAATAAAAATAAGTTTGGAAAAAATAATAATGGCAGAGTAAACTTCCTATAAAAACAAGAGAAAACCATTTGAAAGCCAAAAATAACCAAGAGATTTAAAGATTTAAGAAAGAAACTAAATAAAAAAGGTTAGGGAAATTTGCGAAGTAAGAAAATTAGCACTAGGAATAGCCGAAGTAGAAAAAAGAAAAAGGGGCGGGGTATCGGGGAAGCAGTAAAACTGCTTGGGCGATGAAAAGAAAAGCCAGATTTTAGAATCTGGCCTGTTTTAAAATTAAACTGAAACACTTCCGACACCGGAAAGTGGCTCGCACATTCTCATAAAACTTATAATATTTGTAATCATTACTGCGATAGATTTCGCAAAAAGATTGACAATTGCCACATAAAGCAGTTAATTTAGTGCTTTGGGGTTTAGAATTACAGTTTTTATTTAGAAAAATTATTTTTTTCATGCTTAAAATAGATTCAAAATGAATTATTGAAAAAATAATGATAAATAAAAACTGGTAAATCCCAAAAAATAATTAACCGCTAGGCAATTGAAATCTATAAAATTAAATTATATATATTACAGTATTTTAAAACTCTGATTCCCTAAAGTAGTAAGGGTTTAAGAGAATAATTAACTGACACTAATTATTGGTGTTAGTAATATATTAAAATTAAAAAAATATAATATATGAATAATATAGCATTAACAGACAATTCTAAAAATGATAATTTGCTAGTTAGCGAAACACTAGAAAATGATTCTTCAAAATTTAATCCTTCCTCTGATACTATAGCAATTGTGTCGCTTGTTTTCTCAGCAATGCTTGCAATAATTGCTTTATGATTTGCTTATAGGCAGTGAAGAGATCCTGAAAAAAACCTTCGTAAAGAAAAAGCAAAAAAAAGAAATAATGTGATTATGGATAGAATGAACGAAGAATATGAATTAGACTCCATAAATCCAATAATTTAATCCTATCATGAAAAAATTTCTAAAAGCAACCAATACTCAATTTATCCTTGAATGATATTATCCCAAAAAAGGAAAATCTAAATCTAAGGGTGCCAATAAAGGGAAAGAAAGAAGAGAAATTAAATCCTTGAACATTAACGAACAAAATTTCAAAGGTTCATTAGTTTTTGATGAAAGTTGAACTGAATTAAAAGAAATAAACTGTTCTTTAAATCAACTTACCAGTTTAGATGTTAGTAGGTTACCTAAGTTAGAAAGACTATTTTGTCATTATAATCAACTAACCAAACTTAAGTTAAGTGAAAATCTAACCAAACTCTCTTGTTCTCATAATTTACTTACTAGTGTAGAATTTTTAAACAAATTATCTAATGAAAATAAAGAAAAATTAACCCATCTAGATATTTCAGATAATAGTATACGGAGAGAGGAGGATGGAAATGTTTTTTCTCCTCAAAGTTTAGATTTCTTATCTGGTTTTACTAATTTAAGATATCTCTCTTTGGGTAATTGAGATGAAGAGGTAACTGCTTATAATAACTTTACTGGTTCCTTAGAACCTTTACGAAACTTGAAAAACTTAAAAAAGTTGGATATTTCTAGCACAGATATTGATAAAGGATTAGAGAATTTGTCTGACAATTTGAATACTGAAGATATAATTTGTTTAACTGATAAGTGACCCACAAGTAAAGTAAGAAAAATACAACAACAATTAACTAACAAGAAATCTCAGTCTAATGATGAAACAACTAAAAAGGTGGAGGAATTAAATAAAAAAATAACTCAGTTAGAGGAAAAAATTAGTAAATTAAAATTAGAGAATCAAACCCAAATTCCTCCCAAATAAAATGTTCTTTTGCTAAGTAGAACTAAAAGAATTTAGTATAAAATAAGGGTATTAATATATTCATATTTCTAAAAAAGTTGTTTATTGCTTCTAACTAACCAGTCGGTTTAGAATTTGCGAAGTTTCCTAGTTTCGAACTGGTTGGTTAGAAAGAGTAAATAACCATGGAAACTTCGCAAGTTATCCAAGAAATAGTTGCTTATAGTAATACTAATTCTTGAAAAAATAACAAAGAAAAAAAATTAAAAAGTTGGAAAAAAGAGGGGGGACTTTTCATTTTTTTAGTTTATTTTTTCTTTAATTTAAAAAAGAAGGGGGGATATTTTCGTTTATTTTCAGAAAAACATCCACCTTAAATTTTCTTGGTAAGAACTAACTTTCGAACTAAGAAAATATTTTTGGAATATTCTTTTACTTGGGAAATTAATCTCGTTTATCCCACAACTGACTAGAAAAAAAAACTAGACCAGTTGCGAGCGAATACGGAAATTAAGTTGCTATTCCAAACTAGTAGTGATTATGCCACTGGGGCAATAATCAGCCGTAAACCGAACAAAACCACTATGAAACTAGTAATCCAGTTAGAGTAATAGCGGAAATGCCTTATTGGAAAAGGCCGTAGTTGAAAAGTCTTAATCTTGCCGACCTCTCAAAATGAGAACCATAAACGGGAGATACCTATCTCTAAATTAATTTTAGTGGTTTCGAAAAGAGGCGAGGGGGGAAATGGCTGGTTTTTTTCGTTGTTTTTTTGTCTTTACTTACTCTGTAAGTAAATAAACCCAAGAGCAAGGAAAATTTTCCCTCTTTCGTGCGTGTGCTATAATAGATTAGTAAGAATATAAGGGGAGGGAGAGGGGAGGTTTGCCGACCCTCGGAAGGGGATTATAGAAATCTAATATTATGCGAGAAATAACCAAAGGAAACATATTCATCAACTTAAATTCTAATATTATGCTAGAACTAATTATTACTAATGATTAGGGGAGGAATATACATTTTAGGAATTAAAAAATAACTTTCTGGTTTGAAAAAATATATAAAACTAAATTATAGATTAAAAAGTTCTTATTGGTAAGGAATTGTGAGGTTCTATATTAAAAAAACAGAGAATAATTGCCTATGGTCAGAAAAGAGAGATATCTAACTAGTATAATATCCTAAAAATCAATTGCTACCTAGTTAGATATATTTGCTTAAAAGCGGAAGTAGTGATTGGAAATTTAATAACAAAAATACAAAACACAAAAATATTGAAAAGAAAATTTAAAAAAAATATGGTAAAAGCAAATATAACAATTCCAAACAAAAGAGACATAGAAAACATAGAAACTGAAAGCAAAGAGTCAATGTGTTTAGATGATAGTAATATTAGAAAACTACGAAGTAGTATCAGAGAATACAGAGAATTCGCTCGAGGAGTTAATCCACCAACGAGACTTTGTGAAGTAGATGAGTTAGGAAAAGATTCGATCCCGATAGTGACAACAAGTAAACAAATTACTTTACCACTAGAGTTAGAAAAAAGAACTTATGCTATTGTTTCTCACAGTGTAATTGGTCTTGATAAAAAAGAATTAGTAAAAGCTAGGGATGTTTGTAATATGCTAGGAATTAACTACCTTTGAATGGATAAGTTATGTCTTGAAAGAGAAGAATTTAAAGGAAAAAAAAGAGAAGAATTAACAAAAAAAGAATGAGAAAAAAAAGAAGAAGAATTAACACGAGAAATGCAAAAGATGCGTGAATACTATAGTAGTGCTACCGTTACCTTAATTGCTATTCATGGTAAAATTGAACATCGCAATCTCAATAATCCGCAACAAATAATCCAAAAAATAATTGAATCTCGCTGATTTAGTCGAGCTTGAACTTTCCAAGAAGGATTATTGTCTCAGAGAACTGTATTTATGTTTGATGACTATTTCATAGATGGAACTCAGTTAACTAAGTATTGACCACGAAACTCTAAAGATAAAAAATTAGCTACTCCGATTGGTTGAATATATAACGAAAAAGGTTATGACCTTTCTGATAGGTTAGATTATGATTGAGAAGATGAGTCAGCAGTAAGACCATCTAGTATAACTTTAGATAAAGCACTAGATTTAGTAACTAAACGTGGGGTAACTGTGGAAAGAGATATTATTTATTCCATTTTAGGTTTATTTCCGTTTGGAGAACAAATGAAATATAAATACAAATATTATTTAAACGGAGAAAAAGAAGAAAAAGAAGTCAATTGCGAATATTTAGTAAATTTTTTAAAGGAAATATCAAGTTGACATAAAACAGAAACAAATAAAAGTATTAAAATTATTGAAAATTGGTATAAAAATTCAGTTGAGATTGAGTCAGGTCATATAATCTATTATCGTGGAAAATATTACACAAATCAACGAAAAGAAGTTGAAGTTGAATGAAATGGTGATGATGGTTGAAAAAATAAACAAGATAAGCAAGAAGCTCAAATTGAAGATACTACAAAACAATTTAGACAAATGTCATTCAATTAAACAAAAACCATTAAAGAACTAAATCTCAGTGGCTGAAACGAAACCGCTTGACAGGTCAAACCCGACTGACAAAAATTAACCGGAGAATTAGACCTCTCCGGTTTCCCTAACTTAGAAAAGCTTGACTGCTCTTATAACACAAACGACTTCTTTGAATCTAACCAATTGTCCAAACTTAACTTAAGTGTTGGGATAATCAATTAACCAAAATTAAATTCCCCCTAATTCACAGTTGAATTTAAAAATACTTTACACTTGAGCTAATTATTTAACTGAGATAAATTGAATTGTTTTTAATCCAGAGTTTAACTCTAGCATCAGTAATAATAATCTAAAGCAAAAAATCAAACACACTATGACCAATCTGAAAGAATTAATCAAACAAGCCAAAAACAATCAAATTTCTTGGGATACTAAAGTAAAATTAGAATACAAACTAAAAGTTAGCAAACCACTCCAAAAAGTTGCTCCTGAAAACTGAAAAAAAATTAAACACATTTATCCCTGATGGAAAGGAAATGATGAAAATGATTTATTAAAACAACTAGCTCATAATAACAAACTTATAAGAAGTAATGACCGCAAGTTTGCCAGCAAGGAAATTCTCGAAAGTTTTAAAAAACACGTTAATATTGACTTAACCTTAAAAACAAAAAATAGAGAAACAGTAAAAGTAAGTGACCTTACTGAAAATGATGTAATTATTAGTGAATGAGAGGAAATAGCAAACATCCTTAGATTAAGTTGAAAAATATTTGGTCGAAATTTCGAGACTGGTTCTTTCCAAAGCGAAGAAAGTTTACTTTTTTTTCAATCAATAGTTAATGAAGAAATTAATCATACTATTGAATACCAAGCAGGAGAAGAATTTGAGTTAAAAGAATGAGCAAATGCTGAAATCATTGAAGAAGAAAGCAACGCTCAAGAATGATTAGATCAGAACTATCCAAAAGAAAAAAGAACCAATCTAAAAAAATTAATAATCCGTGACCAAGGATTAGAGGGAGACTTAGATCTAAGGGAATTTAGCGATTTAGAATATTTAAACTGTGAAAACAACCGCTTGTTCTGTTAAAAGTTATCTCCTAATATCTATTCTCTATATCTCTTTTCTTTTTGGTTCTTGATAAAAGTTTTACGATGACCTGATATAAAAAATGAAAGGAGAAGTCCTAACCAAGGGGGCAAAAAAAAGAGGCCGCAACTTATTTTTAACCAAAAAACCATAGTGTTAACTGTGAATAAAGTTGATAAAGGTTAATTAAAACAGTTTTGAAAGTAAGTTTTATCTATTCTAGTTCGTTAGTTGTAGATTTTTCGGAGTTAAAATTAGAAGATAACCAAACTGAACAGGAAGAAACAAAAGCCCAAATCCAAATCCCCCTAAATAAAAAAAAGAGCCTCAAAAAATTCCTTTTTACCTAATAATTATCCCAAAACCTCAAAATAAATCCAACTCCCAAAAAAGACAATAGGAATAATAATTATTAGTGAATTGTGAATTAAAACAACGACTATCTTAAATTTCTCTCCATCTCTTTTCTCATTCTGAATATTCACCAGCATTCTTAATTAATTGATAAATTTCCTTACTAAATTCTTTATGTTCTTTCGCTAATTCAGCACTATATTTCCCATTTCCCAAATCTAACTTTTTTATAGTAATATTCTTATTCTTTAAATTTACGGCTGGCATATAGATATTTTTTTACTAATTCCTGCCCTTTCTAAAAAATAGGAACTATATCACCTAGGAACTATTTATTAAGTAAATATAGTAAAATATAATATTATGGAACAGTTAATTATAATCAGAACTAATAAGGCGGAAAAGATAAAGAGTTTTCTCGACAAAGAAAAGCAAAATTACAAAGTTTTTAACGAAACCAAGCGAAAAAAAGATTTATTTGCTAATTATGGCGAAGCCATGAAAGATAAAGAAAGAGAAGCAGAAATTTCTTTACTAGACCAAGCCCAAGAGGAGGACGATGAGGAAAATAAAGACTGGGAGTGATATGATAATTAAACGCGGAGAAGTCTATAAGTTTCGGGTTAGTCGGAAAGAAACCGAAGGCACCGAGCAACAGAAAAACCGCCCAGCAGTTATCATCTCTACTAATCGCTTAAATAAGAAAAATTTTCGTTTTGTCGCCATTCCCATTACCAGCAAAAAGTTAGGAAAAATTTATGATTTTGATGTTCCGGTGGTGGTAGGTGATAAGAAGGGCAAAGCCTTATGCGACCAAGTGCGAATTTATAATGAAACCAGATTAATTAAAAAAGTAGGGAGATTAGGAACTTTAAGTGAAAAGGAGATGAAAGAAATCGGGGAGAAAGTTTTATTGCTGTTAGACTTTGAGGAATTAGTAGATTTGTATTGGGAAGTATATGGGTAAGACTCTGAAAATAATTGCTTGTTTATCCCAAAAAGGGGGCGGAGGCAAATCTACTCTTGCCCGTTGTTTAGCGGTTGAACTTACTCGGCAAAAGTTAAAAGTTTTATTGGTAGATTTAGATATCCAGCAAAAAACTAGTCAAGAATGAGTGGAAAGGCGAAATAAACAAGGTATAAAACCTTTAATTAATTGTCAATCTTACCCTTTTTTTGATGAAAAATTAACTAAAAGTTCTTATGATTACCTAATAATAGATGGTCCTGCTCGTATGAGTAAAGGAAGTTTAGTCATTGCCAAGTCAGCCAATTTAATAATTCAGCCTGTTCGTCCTAGTTTGGATGACCTAAATCCAGCTATTAGAGAATTTAATGGCTTATTTAAAGCAGGAATTCCTAAAAATAAATTAGCCTTTTTAATAAATTCGGTTAGTTCCGAAGCGGAAGAAAAAGCCACTAGGAACTACCTACAAAAAGCAGGTTATTTTGTTTTTGCTAATTCTTTACCGGAGAAAGTAAGTTATCGAGAAGTCCAAAATCAAGGGTTAAGTATCAGTGAGGTTAAATATTTAAGGTTAAGTAAACAGGCAAAAGAGTTAGTAAAAAACATAATAAAGAAAATAGGAACTATATAACATAGGAACTATTAAAATAATATATATGGTAAATAGAAATCAGCAGAGAAAGTCCAAAGACTTCGGAACCCCACCAACCGAAACTAGCGAAAATTTGCGTTCAATAGAAATAGACAAAAGAACTTTGCGGAAAACTAACCGCATTCATCAATTTAATACTAGCGTTAGCAAGGAATGAATGGAAAAATTAAAGGCTATTTCATATGAGGAGAGGTTGAAGTATGTGGAAGTTTTGGAAAAAGCCTTGGAATGTTTTGAACGAGAAAGGAAAAAATAACGAGATGAAAAAGGCAAAATGCCCCTACTGCTTAAATCTAGTTTCGGAAACGGATAACTGTGATAAATGCGACAAGAAATTTTGCGGAGAATGCTTAACTTATCACAGCGAGAAAGGTAGTGAGGGAGAATTGGCTTTTTGTCCGAAGTGTGAAAAAGAATAATAATAAATTTTGCCCCAAAAAAAATTTTTAAAAATTAGCACCAAAAGTGCTATTTTCTTATATTAGACAATAGGCGGTGGTAAAACAAATAAAATTACTA
>Ga0307513_10009923_pt1 | contig 12012 bp, 16 predicted proteins | sample 15_EM_MG_FD_202174 | JGI IMG/M metagenome (GOLD analysis project Ga0307513, IMG submission 202174) | Populus trichocarpa ectomycorrhiza microbial communities from riparian zone in the Pacific Northwest, United States - 15_EM | ecosystem: Host-associated > Plants > Roots > Unclassified | place... | reverse complement strand
GGACGTTCGCCAGCGCGGCCCCGCGCTGGAGCACCGCGCCGCTGATCAGCGCGGTCGCGACCGTCGCCCACAGCCGCGGCACCCGGGCGCGCACGCCGTCCTCGAGCGGGCGGGGCGCGCCGGACGCGCGGCCGAGCGCCGGTGCGATCTGCGCGCGGATCAGCCGGCGGCCGACGAGCACCGCCGCGACCGCGACGGCGATCCCGAGCCACAGCCACAGCGCGAGCGTCGCGGTCAGCGCCACGAGCTCGAGCCGGCTCGTCCAGCGCGCCGTGCCCTGGTAGCTCGCCAGGGTCAGCGCGTACTCGACCGGCGCGAACGCGATCGCGCCGCCGGTCGCCATCGCGATCGCCCGGCCGGCGTCGGCGGCCAGGGCCGCGGCCAGGCTCGGGTAGCGGGCGCGAGGCATGCCCGGTCATAGCATCTCGACCGGTGCCCGCGCGGCGCCCATGCGCGATCGATCCGGTGGTACACGTTCGGCGACGCTCGTGCGGATCAAGGACGCCTTCGCGCGCTACGGATGGCTGGCCGCGATCGCGGTCGCCTACCTCTACATCTTCCCGTACTTCCCGCGCATCCACAGCGCCAACGAGCTGCCGCGCGCCTACCTGGTCCGGGCGATCGTCGAGGATCATACGTTCGCGATCGACCGCGGCGTCGCGCTGTGGGGCGGCACCGCGGACGTCTCGCCGTCGGGCGGCCACCAGTACTCGAACAAGGCGCCGGGCTCGTCGCTGCTCGCGGTGCCGGCGTACGCCGCGATCCGCGCGGTGGCCGGACCGCCGAGCCTGGCGGTCACCTTGTGGATCTGCCGCGTGTTCGCCGGCGTCGCGCCGATGCTCGCGTTCCTGTGGCTCCTGTGGGGCTTCCTCGCGCGCTACGCGCCGGATCCCGGGGTGCGCCGCCTGGTCGTGCTCGGCTACGCGCTGGGCTCGCTGGCGATGACGTACTCGATCCTGTTCTTCTCGCACCAGCTCGGCGCGATCTGCATCGCCGCCGCGTGGATCCTCGCGCTCGACGTCGCCGACGGCAAGCGCGGGCTGGTCGCGATGGCGCTGGCGGGCGTGCTCGCGGGCGCGGCGCCGCTGGTCGACTACCAGGCGGTGTTCGCGGCGCTGCCGGTCGCCGTGCACGTCCTCGTCCGGCTGCGCCGCCGGCCGGATCTGGTCGCCGCGATCGCCGTCGCGGTGGCCGGCGCGGCGCTGCCGATCGCGGTGCTGCTCGGCTATCACGCGAGCTGCTTCGGCAGCCCGTGGCGGACCGGCTACGACGCGTCGACCACGTTCGCGATGTATCACCAGCAAGGTTTCCTCGGCATCACCAAGCTGCGCGGCGAGGCGCTGTGGGGCTCGCTGGGGCGGCCCGACAACGGGCTCATCACGCTGTCGCCGTGGTGGCTGCTCGCGATCCCCGGCGGCGTGGCGCTGTGGCGGCGCGGCGAGCGCGGCACCGCGCTGGTCGCCGCCAGCGTGGCGACGATCTATGTCCTGTTCATCTCGTCGATCAACTTCTGGCGCGGCGGCTGGGAGGTCGGCCCGCGCTACATCGCCGCGATGCTGCCGTTCCTGCTGCCACCGATCGCCGCGCTGCTCGAGGCCTGGCGCGCGCGTCCGGTGCGGCTCGGCCTGGCCGCGGGGCTGATCGGCGTCGGCGTCGTGATCTACGTGCTGTCGTCGGTGACGTTCCCGTACTGGCCCGACAGCGTGCGCCACCCGCTGTACGACGTCACGCTGCGCCTACTGGGGGACAACCTGGTCGCGCCGAACCTGGGCAGCGCGCTCGGCATCCACGGCGTCGCCGGCGTCGCGCCGTACCTCGCGATCGTGCTCGGCGCGGTCGGCGCCGCGATCGCGCGGCTCGCAGGCTGGCGCGGCCTCGCGATCGCCGCGGCGGTCAGCGCCGTCGTCGTGGCCGGATACGGCGCCTGGCCGCACGGCGGGCCGCGGGCCGACGCGAGCTATCGATCGGTACGAGCCGCGGTGGTGGACCTGTGATACCAACGTCTGCGGTGAAGGTCCTGCTCGTCGCGATGATCGCGATCGCGATCGGATGCAGCAGCAAGGCTGCGCGGCTGCCGCCCGAGGACGCGGCGGTCAGCGACGGCGGCCTCGACCCGGTCGAGCTCGCCGGCCGCTACGATCGCCTGTGCGTGAAGGGCGACCTCGAGGCGTGCCGCGCGCTCGGCGTGATGTACGCCGAGGGCAACGGCATGGCGCCCGACCCGGAGCGCGCGACCAAGCTGTACGGCCAGGCCTGCACCGGCGGGAACCTGCCGGCGTGCAACCACCTCGCCCTCGCGCTCGCCGAGGGCATGGGCGTCGAGCGCCAGCCCGCCAAGGCGGTCGAGGTCTATCAAAAGGCGTGCGACGGCGGCTACAAGATCGCGTGCCGCACGCTCGGCCTCATGCTGCGCGATGGCCGCGGCGTGCCGGCCGATCTGACGCGCGCCGACGCGCTGCTCGACAAGGCGTGCAAGGGCGGGGTGCCGCTGGCGTGCACCAACGCCGGCGACCTCGACGCGATACGCGCGGCCAAGGGCGGCGCGTGGCGCTACCGCGAGATGGTCGCGCACTACAAGCAGGGCTGCGATGCCGGCGAGCCGACCGCGTGCCGGCAGATCGGCATCGCGTACCTCGAAGGCAAGGGCGTCGCGCGCTCGGCGTCGGCCGCCGCGGTGTGGCTCGAGCGCGCGTGCATGCCGGACGATCCGGTGGCGTGTCGCCTGCTCGGCACGATGAAGCTCGCGGGCACCGGCCTGCCGCGCGACACCGAGCGCGGTAAGCAGATGTTGGTGCGCGCCTGCGACGCGAAGGACGACGAGGCCTGCCGCCTGCTCAAGGCGAGCGAGGCCGCCGACCAGGCGGACGACGCGGGAGTGGGCGACGCCGGAGCGCCGGGCGACGCGTCACCGCTGTTTCACCCTCCGGATTAGGTCCGGAGTCGGCGCTCCCGCGCACATGTAGGATGCAGCCCCCTGCGGCACCGCCTCACGCGTAAGTGGTTGAACCACCATCGCTCCCGGACGGGTGGGGCACACCAGGATCACAGCTTATTCACACCGGCACCGGTTCCGGTCCCAGAGCCTTGCGAATCATAAGGTTAGCCAGGAACAGGTTGTGAATAACCCCCCGTTTGGGGCGAGTTGTTGACAGCGTGGTTCCACAGCGCGATGCGTCACCGTCCGCGCTCCGGACTGACGCCTAACGCACACAAGTCCGGGTAGCGGACGCGCCAGTCCGCTGGCCGGACGGACGCGTCCGAGCCGCGGACCGAACCGTCCGAGCGCCGGACGAGCATTCCTCGTTGGCGCGTTTTGCGGCGGGTATGTGACGGCGTCGGTAGATCACCGAGCCGCACCGCGACGCGGGCGCCACAGCCTCGCAGCGATCGGTCAGGCGATGAGGGAGCGATAAAGTTGGACATACTGCAGCGCGGACGCCGTCCACGACGAGTCGCGCGCCATCGCCGCGCCGACGATCGCGGCGCGCGCCGATGGATCGCGAAACAGCGTCGCGGCGCGGGCGAGCCCGAGCGCGAACGACAGCGCGGTCGGCTGGGTGAAGCGCACGCCGGTGCCGCGCCCGCGACGGAGCTCGGCGTCGCCCGGATCGATCACCGTGTCGCGCAGGCCGCCGACCGCGTGCACGACGGGGATCGCGCCGTAGCGCATCGCATAGAGCTGACCCAGGCCACACGGCTCGAAGCGCGACGGCATCGCGAACAGATCGCTGCCGGCGTAGATCCGGCGCGCGAGGTCGCCGTCGAAGCCGATGCGCACCGCGACGTGCTGGCGAAACACCTCGCCGAGCCACGCGAAGCGGCGCTCGAGCTCGGGCTCGCCGGAGCCGAGCACGACCAGGCGCGCGCCGATCCGCGCGAGCTCGGGCACGACGTCGGCGACCAGATCGAGGCCCTTCTGATCCGACATCCGCGCGATCACGCCGATCACCGGCTCGTCGTCGGCGACCGTCAGGCCGAGCTCGTCGACGAGCGCCGCGCGGCAGCGCGCCTTGTTCGCGGGATCGCGCTGGCTGAACGGCGCGGCCAGCGCCGGATCGGTCGCGGGATCCCACGCGGCGTCGTCGATGCCGTTGACGATGCCGACCAGGCGCTGGACGTTCCAGCGCAGGAAGCCGTCGAGCGCCTCGCCGCGCTCGGGCGTGAGGATCTCGCGCGCGTAGCTCGGGCTGACCGTGGTGACCGCGTCGGCGAGCGCGAGGCCGGCCTTGAGGAACGAGACCTGATCGTAGAACTCGACCCGGTCGGTGGTGAACATCGACCACGGGATGCCGAGCTCGGTCATCACCGTCTTGCCGAAGATGCCGCGGAACGCGAGGTTGTGGATCGTCGTGACGATGCGCGCGGGCGAGCCGGCGAGCCGGGCGTAGATCGCGGCGGCGCCGCTCTGCCAGTCGTGCAGGTGCAGGATCTGCGGCGGCGCGCCGAGCACGAGCTCGCCGGCGACGACGGCCGCCTTGCCGAGCGCGGCGAACCGCAGGTGGTTGTCGCGGAACTCGCCGGTGGCGTGCGGGCCGTACAGGCCGCCGGGGCGGTCGAACAGGCTCGGGCAATCGAGGAAGCCGTAGCGCACGCGGCCGATCTCGGCGATCCGGATCGCGGCGTCGAACGTGTGGACGCCGACCTCGAGCCGCAGCGGCGTGCCCGGCGCCAGCGTGTGGCCGGCGGCGGCGACCCGATCGGCGACGCCGCGATACAGCGGGACCAGCACGGCCGCGGTCGCGCCGTGGCTCTGCGCCTGGGCCGCGGGCAGGCCGGCGAGCACGTCCGCGAGCCCGCCCGATTGCGCGAACGGCGCGACCTCGCTGGCGACGTGAAGGACGCGCAAGCTCGCCTCGATCAGCCGACTTCGCCGCCGGCGAACTTCTTGAACCGCGGCCCGGCGGCGGACTCGTAGCTGTGGCGGCTCTGGCTCGACACGACGAACGTGCCGGGGCGGAGCTGGCCGAGCAGCTCGGGCTCGTTGCCGATCAGCTCGGCGACGTCGTTGGCGAGCACGAACGGGCCCTTGGCTGGCACCACCGTGCCCTTGGGGATCGTGACGATGCCGGACTCGGTGACGAACGGGAAGCGCTCGCGATCGTGCGCCGGATCCTCGCCGATCACGCAGCCCGGCTCGATCTTGCAGTTCTTGTCGAGGATCACGCGGCGCAGCCGGGCGTTGGCGCCGATGTCGCAGCCCGACAGCACGACCGAGTCGGTGATCTGCGCGCCGGCGTGCACGAAGCAGTCGTACGACAGCATGGCCTCGCGCACCGAGGCCGACGCGATGATCGAGCCCTCGCAGATCAGGCTGTCGTCGACCTCGGCCGGGCCGTAGCCCTCGCCGGCGCGCACGAAGCGAGCCGGTGGGTAGTCGCGCTGGGCGCTGCGGATCCGCCACTGCCGGTTGTAGAGGTCGAGCGCGGGGACGCGCGCGCGCAGCTCCATGTTCGAGGTGAAGTAGCTGTCGATCGTGCCGACGTCGCGCCAGTACGGCACCGCGTTGTCGGGCTCGCCCGGGATGTGGTTCTGCGCGAAGTCGTAGACGAAGATCTGCGCGCCCTGGCCGACGAGGCGCGGGATGATGTCGCGGCCGAAATCGTGGCGCGAGCTCGGCACGCCGCCGTCGTCGACGAGCACGCGCTCGAGGACCTCGCGGCGGAAGATGTAGTTGCCCATCGAGACCAGCGACCAGCCGGGCCGACCGGGCATCTCGGGCGGGTGCTTGGGCTTCTCGATGAAGTTGATGATCCGGCCGTTGGCGTCGACGTCGATGATGCCGAAGCCGCTGGCCTCCGAGGTCGGGACCGGGAACGCGGCGACGGTCAGATCAGCCTTCTGGTCGCGGTGGAACGTCTCCATCTGCTCGACATCGAACTTGTAGACGTGGTCGCCGCCGAAGATGCAGACGTGCTCGGCGCGGGCGTCGCGCACGAGGTTGAGGTTCTGGTACACGGCGTCGGCGGTGCCGCGGTACCAGAACTCGCCCATGCGCATCTGCGCCGGCACGACCTCGATGTACTCGCCGAACCCGGACAGCCGCCAGTTGCGCGACAGGTGCTTGATCAGGCTCGACGACATGTACTGCGTGAGGACGTAGATCCGGCGGTACGCCGAGTTCACGAAGTTCGACAGCACGAAGTCGATGATCCGGTAGCGCCCGGCGAACGGCACGCCCGGCTTGGAGCGGTGCACGGTGAGCGGCCCGAGCCGCGAGCCCTTGCCGCCGGCCATGATCATCACGAGCGTGTTCTTCATAGATCCTCGTGCATCGGCGCACGATCATCGTAGCAAGACGACCGCCGGGTAAAGTTGTTGGCTGCGCGAACTCGCGCCAACAAATCGCGACGCGGCGAGTCGGCGCGCGCGAACGCGCGTCGGCGTGCTCGAACGCGCTCAGGTCGCCGGCGTCGGCGGCGCGGGCGGCACGATGAAGACCTGGCCGCGGTAGAACCGCAGCTCGTCGATCGACTCGCGGATGTCGTCGAGCGCGCGGTGGGTGTCCTTCTTGGGCGGCTGCTTGGCGGTGACCTGGGGGTACCAGCGCCGGGCGAGCTCCTTGACGGTGGAGACGTCGACCATGCGGTAGTGCAGGCGCTTCTCGAGCGCGGGCATGTAGCGCCGGATGAAGCGGCGATCCTGGTGGATCGAGTTGCCGGCGAGCACGGGGCGCTCGCGGGTGGCGACGTGGGCGTTGATGAACGCGATGGTCTGGGCCTCGGCGTCGGCGTCGCTGATCGTCGATTGCTTGACGCGCTCGGTGAGCCCGGAGCTGCCGTGGTGCTTGGTGTTCCAGTCGTCCATCGCGGCGAGGATGTCGTCGGCCTGCCGGATCACGAGCTCGGGGCCGACGGCGATCTCGGTGAGCTGGCCGTCGGTGAGGATCGTCGCGATCTCGATGATGCGCTCGCGCTCGGGGTCGAGCCCGGTCATCTCCATGTCGAGCCAGACGAGGACGTCGCTACCTGCCATGGCGCGACTGTACTACTCGCCCGACCACGAGCGGACCGGGCCGGTGTCCATGTGGACGAAGCCGCTCTCGGGATAGAACCCGACGCCGCCGAGATGCTGCGCCTTGGCCCAGGCCTCGAGCGTCGGGGCGGGCACGCGGGGCAGCGAGAAGTCGATCGCGCTGCCGTGGGTGTGCTGGCTGTCGCGCGCGACCTGGTGGCCCTTCTTGCGCAGGATCAGGTTGTACTTGGGGTGGCGAAACGCCGAGATGATCGTGACGGTGTTGCTGCGGAAGTGGGTGGCGGCAGCCGTCACCATCGCGAGCAGGCGAGGATCCATCGCGGTCGTCTTGTTGGTGAAGTGATCGCGCAGGAAGTGGTCGACCGTGGCCTGGCTCGGCGGCGCGGCGAGGTCGACGGCGAGCCACTCCTTGGTCCAGAAGTTATAGAGGTTGATCAGGGCGGCGGGCCGGCGGCCGGGCAGCGGAGACGCGCCGTGCTGGGTCGACTTGGTGGCGCGCGCTTTCTTGGCGACAGGCGCGGCCGGCTGCGCGCTCGCGGGCGCCGCCGCGAGGCCGGTCGCGACGACGATCGCGAGGCCGCCGGCGAGCCGGATCACGACGCGCGGCCGGGGCGCAGCTTGATCAGCGTCTCGGCCGGGAGGACCTCGTTGAGCGAGCCGGACCGGAAGCCGGCGAGGTCGACCGCGACGTAGGTGAAGCCGAGCTGCTTGCCCAGCGCGACCACTGCCTCGCGCAGCTCGACGATGCGCGCCAGCTCGGCGGCGTCGAGCTCGAGGCGCGCGATCGTGTCGTGGAAGCGGACGCGGAGCTGGCGAAATCCGAGCGCGCGCAGGCCGTCCTCGAAGGCGTCGACCCGGCGCAGCCGATCGGGCGTGATCGGCGTGCCGTACGGAAAGCGCGACGACAGGCAGGCGAGCTGGGGCTTGTCCCAGGTGCGCAGGCCGAGCTCGCGCGACAGGGCGCGGATCTCGGGCTTGCTGAGGCCGGCCTCGACCATCGGCATCCGCGCGCCGCGCTCGAGGGCGGCGGTGATACCGGGGCGGACGTCGCCGAGATCGTCGACGTTGGTGCCGAGCGCGACCGCGGCGCCGAGCCGGTCGGCGATCGGCTGGGCGACGTCCATCAGCTCGGTCTTGCACAGGGCGCAGCGGTGGGTCGGGTTGTCGCTGAACCCGGCGCGCTCGAGCTCGTGCGACTGGACGACGTGGTGGCGGTCGCCGAGGCCGAGCTCGGCGGCGAGCGCGGCGGTGTCGGCGATCTCGGACCGCGCCATGGTCTCGGACACGGCGGTCACGGCGTGGCAGCGCTCGCCCAGGGTGTCCGCGGCGACCTTGAGGAGAAAGGCCGAGTCGACGCCTCCCGAGAAGGCGACCACGACGCGGCTGTAGCCACGCAGCGTGTCGCGGAGGACGTCGAGCTTCGCCATGGCGGGAAGCTAGCGCACTCGCTTGCAGAGGTCGATCGCCCAGGTGCCGGGGCCGAGCGCGGTCACCGCGAGGATCTCCTGGCCCCACTCGATCGCGCTGCGCGGGAGGTTGCGGATCGCGGGCTCGTGGTCGACTAGGACGCGGAGGCGAGCGCCGATCGGCAGGGCCTCGAGCGCGAGCTTGGTGCGGACGAAGGTGAACGGGCAGATCTCGCCCGCCAGGTCGAGGTGGTTCTCGGGAGCGCCGTCCGCGGCGTCACCAGGTGACGACGAGGTCGGCGGCAAAGGCGAGGGCGACGACTTGGTCATGATCGAGGGCGCCCAGCGGCAGGGGCGCGGTGTGCGGGGCGCCGCCGTGGGCGAGGCGCGTGGGGTGGAGATACACCACCCAGTCGCGATCGGCCAGCTGGGCGGGCCGCGCGCCGGGGCGAACCAGGTGCAGGACGGTCCTCATGTCCAGATCTCGACGCGGTCGGCGCGCGCCAGGGCGTCGTCGAGCGCGACGCCGACCGCGTGGCCGAACGCGCGCAGGGTGTCGGCCGCGCGCTGGGCGAGCGGCGTCAACAGCGGCGGGTCGACCACGACCTCGACGCGGGCGCCGCGCAGCGTGAGGCCGAGCGACGCGCGCAGCGCCTCGGCCTGGCGGTGCGGATCGCGGGTGGTGACGACGACGAGGATCATCATGTCAGCGCGATGACCCGATCCGAGGTGCCCAGGACGGCGGCGTGATCGTCCTGGCTGCCGCGCGCGACGCCGTCCGGCAAGGTCAAGCCGACCGCGCTGTTGGAGCACGCGGTGAGCTCGCAGTCGGCGTCGAGCAGCGCGGCGACGAGCGCGGGGGCGGCGGCGAGCGCGGCGCAGCCGGCGTCCATCGCGAACACGGCGACCTCGTGGCGCGCCCGCCGGGCGGCGAGCGCGAGCGCGACCGCGTCGTCGAGCTCGCGCGTCGCGAGGATGATGCCAAGCTTCACGGCGGGCTCCAGCGCGCGACCTCGACGTAGTCACCGGCGGTGGCGGACCACGCGAACTGGGCGACCTCGGTGATGGCGTCGCCGGTGACGCCGACCACGAGGTGCTGCACCGGGTAGGCCGGGCCGGCGGCCATCGCGCGATCGACGGCCGAGAAGTAGGCGCGGCCGTTGGTGTGCGAGTGGTAGACGACGCGCGCCGGGTGGTCGCCGTCGAAGCTGCGGGCGAACTGCAACAGCTCGGCGCCGGCGATCACGAAGCCGGTGTCGGCGCCGCGGGCCGGCGCGATCGGGTGCTCGCCGTCGGCCTGGGCGTTGCGGCAGGCGACCACGGCGTCGACGGCGTCGGGCGTCGCGCCGCGCAGGTAGCCGCAGCACTCGTCGGGGAACGTCGCGCGGGCGTGGGCGTAGACCTGCGCGCGCACGTCGGCGGGGATCGTGATCGGGGTCATGTCAGCGGCGGGTCAGCGGTTCGCGACGTCGGCCATCCAGCGCAGCGCCGCGAGGCTGCCGCGCCAGAACGCCAGCGCGATGGCGTCGCCGCCGCCCTCGTCGGTCGGCCACCACGCGGGGCGGGGCGCCATCGCGACCTCGCGGCCGGTGCCCGTGGTCTCGAGCTTGCTGTCGCTGCCGTGCGCGGCGATGTTGGCGAGCTGGGCGGCGGTCGCGCCGCCGAGCACGATCTTGCCGACGCCGCCGGCCGCGAGGTAGAGCGCCGCGATCAGCTCGGCCACCGGATCGGCCTCGCGCAGCTCGACCTTTGCGGTCGCGACCATCAGCGCGGTCTGGCCGAGGCCGCCGACGTCGGGGAGCAGGATGTGGCGCGCGTAGCGCCGGACTTGCTCGTCACGCATCGCCGGGCTCGCGGCCGCCGGCGATCGCCGGGACGATCGAGACCTCGTCGCGCTCGGCGAGCTGGGTCTCGAGGCCGGCGAGGCCGCCGATGTCGTCGGGGCCCACGAAGATGCGGATGAACGGCTTGACCGCGCCGTCGGTCAGCACCTTGGCGGCGAAGCCCGGGTGGCGGCGATCGAGCTCGGCGAGTGCGTCGCGCACCGTGGTGGCGGCGACGTCGACATCGGACGCGCCGCCGGTGAAGCTGCGCAGCGCGCTGGGGACTCGAATGCTCGGCATCAGTGCACCTCGGCGACGCGGACCGGCGTCGCGAACGGAGAGATCGGCGCGCGCGTGCACGCCGGACAGTCGGCGCGCGGCGCGAACCGCACGATGCGCGGATCGGCGGCGCGCCGGAGATCGTCGAACACGAGCAGCGCGCCGGCGAGCGTGCGTTCGCCGCGCGCCAGGGCGTGGGCGACCGCGGAGGCGACGCCGCCGATCGCGCCGACCACGGGGCCGAGCACGCCGGCGTCGGCGCAGCTCGCGACCTCGACCGGCTCCTCGAACAGGCAGCGGTAGCACGCGACGCCGGGCGCGCCGGCCATCACGTTGCCGCCGTAGCGCAGGGCCGCCGCGACCACGTAGCACCGGCCGCTGGCGACCGCCCAGTCGGCGACCGCGAACTTGGTCGCCGGATCGTCGCTGGCGTCGATCACGACGTCGGCGTCGGCGCCGAGCTCGTCGGCGTTGCCGGCCTCCCAGCGCGCGACGACGCCGCGCGCCGTGCCGCCGCGCGCGACGACGCTGCCGGCGAGCCGCGGGGCCTTGGGCTGGCCGAGCTCGATGCTGGTGAACTGGATCTGGCGATGCAGGTTCGACAGCTCGACGCGATCGGGGTCGACGATCACGAGCTCGACCCCCGCGGCCCCGAGCGACAGCGCGACCGGGCCGCCGAGTCCGCCGGCGCCGACGATGGTGGCTCGCAGCGTGGTCATCAGAGGCTTACCTTGCCACAGGCCGGGCGGACGGCATCGTGCTGTCGCGCGGCCGGGTCATCGAATCGGCTCTTTCGAATCCGGATCGGCGGGATCAGGCGCCGCGGCGTCGTCCGGGGGCTCGCTGGTCGGCTCGCCGGCCGTGACCGTCGAGGCGACGGTCTGGACGGCGTCGTCGGTGGTCGACACCGCCGTCTCCGTGGTCTCGATCGCGAAGCCGCTGTCCGCCGTGCCCGACGCCGTCGTCTGGAAGTTGCCGGGTGCCTGGCGGCCGCATACCTTGCAGCGGCCGTCGTCGCCGATCAGGCCGATGCAGCTGCCGTCGGGGCACAGCCGGCGCGTGCCCCAGTCGGGCGGGGCGGCGGCGAGCGCCGGCGCCGACGTCGAGGCAGCGATGCCATCGCCGTCCTCGGCATCGTCTTCGTCTTCGTCTTCTTCTTCGTCGTCCTCGTCGTGGAGATCGTCGACGCCGTCGTCCTCCACCTCGTCATCGTCGAGCTGATCGGCGCCCTGGTCGTCGACCTCGTCGTCTTCTTCGTCGTCTTCGTGCTCGGCCGCGGCGACTTCGTCATCCGCCGGCTCGATCAGCCCGCGCTTGCGCTCGTCGCCCCAGTTCTGCGCGGCGCGCCCGCAGACCTTGCAGGTCCCATCGGGCCCGATGATGCCGACGCATCCACCGTCGGAGCACAGCTGACGTTGATCCCATTCACCGACGGCCATGATCGCCTCCAAGCATGTCGAACAGATCCCGAGACCGATACAACGTCAACCGCACGTCGCCGAGCCGCACCACGGCGCCCGGCACCAGCGCCG
>Ga0307513_10009922_pt1 | contig 12012 bp, 11 predicted proteins | sample 15_EM_MG_FD_202174 | JGI IMG/M metagenome (GOLD analysis project Ga0307513, IMG submission 202174) | Populus trichocarpa ectomycorrhiza microbial communities from riparian zone in the Pacific Northwest, United States - 15_EM | ecosystem: Host-associated > Plants > Roots > Unclassified | place... | reverse complement strand
GGCTTGGCGCGGTCACGCCCATCGGCGGCCTCTGCTTCCTGGCCGGCTGGGCCCTGCTGGCCTGGGCGGCGGCGCAGGCGCCTGAGGCCTAGGTTGCAGCCTCCCGTTTGGGCAGGGCCAGGAAACGGAGCGCCAGCGCCGAGCCCGCCAGCGCCGCCAGCATCACCAGCGCCATCGGCCGCGGCGAGCCGTCGTGCAGCACGCCGGCCAGGGCCGAGGCCAGCGCGCCCATCCCGAACGACACCCCGCCCAGCAGGGCCGAGATCGAGCCCGCGCGGCGCGGATCGACGTTGAGCGCGCCGGCCATGGTGTTGCCCTGCATGAACCCCATGCTGGACAGCACGAAGAACAGCAGGGGCAGCACGGTCCAGCGCTCGCCTAGGCCGGTGACGGCGGCCACGGCCAGCAGCGCCGCAAAGCCGACCGAGACCAGGCTGGCGCGGGACAGCACCCGCTCCGGCGTCCAACGCCTAAGCAGGAAGCGGTTCACCTGGTTGGCGCCGATGATCCCCACGGCGTTCAGGCCGAAGACCGCGCCGAAGGCGGTGGGCGCGATGCCGTAGGTCTTGATCAGCAGCTCCGCGGACGAGGCGATGTAGGTGAAGAGCGTCGCTCCGTTCAGGGCCCCGGCCAGCGCATAGCCCACGAGTTGCGGCTCCCGCAGCAGCGCCAGGTAGGCCTGAAGCGGGCTTTCGGTCGCCGCATGGGCCGTGGTCTCCTCCGAGCGCGACTCCTTCAGGCGGAAGATGGCCGCCAGACCGACGGCGACCCCGAAGGCGGCCATGACCCAGAAGTTCCAGCGCCAGCTGCCGAGCGCCAGCAGCGCCCCGCCCAGCATCGGCGCCAGGATCGGGGCCATCCCCATGATCAACATCAGCAGGCTGAGCATCCGCGCCGTCTCGGCGTGGGTGAACTGGTCGCGGACCACGGCGCGCGAGACGACCCCGCCGGCGCAGGCGCCCAGGGCCTGGACGAACCGTCCGCCGATCAGCATCTCCGGCGACACCGCCAGGGCGCAGGCGATCGACGCGGCGATGTACACGGTCGTGCCGAACAGGATCGGCAGGCGTCGCCCCAGGCGGTCCGAGGCCGGGCCGTAGAAGAACTGACCGACGCCCATACCCAGCAGAAAGGCCGAGACCGTCGCCTGGGTCTCGCCCGCGCTGGCGTGCAGGTCCGCGCCGATCGACGGCAGGCTGGGCAGATACATGTCGATCGCCAGCGGGCCCATGGCGGTCAGCGAGCCCAGCAGGACCACGAGACCCCAGGGCGTGCGGACGGGCTTGGAAGTCTCGGTCATGCCCCTTCTTAGCGGCTGAGCCGTGGCTGTCTTCCCCGTTCCAGCCTGCGAGGATTGCTGCAATGGTGATGGCGACGAGGGAGGCCCGAAATGTCCGCGCTTGAAGAGATGATGCCGCCGGTGCAACGCGCCACGGTGAACGGCATTGAGATGGCCTATTACGAGGCCGGCCCGCGCGAAGGTGTGCCGATCATCCTTTGCCACGGCTTCCCTGAGCTGGCCTTTTCGTGGCGCCACCAGATCAAGGCGTTGGGCGACGCGGGCCGCTGGGTGATCGCGCCGGACCAGCGGGGCTACGGCCTCACCTCACGACCCGAGGCGGTCTCCGACTACGACATTGAGCATCTGACCGGCGACATGGTCGGCCTGCTGGATCACCTGGGCGTCGAGAAGGCGATCTTCTGCGGCCATGACTGGGGCGGCATCATCGTGTGGCAGATACCCCTGCTCCACCCGACCCGCGTCGCCGGCGTCATCGGGCTGAACACCCCCTTCATGGCGCGCGCCCCGGCCGATCCCATCGCCCTCATGCGCCACCGCTTTGGCGACGACATGTACATCGTGCACTTCCAGAAGCCGGGCGAGGCCGACGCCGTGCTGGATGGCGACGTGGCCAAGGCCATGGGCTTCTTCATGCGCCGGCCGATGCCTGAGACGCCGGCGGCGAGCGGCGGCCTCTCGGGCAACTTCTCCGGCCGGCCGGAAGACGCACCGCCGGAGTCGAACTTCGCCTTGATCACGATGCTGCAGATGTACGACCCGGCCGTCGACCCGCGCCCGGAGCTGCTGACGGCCGACGAGATGGCCGTCTTCGTGGACTCCTTCGAGCGCACAGGCTTCACCGGCGGCATCAACTGGTACCGCAACTTCACGCGCAATTGGACGAAATCGGAAGGCGTCGACCAACAGGTGCGCGTCCCCGGCCTGATGGTGATGGCGGAGAAGGACGCCGTGCTTCCGCCGTCCGCCGCCGACGGCATGGAAGCCTTCGTGCCGGACCTGGAAAAGGCGCTGATCAAGGATTCCGGCCACTGGACGCAGCAGGAGAAGCCGCAAGAGGTGAACCGCGCCATCCTTGGCTGGCTGGACAGGCGGTTCCCGAAGTAGACTGGCGCCATGGAACGCAACACGCCGCCGCCCGCCGTCTCCGCCTCGGCCAACCGCCGCGGGCTCTATGGAGACAACGAGCCCTTCGCTTCGGGCTGGCTCGCCACGGGCGGCCTGCACGAGATCTACTACGAGGAGTGCGGCAAACCCGACGGCAAGCCCTGCGTGATCCTGCATGGCGGCCCCGGCGGCGCGATCAACCCGACCATGCGGCGGTTCTTCGATCCCGCCCGCTGGCGCATGGCGCTCTTCGACCAGCGCGGCTGCGGCAAGAGCCGGCCCAACGCCAGCCTCGAGGACAACACCACCTGGACGCTGATCGAGGACATCGAGCGCCTGCGCGAGCACCTCGGCGTCGAGAAGTGGTGCGTGTTCGGCGGGTCCTGGGGCTCAACCCTGGCGCTGGCCTACGCCATCGCCCACCCCGAGCGGGTTGAAAGCCTCGTTCTGCGCGGCGTCTTCCTGCTGACCGAGCGCGAGCTCGGCTGGTTTTATCAGGACGGCGCCTCGATGCTGTTCCCTGACGCCTGGGAACGCTTCTGCGCGCCGATCCCGGAGGCCGAGCGCGGCGACATGATCGCCGCCTACCACAAACGCCTGACCCATCCCGAGCGCCGCGTGCAGGCCGAGGCCGCCGCGGCCTGGAGCCAGTGGGAAGGCGACACCATCTCGATCCGCGGCCCAGAGGCCCGGCCCTCGAAGTTCAACGAGCTCGACTTCGCCATCGCCTTCGCCCGCATCGAGTGCCACTTCTTCGCCAACCACGGCTTCTTCCCCGAAGAAGGCTGGATCCTGAAGAACGCGGCGAAGCTGCGCGACATCCCGGGCTGGATCGTCCAGGGCCGCTTCGACGTGGTCACGCCGATGGACGCCGCCTGGCGGCTGAAGAAGGCCTGGCCAGAGGCCCGCTTCGACGTGGTCTGGGATGCCGGCCACGCGTCGACGGAGCCCGGCATCGTCGACGCGCTGATCCGCGCGACCGACCAGGCGCTGGCGGTTTAAGGCGTTGCAGGTCCGGTAGCGGCGGCGCAACCTGTCGCCCAAGGCGGGGGCCACACACCACCTGATCCTTGGAGAGATTTCGATGCGTAACACCTTGTTCGCCGCGGTTGCGGCCGTGAGCCTGCTGGCGGCCGGCGCCGCCACGGCGCAGATGACGCACTACTCGGCCACCATGAAGGGCGCCGAGGGCGTCAAGGGAACCGGCGATGTCCAGGCCATGCTGGACGGCAAGACCTTCACCTACACGGCGACCTACAAGGATCTCACCGGTCCGGCCGTCGCCGCCCACTTCCACCTGGCGCCCGCGCCCGGCGGCAACGGCCCGCCCGTGGTTCCCGCCGTGGTCACGCCCAGCCCGATCAAGGGCACGGCCACGCTCACGGACGCCCAGGTCGCCGACCTCAATGCGGGCAAGTGGTATTTCAACGTCCACACCGCGGCCAACCCGGGCGGCGAGATCCGCGGTACGGTGACGAAAGCCAACTGACCGCCGCGCGCAAGGGCTCGCTCGCTAGAGCAGCGAGCCCTTGCCGCTGGTGACTTCCGAATAGCGGTGGACGCGCACGGCCATCACCAGGCCGAAGCCGATCATCACCGTCAGCATGACGGTGCCGCCGTACGAGAGCAGCGGCATCGGCACGCCCACGACCGGAGCCAGGCCCATGACCATCGAGCCGTTGATCAGCACATAGAGCGCGAAGGTCGCGGTGACGCCGGCCGAGGCCAGCCGGCCGAAGTGGCTGTGGCTGAGGTAAGAGGTGCGAAGCGCCATGAAGATCACCGCAGCGTAGAGCAGCAGGACCGAGACGCAGCCGACGAAACCGAACTCCTCCGCCAGGGTGGCGAAGATGAAGTCGGTCTGTTTCTCCGGCAGGAAGTTGAGCTGGCTCTGCGAGCCCAGGCCATAGCCCTTGCCCAGCAGGCCGCCAGAGCCCAGCGCGATTTTCGACTGCAGGATGTGGTAGCCCGAACCGGACGGATCGCCTTCGGGGTCGAGGAAGGTGGTCAGGCGTTTGCGCTGGTAGTCGTGCATGGCGAACATGATCACCAGCGGGACCACGACCGCGGCGCCCACGACGCCGGCCGCGATCAGGCGCCAGGACAGGCCGGCCAGGATCACGATCATCCCGCCCGTCATGAGGATCAGCATGGCGGTGCCCAGGTCCGGCTGCTTGGCCACCAGGCCGACCGGCAACATGATCAGGATCGCCGGGACCAGCAGCCACCAGGAGAGCTGGGCGCTCTTGCCCGAGAGCCCGTGATAGAAGCGCGCCAGCGCGAGCACGACGCCGATCTTCATGATCTCGGAGGGCTGGATGCCGATGGGCCCGAGCTGCAGCCAGCGCTGCGCGCCCATGGTCGTGCGACCGACCAGGTCCACCGCCACCAGCAGCACGAGGCCGACCGCATAGACCGGGTAGGCGAGCGCGAACCAGACCCGCAGGTCGATCAGCGACAGCACGATCATGATCGCAAAGAAGATCCCGAACCGCATGAGGTGCGGCAGGGCCCAGGGCTCCCACGACGACCCCGCGATGGAGAACAGCATCACCGCGCCGGCGCCGGCGATCAGGCAGAGGGTCAGGCAGAAGATCCAGTCGATCTCGCCGAACTTGTTGATCACCCGATCGCGTTCGCCAGGACGGGTGAGGGCCGAGACGGTCATGTGGGGGTCGCCTGGGTTGGGTCGATCGGCGTTGGCGCCTCGGGGATGGCGCCGCCGTCGTTGATCGTGGGCGGCAGCTCAGGCATCGGCAACGGCTTCTCGATCCGCGCGCGCAACTCGGGATCCTTCAGGAGCACCGTGCGCATGATTTCGCGGGCGCGGGGCGCGGCGGCCCCGGCGCCGAAGCCGCCGTGCTCGACGAGCACGCTGAGCGCATACCTTGGATCGTCATAGGGCGCGAAGGCGATGAACCAGGCGTGGTCGCGCCACTTCCATTCGCCAACCGCCCCGTGGGCGCCGGTCCCGCCCTTGTAGGTGTAGGCCTGGGCCGTGCCGGTCTTGCCCGCCATGCGGATATCGCCGAGCCCGAGGTCGCCATAGGCCGCGGCCGTGCCGCTGGTGGTCACCGCGGACATCGCCTCGCGCACGAACTGGATATGGGCCGGATCGACCGGCAGGTCGGCCACCGCGGCGCCGGAAGGCTGGGCCACGCCGCCGACCGAGCGGATGAGGCGCGGGACCAGCGATTTCTTGCCATTGGCCAGGCGCGCGACCTGCACGCAGAGCTGCAGCGGGTTGAGGTGCGTATAGCCCTGGCCGATGCCCATGCTGGGCGTCTCGCCCGGATGCCATTTCGGATCCTTGGGGAAGTTGCGCTTCTTGTAGGCCTGGTCGGGCACGAGACCAGGCTTCTGACCGGGGATGCCGATGTCGAAGATCTCGCCCAGGCCGAACTTGCGCGCGGTCTCGGCGATCTTGTCCGGCCCGATCGCCAGCGCGCACTGATAGAAATAGATGTCGCAGGAGGTGGCGATCGCGCCCTTCAGGTCCTGAGCGCCGTGCGAGGCGTCGCAATGCCAGACCCGCCCGCCCCAGGGCCAGGACCGCCCGCAGACGTGGACGGTCTTGGGGTCGTAGCCGTGCTCCAGCGCCGCCAGCGCCACCATGGTCTTGAAGGTCGAGCCCGGCGGATAGGTGGCGGTCAGCGCCTTGTTGAACAGCGGCTTGCGCTCGTACTTGGCCAGCGCCGCGTACTCGGCGCCGGTCAGGCCGCGCACGAAACGGTTGGCGTCGAAGCTCGGGCCGGAGAACAGGCAAAGGACGTCGCCGGTGCGGCAGTCCATCATCACCGCCGCGCCGCTCTGGTCGCCGAACACCTCCATGGCGCGGTTCTGGACGTCGGCGTCCAGGGTGAGCTCGATGACCTTGCCGGGCGTCGCCGGAATGTCGCCGGCCGGGTCGGCGGAGACCTCGTGGCCGTTGGCGTCGACCTCGACCTTCTGGGCGCCGGGCTTGCCACGCAGCTCGAGGTCGAAGGACTTCTCCACGCCCTGCTTGCCGATGCGGAAGCCGGGGTTGAGCAGGATCGGGTCGGCGTTGGGTCCCGTCGGCTTGAGGTCGTCCTTGTTCACCTTGGCCACGTAGCCGATGACGTGGGCGAAGGCCCCGCCGTAGGGATAGACCCTGACCTCGCCCATGTCGGCGGTGACCCCGCGCAGCTCGGGCGCGCGGATGTTGATGGCGCTGAACTGGTCCCAGCTCATGTCCTCCATCACCGAGACGGGGGAACGCTTGGGGGCTCGCGAGATGTCCTTGACCAAGCGCGCCTGGCGCTGGTCGTCGAGCGGCACGAAGTTGGCGAGGATCTTGAGGGTCTCGGCCGGGTCGACGCCCTTGTCGCGGGCGACCATCAGCCGGAAGTTGGGTCGGTTGGACGCCAGCACGACGCCGTTCCGGTCCGTGATGATGCCCCGCGGCGGGGGCATGAGCTTGAAGTTGAACTGGTTGGAGGCCGACAGCTTCTCGTAGCGCTGGGTCTCCACCAGCTGCAGGTGCGCCAGCCGCCCGCCCAAGGCCAGCAGGCCCACCCCGGCAAAGCCCCCCAACAGGAACGCCCGACGGTGGAAGACCCCCTGCCGCTCGTTGACCTCCTCGAAGAAGATACGCGGTTCAGCCATCCGGAGCCCCTACCGGAACCTCACATCGGCGTCTTCGAACATCTCGATGAGCCGATGGGCGAAGGGATAAAGGATGATTGTGGCGAGGTATTGCCAGGCCAGGGGCACGAGACCGGGCGTCGACTTCGCGTCCAGCATGACGACCAGGTAGCCGATCAGCATGGCCGCGCCGGTGACCATGCCGTACCAGGCCCACAGGATCGCCCGGCTCTGGCCGGCCATCATGGTGCGCCCGGCCAGGGAGATGCCGTAGGCGACCAGCAGGCAAAGCGCCCAAAGTCCGATCGGCCCGCCCCAGAAGAAATCGAGGAAGAGTCCCATCAGCAGCACGGCGAAGGGCGCCAGGACGGAGGGCCGGATCACCGCCCACGCAAACGCCGCAGCCATCGGGAACACCGGCTCGGGAAGCTGCAGCCCGAACACGCGCAAGGGGATGGCGAACAGCACGGTCAGTCCCAGCAGCTGCACCATCGGAACGCCGATCCACCGCCACGGCTCGAGGGATCGGACCGCGCTCAATGCGGCGCCTCCTCAACGGGCGGCCTCGGCCTGGCCGACGCCGGCGGCGTCGCGGTGGTCGGCGCGCTGGATGTCGGCTTGGACGCGGCCGAGGCGGTCGGCTTCGGCGTGACGGGTTTCGATGCCCCGGGCTTCGCCGTCGCGGGCTTGGGCGGTGGCGGCTTTGGCGCGGTGGCGGCTGCGGGCGCAGCGGTTCCAGGCGCCGCGGGTCCGGGTGTAGGCGCTGGGGGCGCGATCTTGGCGGCCGGCGTCGCGGGCACGAGGCCGACGACCTGGGAGCCCTGGGTGGGCGGCGGCACCGGCATGACGTCGAGCTGCTTCTGGTTCAGCACCTGGGTGAAGTCTTCGAAGAGCAGGATGCGGACGAAATCGATGGGGGTGCGGTCGGAGGCCAGCACCACCCGCCAGCGGCCGTCGAGCCCCTTCACGGCCGTGCCCACCGGAAGGCCCCGCGGCAGGACGCCGCCGTCGCCGGAGGTGAGGATGCGGTCGCCCTCCTTCACCGGCTCGCGGCCGCGCAGGTAGTCGAGCCTGGGGTTGGGTCCCCCGTCGCCGGACAGGATGGCGCGCGCATTGGTGCGGTCGATCATGACCGGCGTGCGCGAGGCGGTGTCGGTCAGCAGCAGCACGCGGCTGGCGCCGTTGGTCACGCCGATGACCCGGCCGACGAGACCGTTCTCGCTCATCACCGGATTGCCGGCCTTGACGCCCTTCTCCTCGCCGGTGTTGGCCAGGCGGGTGTTGGCGAAGGGGCCGCGGCTGTCGCTGACGATACGCGCGGCCACCATCGGGATCGGCGGATCGGTCCGAAGGCCCAGCAAGGTGCGATAGCGGTCGTTGGTGTCACGCAGCGCGATCGCCACGTCGCGCCACTGGCGCATCTCCTTCAGCTCGGCCTTGAGCCGGCGGTTCTCGGAGACCGCGAAGAAGTAGCCCCGCACGGTGTCGACGCCCGCGCCCGTCCAGCGCACCGGCGCCGAAAGGACATCGCCCACCGGCCCGAGCACGGTGTCGCTGGCGCGGCGGGTCGCCCCGTAGGCCTCGGACTGGAAGGTTTCGCGGCGATCGGAGACCAGGAAGGCGATCGCCACCACGGCGGCGACGATCAACGCGACCGCCGCCCCCCAGGTCAGCGGGACCTTCAATTCACCAAGCGGATTGTCCCTTAAGGACACCTAGGCCTCTTCCAGCGGTACAGCGACGGCCCCCGCCATCCCCGAGAGCTCTAAAGCAAGAGACTTGGCAGCGACTCGCTAAGCCTAGGCTAACGTGGATTCGAGGACGCCCTTCATCCATTTCGGATGTTCGAGCACCTTGCCACAGCCCAGCGCGACGCACGACAGCGGGTCATCGGCCACGGTCACCGGCAGACCGGTGTGGTCGCGGATTTCGGCGTCCAGGCCGCGCAGCAGAGCGCCGCCGCCGGTCAGCATGATGCCCTTGTCGGCGATGTCCGAAGCGAGTTCCGGCGGGGTGGCTTCCAGCGCCATCTTCACCGCGTCGACGATCTGGCCGACCGGCTCGGAAAGCGCGTCGGACGCCTGCTTCTCCGAGATCCGCACTTCGCGCGGCACGCCCTGCATCAGGTCGCGGCCCTTGACCTCGATGGAGAGGCCCTCGCCGTCGGCCGGAGCCCGCGCGGTGCCGATTTCCTTCTTGATCCGCTCGGCGGTGGTTTCGCCGATCAGCAGGTTATGGTTGCGGCGCATGTAGGAGATGATCGCCTCGTCCATCTTGTCGCCGCCGACGCGGACCGAACGCGAATAGACGATGCCGGAGAGCGAGAGGACGGCGACCTCGGTGGTGCCGCCGCCGATGTCCACGACCATCGAACCGGTCGGCTCGTGGATGGGCAGGCCCGCGCCGATCGCCGCGGCCATCGGCTCGTCGATCAGACCCACGCGGCGGCCGCCGGCGTTGAGGCAGCTGTCGTTGATCGCCCGGCGCTCGACGGCGGTGGCGCCCGACGGCACGCAGACGATGACCTTGGGGTTCACGAAGCCCTTGCGGTTGTGAACCTTGCGGATGAAGTACTTGATCATCTCCTCGGCGACTTCGAAGTCGGCGATGACCCCGTCGCGCATCGGACGGATGGCTTCCATGTGGCCGGGCGTGCGGCCCAGCATCTGCTTGGCCTCGATGCCCACGGCGTGGACCACCTTGCGGCCGCCCACATTGCGGAGCGCCACAACCGAGGGTTCGTTCAGCACGATGCCCTTGCCCTTCATGTAGATGAGGGTGTTGGCGGTGCCGAGGTCGATGGCGATGTCGTTCGAGATGGCGCCGAAGAGCGAAGAGATCATGTAGGGCCCTGAGAGACTGAGGGGCGGAATGTTTTGCGGTTCAGCCGCAACAACCCTGCTGACGCACATGATATGCGTCGAGTCGTTACGATTTACCGGCAGGCTGAGCGTTCCCTGCCCTGCCCTATGGTTGAATTCAAGGCATAAAGCTTACCGTGCGGTTTCGCGCCGCGCGCGAATTTTTCCCCTGCCCCGCCACCTACTGGTCACGACGCTGCGTCGTCGGGCCGCAGGCGGGCTGAAATGCCTCAGTGGCTCTTGCCGATCGTGCTCGTGGTCGAGAGCTTCAGGACCTCGATCTTCTCGATCTGCCGGGCCGAGCGGGCAGGCCTCAGGTCGCCCTCGATCACCAGCCGGAAGGGACCATCGTCCTTCAACGGAGCACCGGCCTCACGGTCGGCGACGATCACGCGGCTGGCCCGAGTGATCGGATCGGTCTGCGCCAGGTCCAGCACCACCTGGTAGCCGTCCTTCGCCGTGAACCGGACCACCGTCGCCAGTTCCGGCCCCTTGATCGCCTCCCCGCGTGGCGCGCCCACCTTCGCCAGCACGTCGCCAAGGATCACCCCGGAATAGACGTGGGTCTGGCCGTGCGCCTTGGTGGTGACCTCGACGTGAGGCAGCGCCGCTATGTCGGCCGCGCTCAGGGTCGCCGTCTGGCCGGCCGCGCCGGAGAGGCTGAGGGCCTGGGCCGCGGCTGGCGAGGCCGCCAACGCCGCCAGGGCCGCAAGGATCAGGATCTTCAACGGCTACTCCACGGCCAGGATGACGTGCGGCGCCTTGATCAACGCCGTGAGTTCGGCGCCCTCGGCCAGGCCCATCGCTTCAGCGCTCTCGCGGGTGATGGTGGCGGTGAGCGTCTTGCCTTCGGCGATCCGCAAGGTGATCTCGCTGGAGACCAAGCCGTCCTCGCGGGACGCCACGACACCGGCGATCTGGTTGCGCGCCGAGGTGACCAGACCCTCGCCCTTGGCCAGCACGACGAAGCTCGACTTGATCAGCGCGATCACCGGCTTGCCCACCGCCAGGCGCAGGGTGGTGATGCTCTCGCGGGTGACGACCGCGGTGATGTCGACGCCGGTCGCGACGCGCAAGGTGACTTCCGCGTTGACCGCCCCGTCAGTGATGTTGGTGACGACGCCCCGCAGGGCGTTTCGCGCACTTGTCTGCATGCCGAGACTCCAGAAAGCTCCGCCGACGTCGGCCACTGGCGCGCCGGCCAGGCCTTTTTCGATCCGGGCGAAAACCTCGGCGAGATCGGCTTCCACCCGGCGGAAGGCCGAGACCACCGCGCGGCCCGAGGCGGTGAGCTCGGCCGCCCCGCCGCCCGAGCCGCCGGCGCGGGCGTCGACGAGCGGCGCATCGAAGAGATTGTTCAGCGCCTGCACGGCGTCCCAGGCGGCCTTGTAGCTCAATCCGACGTGAGCGGCGGCGGCCCGGATCGAGCGCAGTTCGCCAAGCGCCTCGAGCAGGGCGATGCGCTCGGCGCCGACGCGTCCATGTTCGCCGCGACGAAGGGAGAGAGCCGCGTTGAGAGCTGGCGTTTCAGGCATGGCGTTATGTAACGCGTCTGCCTAACGCCGCGCAAACCCAGGTTGCGATCAGCCGAGCGCCGTCATTACGACACCGACCGCCGCCAGCAGTCCGCCTGCCCACTGGCGCGCCGAAAGCCGCTCCTTGAAGAGTCGCCGGCCTGCCGCCGCGGCGATGGGGCCCTCGATGACGCCGATGGCGCGGACCGGCCCGGCCGGCGCGAGGGCCAGCGCCGAAAACCAGCAGGCGGAGGCCGCCGTGCCGAAGAAGCCCGCGCCAAGCGAGACCTTCCACGACGCGCCCACAGCGCGCAGGGCGCCGGGGCGGGTGACGCCGAGGATCAGCACCATAACCAGCGACTGCAACGCCTGGGCGACGCAGAGCGCGGCGGTGGCCGAATAGATCGGGTGCGCCGGTTCGAGCGCGAGGCCTGCCTGCCGGTAGCCGTTCAGCGCGACGGCGAAGGCGGCGCCCGACGCCAGGCCATAGAGCGAGCCTGCGAGCTTGCCCGTCGCCTGGCTGCGTGAGGGCCACGACAGGGCCAGCAGGGCCACGGTGGTGGCCGCGAGGCCCGCCCACTGCACGCCGCTCATCCGGTCGCCGAACGCGAAATAGCCCAGCAAT
>Ga0307513_10009921_pt1 | contig 12012 bp, 11 predicted proteins | sample 15_EM_MG_FD_202174 | JGI IMG/M metagenome (GOLD analysis project Ga0307513, IMG submission 202174) | Populus trichocarpa ectomycorrhiza microbial communities from riparian zone in the Pacific Northwest, United States - 15_EM | ecosystem: Host-associated > Plants > Roots > Unclassified | place... | reverse complement strand
GCGCGCGCTCGCCCTGGTGCTGCGCGTTCTCGGCAACGGCTTCCGTCATCTCGGCACGCTCACCGAGCGGTTGTACGACCTGCCGCTGTTCGTGCCGCTCTGGCTCGAATCGCGGGTCGCCCAAAACGGCAACAATCACGGCAAGGCGGAACTGCCGGTGCAGGACCTCAGCGAGGTGGCGCCATGAGGCGCGCTTCGGTTCTCGCGTGCATCGTACTCGCGGCATGCACGCAGTCCGCGCCCATCGCCCGAAACTCCGGCGTCTATCTGCTGCTCGACACCTCCGGCACTTACCGCGGCGAGCTGCGCAAGGCCGAGGACGTGATTCTCTACACGCTCTCGCGGCTCGAGCCCGCGGATTCGTTTGCGGTGGCGCGTATCGACACCGGCAGCTTCAGCGAGAAGGACATCATCGCGAAGACCACGTTCGACGAGCGTCCGAGCATGGCGAACAAGCAGAAGCGTGCATTCGCGCTGCGAGTGCACGACTTCATCGCACGCGAGAATTCCGCGCAGTACACGGACATCACCGGCGGCCTGCTGCAAGCCGTGGAGTTCTTGAACGAGAAGGGCACCGGTCGAAAGACCATCCTCATATTCTCGGATCTCGAGCAGGACCTCGCGGAAGGTTACATGCGCGACATGGAGGTGCCGTTCAAGGGCTTCGACGTGGTGGCGCTCAATGTCGTCAAACTGCGTAAGGACAACATCGACCCGCGCCAATACCTGGCGCGGCTCGAGCACTGGAAGAGCCAGGTGGAGAAAGCCGGCGGACAGTGGCGCGTGGTGAACGACCTCGATCGCCTCGACGCCATGCTGTAAGGGGCGAGGGCTCGTGCCCAAATCGCTGCGTCGATTTCTTGACAGGATCCGCTTCCGCTGGCTCGCGCGCGATGGAGGTGGCCTTGCCTTCTTCGCGATGCTCGCAGTGCCCATCGTCGCGCTAACCTCGATTGTCGCGTTCGCCTACTCAGGTCGCGTGCGCGATGAGCCTCGCCGCCAGGAGGCCTTGCACGATCGTGCGCGCGAGCTCGAGTGTCTGGCGGAAAACATCTACTTCGAAGCTCGCGGCGAGCCCCTGAACGGGCAGTACGCGGTCGCCGAAGTCACGATCAACCGGCTGAGGTCGCCGTTTTTTCCCAAGACGATCTGCGGAGTTGTCCACGACACGCGTTGGGACTCGCTGCGTCATCGTTTCGTCGCACACTTCTCATGGACGCAGATGGAAGATCGAGGCGAGCCCTGGGGGCCACTCTGGCAACAGTCGATTGCCGTCGCCACGGCGGTGATCGACGATGCACACATGCCCATCGTGCCCGATGCGCTCTACTATCACGCGGACAACGTGCAACCCTACTGGGCGAACCCGAAGCGGACCGTCGCCAGGATTGGGAGTCACATCTTCTATCGTTGACGGAGGGAAGATCTTGTATATGAGAACCGTTCTCATCAAAGTCCCGACACCTTATCTATAGCGCCAGCCAGCTTTCAACGGTCCTTTCACCGCGCACGGTCATCGTTCTCCGCGTACTCGGAGCGGCGCCGCTGGCCGCGGCATTTCCGCAATCGCCGTAACAAGGCGCGCTTGACGCATTGGAGCCCGCGGCAGACGCTGAAGCGCAATGCTTTCGGAGTCAGCCATACCACGTTCCTTCATCGCACTCCTGGGCGCGAGCATCCTCGCTTGCATGGCGAGCCTGGTGACGGCTGACGAAAAACCCAAGCGCGGCTGCAGCGATGTGCAGGCCCGTCAGTTCGATTTCTGGATAGGCCGATGGGCAGTCACGGAAAAAGGAAAGCCGGCGGGCACGAACTCCATCGAGCGCATCCTCGACGGTTGCGCGCTGCTGGAAAACTGGACCGGCGCGCAGGGTGGATCGGGAAAGAGCCTCAATTTCTTCGACCGGGCAGACGGGAAGTGGCACCAGACCTGGGTCGACGGCAGTGGTGGCGCGCTCTTCCTTGCGGGCACCTATGAAAACGGTGCCATGCGGTTGGAAGGCGAGAGTCCGGCGGCGGACAAGCAGCCCGCCTCACGTCATCGCATTACGTGGACGCCGCTTGCGGGTGGCAAAGTGCGGCAGCTGTGGGAGTCGAGCCCGCGCGACAAGCAAGAGTGGACTGTGCAGTTCGATGGGCTATACACGCCCATCAAGTAGAACGGCCGAGAAACGCAGTCCGCGCCGAACCTTCGGCGCGGCGCATCTGACGTACGCCGGCTCCTTTCTGACGCAGGTTGCGCCACAGCGCAATGCGCGACATGCCGACGCGGCCGGCGATTTCGCCGGCCGTCAGCGTGGTCGATTCCATCAGGGCCAGCGCGCGGCGCGTGCGCAACTCACGTAATGCGGCCACCGGCGTGCTGCCGTACACCAGCTGAAACAGCCGCAGGAAATGAAATCGCGACAGGTGCGCCGCCGACGCGATGTCCTTGAGAGTGATTTCATCCGCGGCGTGCGCGTACATGAAGTCGGTTGCCAGCGTGAGCCGGCGCGCGAGTTCGGCGCGCTTTCCGGGCCGCGCGTTGGCGAGCTCGAGCGGCAGGGAGTTTCGCCATTTGCGGTGCGCGGCGATCAGGCGCCCTAACAAAAACTGGCACTGCTCCTCGAGCCAATGCTCGTCGCGTACGCCGGCAACCACCTGCCGCTGGATGTAGCGCAACACCGGCGAGATACTCCTGTCGTGCGGGTGAAGTGACTCGTCGAACTCGATGCCCCCGAGCACAGGTTCTGCTCCATCGTCGAGCGCCTGGTTCAGCGATCGCCCGAGATCGCCGGCGACTTCCTGCGCGAACCCGGGACGGAAGAAGATGGAGAAGCTGTAGGCCTCGGCCGGTGTTTCGAGAACACTTCCGTAGGTGCGGCCTTCATTGAGCACCAGATAGGTGTCTTCGCTCACCGTGACGCGCCGCCGGTCTACGAAGTACGTTTCGTCACCGCGCGCAATGCACTTGATCGACAACATCTGGCGGAACTGCCGGTATTCCACGCGGCGTGAGACACCCGACACGATGCAGTTTTCCCGACCCCAGTGCCGGTAGAACTCGCGCCGGAATTCCGCGTTTCGCGAAGTTTGCGGACGCGGCGGCAAATCGGGCATTTCGGTGAGTATCACGGTGCAATGTTTCGATGCGGGGAACCCGCGCGTCAAGCCGCATTTGTTTCACGCATTGCTGCCGGCGGTGGCCGAACCGCAACAGCGCCTTCACGCCTCCGGCGGTTTCACGTTCGCGTTCAACCGGAACAGATTGGTCGGGTCGTACTTCTTCTTCATGGCCAGCAGCCGCGGGTAATTGCCGCGGTAGTTGGCATCGATGTCTTTCGCCGTGACTTCGCGCGCCAGGTCGTTGACGTAGAAGCCGCGCGAGAACGGCTCGAGAGATTTCCAGTAGCGGCGTGCTGCATCCATGTGCGCAGCGGGCTCATCGCCCTGGCGCCAGCCGGCCACGGTCATCATGTTGGCAATGGAGTCTCGTTGCGCGAACGCGGTGGCTCCTTCGGCCTGCCTGCCTGCGGCGCCGCCGCAGTGCTGGAAGAACAGCAGCGTCATGCGCCCCGGGTTGGGCTCGAAACCATCGACAATCGCCGACACGAGTTTGTCGGGAAATTGCGAGATGAAGCCTCCCTTGAGGTACGAACCGATGGCGCGCGAATCCCCTGAATCGTTCATGCGCTGCACGAGAATATAGTCCTTGGCCTTGAGGGTGTCGCGTTCCGGAGTGCCTAACTTCCGGAGCGGAGCGAGCGCTGCTTCCGCATTCTTCGCCGGGCCGCAATAGCAGACTTCGACATACATGCCACCGGGAGCGCCGCCGGGCGGCACCGACATGATCGGGTCCATATACAGCTCGTCGGGCGCCGTCGCTGCGTAGTCCGCATACATGGCGAGCACATCGCGCGCCCGGGCAAGCGGGAACTTCAGCGTTCCAGCGATGACTTCGCGTTGCATCGGGTGCAGCCGGAACTCGAAATTGGTGACGACGCCGAAATTGCCGCCGCCGCCACGCACTGCCCAAAAAAGATCTGGATTCTCTCGGGCACTCGCATGCCTAAGTTTGCCTTCGGCGGTGACTACGTCCACCGACTCGAGGTTGTCGATAGACATGCCGAATTTGCGCGCGAGCCGTCCGAACCCTCCGCCGAGCGTCAGACCGCCCACGCCGGTGTGCGAAACCGTGCCGAGCGGCGCGACGAGGCCGTGCGCCGCGGTTTCGTGATCCACCTCGCCGAGCAGCGTGCCGCCGTCGACCCACGCGCGCCGTGCCTTGGGGTCCACGCGCACGCCGCGAAAGTTCGACAGGTCGATCATCAGTCCCTTGTCGCAGGTCGACTGGCCCGAGGCGCTGTGGCCGCCGCACTTCACCGCGACCAGCAGGTTGTTAGCGCGTGCAAAACTCACGGCCGCCTGGACGTCTGCCGCGCCGCTGGGCTGAGCGATGAGGGCAGGGTGCTTGTCGAAAGACGGATTCAGCACCAGGCGCGCCTTGTCGTAGCCATTGTCGCCGGCAACGAGTAGCTGGCCGCGCATCTTCGCGGCGAGATCGCGGATGTCGGCGCCGCGCAGCGTGATCTCGCGGCCGTCGCCAGTGATTGCGGCCACGTCGGGTACTTCGCCGGTTCCGACAACCGCGTACGCAGCCCGGATGCCCGGAACCGTGACGGCGGCGGCAAAGAGAGACGAATTCAGGAAGTCGCGACGTTTCATTGATTGCCTCACTCTTGATGGTGTCTTCGGCGATGTGACTATCTCACGGAATTCCCACGCTGGCTCCCACGCTCGGGTTTTAAGCTCGCTCCGAACCTAAAACCTGAGGGAAGGAGAAGTCACCATGTTTTACCGAATCCAGAGCAACCGCTCTTTGCGGTATTCAGTCCTGTTCTTCCTGAGCCTGCTCGCCGCGGGGTCTTTCGCGCAGATGCCGGATCAAGAACCGGCGGTTGTGCGAACCGCTGATGATGCTGCGATCGAGTGGGGTCCCTGTCCGCCGTTCCTTCCCGAGGGGTGCGGCATTGCCGTTGTGCATGGTGACCCGGCAAAAGACAACGTCGACGTGTTTCTCCGAGTTCCTGCGCGATCCGAGCTTCCGTCGCATTGGCACACGTCGGCAGAGCGCATGGTGCTGATCGCAGGCGAGCTTCACGTGACCTATGACGGACAGAAAAAGGTGGTGCTCAAGCCCGGGACCTACGCTTATGGGCCGGCGAAGCGTTCCCACAGCGCCGTCTGTGCGAGCGCCAGTCCGTGCGTGCTCTTTATTGCATTCGAATCGCCACTGGATGCCGTGCCGATCGTGGGCACGGAAAAACCGGGGAGCTGAGCTCTGTTACGGCAGAGTCAGGCGCTCTTGCGGCCCGGATTGTTGGGGTGCGTGGTCCAGTCGGCTTTCACGTTCGTAATCGCGCGGCCGGTGCGCGGATCGACGCCCGCGGTCATCGGCTGCATCGTGATGCATTTTTCCACCGGGCAGACGCTGACGCAGAGATTGCAGCCGACGCATTCCGCGTCGATGACCTCGAAGTGCCGCGCGCCGTTCACCGTGGCCGTGATGGCCTGGTGCGAGGTGTCTTCGCAAACGATGTGGCAGCGGCCGCACTTGATGCACAGGTCCTGGTCGATGAACGCCTTGTCGACGTGATTGAGATTGAGGTACTGCCAGTCGGTGACGCTGGGCACCGCCTTGCCGACGAGCTCGCCGACCGACGCGAATCCCTTGGTATCGAGATAGTTGCCGAGGCCATCGACGAGGTCGTCGATGATCTTGAAGCCATAAACCATCGCGGCGGTGCAGACCTGCACGGTGCTGGCGCCCAGCGCGAGAAAATCCACGGCGTCGCGCCAGTCGGTGATGCCGCCGATACCGGAGATGGGCAGTCCGCGCGTGTCGCGTGAGCGGGCAATCTCCGCGACCATGTGCAAAGCAATGGGCTTCACGGCGGGACCGCAGTAGCCGCCGTGTGATCCTTTGCCATCCGTGGCGGGGTAGATAGTCAGGTTGTCGTAGTCGACGCGCATGATCGAATTCAGCGTGTTGATCAGCGACACCGCATCCGCGCCGCCATCCTTCGCGGCTCGGGCGGCGGGCAGGATGTTGGTGATATTGGGCGTGAGCTTCACGATCACCGGCACGCGCGCGAATTTCTTGCACCACGCAGCGGCCTGCTGGATGTACTCCGGCACCTGGCCGACCGCCGAGCCCATGCCGCGCTCGCTCATGCCATGCGGGCAGCCGAAGTTGAGCTCGAGGCCATCGGCGCCTGTGTCCTCGATCATGGGCACGTACTTCGCCCAGCTCTGTTCGTTCATCGGCAGCATGACGGAGACGATCAACGCGCGGTCCGGCCAGTCGCGCTTGATCTGCCGTATTTCCTGCAGGTTCACACCGAGCGGCCGGTCGGTGATGAGCTCGATGTTGTTGAAGCCGAGCACGCGACGGTCGTTGCCGTGGATGGCGCCGTAACGCGGGCCATTCACATTGACGATGGGTGGATCTTCGCCCAGTGTCTTCCACACCGCGCCGCCCCAGCCGGCTTCGAAAGCGCGATTGACGTTGTACGCCTTGTCGGTCGGCGGCGCCGAGGCCAGCCAGAACGGATTGGGCGATTGGATGCCGAGAAATGTGGTGCGCAGGTCTGCCATGTCACGCACTCCTCAAAAAGTTGTCGATCGAGATGGCGGCGAGCTTGCCATCCTGCACGGCGGACACCGTCAGATCTTCACCGCCGAAGACACAGTCGCCGCCGGCCCACACGCCGCGCAGCGAGGTTCGCCGCTCTTCGTCCACGAGAATCCTGTCCTGTTGCAGATCGAGGATCTGCGCGGTGTCGGCGAGGCGATCCCACACGATTTTCTGTCCGATGGCCATGAAGACCATGTCAGCCTCGAGGACATACGTTTCTCCCGCCACCTGCGTTGACTCGAACTCCACGCCAGACACGCGTCCGGAATTCACGAGCAGCTTGCGTGGTTTCGACCAGGTTCGCAGCGACACGCCACGAATCTGCGCGAACTCCTGCTCATAACCGCTGGCGTTCATGTTCTCCTGGCCGCGCCGGTAGACCATCGTCACTTCCTGGGCACCGAGCGCCTTGCTCTGCACCGCGATGTCGATGGCGGTCATGCCGCCGCCGATCACCACGACTCGCCGTCCGACCGGTAGCGACGACTTGTCCGGCGCCTGCCGCAGCGTCGCGATGTAGTCGACGGCGTTCGCCACTCCTTCGAGCTGCTCACCCTCGAGCCCGAGGCCGTTGACGCCGGCAAGGCCAAACCCCAGGAACACGGCGTCGTAGCCCTTGCGAAGGTCGGCGAGTGAAAGATCCCTGCCCAGAGCCACGCCGGTTCGCAGTTCGATGCCGCCAATGCTGAGGATGTACTCGACCTCGCGTGCCGCGAAGTCGTCGGGCGTCTTGTACGCGGCGATGCCGTACTCGTTGAGGCCGCCTAACTTCTCCTTCGGCTCGAATACGGTCACGCCGTGTCCCAACATGGCGAGGCGATGCGCGCAGGAGAGTCCCGCGGGTCCGCCGCCGACCACGGCGATCTTGCGGCCGGTAGCCGGCGCGCGTTCGAAGAGCGGAGTGCCGGCCTCGAAGATCGGATCCGTGGCGTAGCGCTGCAGCATGCCGATGCGCACAGGCCGGTCTTCATGCGTGTTGCGCACGCAGGCTTCTTCGCACAACACCTCGGTCGGGCACACGCGCGCGCACATGCCACCCATGATGTTTTCGCTGAGAATCGTGTGTGCCGATCCCTTGATGTTGCCGCTGCGAATCTTCTGGATGAAACCCGGGATGTCTATGCCAGTCGGGCAAGCAGTGGTGCAGGGCGCGTCGTAGCAGAAGTAACAACGGTCTGCGTCGATGATCGCTTCTGACGGCGTCAGTGGCGGATGCATGTCCGCGAAGTTGGATTCGATCGCGTCTTTGTCCAGCCGTCCCGCGCGAATGTCGGCCTTGTCAGTCACGGGCGCGGTACCGGCTTCGGCGCGCTCAGTTCTATCTGCTTCTTGACCGCGTCGTAGTACGACGCAAACGGGGGGCGGTCGACGTGTTTGCCGGCGCCGCGTTCGACGCGCAGGTTGCCCCTGGCGTACACGAGTTTGCCGCCGCTCACGGTGTGCGAGGCACCGCCTTTCACGGTCATGCCTTCGAAGATGTTGAAGTCGACCTTCTGGTGATGCGTTTTCGCGGAAATGGTCTTGCTCGCGGCCGGATCCCAGACCACGAGGTCGGCATCGGCGCCCACCGAGACGCTGCCTTTGCGCGGATAGATGTTGAAGATCTGCGCGGCGTTGGTGGAAGTGACACGCACGAACTCGTTCATGGTGAGCCGTCCGGTGTTCACGCCGTGATGCCACAGCACTTCCATGCGGTTTTCGATGCCGGCAGTGCCATTCGGAATCTTGCGGAAGTCGTCCTTGCCGGCGGCTTTCTGGTCAGCGCAAAACGTGCAGTGATCCGTGGCGGTCGTTTGCAAGTTACCGGACTGCAGGCCGCGCCACAGCGCCACCTGGTGCTCGGGTGCGCGGAACGGCGGGCTCATCACATGCGCCGCGGCACGCGTGAAATCCGGGTCGCGGTACACCGAATCGTCCAGCAGCAGGTGTCCGGCGAGCACCTCACCGAATACGCGCTGGCCTTCGTTGCGAGCTCGCGTGATGGCCTCGAGCCCCTGGCGCGAGGAAACGTGCACCAGGTAGATAGGTACCTTCAGCACTTCGGCGATACGGATGGCGCGGTTCGCGGCTTCGCCCTCGACCTCCGGCGGACGTGACAGCGGATGGCCCTCGGGGCCGGTGATGCCGCGCTTGTAGATCTCATCCTGCAGCTTGAAGACGAGGTCGCCGTTCTCGGCGTGTGCCGTCACGATCGCGCCCAGCGACAGCGCCGTGGAAAAGCTGTTCACCAGCGTCTCGTCGTCGCACATGATGGCGTTCTTGTACGCCATGAAATGCTTGAAGCTGTTGACGCCGAACTCGCGCACCAGCGTGCCCATGTCTTCGCGCACGGTCTCGTCCCACCAGGTGATGGCGACGTGGAAGGAATAGTCCGCGACGGATTTCTGCGCCCACTCGCGCCACTGCCGGTGTGCGTGGAGGATGCGCTGCTTCGGATTGGGAATGACGAAGTCGATGATCATCGTGGTGCCGCCGGCGAGGCCCGCCGCGGTACCCGAATAGAAATCGTCGCTGGCCACCGTGCCCATGAACGGCAGCTGCATGTGCGTGTGCGGATCGATGCCGCCGGGCATCACATACTGGCCGCCGGCGTCCACCACTTCGGCGTTCACGGGTGCCGCGACCTTTTCACCGATGTCCACGATCTTGCCGTTCGCGCACAACACGTCGGCCCGGTAAGTCTGATCGGCGGTGACGATGGTGCCGCCTTTGACGAGAACTGTCATTGCGCTACCTCAGCTTCTTTCTCAACTCCTGGCGCGACTCATCAAATAATAGATGAGTCCGCCCAGGAACGATCCCGTGAACCAGCCGTAAGTGTAGAACCACTGCAGCGCGCCGGTGGTGATCGCAATGATCGTCAACGCGACGGGAATCCCCAAAGCCACGAAACCCGCGATATTCCAGGCCGGATAGACCCCCTGGTTCAGGTACAGGGACGGCAGGTCGTAACGTTGCCTGCGCACCACGAAGTAGTCCACCACCATGATGCCCGCGATGGGGCCGAGCAGGCTCGAGTAGCCGAGGAGCCAGTTGGAATACAGGCTGTCGACGCTGACATCCGATTCGAGCCAGCCCATGCGCTTGAACAGTTCCCAGCTCATCAGTGCAATGCCGATGAAACCGGTGAGCAGCACTCCTTTCTTCTGGTTGATCAGTCGCGGCGCCAGATTCTGAAAATCGTTGGTGGGCGAGACGATGTTGGCGGCGGTGTTGGTCGAGATGGTGGCAATGATGATGATCATCATCGACAGCACGACCCAGAACGGGCTGTCGATCCTGCCGATCAGCGTGATGGGATCGGACACGGTTTCGCCGACGAGTTGCGCGGACGCCGCGGTCATGACCACGCCCAGTCCCGCGAACAGCACCATCGTGAGCGGCAATCCCACGATCTGCCCGACGATCTGCGCGCGCTGCGACTTGGCGAAGCGGCTGAAATCCGGGATGTTCAGCGACAACGTCGCCCAGAAACCCACCATCGCGGTGAGGCCGGCGAAAAAGTAGCCCCAGAAAGAGGCGCCGGCCGGCCGGTTGGGTGGGCGCTCCAACAACTCACTGACCGAAGCCTGCGGCCAGGCCCAGACCAGCAGCCCCAGGCCAACGAGCATCAGCAGCGGCGCCGCGAAAACTTCCAGGTACTTGATGGACTCCGAACCGCGCAATACCACCCAGACGTTGGCGACCCAGAAGATGAAGAAGCCGATGACTTCGCCCACACCCCCGAGTTGCGCCCAGCTGTCCGACAACGCCGCCAGCATCAGGTGCACGGCGATGCCGCCAAACAGAGTCTGGATGCCGAACCAGCCGCAGGCCACGAGTGCGCGGATCAGCGCGGGCACGTTCGAGCCGATGATGCCGAACGAGGAGCGCAGCATCACCGGGAAAGGAATGCCAAATTTGGTGCCGCCGAAGGCATTCAGCGTCAGCGGTATCAACACGATGACGTTGGCGATGAACACTGCCCACAGCGCTTCACCCACCGAGAGCCCGAAGTAGGTAGTCAGTACGCCACCGAGCGTGTAAGTCGGCACGCAGATCGCCATGCCCACCCACAATGCGGCGATGTGCCACTCGTTCCAGGTGCGTTGCGCGACGCGCGTCGGCGCAATGTCTTCGTTGAAGCGTGAACTCGCGGCGAGATCCGCGCCCACCTCGAGCTCGTAAAACTCGCCGACTTGAACCGCGCGGCTCTTCGCGGGAAGTTCTGTCATCCGCCTTGCACCAGCGGGCCGTAAGCGTCCGGACGGCGGTCGCGGAAGAACTGCCACGTGTCGCGAACCTTGCGGATCATGTCGAGATCGATCTCGTGGATCAGCAGCTCGTCCTGGTCGTAACTCGCCTGCGCTTCGATCTCGCCGCGCGGATTGACGATGTAGCTGGACCCGTAGAACTCGCCCATCTTCGCGGCCCACGGTTCTTCTTTTCCGACCCGATTTATGGCGCCGATGAACACGCCATTCGCGGCGGCCGATGCCGGCTGCTCGAGCTCCCAGAGATATTTGCTCAGGCCCGCGACGGTGGCGGAAGGATTGACGATGTACTCGGCGCCGTTGAGCGCCAGCGCGCGCCAGCCCTCGGGGAAGTGGCGGTCATAACAAATGTAGACGCCCAGCTTCACGTACGCCGTCTGGAACACGGGATATCCCAGGTCGCCAGGTTTGAAGAAAAACTTCTCGTAGAAGCCCGGGTCAACTTGAGGAATGTGGGTCTTCCGGTATTTGCCGAGGTACTTGCCGTCGGCATCGATGACGGCGGCGGTGTTGTAGTAGACGCCGGTCATCGCTTCCTCGTAGACCGGAACGACCATCACCATTTTGTATTTCTTCGCGTACCCCTGCATGAGCCGCGTCGTGTAGCCGTCGGGCACGGCTTCGGCCGCCGCATACCATTTGCGATCCTGGCTCGGGCAGAAATAGGGCTGCGTGAAGATTTCCTGGAAACACAGCACCTGGACGCCGGCGGCGCCGGCCTTGTCGATGAGAGGCAGGTGCGCCTCGATCATCTTGTCCCGGATCTTTTCGGGACCCAGGGCTACGTCACCCTTCAACCCCATCTGGATCAATCCGCATTTGAGTTTGCTCATGTGCCGATAAAAACACAAAAAGGGGGAACGAGACCAGCTGAGCCGATCTCGCGGTAGCGGGCGGCTCTCGAGCATCAGTCAGCTGGTAGATTCAGTGGCATGAATACCAGGGTTGTCGCGTTTCTGGCGCTCCTTCTTCCCACCGTGGCGATCGCGCAAGCGGCGCGCTACCCACTCACTTCGACCGCGGGTCTACGTCCTCACAACGTCGTCGCCGAGCCGGCCGTTCTTCAGGGGAAGAAAGGGGTGA
>Ga0307513_10009920_pt1 | contig 12014 bp, 8 predicted proteins | sample 15_EM_MG_FD_202174 | JGI IMG/M metagenome (GOLD analysis project Ga0307513, IMG submission 202174) | Populus trichocarpa ectomycorrhiza microbial communities from riparian zone in the Pacific Northwest, United States - 15_EM | ecosystem: Host-associated > Plants > Roots > Unclassified | place... | reverse complement strand
TATATGGGGTATATAAATTAATCTTATGATTGCATGCACAGAAAGAAGCAAGCGCAAAAAAGCTAGCTTGCGGTCAATGAGAAGCTTGCATCAGATCAGATGACATGATCCCCACGAACACCACCATCATGTCGAGACGAAACAACAATAATCACAAAGCACTGCAATATATGATGATGATAAAATCTGTAGAAAACTCATCTACCAAGGTGAAGAATTAGAACTGTTAATGCATATTCAGCACGCTGAAATTTGAAATTCATTGCCGATCAAAAGGCCGTCAACCAGTCATGGTCCAACTAAAATGGAGTCAAAGGAGAATGAATTTAGAACAGTACTGTCCTTCAGCATCTTTACATGAACCACCTGCAACCAAGTGGCTGATACCCGTGATTTTTTCTTTTTCTCTTTCTTTTTTTAGCATAGCAACAAAAACAATTGATAAAATAACCTAGTGTAAAAAATATTTAAGAAAATAGCACATTTTAGAAAGTCTACAATTGACTTCTATGATTCGTGAGTCGTGAGAAAAAATGAAAGAAAGAAAAAGATTTTAAAGGCACACCGAAACTCCTATGATGACACCATCAGTATTGTTAGAAAGATATCGATGAAAAGAATTTAATGACACTAAAGAAGGTCACCAAGAATGACCGGAGTGAGCCATACAAATGGTATAAAAGAATCTGAGCTCCAACACCATTGAACAGCTCGTGTGACCCACTTTATTTAATGTTCATGACCTTATTTGGTGTTGCTGGATTTGTCTTATCGGGATCTTTTATATAATACCGGTGGCATCATCATCGAAACTTCAATGTGCCTCTAGAGTCATTTTCTTTTTCTTTTTTCTTTCTTTGTCATCAAAGAATGTCACAAACGATGAACAAAGTGGATCACACAAGTTTTCAAAAGGTGTCGGACTCACTTGTCTTTGGGGTTCTTGTGTGGCCCACTTTAGTCACTGTTAGTAATCTTTCTTGGTGTTGTTTGATTTGTAGATGACACTTGCGACTCGTGAATTGCAGATATCATATGCGACTCTTTAAATTATGTTATTTTCCTAACTATTGTTTGATGTGAACCTCTTGATTACTTGGTCAAGCAACCCCCAGCGAAGTAGATAACAACCCGAAAAGCTAAAAATCAGGTTTGATAAAACTTTAACCCAAAGGTAATCCTGTATCTAAGAACTAAATGTATTGGAAAAAGACTTGAACCCAAAGATAACCTTGTATCTAAGAACCCTAAGTATGTGAATGACGCCACAAAGCTAGTTAGTCTTCGATAAGTCAATGTACTATCTTTGTCCCTGCAAAGAAAGGTTGTTTTGCCACAAAAAAACAAAAAGAAAACTCTTGTTTATTTTCCAACTTACTGCTGAAATTTTCATCTAAAAAAGTATAATATAGTCTCCTCTAACTAACTCTAATAGACCTCCTTTGAGTTGCAAGCTAATGAGTCTAAACTAGTAATCAACTAACATAGATTGAATAATAAAATAGGCCCTTAAACAATATCGAATTGGCACATTATCACTTGGAAGACAATGAGGGTCATTGGCTTGTTTTCTCCTTGATTCAACATCCCGGGAATGCTTTTTAGGTGTCATACCCTTTGAAACTTGAAGAAATTGACTTGAAAAGGTTGGGTTTTGTTGAAATTTGAGATATTTTTAAAAAGGGTTTCAAGTTAAGGTTTCCAAAATTGATTTGGGGATTTTGTGACCTGCTAGAAAGGGACAACAATATTTATATTGTCGGGAACCCGATCGACCAGTTGTCTTGAGTTAGTTAAGGCAGTCGAACAATTTAACCCCAACCATGAAATTTTCTAATTTTCTCTTTTGATCCTTCTTATGCACTCAAAAAGAGTATTTTCCATGCAAACATTATGTCCAAACCCCAAAGAAAATGAGGGGTCAAAATCTGAGATTTTGGGTAATAGTGTCACTGTCTATGTTGTCTCAATCGGTTGGCCAGTTGATCCAATCATATAAACCAGTCGACCAATTCATACAAAATTCTGATTTTTTTTCTCTTTTAGATATGTTTTATGAGTCTAAATATACCTTTTTGTCCAACTTATAGACTCAAAAACTAAACCCCACTCAAAACTCTAGTCTATCATTCCAAGGCAAAAATAGCCTATTTTCAAGCTGGTGAAAGAGTATGAACCGACCCCTTCATCGCTACATATTCAAAATGTTGTTGTTAACAAAGTAGCTTATGCTTTGTTTCTCTACTTTAATCAATCAGTCGGTCGGTTGAATTGGTAAGACAAACAGGTCAATCAGTTTGTCCCGGATCTATACTATCATGAATTTTGTTGCAGAACAGATGTTTCATGCAAAGAAGGTATACATTTTATCACTTAAATATATCCAACTTATTTCCAATAATGTATACACACAAAGATAAAACCTCAAATGTCATTTGCATGAATAAAGCCTAAATTCCTCTTTATTTTGCAAAAGTGATCCTTACCTAAGGCTTTGTAAAAATATCTATTAATTGATGTTTTGTTCTTAAAAACTCAAGTACAATATCACCCTTCATCATGTGATCCCTTAGGAAATGATTTATCACTTCAATATGTTTTGTACACGAGTGTTGTATAAAATTCTTAGATGGATTTATTGCATTAGTGTGATCACTTAATAGGTACATGATCAAATGCAAAACCAAAGTCTTCTGTGGTTTGTTTCATCTATAATATCTAACCACAACAACTACTAGCTATTATATATTCCATTTTAGTTGTAGATAAGGTAATTGAGTTATGTTTCTTACTTGCACAAGATATTAATGATGATCCTAGAAAATAACATATTCCACTAGTACTTTTTTTTATCAACCTTAAACCAGGCAAAATCAGCATTCGAATAGTTAATCAAACTCAACTTCGCTTCATTTTAGATACCACAATCCTAAGTCAATTGTACCATGCAAATATCAAAAAATAAATTTTATAGCACTACTAATATGAGATTCTTTAGGACAATCTTGAAAACGTGTACATAGACAAACACTAAATATAATAGTAGGTCTACTTGCAATTAAATATAAGAATGAACCAACCATACCTCGATATTTGGTAATGTATCGAGGTATGATTGGTGTATGGGTTGGTTGTGTAGAGAGGATGGTTGTTAGCGTTATGAGTCTGTTACAACTAGTGGTAGCAATGGTTGCTACCGAGAAGAATGGGAGAGGTCGTTGTTGAGGAAGACAATAAAAAAAAGGTGAGGCTGGCTAAGAGAAGAAAATGAAAAGCCATGATTATTTTTTTGTGTGGGTGAAAGATGGAATGGCTGGTACCTGTGATGTTTTTGCCAAGAGAGGGTCCTGTTTTAGAAATGTTGCTCCTAGTGAAGAAGAAGAAGAAGAAGAAGAAGAAGAAGAAGGGAAATGGCATTGGGTAGTGAGATATTAGGTGCTGACCAAAGGTATGATGTGGGTTTTTTTTTGTTCTATGAGGAGTGGTTAAACAGTGAGACATTGTCATGGGTTTTGGAAGGAGGCTACCAGCAATGGTGACAATGGGCATCATAGAGGTTAGGTTTGGCAATTATTTTTAGCAAAAGAGATGAAGGTTGTAGGTGTGCTTTTTCTTGTGTGGTGGTTGGCAGCTAAGGAGTAACAAAATAGGTTTAGGGTTTTTTGTGAGTGAGGGAGAGAATCTATGTTTTTTTTATTTTCTTTAAGGTTTTTTTTTTTGGCCTCCCTATTGCTTACTTCCAAAAACAATTTGGTCTCTTATTTTCTTCCTTTGCATTTTGATCCCTTTATCCAAATTTTTTTTTCTTTTTTTTTTCTTTTTTTTTTATTTTTTTAAAAAAAAGGCAACATCAACGTCGACTCGATGAGAAAAAAATCAATGATTTTGAAAATTGTGCATTAAAAGCTGAACACGTTGAAAAGAAATTTAAAATTTGAATTCTTTTAAGAAGACACTAAAAATGTTGAAAAGGATGTAAATACATCAAGAACATATTTTTTTAATTTTTTTTGGTATTTTGAAAATATTTAGAAAAAAACAAGGGGTTAAAAATTAGGTTATGACAATTACCCCTTTTTTATAAGGCTTACGACAGAAAATCCCATAAAAGACTTTAGACAATAAGCTTGTAAAGAACAAAATATAAAAGGTTATGGATTTACCAGATCAAGAAATGGTCAATCCTTCTAAAATTTTGAGATATTCACAAATACCTCAGAGATTGATGGATCCTTAACTAAAGTTTTAGAAGTGAGGGCTCAAAAGCACACTCGAAAGGAAATAGATAAGGCATGTTGGCACCCTATCTTCTTGTAAGGGCTAGAAAGCGCCCTTAGAAGAAAATGGATAGGGCTAGAAAGCATACCATCCAGTATGTGAGCTAGAAAGCGCATTATCTAGGAGACAACGGCTCAAAGTTGCACTCAAAAGAAAAGGGATAGGGCTCAAAAGAGCATTGTCTAAGAGATAAGGGCTTAAAGGCAAATTATCTAGGAGATGAGAGCTCAAAAGCACACTCAAAATAAAAGAGATGAGGGCTCAAAGGCATACTTAAAAGAAAAGAGATAGGGTTCAAAGGCACACTCAAAAGGAAAAGAGATGTAGCTTAAAGGCGCATAATCTGAGAGTTGAGAGCTCAAAGACACTCAAAAGAAAAATAAATAGAGCTCAAAGGAGCATTATGTGGAAGATGAGGGCTTAAAAGCGTACTAAAATATAAAAGAGATAGAGCTCAAAGGCGCGCTATCTAGGAAATGAGGGCTCAAAGGTATATTCAAAATAAAAGAGATGTGGCTAGAAAGCGCACTCGAAAGAAAAGCGATAGGGCTCAAAGACGTATTATCTAGGAGATGAGGACTCAAATACGCACTCAACAGGAAAAGAGATAGGGCTCGAATACATACTATTTGGGAGATGAGGGCTCAAAGGTACATTAAAAAGGGAAAGAAAGGGCTCAAAGACGCACTATTTGGGAGATAAGGGCTCAAAGGTGCACTAAAAAAATAAAGACATGGCTCAAAAGCGCATCATCTAGTATACGAGGGCTAGAAAGCACACTCAGAAAGGAAATAGATAGGGCTTCTTGGCACACTATATTGTATGTAAGGGTTGGAAAGCATATTCAGAAAAAAATGATAGGGCTAGAAAGCGCACTATCTAAGAGATGAGAGCTCAAAAGTGCACTCAACAAGAAAAGAGATATGGCTCAAAGGCGCACTATCTAAGAGATGATGGCTCAAAGACACACTCAAAAAGGAAAATATAAGGCTCAAATGCACACTATTTGAGAGATGAGAGCTCAAATGTGCGCTAAAAAAAGAGAGATAAGACTCAAATGCGTACTTTCTAGTATGCGAAAGCTAGAAAGTACACTCAGAGGGAAAGAGATAGGGCTAGAAACACACTATCTGACGGATGAGGGCTAGAAAGTGCACTAAAAAAAATAAGGCTAGAAAGTGAATTATCCGAAATATGATGGCTAAAAATGCACTTATGAGAAAATAAATAAGGCCAAAAAGCGCATTATTCGATATATGAGGGCTAAAAAACACACTCAAAAGAAAATAAATAGAATTTGAAAAGAAAACGATGATATTTGTGAAAAATTAAAAGATTTTTTGAAAAGGTATATTTGTACCAGACGTCCTACCTATTGGTAAAATTCAAAGATTTTTTATATGGTCAAATTATTATGGGCAATCTACCTAGGTGAAGAATACAAATATTTTTTCAAATGGTCTCATTGTAATAGGTGACCTGCTCATGTGAAAAATTTAAAGATTTTTTTTTAAATGGTCTCATTATAATGGTTGACCTATGGAGGTGAAAAATACGAAGATCTTTTAAAATTGTCTCATTGTAATGGATGACGTGTCTAGGTAAAAAATACAAAGATTGTTCAAAATCGTCACTGCTCAGGTGAAAAATAGAAAGATCTGTTAAAATAGTCTCATTGTAATGGCTAACCTGCCTAGGTGAAAAATGCTAAGATTTTTTAAAATGGTCCATTATAATGGGCGACTTGCCCAGATGAAAAATGCAAAGATTCTTCAAAATGATCTCATTATAATAGGTGACCTGTCCAAGTGAAAAATACAAAAAAAAATTCAAAATAGTCACATTGTATTGGGTGACCTGCCCAAGTGAAAAATGACTTACCTAGTTAAAGGATTTGGACAGAGATGTCTTAATTGTATGGTTGAGTCTAAAACTTCTTGATGGCAAAGTTAGATTTCCTTATTGCAAGGTTGATTTCTTGATGGCAAGGTAAAAATTGAAGATTCCTTTTCTAAAATGGATCATGTTTTGATTTTTCCATGCTAGACTTCTTGTTATTCATTGCGAGCCTTGTTGGGCTCAGAACCTTGCTGGGTCTTTTTTGTTATAGTTTTGCTAGACTTTTCTTTGTCAGAACCTTGATGGGTTTGAATCAAATATAGCTTTGCTGGACTTAGAAACTTTGTTGGATTCCCTCTTTGCTACAATCTTGTCGGGCTTTGAAAATTAAATCAAGCCTTCCTAAACTCAAAATTGTGTTGGGTTCCTGTTTGCTGAAGTCTTATTAGACTCTTTCTTTGTCAAACCTTGCTAGGTTTTTCATCATTAAGAGCCTTATTGGGCTCAGAAATAAGCAGGAAAACAATCAAACAAACAATGCTTAATTCGACCAAAAAAAACCCCTAGTGGAGTCGTCATCCTGTCGTGACGTGCACGGTGTCGAATGACAGAGCCGCCTCCTAGAATTGAAAGGGTTTTGGGTTTAATCATGAAGTTATATTTTGAGGGAGTTTCCATCTAGTATTATAGTCACTAGAAAACCTAATGTTGTGAATGTTTAGGTAAGGAGACTAGTTGTGCAAGGAAAAAACGCATCACCCCTAGTGCACCTTATAGTAAGTTACATCGTTGATTGATTGTTAATCTAAGGCATGTTTCTATTTATTAGTATATCTAATAGTTCAAGGCATATCGCTCTTCATGAGGAAGTTTCTACCTTATCATGTTAAATCCTAACCGTTCAAGGGGTGAGTGTCATCACTACCTGTAAAAGCACCAAATCACTCAAGACAATTCATTTTATTTTGTTTGTTTTACAGATCTTATTTTTTTTAGTTTCACTTTTTTTTTTTTTTGCTTTTACAAGCGGCTGTCATGGAGAAGAAAAGAGTCGGTCGCTATGTTGGGCTGTCATGGGTGGTGGTCGATGGTTTGATTCGAAATGGTGGGAGGCATACCCGATGATGGCTGATAATAGTAGAATGGTAGGCTGGCCTTGTATAGGTGTCTTGGCTGGTTCGGTGGTGAAGAGGGTTAGCTGTTGGGTTATTGTGAGGAGCTGTTGGTTAAAGCTCTACTATTGTTGTCAGCATGGATGAATGAGAAGAAGTGAAGCTAGTTTTCAGTCGTGTTTGGGCTTGTGGTATGGAGAGGGTGGTTGCTAGCATTACGAATTTGTTGTCTCTAGTGACAGTGATGGTTGACAATGAGAAGAATAGGAGAGGTCATTGTTAAGGAAGACAAAAAAAAAAGGTAAGGCTGGCTAATAGAAGAAGATGAAATGCTATTATTATTTTTTGTGAAGGTGAAAGATGGGATGACACCTATGATGTTTTGGCCAATAAAGGGTCCAGTTTTAGAGGGGTTGCTTTTAGTGAAGGGAAATGGAGTTGGGCAATGAGGTATCAAGTGCTAGCCAAAAGTCTAATGTGGGTCCTTTTTTTTATTCTATGAGTGGCTGGATAGTGAGTTATGTTGTGGGTTTTGAAGGGAGGCTACCAGTGATGGTGACAATAGGCATAAAAGAGACTAGGTTTGGCCATTATTTTTAGTCGTGGAGATGGAGGTTGAGGGTGTGCTTTTTCTTGTGTGGTGACTAGTAGTTAGGGAGTAACAAAATAGGTGTAGGGTTTTTTATGAGTAGGGGAGAGAATCTGGTTTCTTTTTTTATTTTCTTTAAGTTTTTTTTTTTGCCTCCTCATTGCTTGGTTCCAAAAGCACTTTAGTCCCTCATTTTCTTTCTTCGCATTTTGGACCCTTTATCCAACTATTTTTTTTTTTTGAAAAAGGCAACATCAATGTTAACCTAATAGGAAAAAATCAATGATTTAAAAAATGGCACGTTAAAAGCTGAAAGTGTTGGAAAAAATTTTTACTTTTGAATTTTTTTTAGAAGACACCAAAAATGTTGAAAATAACACAAATATATCAAGAACATATTTTTTTTATTTTTTGTATATTGAAAATATTTAGAAAAAACAGGGGTGCAAAATTTTGGTTATGACATTATCCAAGAGAATTGGAGATGAAAAGGGGTTGTAACTATGTTGGATAACTTTATTTAACAACATCTCCTTCACTAAACTTTATATGTCCTCTTTATGAATGAAAGAACTTCATAGGCCTGATGTTTGCTAGCTTGTTTCCTGGCATAAGAGGAATTTTATGACCTAGCTTCCTTATTGATGGTAAAGTCTTTAGTTCAACAAACACATACTGAAATTCCTCTAGTAATGCTTTAAATTATGTATTCTCTATCTTCTTATTGGTTTCTTCTAAGATTGATAAAGAGAATAATTGACCGGTAAAACCACATATGGCTTCCTTCAAATTCTTTTTTCGATCAAATGTAAGAATATAATAGATCAAAATGAAACAGGCCAGAAAGTTGGCAAGTCATATATATACATGTAGAAATCAAAAGCAAAAGGGAACATGCTCTCATTCATCAAAAATACAGGGAGACATCTACCTAAAGAGAAAACCAAAAGTATCACATCGGTTAGCTAAGGAACCCAGGATCCAGCAGGTGCCAAAGATAACCAACCAAAAAGAATACCAACCAAAAGAAAATCCAACAGCTGACGCAATTTGCAGTTAAGAGAACCACTAACGACTACTGAAACACACAAGGGCCATTAATAGGAGGCCTACAACCCTAACAACAAAAGCAAAATAAACTCAGCCAACATTCAGTCGGGAGTGGTCCGCGGCATGGAAGTGGAATATTGTGTAGAATAAGATTTGAAATCTCCTGAAGACTCTATCAAACCCCAAGCATTTTCCTTCAAATATCCGCTTGTTCCTTTCTTCCCATATAAGGTAGACACCGATGCCCAAGGAAACTCTTCGCATCCGAGCTTCAAGATTACTTTTCCTAAACCTCAGACCATGCATAGCACTATACAAAGTCGTCATGCTCCTTCCATTCCACAGCCATGACTTAATCTTTCCCCATAAGCAGGATGTCCATTCACATGCAAAAAAACAAATGGTCATGCGACTCCTCCTCATGCTGGTAGAACACACAAAGGGGATCACTAAGAAGAAAAGGCAACCTATCTCGAGTTCGAAGCTTCCTCTGAACTGCCAACCACAAAATGAAGCAGTGCTTCCTTTAAATTATTATGGACTTTTATCGTAGTCATCATCTATAATTTGGCCTCTTCCACCATTCCTTTTAATTCAATTGTCCTCTTTTCTTTCTTAAATGAAATCTTCATCTTGAAAAAATCAAATAGGACATGACAATATCTTCTTAACTAGTCTACTCCCAAGATCATGTCACACCTCCATAATTTCAACAAAAACAAGTGTTGAAGAGAGATTATTTAAAGTGATAAGTAGCTAGATAGATTGACAAAAATTTAAAAATTATAACATAACACCATTAAAATTAACATGTTAAGAGAGATAACAAATAGCATGGGATGAGAGAGAGCAAAAGAGTGAAGAAGAAAGAAATTAATTAAGAAAAAAAACAAAAGGATGACAATAATAAAATATAGAGTACTAAAGAAAAAAAATAAAGTATTACTTGTAGAGATGTGTTGTTCTTCAACTCCCATGTTGAAAACAAAAGGTGTGGCTAGTGTTTCTCAACAAAAAACTTGGCTAGTATTTCTCTTCTAAATGTCGGTTTGTCTTCCACTTTATTGATTTTTTTTATTTTTTTATCCTAATCTTAGATTTTTACAAAAATACCTCTAAGGTTTTTTTGGGTAAATTAAAAAATGAACAAATAAGTCATAATATAAATCAGTTAAAAAAATTCCAACATAAAAGGAAAAACTTCAAGCAGGGTTTGTTTAGGCAATGCGTCATCAAAATTCATCACCTGAGGCTAATAAAAGTGTTGAGACCTTGCCTCGTCTTGCCTAAGTGCCTCAACAACTCTTGACAACACTGATTGACATACTGATGTTTTAGGACCCATCTAATAAAAGAAACACAACAACTCAAAGTCAAATACTCAAACATCTAAGAAGTTATATTGTTTCATGTCATTTTGATTATCAACACAAATTATAATAAGGGTATTCCTAGTTCAAAAGCTAGGATAAACAAAGCACGCAAGTAACATGTTGTTTGGAATCAATTCTCTATTGTAATTGAATTCAATTATAATGTTTAATTGAATTCAATTGCTAAATACAATTCTCCTTAATTAACCCCTTTATTCTAGTATGAGAGACACGCAACTCGTGCGCATATAATTGATTAATGAAACGTTGTGGATTGAAAGTAAAACGGTGTGCTTTGATAATGGCTACAATTACTTGAAACATGGCCTTCTCATTTAGTTCAATTTGTGTATGTAACAGGTATCCATTTGAACTCGACCTTATCCTTAAAGGAGAAATTTGAAAACCTATATTGAATTTCGTCAGTATACTCTCAGGTTGCTTCTGACGGGGAAAGACTTTTCCAGTTTACTAGAATTTATTGGTTGTCTGGTTACCCTTCTTCACCATCCTTTTGTCCAAGATTGCCTATGGAACTACCTTGGAAGCTAGAGGAATATTTGGCAATATCACCTGCATTTCCATGTTCCCAATATGTTTCTTTAACTAGGACACGTGGAAGACTAGGTGGATAGAAGTAGATGTAGGCAACAGTAGCTTAGAAGCAACAGAACCAACCTTCTTTAAAATCAAGTTTAGTCCATAGAATTTTGAAGGTAGTTTTTTAGAAGTTCTTTGTGCCACTAATTTCTGACGATAGGGTTGTAGTTTAAGATAAACTAAGTCCCCTGAATTGAACTGTCTTTCACTGTGTTTTCAATTGGCTAGTTGTACCATTCTTTGTTGAGCTTGTATCAAGTTGTCTCTCATTTTAGCAAGCATTTCTTCCCTCTGTATAAGCAATTGATCTACAGCCTCAATAGTTGAATCCTTCAGAGAGTAGGGAATATGTAGAGGAGGGGGGAAACCATAGAATATCTCATAAGGGGTAGACTTAGTAGATGTGTGGTAATTGATCTTGCCCTTAAATCAACCTTTGAAAACACAGTAGCTCTTACTAGTTCTTTCAGCAGCTCTTCTACTATAGGAATAGAGAACTTGTCCTTTATCGTCATCTTGTTAAGAACCCTGTAATCCACATATAATCTTTAAATGTCATCTTTCTTTTTTTTACCAAGACCACTGGTGAGGCAAATGGATTTGTATTGTGTTGTACAATGCCAAAATCTAACATCTTTGTCACTATTTTCTCTACTATATCTTTTGTAAACTAGAGTTTCTATAAGGCCTCAAGTTGATTGGTTGTGATCCCTCTTTGAGGAGAATAACATGGTCATGTGTCCTAAGGGGTGGTAGCCCAATAGGTTCCTTGAAAATATCTTGTTAAGAAGTCAATAGATCTTCTATAGCTGAATTAGTGGTCATAGAGTTTACGATGTGATCACCCCCTTCCATTAATCTTAGGCTGCACAAACTAACCTCTACTAGTTGAGTTGGATTGTCAATCAAACTATTGAATTGCTCAAATCTAATAGTTTGTAGCTTAACTGGACTTTCTCTCTGCAACAATACTTATTGCCCTTGTCATACAAAAGACATCCATAATTCATTGTAATTGGATAGGATGTTACCCAATGTATCCAACCACTATACTCCTAACACCATGTCACAGCTGTTAAGTTCCACCACAAACACATCGGTTGAGAACTTAACTCTTTGCATTCTCCACATAAATCCTTTGCACGCATGGCCTCAAGTCATTTTACTACCACT
>Ga0307513_10009919_pt1 | contig 12014 bp, 16 predicted proteins | sample 15_EM_MG_FD_202174 | JGI IMG/M metagenome (GOLD analysis project Ga0307513, IMG submission 202174) | Populus trichocarpa ectomycorrhiza microbial communities from riparian zone in the Pacific Northwest, United States - 15_EM | ecosystem: Host-associated > Plants > Roots > Unclassified | place... | reverse complement strand
TACCAAACGACATGACCCTCGCGGCTGTCAAGCAGTTCATGTGGAGGAAAGGAGGAGAGCTGGTAATGGAATACAGGAGGAAGCAGTCACGGCGATCTCCTTCATAGTCGTCACTGCTTGTGTACATCTATCGAGGTTAACTTAATTGAACCAAATCAAATTGGACTTGGAGAGTTATGAGAAGTCCGGTGAAAACATGAAAGCATACGAACCTGAATCATAACAGCGAGACACGCATGCCAATGGGAATAATATGGAGGTCTAGGCTGTCACCAACTGTCACCACGCTCAGGATAAATATAATCTCGGCACAGTGCCATCGAAGGCTCTTGCAAGGTAGAAAAATGTATAACAGCAAAGCCATTAATGATGCTTTCTACTCAAAGTCATCCTCATCACTGTCTAGGAACGCTCGCGTCGGTCGTCTGGACACGGGCTGGTGGGTGGATGAGACTGCACTACCATTGAACATTGCTACCAAGCTCTCCGGCTCGACAGGATCTTCTTGCTGTTGAACCTCTTCTTCCTCCTCATCATCGGGGATGCCTAACGTAACGTTCCTCTAGTAGCGAGAGGCCATACTTTAGTGACACATTGTAAGTCACCGATTCAGTGAACTTACCTGCCAGTTCCTCGGCCGTTCTTCATCCATCGGCAAACCACCTGCCATCTTAACCCACAAAGACCAGATTAATCTATCACACTATCAGTCGCCGCGGTTCAAATTCCAAATATGCTGCTCTCTGGTACTTACTTCAGCTCGTCCAGTCCGGTGCCTGAGTCCGGTATGTCCAAACCAAAGGCTTTACATCCATCTCTTGCGCTGTCCGGTAGATTACCACTTCCTCTCACTGCTTTGTACATCCTTCGCGTCTCTACTACATATAAGCTTGGCGCGGGAGCGGTTGAGGGCGATCGGCGACGCGTTGCGCCATTTGAAGTATGCGTTGAGCTACATCGGTTCCGGCTGCTCCCATAGTCCATATATAGATCCTGATCTTTATTTTTTATCGGACAGTTGAAACCTTCATATTTTCCTACACTGTTTGCAGTCGGGATGCTGTATTCAAGCAGAGGGGCGATTCCCCTTTGCCACCGAAGTCTCCCGAGCGTAGATCGTTCTGTGGATGCGAAGGGATGCGGGTCGCCTGGTAACCGGTCGGGTACATCATTCGGTGGTAGAAGAACTTCGAGGACTTTGTTCCAGTCATCCACCAGCACAATTACCTGACCTAGGATCTTCCTGCACAGTAGAAGGAGATAATGTTCGATGTATGGGAGGCATTGGTCCTTTTGCAGGGAGTGTGTTCCGCCGAGCAAGTCCTGGGTTCATTTCGTTAGCATGAAATCGATTGCCCGAATAAGATCCGAATAAGATAGAATAACCACCTTTAGTTCTTTACTTGAATAAAACATGTTGCTACCAGCAACACGGATGTGTTCAATATTGCTCGGGGTGATTTGTTCCGTTAACGCGTCTCGGTCTCTCAGCTGATCGGCATGCACAGTCCCGAGAACGATATCCTTCGCTACTGGTCCAACCGTGGCGTTATTAGTATAGAGGATAACAAAACACCCGATTTGTGGATTAGGAACGTTAAAGAAAAAGGTGTCCTTGCGCAGTATCCGAAGCAGTGTCCTTGTACCCAATTTCAAGGGATAATTTGTCATGACAGATCTTAGCAGCGAACTGGTTGACTCACCTTGACCGTTCATAATCAATCCTCTCCCTCACCTCAGTACGGGTGATGCAAAGGTTCCTTTTCTTTCTCGCTTTAGCCATTGACTTCAGCTTCTTTGAAAGTTCGCATTCTCCATCTCCCACCGGCGCACGGAAAGCAATAGGTGAAAGCGTGGCAAATTCCTGCGGGCAGTAGGGTGGGCTGAATTTGAGCCGTGGAAGGTGTTGGGAGAGTGTTGTGTAGTGGTTGATTGGAATGAGGAGGTGGTGCGTTCCTTCCTCTCTGATTCCTGAAGTGCTGGTTAGTTTGACGTTGGCAGGCTCCGAAGGGAGCGGAGCAAACCGAGGACGAGTTGGATGGCTCCACTCGAGTGTTTTATGGGGCTCGATTCGGAGAATAGAGCAGTAATAAGACTTGATTCGCCTCGCTTTGCGTACGTTTGATACCTTTCGTCGTCGCTCTACAGTCAGAGGTATAGATGAGAACGTAAAGGAGCGCGTACTCGGGAATATGACCATGTCTGCCGCCTATCTCATAGAATCCGTCGTCGCATTCGGAGCGTTCCCGCCGCGAGATCGACCGGGGGAAGCCCGGAGAGGACAGCTTCTCGTCATGCGGAGGCCTGGTGCGCGAGTATTGGTAGCTCATTGATGTTCAGAGCGGCGACGTCGTGACGATGGGCAAGGCCGAGACCAAAGAACGAAAGTCGAGGAACAACTGGCCACAACAATAAATATTGTCGGAATCATGATTTTATTGGAGCATTGGGGGCCACAATGCCCACAATACATTGAGATGTTACGCTCCAAGTGAATGCGTTTTTTGATCCTCGACCACAAGCGTGATGAGCGTAGACGACGAGGAAATCGGTTTAGGCGACATGTTTACTGTCTGTATGGTTTGTTCTGCATAGTTGAGATACGACTGATTAGTTTACAAACAGGAGGCGCGACCACCTTCACCCCAACCAACCTTTGCGTATCACACCCGAAATGCAAAAGGTAAAGACCCATCTGAAATCAAGATTCGACTAGTTGGGAGCCATCCACTTTGGGCACATCACCTGTGAGCCACGATGTGCGAGTATCTCCTATATTGAGTAACTGGCAACCTCAAGGTGGAATGCAGCACGATGCTTTGCCAACCTGTTGGACGATCGATGGGATGATTTGTGCCTAGGAAGGCGAGTCCTTGAACTTGGAGCTGGTGGTGGACTACCTGGTCTTGTCTGCGCTCTCAATGGTGCAAAAACCGTGAGTACACTAACTTCCTTGAAATCACAAATAATACAGTGATAATATTTCTGCAAGTAGGTAGTGTTGACGGACTATCCCGATCCCGACCTCCTATCAAATCTTGCAGAGAATGTCCGATTGAATTTGGACACCGAAATTGCGTGTATCAAAGTGGAAGTTAGCCTATTTCAACGCTCGAGCGAGGCGTCAGCTGACGTAGGGCTAGGGCCATATATGGGGATCGTCCACTGCTTCATTAGTACAAAACGGGCAGTTCGACCTCATCATATTGAGTGACCTGGTCTTTAATCATTCGCAGGTGTGTCACCTGCATGGGTTCCATTGGCCCACGCTTACTGTCTGACATGACGCATCATATAACAGCATGACGCTCTTTTGAGGACATGTAGTGAAACCCTCCGCTGCCAGAAGTCGCCCTCGAACAGTAGTTCGCAGGAATCAAGCTGGCTACCTTGCTTACTCGTGTTTTACACGCACCACAAACCCCACCTGGCGGACAGGGATTTGAATTTCTTCACAAAGGCCCGCGCGGGTGGTTGGAAGTGTGAAGAAATCGTGACAGAGCGGACAGGTGTGAGTGCGGCTGTTTGCAATACCTGGGTCCAGGAACGAGTCGACTGACCCTGAGCGGCCGGTAATGTAGGCTATGTTCGCTGATGATGTCGGGGATGAGGAGATACGTGCGGTGGTGCACGGCTGGCGTGTTTGGCGCGATAAGGACGAATAAGCATAGGAAGATCTTGTGGAGCATCCATCTGAGCACAGCCTAGTGGCATCCTTTGACGCTGAGCGGTTGTCGGGAGGTCGCTTGTGCCGCGGCGGCAGAGGGACGGTGGGAGCATATCTCCATACATTGAGGTAATGATAAATGTTTTTGTTAAGTACAGAAACGATATCTGCAGCCTGCTAGTCGTAAAAACGCCTTCCTAGTGGCAAACTCTTGGTTTGATCCAGCTGTCGACACTCTTACACCTGTTCATTACCGCCCGCCGCTGCTTCCACCGACGACGAAGCACTCCTCACCGCTCATTTTGTCACCAACGGTACCTGGCACATTCGCCATCTGTTGACTGGGACAATTTGGGGCTATCGACGGAGCAATGGCCAAGCTGTTTACACGGAGCAGCAGCAAGACGCTCCCCACGCTCAGCCGTGCAGACTCGGACACGGACGAATTCGGTCGTACGCCGTCGAGAGGCTTCATTCCAGGCAGCGGCACCAAGAGGGATAAGGCCCACAAGCAGCTTGACAAGGCCACTCGCCAACGCACAATCTCAAACCCAAACTTCTCAAACTCATTCACTACAGACCGCCCCGGCACTCCTAGAGACATCCTCGACGGTCTGGATGGCTTTCTCGCAACAAATCTTGACCCGCCCCTCCCTGCAACCGACGAATGGGGCCAGCCAAAACCAAACTCGGGCGAGGTCCAGCAGGAATATGGTTACATGTGCTGGGAGAAGCATGTCATCCTCGGAATCGACGAGGTTACACGCCTTGTGGATGTCGTTGCTGAGGAGCTCCGGCTGCGGGGTAAGTATTTTCCTTCTCATTACGCCTTCTGGGTTATTTCGAGGCTACTTCTATGTACCAAACGTCTATTGCTGCAAAATGTACACCCCCTGGGATGAAAACCTCATCCAATCGCTTCATTGATGGAATCTTTGTGATTTCTGAGTGGATTTTGTATCTGACAGCGGGCTTATCTTTGTTCCTTTAGGTATTACAACTCCGCTTCTCTTCTCTCCTCTCGCATTGGACATCAACGCTAACGTCATTCGCAAACTCATTACTGCTTTCCTCAAAACGGTGCCCCACCATAAATGTCTCTCCATCACTGAGATGGCATGGAGGGAAGAGGCACAGTTTTCCGGTCCCCACGAGCTTGCCATGCTCCTTCGTTGGGGATTGGCCCGTATCGTCCGGGTCGAACGGAACGTCGAACTCCGAGGTTTCCTTTCGTTTGATCACTACCTTGTCTGGAAACGATCTGAAGCAGGTAACCTGCACCTCTGATGTTGTCATCTGCTATCCGACTGAATGGTTTCTGCAGCTGCTGGATACCCAAGCAACCACTATGAGCAATTCCTTCAACCATTGGAAACGGGAGTCCGCTCCCTCCTCACATCTCTCTTTGACTTGCTGTCTCGCTTTGCCGCCAACGCGGTCTCGTCTGGCCTCACACCCATCACGATAGCGTCGTTATTCGGTCCACTGCTCTTTGGTTTGGGATCGTCCGCATCGGCTTTCACCCATGCATACACAGCATACCTCTGTGCCTCTCATGCATCGGAGCACCTCCTTCTCTCCTTCGTCCGATGGCAAGCAGCCCAGTCTCAATTCATAGGCGCTCTGCCCGCTCGACTGAAAGATTGGATACGCGGATATCCAAGCATGCTCACTCCCATTGAGAGGATGGAGAAGCCTCGCAAGACTGCGCGGCTCGTCCGTCTCGGCTCTATCCGGCGGAATGTCCGTCTTTACAGTCCGGACCTTGTTCGCACTGCTGCGTCCTGGTCGACTGTCAAAGGCGATTTTCAAGGATCCAAAGACTGGTCTAGGATATGTCCTGCCAACCTCAAACTGCCTCCGCGATATGCGGACACATACCGCAAGTTTTTGAATGTGCCCACCACCTTTCACCCCGAGATGGGCGCTGGTTCAACAGCCTCGACTCCAGGTGCGGAGGAGAAGGATATGGATTGGGGATCAATCGGTGGACCCCTTAGGGATGAAAATCGTTTCAGGAGTTTAACGGATATGAGGTGGGGCAATTTTGAGTCGCTTGGGTTCTCAGATACAGATAACAACAAGTTGGCGTTCGACTTGACGGAAAGCGCTCGGAAGGTGCGGCTTTGTCTTTAACATGACCCACCACTGACTAGACTTCTCCACAGTCTCGGTCAGAGAAACGGCAGACACTCACCTGGACTGACTTCTCCGAAGCTGGCTTTTCGCGCACCGATGCTCCGCTTTCTGCGACATTGCAATTTTCCACACCCATCTCTTCATCGATCAACACCTGGGGCAGTCAACAGGCTGATCTACATCGCAAGCTCAAGAAGACACAAAAGTCGCTACCCGCTTTTGGCTGGGATACCTCTCCTGTACTTGGACAGGAACAGGTGGTGGAAGAAGGGTTTATTGAGGTCTTTTCCCAGCTTGTATATGGCGGCGGGTGGATGGAAAGAACGGAAACGACCTTCCGTGATTGCAATTGGGCCCTCGTAGGAACTACTTCTCCAGGCCACGATTCCGCTGCGTGCTAACTTCTTCTATCAGGTCGAGTTTAAATCGCTGCCCACGCAGCGTCCACCGGTACCACCGGCTGGTGACCCACGAACGTCGTCGCTAATTCTCTTATTTGAGGAGTTTGTTCCGCGCGAGTATCGCGAACAGCTCACGGCGCCGAAGAAGAAACGGCTATTTGCCCGGCCGGGAATCTTCAGTTCCGATTCTAGTTCGAAAAGACAATGGAAAGCCGCTCCTACGCTCAATGGTCGCCCATATGTCATTGGGAGCACACCGCAGCCACCCTCTTCCGACCGGTCGGCAGATTTTGAGAGCATGCTCCGTAATTCGGAGAGTGTAACAAAGCTTATGACCCTAAGTCGGGGTGTCAGCACACGAGAACACCCTATACCGACCCCACTAGTCACTTCGTCGCAATTGCCAAAAGAAGATATTCCTCCAGTCCCGCCCTTACCCCACTCGATATCGTCCCCCGTCAAGCCCAGCCGTCCAAAGTTTCGGTTGACGACTAGCAAGCGGGCGCGCACCATGCCAGCCGAGTACGATGACGTGGATTTTGAGATGCGGGAGACGTCCGACTCTGAGTTGTCTGGGGCGTCCACGCCGCGAAACGGGACCGCAAACGGGAACGGACAGCTCAAGCAAGAACGTAGGCAGTCCAAGGATGATGCATGGATCGATATCCTTGTTGGAGAGTCAGCGAAGCGGCGGCTGGGAGGCCAGGATGCCGAGATGAAGCCTCGCGGCGGCAAATTGAGGAACAATCGCTCGGACCCTGAGCTTGCACAGAAGGAGATCGAAGAGGCCCTCAGCCGGGCGGGTGCTCCGCCTCCTGACGATGATTTCTTCCATCACCAGAGCCAGGTTCTACAGAGGTACGCCGATGGAGCGGGGGAGGTCCGCATCTCGGAGGAGGTGGCACCCGAGCCGTACCCGTATAGCTTGCATCCGCTCGGACGGCCAGATGCCGATGGATCTGAGGGAGGGTACATGTCTGGTGGCGAGGGACCCATGATCCACGTACAGAGTCCGACAATTGCCAGCAGTGTGGCAAGCGCGCCGTATACCTCGCAGTATATCCCACCTGAGGACGCCACGAGCGAGTTCGAGGCTATGAGTGTCGGCCCTGGGCAAGAGATGGAGATCCCTGACCCAGATATGGAAGAAGGCACTGCGTGGCCACAGATTGCAAGGTTGCCCGCGTCCCCTGGATCTATCCGACCTCTTCCTACCGCGCCTACCGAACCGACAGCGGCAAAGGGCAAAGTCGATAGCCTAGTAGAGATGTATCAGCAAAAGGCTGGGGTTGAGGGCGAGAGTGTTCCCCCGCCGCGAGGAGCAAGCTTGAATGGACCGACCACGAAGACTGTGCCTCCGCCTCTGGAACCTGTAACTGTCTCATCGCCTCAGGAGCCCGCCCCTGGGCGTGCGAGTCCTGGGCGATATGTGCATGGTGCGCCGTTGCACAACGTGATCGAGGAGGAGGAGGAGTAGGCTCTCACAGTGTCATCTATCATCACCATCATTTTGCGAGATTTTGTGATTATGCATCGATTTTATGCGTTGAATATGGTGGGTAAACCTTCTGGCACATACATTCGTTCATTACTGTCCATTTTCCTCACCCACATTCTTGAACTACCACTCCGTTTCTCTGTTCAGCCACAGAGCTGATCGCGTTGCGTTGCAGATTTCCATTTCGATAACCTTCTCAATATTCGACTCGAGACAGACATACGCCTTGTTACCATCTTCCTATGGCGGGGTGGCTGTGGCCCAAATCTCTTATCTCTCTATCCTCTTTCCTCCTGGGATATTTACCTGGCCTAGACGGCTCCCATTGACGTCGGGCGTCCACACTCGTTACTTATTTAGTTAGTTAGTAGAACACGCGCGTGCGACTGGAATGGAGTGCAATAGTATGTGAATTAGCCTTGAGTAATACAGTGGCTTGTAAGAGATGGACGAGTAACTGGTAGGTTCGCCCCGCAGTAGTGAGCTGAGGTGGTGCCGCCTCGGCTGGCTGCTGGGCATGTACAAGGCCCATTAATCGCCCGACTGGCATTTGCGGGCCGTTGGGCGAGCTGTAAGCACGACGAGAACCCCAGAAACATGGCCAGTAAATACTAGCCACTCCACTCGCTCCTTGGCCGTGGACAGTCGTTTGGACCAACCTTGACCTCCGTCACTACAGACCTCTGCTCACCACTCCGCCCGTCCCCCATCCCACGCAGCAGAGGCAGTAACACCAGAATTTAGGACGAGATGCAGACAATCAAGTGTGTCGTCGTCGGCGATGGTGCTGTTGGAAAGGCATGTACTCCTCCCGAGCGAGAAACCTATTGTCATTCGACCCTCCCCTACTGCTTTCCCCAAGCGAGCCGACTCGCACCCTCGGTCCGTCCTCACAAGTCGCCCTTAGGGTGCGCGTGCGGTGTGGTAGGCCCTCGACCAGGAGGGCGGCGGGAGGGCGCCTCAAGTGGACGCCTGAAAGCGTTTCAGATATGCTGACGATGCAACTCCGTTGGTCTTTATAGACGTGTTTGTTGATATCCTACACCACAAACAAGTTCCCGAGCGAATATGTCCCCACGGTAGGTCCCATGTCCTCCCCTTATTTTTAACTGCCCCCGCTCCCTTGTTTCGCCATCTGAACCTCCGCTCACTCCCTCATACCGTGTGTTCATGATGTGTAATACGGCTACTGATGCGGTCGTCTCGGCGTCGCAAGGTGTTCGACAACTACGCGGTTACGGTCATGATTGGCGAAGACCCTTATACCCTCGGTTTATTCGATACGGCTGGTACGTACCCAACTCGTGTTCAGTTGTCCCTATCTCACAAATTTGGTCCGCAGGCCAGGAGGATTACGATCGTCTCCGTCCGCTCTCGTACCCACAAACAGACGTCTTCCTGGTGTGCTTCAGCGTCACCTCGCCCGCATCGTTTGAAAACGTCAAGGAGAAGTGGTTCCCTGAGGTGCACCACCACTGCCCGGGCGTTCCCTGCCTAATCGTGGGCACCCAGATCGACTTAAGGGAGGATTCACAGGTTCGTCTTCAGCGCCTTACGCACGCACGCAGCCTGTCGAGTCAACGAACCAACGATAACAAACTGATGACTCTATATTATGGCTTAGGTGCTGGAAAAGTTGGCACGACAGAAGCAGCGGCCTGTTAGCACCGAGATTGGGGACCGGCTTGCCAAAGAGCTCGGGGCGGTCAAATACGTCGAGTGTTCCGCGCTGACGCAAAAGGGGCTCAAGAATGTATTCGACGAAGTGAGTAGCTTTGCCTTCCCTTTCTTTCCCTTTGCTACAGCAGTTGGGTGGCTGCTTACACCAGTTTCAGGCGATTGTCGCTGCACTGGAACCGCCTGTTACGAAGCGAAGTGGACGAAAGTGCGTAATCGTGTAGAGGTGGTCGTGATTAATAATATGAGTGGGAGGGGTGCTGTGTTAGATTAGTGCTCCAGAGCGGGGTCGGAGAGCGACTAGTGAGGGATGGCTTCAGATGGTACTCTTTCCGCGATTGAATCACTTTTACCTTGACCTTGACCTTCCTCTCGTCGTAACTAGTTCTCTTGGATTGATTGTTATGCCCCATTTCATGATATGAGTTGAGTGGTCACCGTGTGGTTAACAAAGGGAGTGTGGTCGCGACGTCGTGGTGTAAACTGAAACTGATTTACATCACCGGCAGCCGCATTGTTGCGCTCTCTTCTTTCTCCCACCCTCGACCACACCTTGCCCTCGTCGTAGCCGCCTCTGTTGGCTACCAGCCTCCCTCTTCTGTCGTCGTTGTCGTCGTTGTAGACATTGTCCTCTACGTCGTCGTCGTCGCCCTCCGGCACTCACAGTCGCTTGTATTATCCATCCTCGCTCGCTACTCCGATTTTCGACGCCCTCGCTCGATAAATAAACACCAATGGGCAAGCACATCTTCCACATCGGACATCCCGCTGCTCCCCACGACGCGCGTGGTCTCCCGCTCAACAAACGCGCCGGTATGTTTCACCCTTGTCACCTCATCCATTCCCCTCCGAACTGTGACTGACGATCCTCGTAGACTGCCAGATGGGTGGAATGTACAAGTCCCCTCTTGCTGGGGAACAGGTCAAGGTTGAGGAGGACTTTACGGTTTCGTGGGATACGTCTTGTATGGCACCAACCGGCGATTCCGTTAACATCTCGCTCTATAACATGAATACGACTTCCACTGATGCTCATGTCCACACCTGGGCTGAAATTTCGTGGTCCAGGGGCTTATACACTGTACGCTCTTTCCCGCTCCCCGGCAGTTGGCCTGACCGGATGGCTAATTGACGCCCCACGCAGTCCAAAATCGACCCCACATGGTTCGGCAGCTTGTCTAAAGTGTCCCTCCAGATCAGCATTCAGGACAGCTCTACACCCAGCTTCATATCCACCGGCTTGGCCGGTCCTACCTTCGTGGTCACGTACGACGCAAAGGCTGCCCTCGCCGCTTCGCTCGCATCCCTTTCTGGAGCGGGTCTTACGCCTACGCCCACCTCTGCTGCCGCAATAGCGTCCCCCTCCTCTAAATGGGAGATTGTCCGTAATTTCCTCAAACATGGCCTTAGCAAAGGCCAGATCGCGGCCGCTGTCATCATGCCCATTCTGGCGGTCGCTGCCTTCCTCATTGCGTACGTTTTATGGAACAGGAAGAAAGAGGCTGCGAAGCGCAAGGAATGGCGCGAGAAGTTGGACCAGCGCATGTCTACCATGTCCATCGACTGGAAGCCCGTGTCTGCCGCCGGTGGTCACGCTGCCGTGCGCCAATCGATGGCATTCAGCGCGGCAGACCGCAATACACGCACCAGCAGCTTCTTTGGCCGCCCCAGCTCCCAATTTGTCACAGAGATGGGACCCAACGGTCAACCGATCTCCCGCCCCCGCACGACCTCGGAAACGAACCGCGTCTCGCGCGTCTCTTTTGCCGCAGACATTTACTCGCGACCCCCTCGTCCGGCCGTTCCCCCTCTTCCAGCCGCCTACCGCAAGTCAGCCCTCTCGCAGTATGATGAGAGCCCGGAGACGAGCGGAAACGCCAGCCCCGATCAGGGTGCAATTAGCCCGACCCAGCGTCAAGGCGCATTCGTTTTAGACGATGAAAGCATCCGTGACCGTCTGAGCGCGAACAACGCTCGCGACAGTGGTGATCTTGCCCGTGACCTTGACACCATGCCTGCCATTGCCAGTAAGTAGAATCCGATCATGTCCCGTTGTCGAAACCGACTTTTGACGTGCGCTTGTCAGTGATGCGCAACGAGCCTTATTCGCCTGGCCCGGCTGATGGTTCCTCGTCGCCTATCACACCCATTACTCCCGCCCTTACTCGCGAACCGGCCGAGGGAACGCACCGTGTGTACTCGATTGGCGCCTACTCCGGTGGCACAGACAGTATGGTCGACAACCGCAGCGTCCAATCGTACTTTTCCAACGCGCCAGCCGTCTCAGACTCGAGCGACCCTGACCAAGCTCTCCGCCAGTACGCCGCTACCCGCGCACCTGTGCAGCCCACCGCGTCGCCCTTTGCTGGATTCGCCGCAGGCCCAGGTCTCGCTGCTGCCGCTGGACTGGACATGAGCTCTCCCGACGCCATCTTCCGCGCGTACGCTGCCACTCGCCCGGCTCAGCCGCCTGCTGCTGTCACTGCGCACCCGACGGGCAATGTCATGCGGACGTTGTATGGACCGAACATGACTGATGGGCTGATGAGACCTCGTGCGGGCACCGTGGGCGATCAGAACCCCTATAGGGACTCGATGGCGACTTCGACGTACACTAGTGACGAGGTCGGCA
>Ga0307513_10009918_pt1 | contig 12014 bp, 13 predicted proteins | sample 15_EM_MG_FD_202174 | JGI IMG/M metagenome (GOLD analysis project Ga0307513, IMG submission 202174) | Populus trichocarpa ectomycorrhiza microbial communities from riparian zone in the Pacific Northwest, United States - 15_EM | ecosystem: Host-associated > Plants > Roots > Unclassified | place... | reverse complement strand
AAGACCGGTCTAACCGGTCTCAACTGGTCTTTTCAGTCTGAATGGTAAGCTAAGTATGTACTGTAGTCTAGAAATTTTTATGTAACATTTCCATCTCAGAATGGCGAAATTGCCATCGTGAGTGGAGTTTTGAATGGGATCAACTGTGATGGACACGATTGATCTCATGTTCAAGTCACCTACTTCTCCTCTCACAACTCCTCCTCGCCTCGGCGAATGCGACAGGACATGAAAGGTATGTCTTAAATAGGCTCTTCTAACTTTATACTCACTGCTTAGGCTCCTGTGCAGTCACCTTCAGTGCCAGCAAAGCAACGAGCCTCCCCCCTCCAACGAGGGATGTAGGCCGCCATTTATGATTGTTGAAGGATTATTGGTGGGCGTTGGAGGTATGGAGGTGTGAGGAGAGACCTGTGAGGTACGTGCACTCGCATCTCCTTTTACCGTCGCCTACTGACATGACAACAAAGGTTGTTCAACCCCAAAACTCCCCATCTCGACATCGTTCAACCATACGCCCTGGCATTTCGAGCCAAACGCCGGTGTGTACGACCCAACGCCCACTTGTAGAGCCCAACACCAATGTGTGGGGCCCAATGCCAGCATGTACGACGCAGCACCGAAGTCTCGCACCCAATGCCGGCATGTACGGCCCAATGCCCACGTGTAAGGCCCAATGCCAGCGTATACGACCCAATGCCAGCATGTAGAGCCCAACACCGACAATTTGAGCCCAATGCCAGCCTAGGCGACGCAACACCGAAGTCTCGAACCCAACGCCAACGTGTACGGCCCAACGTCTCCATTTCGAGCCCAACGCTGGCCTGTTCAACCCAACGCAGCCCAATGCCTCCATTTCGAGCCAAACACCGGCATGTAGGGCCCAACACCAATGTGTACAACCCAATGTCAGCATGTAGGGCCCAATGCCACCTCGTTTGACCCATGTACGCCGGTGTTCAACCCCATACCCCGCATCCTCACATTGTTCAACCATATGCACCAACGTTAGACCCCAGAACTCCCATCTCGTGCACTCTGTAGTACTAGTAGACATATATATGTGTTTAAGACCAGTCTAGACCAGTTCGTAACCGGTCTGAACCATAACCGGTTCAGACCGGTCTGTGAACTGCAAAAAACTGCAAAAGACCGCATTGGACCGGTCTTCATCGGTTCGGTCCGGTTTTTAGCAGTCTCTGAGATTAGAAGGACTGGTCTCGGTCTCGGTCCAAGGCTCTTGAGGCCAAAGACCAGACTGGACCGGACTTCCAAGCACTAATCTAATTAGACTGTTTAATGTATCACACTTTTTATCTAATTACATACCCATGATATATCATATTGCCAGATAGGCCTGGATAGCGACCGAATCGCTTGAGGTTCTCCTTTCTTGTATAGCACTGCTGAGGCACCAACTTTGCCGTTAATGAATAGTTAATGACCGCCAACTGAGGGCTGATACTTACGGTCTCCATCATAGCTATTGGATTCTGTTTCTATTTAGTTGTGCATTTGGAGAGGGCCTCGCCAATGATAACGGAGAGGTTAACTAAAGCAGCAGGTGGGGGGATTCAGTGCTAAATAAAACAAAACAAGTGAATAGAAATACCTCACCACCCTTGCTTTTTCGTATGACCTAGCTCTAGTCTCTCGTAGACAGTCTTCAATATATGTTGATGTGCCCTACAGATCACGATATATGAAGTCTGTTGTTTACCACGCCCCCAAAACCGTGCTAGAAAATGTTTATGTAATCTTCGGACTTTAAAATTACCTTTCCCTCCATTGAACAGACAGATAAAAAGGTCCTTTTGGATTTATTAACAGAGAAATTTTCTTAATGAGTCCAAATGTGTATTGTACCAAAAATTTGGGACCTTCTAGGTGGATGCGGAAGCGGTAGGAAAATTGGTGTCGATAACAGCAAGCACCTTCAGATCACGTGCATGGGTTTTGGCCTGAATTCCATCGACAAAAATGCTCACACAAGAAGCAGCCATCTCCCCTCAAAATTTGGTTTCTATATTTAATTAGCTATACATAAACCGTCCCTCTCAAAAAGAGGGTTAAAACTGTTGCTGTCATGTGAAATTGATGTGACGTTGTTTCAAAGTCCGAAGATTACATAATGATTTTCTAGCATGGTTTTGGGGGCGTGGTAAAAACAGGACTAACCTAGCTCCCAGCCATGAAATCTATGATTAGTGAATGACCCAGGTAACTAGTGTTTGGAAGTTAGGTTAGTTAACTGGAAAATAACCGAGACTGAACCGGACCATAACCGATCAAGACCGCAAAATTACCTAACCGATCCTAACCGTAACCGCGGTCCGGTTAGCGGTTAGTTTCAAATTTAGAAACATGACTAACTGACAAAGACCGGTTCTGACCGGTCCTGACCGGTCTTTCGACACTAAAATTATACTGAATTATTCCCCTATTTACAAGCTTTTGAACGACCCTAAAAACATAATTTTTGGTACAGAATTAAAATAGTTATAGCTAATTCAAAGATGTGTGACTTATAATGATTCTAGTCACCTGTGTGACGATCCCATTGGAAACTACCCTCAACTTAAGTCCCCACCACCTGTTGTCGAGCCCATGGCAAATACCCACTTCGGGGCAAGCCACGCAAGTTGACACCACCATCGCCACCTCAACCGCAACTGCCACTGCGTCACCCACCCACTCAACATGAGCCGGCTGCGTCACTCACCACACAGACTCTCTCTTTGCCCCTCCCCTCATTGAGGGATGTGGGCATTCGCGGCCCCTGCCACGTCGTCTCCAGCACTGTGGAGCACAACAACGACACGGGGATAGGTGTATTGACAAAGGGGTGGGCATATCGAGATTCGACAGGGTGCAGGCGTATCAACAGCAGGATGGGTGTGTCGGCGGGGGATGGCGGGCAGGTGTATCGACGACAGGCCTATCAACGGTGGGCAGGTGTATTGACAGCGGGAAGGCATATCAATTATCGATGGCAGGATGGGCATATCAATGACATGGCAGACGTATCAACAGGGGGCGGGCGTCTCAACAGCAGGGTGGGCATATCGATGACATGCAGGCGTATCGACCACTTTCATCTGCTTACACCCCTCTGTGTGCCGAACCTGGTCCAAAAGGATGTGAGGCAGCATTTCACCAACATGCTGCCTCGCTTGCCCCATTCCTCCCGCAAGCTTGTATATTTACATTAGAGTTAATATATTAAGTTGGTAATTTACACATAAATAACCAGTTATGACCGGTTACTACCAGTTAGTAACTGGTCATAACTGCAACTTGACCATAACCAGTTACAACCGGTTACCTAACCGGGACTAACCGCTGTTAACCGACCATAACCAGTTTGCAGCGGTTCGGTCTGGTTATTTTGAGTTTTGGAGACAATGCTAACTGGTCTCAGTCTCGGTTAGAGCCACTGAGGGCTCAATAACCGGACCGGACCGGACTTTCAAACACTACAGGTAACCCTTGGGTAAAAAATTCTGACCTGTACCCTTACCCATCCAAACCCATACCCATACCTCACGGGTACAGGTTTACATGGATGGGGGTAGGTATGCAAAAACCCAGGGGTCAACACAGCCTGTGGTTGGGGTAGTGAGTAGATGGGAGGATGTAGGCAAGAAAGACCTCGCTGATGCACCCAGGACATTGATTGACGCGAGGGTGACCATCTGTGAGAGTGTATGCACTGCCCAAATGATGACGATGACAACGCTCGTGTAATGGCTGCTCCCAAGATGATGGGGTGGGTCAAATTTTGCCAAGGGAGAGGCATGGGGACATTGTTGGAAAAGGTAGGGGTTTGCAAGTGATTGCCATGGTGGAAAGGAGAGGCACAGGAGCATCAAACGAGGGCATTGGCAGGGCTTGTAAGATCGAAAATTGAATGGAGATCTGGCGCTGGCATGGTGAAAAGAGAGGGAAGGACACAGAGAGCCTCAGAGGCCTGAGAGGGCCATGAACACTGTGCTGCATAGAAAACAAGAGCTAGGTAAGTAGTTGTACTATGCATGCTCAGCTGGCATGCACCTGATACCTCTTCCCCATCATGTTGCCCTCCTACACCATATTGTGCCACTCTAATACACCTTGTAGTTTGAAGGTTGTCGTCATCATCATTGGTGGGGCAGAAATTGGGTTTGAGGATGTGTTGGTGGTGGTGGGAGGAAAGACAGTTGAGATCAATGTCATGGAATTGTTACAAACATTCATTCAAACTCCGATGCTGCACTGCCAAAGGTACCCTCATACCCCACCTCACAGGTATGGGTTTGGTAAGGGTATAGATTTTTGTACCTGTACCCATACCCTTGCTTACCCATGGTTGTTACCCGCACAGGTTTCTGTACCCGTGTTGATCACTATCTATGATTATGATGAACACAATTCAACTACATTCCCCACACTTGGAAGTGGTCATCCCAACCACTCCACAATGCTTGTTCCCATGAAGGTTTATGGAAAGGAATGCAATTCACATACTAGGATGTTTTTCTAGAGTTGATGATCGAGGATCCTAGTATTGAGGTACTCTATCATCTCCCTCATGCTCTGAACCATACCTGGAACTGGAAAAACCCATGGCAGAAATTGAAATTGAAAATTTTTTATAATACCTATGTCTCGTCTGTCTTCATTGTGTTCTAATAGGAGTATTGACTGTGGTAGGGGGTGGAGATTGCTCGCGGTGATAGGCCAGTTAAGCAACTGGCCCTGGAATTGTGAAATTTTGCAAATTCTCACCTGAAATAATGACTACACAGTTCAGAAGGCAATAGCAGAGGCACATGATGAAAACCCAGTCGACAAGCCTTCAATGACTAAGGTTTTCTAAGAAAAGTGTCCAAACAGGGAGTGACAGTAGCAACAGCATGCACAATCTAAGAAATAGGTCGTGTCTGTAAACTTGGAGACATCCTGGAGTAATAGGCGACGTTAGAAACTGCTCTAAGACCTAATCTTCTGAGTTAGGGAACTAGAAGCATCGATTACCAAGGGTGAAGTGGAGAATAAGCCTGCTGAAGATCTGAAAGAATCTTAGAAACTGATGATTATATTATGGGGACCCAATTTCTAAGATAAAGAACTATCTAAGATGGAGACTAGATGGAGACCGTCGAAGATATAATGTATCTAAGAAAGATGTGTGAAGACGGTGGTCTAGCATACCGAAATATGGAGTTGGATCAGGCTGCCAAAGATCACTAAGGAGAAGTGCGGCCTGAGAGATAACAATGTGATCATGCGAGAATTGATCTAAAACAGTGTGAGGCGTCTAACAAATGCAATGGCAATTACCAGTTACCTTCTGTGGTAGCAGTAGTGCTTAGCTAAAAGAGAGAGAGGGGAACTTAGAAAACTATAGACCAGGGACAAAGGAAGCTCCACAGCCTGAGCTGGAATAAGAGGCTATCTAAGATTGGGCTTGTACAAAGTCCACCGAAGGCAGACTCAACTAAAGGTGTGCACATTGAAAATGATGGTCCTGACTCCCAAATCTAAGAGACTGATGTGGTGGTCAAAGATCATTGGTGATTCCGGTCAGGCACTAGATCAAGAGATAATAAGTCACACGTGGAAAGATAAGACAAAGTGTAGTGGTGTCAAATAAATGCGATGGCATTTGCCAGTTGCCCACTTAGGCAAAGGGATCACCTAATGAAATAAGAACAAGAGGGAGCAGGAACATGTATGTGGCAAGACTACTTATGTGGTGGACCAGAGGGACTGCCAAGGGCCAAGAAAATGAAATACAGAACGCACGTCTCAGATGCTGTATCTGAGATAGTGTTCCTTAGATTCCTTGAGGCTGACTCGGACTTATAAATAAGTCAGGCAACTCGCAGATCTTCGAAATTGGTAGCAGATAATATTTAAATAAATTGGGAACAGTAGATTATATTTGATTGTAAAGATTGAGACAAACAGTAGTTACAGTATATAAGTTTGAAGATTTGTAGAATAATGACAAGCAACCTTCTTAGCTCTTTTGTTGGTCGATTGGGTAGAGCCCCAGTGCAAGAATGAAAAGACTGAGACAATTGGCTTCATTGCGAGAGATCAGAATAATATAGAATGAGATTTTGTGATCAGACAAGACATTGAGCTCAGCACTTAATTGGTTTAATTGTTGCATCAGATGGCTGAAACAGGCCTTGTAAATGGTTGAAACAGACCCAGAGCATACAGAACAGTGTCTATGATCTAGAAATTGCAGAATATCATTATATCTTTGAAATCGAGCAATACAATGGGATCTACACATTTATATTCAATAAACCTTGCATAAAAATTGTACATCTTCAGAAGAACACTTCTAAGACCTCCCAATATGAGAATTGGTTGTGAATAACTCCTCACCACAATAAACGAACTGTGAGGTGGCAAAAATAAGCTCTTGCATCATTGAAATTCAAATAAATTGCATACCCACAGTCACAATCAGGATTTATTAGTGTCTTTGACACTAATTTTGTGTGGATCACATCACTCAGGCATTGAGCCTCACTCTGCTTGTGTGTGTGTTTTTGTGTTTGTTGTTTCTTTCACATCACACCTCTTAGCGGGATGAGCCAACCTCCAGGGCTCAGAGCCGATGAGGATGCGGGTGGGTGAACCCCATTCCCAAAGGCCCTACTCTACCTATGGTCAAGCATTAATCATTGCTTGCTATTCCAATCCACCTACAATTTCAGGCTTCACTTTGTCGTTACCCTCTCTTGCATATACACCAAGAACAAGAGAGGTGGTTTAAGAAGAAAAACTGCTCAAAGGGAGGTTCAAGTCGTTTGACCGTGGATGGATGGTGCATATTCTCTCTGGTGGTGAAGGTTCAATGAAAGACATCCAGCTCCCATGTATCCTGTGTAGATGTATGCCCACTCTGCATTCACCACTGCCACCGTTTTCGACTTAATGCCGCTGGCATGCACTCGACCTTTGACCATGGAAACAGGTTGATTCCTGCTGCACCAAATACAACATGCTTTGAGCCTGTATGACAACGGCACCCACGGGCGATGCTTTTGAGTGGTATCGCGACTTATATCAAGATGTTGGGCCTGAAGTTATTGGTATTTTCTATTTTGTTCCCTTGGATTTTTGTGTTTCTCACCACTACACTTTCCTTCCATGCACCCAGCACCAGAATCACAATCCTCAGACACATCCGACCACCTGCAACTCTACCTCATATCTATATCCTCCATGTATTCTTTCATGTGCAGCCTCGTCGCATGCCTCAGCCAATTTGAATCCAAGAACAAAGATGCTCAAACACCCACCAAAGCCCATAGGCGTGGTGCCATGAATCAGCCTGATGGGAAGGTGAAATGTAATGGTGGGATCAGGGTAATAGTGTGTTTGCCAAAACCTTCGACTGGAGAGTGCCTCCATCACAGCTGCAGTGGATCTTTCACAAGAGGATGAACATTATAAAGATATGATCAGACCTTCACCACCACCACAATGACCTCCCTCCCATGGCTTCTTCCCCCAGACCTCAAAGTGAAGATGCAAGATGTGGAGATCACACCAATGCTGCTTGCAGACAAAGTCTCCCAGTCCCAGCCTTAACAGGATAGGACCTTATCATTCTTCATAGCAAAATGACTTAGTTGCCCCATTGTATTTCAAGGTTATATACTATTGTCATAATGGAAGATGTATCACCTCTTTATTTTCTTATCCCTTTCCAGATTGTTCATGGCGCCCAATTGCCCATAGACTCACCTCTATTCAATGAAGTCTGGTTTCGAGATTAAACTTGCCATGAACTAATGAAAAAACTAGTTGATTGGGTACTTATGTACCTGATAGCATATATATATGCACCATTGTCAATGTCTACTATGAGGTCTTTGGGTATATGAGAAAGAATATGATAGAAATATGATAGAACTTACTGCACATATAACTTTCTGTTGAGTTCCTTGTCACTGTCGAAGACCACTTGTGTTTAGCACCACATGCTTCATCCATTCCCATTAACAAGGCACCTGTTTTATGATGAGGGCAATTGTGGCATCGTGGCATTGGAAGATTTGGGTACAGTTTTAAAATACTTGATCACTCATCGTTATTCATGTCACTGCCATGTTTGGTGGTACATCCAGTGTAGCTATTGTAGAAGTCACTGATCCATGTGATGAGTTGTAGCCACCCCATGTTGTCATGGTGTGGTGTGGAGTGAAGTTAGTAGGGTTGTCAGAATGTGGTAGGGATAAGTTAGATAACAAACAACAGGGGGGTCATCAGGATGATGATGACAGCTGTTTTCATAACGATAGGAACCTATGTTTTCTGCTTGTTTATGTCCTGTTTGGCTCTATCAGGGAATCTGGCACAAAAGAAGCATCCAGCCAACAACCTGCCATGGAAGCATCACAACCACAGAGTCTGCTGCATGCGGCGGATCAATGATGTGCTTATAAATCCCATGAGTGTAAAAAAATTGGAGAGCATTTCTGTTTTGCCAACTCCATGATCAAAGTCCATGGAGTGCATGGAGTTCATGGACTCACATGCTTGAATGTTCCCTTAAAAGGCGATCCTACCAGCTCCACTGGTAAAATCACCATCAGCCTCAATTGTCCTGTAGTGCTCAAGAATGCGCTACCGTGCGGGGGGATAAATATCCTGCTAACCCTAAGCCTAACCTCTAACTCTAACTGAACCCTAACCCAAACTCTAACAGGCCCTAACCAATGTTCACTGGCCCTAATGGGTGTAGTGTTTGAAGGTCCAGTCTGGTCTGGTCTTTGTGCCTCGAGAGGCATGGACTGAGACTGAGACCAGTCTTCACAGGTTCAAGACTGCAAAAGACCAGACCGAACCAATATAAACTGGTCCAGTGCAGTCTTATGCAGTCTTATGTGGTTACAAGACCGGTCTCAACCAGTTATGGTTGAGACCGGTCGGTAACCAGTCTGGACTGGTCTTCTCTCAAAGTGACAATAATATTTTATTACTACATACATAGGGAGGTAGCCCAACATTGTCGTTCAAACATGTGTTTGTAATAATGAATTGTTTGGTGTCAATGTGCAGCCTCGGCGACCTTGGTGCTGGGTGGGTTTCGTAGTAGTGGCTGATCAATTGACCATCACTTCATTGACCTGCAGGTGAGTGAGCAAACGACTTGTTCTGCAACATACATGGGGGCCTCCCTCCAACGCGGGTATCTACACAGCATTTGCAATTGTAGGTGGTGTCGACGTTGGTGGTTGTCAACTTGGCTGCTCAAAAAGAGCTGACAACTCAGTAGAGTGGGTTTTTGTGGTAAATCGGCAATGTGGAGAAGTTGGGAGTCGACATATCAGAGGAGTTTAGTGTTTGAAGGTCCAGTCTCAAGACTGGAAAAAGACCGAGACTGGACCAGACCATAACCGATCAGGACTGGAAATTATCAGGACCACTCAAGACTGTAACCTCTCAAGACCATAACCACGGTCCAGTCTTTGGTCCATCACCATTTTGGAAAATTAAAGACCAAGCAAAAACCGGTCTTAGCAGTCTCAACCAGTTTTTTTAGCCTAGCTCTTGGGTCAGAATATTTGTATTTCACAAGTTCATATTAAGAATTTCATGGAAATAAATCGATTTGTTTGAGATAACCAATGTGTTACACATGGGTGGAAAATGCTGAGATTAGCTAAATGACAATCAACGTCAACATCATTGTTGATTGTCGGTCTCCACCAGCATCTCCTTTCTCCCTCGCCCCTCCCTTGCATCACACGCCCTTCAAATGCCTCATAAATCAGTAGTATGCTTATTTTCTTATTGATACCTTCACTGTCATGACAGTGTTCATGTCTAATTAGGTTGCATATGGTTCAAACAAACCTCACCACATCATATGCCCCCTCTCCCCTCCAATGAGGGATGTAGGTCATTTTCGGCATTGCTGACGGGTACTCAAGAATAGGGTGATCAGGAAAGCACAAGCTTAAGGGGAGACCCATGAGGTACGTGAACAATATATTTGTGTCCTTCACCAGGCTGACAAGAAATCATGCTTGCTCCAGTAACTAGGTTGGACCAAACCAGGGAGAAATCGACAACCCCTGACCACCTCAACACCGACCTTAGCCCTTTCAACATCGACCTTGACCCCAACATCCACGACCACAAAATAGCGCAGCGCTGAGGCTGGCCCTATGTCAACTTCTACCTATGTTGCTCTCATCAACCAAATGCTATGCCAACACATCAGGAAAATGACCTTTGGTCCTAAAGCAACCTAGGTAATTTCAACTTTCCCAAAGCAACTTTGACTCTCTAGGTTGCTTTAGATGTCTTTGAAAATAATCAAATTGCCCAGGTCTCTCTGGTGGTCTCTGGGGTATCTTGGAAAAATAAGCATTCCTTGGGACTCTCTGGAATAGCCTTGGGTAGCTTTGGAAAAATAAGACTTCCCTGGGCCTCTCTGGAGTCTTTGGAAGAATCCTGTGGTGCTTCCAGGTGTAGTAGATATAATTTTTATAGTATTATGACCTAAATACATATTATTGACTACAGAAAGAAGAAAAAAAACAAATGGGGCGGCGTTTACACCACTTCGTCGTGGCTATAGTAAAAACCCCTCACAAATGAGGGGGGGGTTGTTGACGAGACGAGAGCTTTGGGGAACAACGATGAGCAAGTCGTCGTCGCCCCTTGCCCCTCCCTCGTGTCCCCCCTCTTATCCATTTTCGCCGTTATCAATTTGCAAGCGGTGATGATGTGGCAGCGGCGGCGGCAGATGCCTTGAAACCGCCGAAATCAACCACCTCTGGCTCGCGTTTGGAAGCGAGGGAGGTGGTGGTGGTGGGAGTCGCATCAAAACGCCGGAAAGAACCACCTCCGGCTCACATTTGGACGCGAGGGAGGTGGTGGTGGTGGGGTTCGCGTTGAAATGCCGAAATGGACCACCTCCAGCTCGCGTTGGGAAGCGAGGGAGGTGGTGGTGGTGGGAGTCACGTCGAAACGCCGAAATGGACCACCTCCGGCTCGTGTTTGGACGCGAGGGAGGTGGTGGTGGTGGCAGGGACTTCGGATGTCGTTTTGTCCTGGTGGTAAGGTCAGTAATTCAAAACGGGGGGGATGGAAGATAAGAATGGCGAAAACGAGCCACGACGAAAATTGGGCTCGTTTTTTCGTGGCGCACCTTTTGCCTCCTCGTTTCTACCCTCCCTCGGCTCCTCCCTCCCTTCGCAGGCCCACATCCCTCATGAGAGGGGAGGGGCATCTTGCGGGCAGCATTCTGGTGGTGGTAGGAAACGACGACGTGACACGATCACGAAGTTGTTTGGTTGTGTGAATGTGATCATGTGTGGACATGATCACATGACATGTTGACTTGTTGAACGTTGAAGTTCAACTTCTTCGACTTAACCACTACCTTCCCTCCCACCTTCATCCTCCCAACACCACCCCCAACTGCCGAACAACCACACTAGCCGCCATCGCCACCTCCTTCACCCATGTGCCCCTCCCTCAAAAGATGTGGGCCGTGTTTGGAACTGCCAGCACATCCCACCCCCCTCGACCTCGTCGATAAGGACGGTAAGACCCTCTCTGCCTCTCAAACAACACGGACGCTGACCCCTCCCCTTACCCTCGACGAGCGGTATCAAGGATCATCACCACCCCTCAGGCCCTCCGCTCTGCCACATCACTCAACGTTGAGTGTCAAGGATGCTTCCCCCGGTGCCTGCCACTGCCCTCCGCTCTGCCACATCACTCGACGTGGCGCGTCGAGGACGCTTTCCCCACTGTCCTCCGCTCTGCCACGTTGAGTGTCGAGGATGCCTCCCAGTGTCTGCCACCACTGCCACAACATTCGACATTGAGCGTCGAGGATGCTTCCCCAGCGTCTGCGACCATCCTCTGCTCTGTCTAATATCATAAGCCATTTTATTGTTATTATTACTATTTTAACTCATCTTATGTCTGTTTACAGTGCTTTATGATGTGAACAAACCACCCCCACCTCTTTCACCACCCTC
>Ga0307513_10009917_pt1 | contig 12016 bp, 10 predicted proteins | sample 15_EM_MG_FD_202174 | JGI IMG/M metagenome (GOLD analysis project Ga0307513, IMG submission 202174) | Populus trichocarpa ectomycorrhiza microbial communities from riparian zone in the Pacific Northwest, United States - 15_EM | ecosystem: Host-associated > Plants > Roots > Unclassified | place... | reverse complement strand
ATGCAGAAGAATGGGAAGCAGAGCAGATACTCGACTACCGCCGCCAGAACAACAGGCACGAATTCCTGGTCCACTGGAAAGGCTATGAGCGAGCAGACGACTCCTGGGAACCTATCGAGAACCTCGAGCACTCCCTGGAACTCATACAGGAATACTGGAACGCTAACCACCCAGCAGAACCGACGCCCCAGATCACCTCCCACTACATTAAAGCTTCCTGGGAACCCATGGGAGTTTCCTCTACACCCTGCACCGCAAAGGACTGCCCAGACGACTTCTGGGAACCGTATGACGATGAGGAATATGATTCTAGCAGCTCTGAGCAGCACTATTTCCCCACAGATCACGACAGCCTCCTATGGCACACCGACAAGAGCGCTGAGTACAGCGAGGACTTTGGAATGATTGTTGATTTTTCAGAATAAGGGAATGTAACATGTGTACATGTTCCGGTAACGGTACACACGAGCAGGCAGTGCAGGACCTCCTATGTTTAGTTGATTTATATTTGGTTTATTTGATTTGATTTCAGCTCCGCCACTGTCTCTGAGTCAGATAGGCTATGCTATCGTATTGCTATGTTTAGTTTGCTTTGTTCGAAGTTTATATTTAGGATTCCGGGTATGGAATGGTCATGTAACACTGACGAAGGCTGAGCATTGTTTGTTTCTTTCTTTGGTCTTGCAGGATTACAGGATTCCGGTATGTGCGCAGCTACTGGTAATGATGGTGATTGCAGGAAGGCTATCGCTCTCGGGTTTTGTATTTAAAGCAGTCACCTGGCTAGCAGGAGACAGCAGACTTCGACAGACCTTCAGTCTAAGAATAGACTTGGTTGAACGGCAATCCCTGAGTTCTATTTGTCCTTCAACTATTATCTCTTACCTCCGGTCCCTTGAAGCCTCCCTTAGCACCAGCGCTAGCAGGTCTACCGCGAGTCCTATTTTATATTCGTTAGACAGGAATAAACCTGTTATACTCGCTTTGCGGCCGCCGCGGATGACTCTGGGTTCATGCCGTCTTCTGAGCTATCATCGCTACTCTGTGACTTGTCAGGGGAAGGACCTCTATTATTTCGACGTGAGAAAGCTAAGCTGACGGGAGAAGGAGTCTCGTCTTCATCCGCTGTTTGACGATGGCCATAGAAAAGCAGATCCATTGGTTCACTCAGCGTATTCGGTGACCACCAAATGCGGACATCCCAGTCACTAAGAAATGGGACCATTTCACCAAGCGGCAGCGGCTCTTCAGGATCGTTTCGGAGCATTTGGGTACCTTCTCTCGTTGCAACAACAAGCACCCAATATCCGTATCCGCGTTCTAGGCCCCTGTCTATCTCCTCCAGGACGTTGTCAAAGGTGGGCTCAGCCCTCTCCAGCCAGTAAACCTGCTCCCCTATCTGCCATGGGACCTTGTCCAATCCAGGAGGGTTTGGGGCACCCGGGCGCGAACTGGACGGCTCCTCTATCCAGAGGCGGACGCTGCGCGGGCCGGCCAAACTGCGGGCGACATGTTAGCATACAGTATACAGATTAAATGCGGACTCATTGAGACAACTTACGATCATTTCCGGCGGGAATGGGAGCGGCCAGAAAGGGAGCACCTCGTGCTCTCGTTAGGCTTTTCAGAGTGTTCCGATGTTTGTTTGCTACGTCTCTGAGCAAAAAATCGAGGCATTCTGTAAAACGTCTGCCTCGAACATTGTCAGTCTCCCAGAGTGCAGCCCTGCCGCCGCCCGGAGTAGCAACGGGTGCGAGAGTTAGAGAATGTGCCTGAATGGTGGCCCATTGGGCGTCCGTACTCTGCCTCCGGCTTGGGATCCTGTCTTGCTCCATCTTACGCTTCATGCCATTCCACCAGCTACTATAATCCTGATTGGTAATGCCTGGTTTCAGGAAGCCGCAGACATACTTACACCAGGAAACATCACCATCGTTTTCATGGCCGGGCGCCCTTTTGTACGTGAATCCTGCTTTTGAGGGGGCCATGTTAGCTTGGGGGGTGAGTTGTTTGTGCTGGATAGCGAAATGACAATAGGGTCGGCAGGCCGAATAATAAGGGATGTTCTGCGGACGATTGGGGAGCTCTGCAGACGATTGGCGAGCTCTGCGGATGATAAGAGGAGTCTGATGACCATAAGAGGAGTCTGCGGACGATAAGAGGAGTCTGCGGACGATACAAGGAGTCTGCGGACGATAAGAGGAGTCGGTCGATAAGAGGAGTGTGAAGATGATAGAAGGGGTTCTGCGGACGATAAATGGCTGTGAGAAGACTATTAGCTAGGAAAACGTAGATAGGTAGTGCTGAATTAAGCTGAGGATATACTAGTGGTACCGCCGACGAGTAAGAAGTGGCGCTGAGCTTGATGTCAATGGGTTCTATTAGGATGGACGTGCGGATCGATGAAGGATGTGATTGTGGTTTAGTAAAGGAGTATGGAGAGAAGATGAGGGAGGGAGGGGGCAGCTGTATAGACCGCATGAGGACGGTGGGTTCGCAGGATGGTACCCTGTACAAACTTGAATATTGGGATGTTGAAAAGTCACGTGATACACACACAAAGGGGGGGTAAGCTCAAGAGGAGCTTTGAAGCCGCAACGGGGCCGCACAGGAGCCGCAACCGTGAGCCAAGACCTTCCTAAACATCTACCTTCCATATTGACACGATGACCGGACTATCAGTCAACAGCAGCGCGTCAACCTCGAAGTTCAATTTCACAAGTGGATCGTCAGAGTGAATAGTAGCGAATGACAGTTTAAACGTCCTGACCTGTTCGCCATCCTATCAAACAAGCTTGAAGTTACCCCCCGCCTGTTGAAAGAACTCTGCTTTTGTTCTTGAAAGAGTAAATCAGCCGCAGGCCGTCTCACCTCATCAGCACACGTCCGCTCCGTCAGACCACTTGAAAGAAAAACAGTAGCACGGTCCCCTGATGATATACGTGTTGGGATACAATTGGTGTTCTTTTCTTTGTTACACGGTTGCTATGAGCGATTTCCTTTGTAAGGGTTACGACAAATTGTATTGTTTCCTTGGTTGCGCGGATATGCGACTCATACTGGGGTATGAGTCGGGCGGCAAAGGCTGTGGTAGGATTTCCTTCTATATAAGGGGGGCTCCGCCCCCTATTTCCTTCCAACCCCTCCACCCTCTGCGGCATGCTTAGAGCCAAGGGGGTCAACCCGTATCTTGTGTCCTGGACCAAGTCTTTTCTCTCCGGCAGGTCGTGCCGGCTACGATACCAGGGTTCCCCTAGGGTGTTCGCCCCAGTTGCGGTGGGCACGCCCCAGGGTTCCCCAGTCTCCCTCTCTTATTTGTTATTTACGTATCCCGCCTGCACTGCGAGATCCCGGGTGGTCTCTCCCTCTCCTACGTTGACGACTTCGGTATGACTGCCTCCTCTGCGTCCTATCGGCGCAACATCCAAATCCTGCAGAAGCAGTACTGCAAGCTGAAGGCCAGAGGGGCAAGGTTGGGCGTCGGCTTCTCGGTCCCCAAGACGGAGCTCATCCACTGGCGCACGACCAGGGACAGAGGCCACATCTCCAATTCGCCGGTCCACCTGGATGGGTTGGTATTCGCCCCAAAAAGTGAGGTAAGGTGGCTGGGATACTGGTTCACCCCCTCGCTCTCCACGACTCCCCACTTCGTTAAGAGATTGGCCAAAGCCCGGGCGGCCTTTGTAGCGGTCAAGCGTCTCTCTCCCCCAGGCATCGGCCTCCCCCCTTTCCTTTGCCACAGGCTGGCCTCCTCCCACCTGTTCCCCATCCTGAGCTACGGCGCGGATGCTTTCCTACCCACGAGTCACATGACAAGAAAGCTCTCCGTTTTCTGGCACAAGGTCCAGAGGTGGACAACGAACTGCTTCATAAGCACCCCCACCGGCATCTTGGCCATTGAGGCCTGCCTCCCTCCGCTTGATCTCCTTCTCGCGTATAAACAACGACTGGCCCGTCTCAGGATCTTGTGCTCCCCCCCGGAGATCAACCCCGCCACGGCCAGGCTCCCCCCCTCTATCCAGACTCCGTCCCTCCACCGCCACACCCCGGACCACAAAGCCCTAAGCGCGAAGAACGCGGGCAGTCGTCTGCCCCTGCCGTGGCTCCAGCCTAGACCCCCCTCGAAGAACAGGGCCCACCTCCCGCTCGACGCCCTCCCGCACTCGATGCTCTTCCTCCTGGGGGCTGAGGGCCTTGAACCCCGTCCTGTTACCTCCCAACACCTACTATGCGAACTCTACCCCGAGCCCCCCCCGGGCCGCGCCTACCCCCCGCTCAACCTTAGGTGCAAGAACCTCCTCATGGAAGAATGGATCAGGGCCGCGCCCGACCCAGCCAGATATCCATATCGACCCTCGCTGAAACCCCACCCGTTTATGGGGCTCAACAAGTTCTCCACCGGCCGGCTCCACCAGATGAGATCTGGGAAGAGCGACATCCGCGCCCACCCCTCCTGGGACAACGATGCCCCCACCACCTGCCCTAGCTGTGAGAACGCCCCCGAGACTTTCGAACACGCCATCCTCCACTGCTCAGCTAAGGAGCCCGCTAGGACCCGCCACATTGAGGGGGTCCTCGACATTGGCCCCGATGCCCCCGTTTGGTCCTCCGCCGCCCTCCTGGGCGCCCTCTCCCGCTTCATAAAGGCTACGGCCACAGCCTTCCCTCCGGGCATGTTTCCTCGCCCGTCCTCCGCAGCCTCCTCCGTTTCTTCCAGCTCTTCTAATGTAGTTTCCTTTGGTTACTTTATGTCTTCTCAGGAAAGCTAGGTTTACGTTTATGTTTTTCATGCTGTCCGCTGATGGAAGGAGGGTTTCCTTTAATGTACTTGCTTTAATTTCGAGCCCGTATGTGGGCCTGGGACCGGTACGGACCCCAGTTGAAGTGTTTTTGGTGCCTGATGTTTCCTTTGTTAGTTGGTTTTGGATTTTGGGTTTGGTTTTCGCCATAGCTTCCGCTCCATGCGATTTCTTGTACCTTAACAACGAATATATGATATAAAAAAAAAAAAAAAAAAGAAACAAAACCCCCCTGTTTCCTTCACGCTCCGCGCCCTCTACACCTCCAGTCATTGAAATTACAACTCCACGTCGTTCAGTGCACGATCCCCCCTCGCCCCCTAACTCTGCCCTCCTTTCAGGCTTCGTGTTCCTGATCCCCCATCGTCGTGATGGAGGACCTCCCTCCCCTTCCCTCCTCGGGTGTTCCGTCAAGGGCCCCCTCGGCGCAATCCTCTTCCCCTGATCTCAATGAGTCCCACCTCTACATACGAGACTTTGTTCGCGAGACCCGCCAGAGACTTAACTTCACCTCTGTCCAACTCCCCATCCTCGACGATCACCAACTCGGTGGTCTTTCAGACGGAGAGACGATCCTCGTCCCCCTTTCCTGCTCCTCCCTCAATGCGCTCGCGTCCATGACGCGTCAGCTGGACACCATAACAACCCAACTAGGCACTATTCAGGCCGCCGTCCACACCAGGCCTACCTGGGCAGCCCTCCAGGGGGTGCTCGAACCGATCAACGCAGCCGTCCGTGACCTGTCACATAGGGTGACTGCGCCCCCCCCCCAAGCGCCCGCCCCCACTCGGCCTCCTGTCCCCTCGACTAGTGTAACCACACGGCAGGTCCCGGCCCCCACTCGGCCGTCCTTTCCTCCGTCCGGTACACCCGCACGACCTCTCCCCAGGCCCAAAGCGCGGGCTACCCCCCCTAGCAAGGGTCCCTCACCCTCCTCTTTCGACCCGGACATACCCAGATATGATGTGGCCACCCGATCCTTTTACGGCGACCCCCGGGCGTATGCGGATAAGTTCCCGGACTCGTGGGAAGCGAACGCGTTCCGTGAGCGCAAATACCCTGACCCCACCACTTTCATTGCAGGACACCTGTCCCCTGACTGCCCCAAGCCCCAGCAATCGTATGCCAAGGTCGCCTCTGCCAGCGCTCCCAAGGGCAAAAAGAATAAGAGCTCCCTCACGGCCGCCCAAGTCGCGTCAGCCAGCAACAGTGTGCCTGGTACCCAGCCACCGAAGTCGCTACCCACGGCCGAGAGAAGATTTTACGCTCCCCGTTCCTCCCCCTCCGAGCACCAACAAGCTTCCCTCATCGCTGCCACATTCCCTGACATAGCTGCTCGCGTTCTTAGGGATGCGAACTGTATCCTCCGCCTCGCAGTCACGACCAAGGTTAACGACCATGGTTCAGTCACCCTGCTCGTCACCGACCCTGCCACCCCTGCCGCCGCCTTCGCTCCGTATTTCGACGCTCTCTCTGCCCAGCTCAACAAGTTGTTTCCGGTGGGCGAGTTCCCCTGGTTGCCCATTGGCCTCGCCCCCAACGAGGCCCAACTCGCCATCCACTCCCTCCCCATTGCTTTCCTCCCCGAAGACCCTGACGAACTCCTCCCCTGCCTCGGGGAGTCAATCCTCAACTCCAAGAACATTCGTATCCTCGCCGCCAGATACCTCAACCCAGACACTGCATCCAGGGAGGGCAAGTCCGCCACCTCCGTCATCGTCTCAGTCCACGCCGGGGACGTCCCAGCAATTGGCTCCTCCATACGCCTCTTCTCCCGCTCGAGGACTGTCGAGTGTGCTTACTCCTCTAATAGATACACGCAGTGCAAGAACTGCTGGAAGTATGGACACGTCGCTCCCAGATGCCCCTCGCCTGATCCTGTCCGCCCCATCTGCTCCCTCAACCACACCCGTGCCATGCACCGGTGCCCCAACCCTACGTGCCCTGGAGGAGGCAACCTTATGGCTACTCCTGGCTGTTGTTCTTCCTCACCACCGCGATGGGCCAACTGCCAAGGCGCCCACACTGCGACTTACAGGGATTGTGACTCCCCCCCGGCTCCGCCCACTCTCAGGCGTTCCACCGCGGCCGAAGAGATTGTTCTCCCCCCACCAGCCGGTGACGAGATGGACACGGCCACCGACGAAAACGACCTCTCGTCCCCGGCTTCACCCACCCGCTCTCTCCAGTCAGCGTTCGAGATGGCTACTCCAAGAGCCAGAAGCTGAACGATTCTTCCGGCCCCAGTAGGCCCCAGCCAAGGCAGCCGCTCGCTCCCTCCCGCGGAGCCCGCTAGCCCCTCACCTATGACCAGAACTCCGTCGGGCCTGGCCCGTTACTGCAGTACAACCAGACATCCTGTGGTGGGGAGCAGGCCTCCCCCCCCCCACCGAAACCCTTCACCCTCGTTCAACACAACTGCCTCGGGAGCTGGGATGTGTTTCTTTGGCTTTTTGGGTCGTTCACGCAACTGTCCATCCCTCCGTCCATTGTCGACCTGCAGGACCCTCCTGTCTACAGGGGCAAACTTCCCTCATTTAATCAGTTTACAGTGTTCTCACCCCCCTCTGATGGTGGCTGCAAGCCTCGCGTTGCCTTTTATGTGTACAGTTCTTTTTGGGCTACGGTTTCCCTCCTGCCTCGGTTTTTCGGACGGGGTGATGTTATGGCTTTGGACCTCTTCACCCCGGACGGCTTTTTCAACCCCTCCACGACCGGTTTCACGATCGTAAATTCGTACAGCACGAAGGGTCGTCTCAACAACACCCGCTCTGTTCCCCCGGATCTTATCTTCCCTGTTGCCCCCCTCCCCACGCTCACACTGGGCGACCACAACATTCACCACCCCACGGCAGACCCCCTTAGGGTCTTCAAAGAGGACGAGATCGCCACATCGACCCCCTACTTTGACAGGGCCACGGAATTGTGGTTCTCCCTCCTTAATGTCCCACGTGTTTTTACTCGGTTTTCTATGGCCCTCGTCGGGCGCCCCGGCGTCCTCGACCTTGCCTTTGCTTGTCCCCTCCTGGCCCCCTACTTCTCGGAGTGGTCCGACCCCCTCCCATCCACCGGCTCCGATCACATCCCAATACTCCTCCGCTTTGAAGCCCCCCTCTTCCCAGCGGCCCCCCCGACCCCCAACTGGGCCCTGACTAACTAGCTCACCCTTGAATGCTCACTCAAAGCGGCGCGTGTCTCGCCTGCCCCCCCCATCCCAACCACCCAGTCGTTAGAGATTTGGTTCAAGACAAACCTTGACAGGATAACGGCCGAGCTGGCCCTCCACACCCCGGTAAAGCGGGTAACCTTCCGATCAAAGCCCTGGTGGTCCGCTCTGCTCTCTCAGCTCCGGAGAGCGTATAACTCAGCCCTCCGCTCCTCGAAGGCAGACAGGTTTGATGCGGCACTCCTCGCTTCGGCGAGAGCTGCTAGGACAGCCTACTTCAAAGCAATCAACAAAGCCAAGAGAGACCACTGGTCTGCGTTCCTAGCTACAGCTACCCCTCAGACGGTCTGGACGGCGAAGAAGTTCGCCGTGGGCAGACCCCCCCTCGTTTCCCTGTGTTACCGGGTGCCACAACCCCACTGGAGCTAAACAAGGCCCTCCTAGAGCCGTTTTTCCCTGGCGAACCGACCCGACCTGTCGACTCCATCCTGCTCCCGTTCAAAGACTGCCCAGCGCTGGGGGTGGACGAGGTTGGCAGAGCCCTTGCCAAGTCTTCACCGTCGTCGGCCCCTGGCCCTGACATAACCCCAAACTCGGTTTGGAAAAGGATACATAGAGTGGCTCCGCACCTTATCCTGGACCTCCTCTCCCCGTTAGTGAACCATGGCTTCCACCCTCCCACCCTGAAGCTGGCAGATGGCATCGTGCTTGATAAGCCCGGAAAACCCTCTTATGATTCGCCCTCCTCCTTCCGCGTCATCGTGCTGCTGCAAACCTTTTCGAAAATCCTAGAGAGGATCATGAATTCACGACTATCGTGTGTGGCCCGCGTCGCGGGCCTCCTCAACCCCCACCAGTGCGGCTCGCTGGCTGGCCTATCAGCTGCGGACGCGACTACCACGCTAACTCACGAGGTGAAGACGCTCCAGATGGCTGGAAGGAAGGTTTCAACGCACTTCCTCGACATCAAGGGAGGCTTCGACAACGTGAACGCCTCGATCCTGTGCAGCATGCTTAAGGCAAAGGCTGTAAACCCATACCTCGTCTCCTGGACCAGGTCCTTCCTGACCGGAAGGACATGCCGGCTCCGCTTCCAAGGGTCGCCGAAGGTGTTCGCCCCGGTCGCCGTGCGCACGCCGCAGGGCTCCCCTGTCTCCCCGCTCCTCTTTGTTATTTATGTCTCCCAGCTCCATCATGAGATCCCCCAGGGTCTCACCCTCTCTTAGGTCCACGACTTTGGTTTGACGCCGTCCTCAGCGTCCTGCCGACGCAACCTCCAGTTGCTACAGAGGCATTGCGCAGTACTGAAGGCCAAAGGGGCCCGACTGGGTGTTAGCTTCTCCGTTCCCAAAACAGAGCTCATCCATTGGCGGACTGCAAGGGATAGAAGCCCAATCTCCCGCTCCCCGATCCACCTAGATGGTTCGACCTTCCTCCCCAAAGACGAGGTACGGTGGCTAGGTTACTGGTTCACGCCCTCGCTCTCGACCACCCCTCACTTCACCAAGAGGCTGGCCAAGGCACAAGCGGCCTTTGTGGCGGTCAAAAGGCTCTCCCCCCCCGGGATGGGCCTGCCCCCTTTTCTGTGCCACCGGTTGGCATCATCGCTCCTGTTCCCCATCCTCAGCTACGGCGCGGATACCTTCAAGCCCACCGCCCACATGACGCGGAAGCTCTCAGCCTTTTGGCACAAAAAACCAGAGATGGACCACGAATTGCTTCGCGTGTACACCTATCGACATCCTGGCCGTCGAAGCCTGCCTCCCCCCTCTTGATCTCCGCCTCGGGTACAAACACCGCCTGGCCTGCCTCAGGGTGATGTGCTCCCCCCCGGAGCTTAACCCAGCTGCGGCCAGGCTCCCAGCCACCCTCCAGACTCCCTCACTAAGTCGCCATTCCCCCGATCACAGGGTCGTCCCTCGCAAGAACGCGGGTAGCCGCCTGCCTCTGCCATGGCTCCAGCCCAGGCGGCCCTCAAAGAACAGGGCCCACCTTCCCCTTGACGCCCTCCCCCACTCGATGCTCTTCCTCCTCGGCCCTGACCGCCTCGCTCCCCTCCCGGTCACCTCCCAGCACCTGTTAGGCGAGGCGTACCCAACATCCCCCCCGGGCCGCTCCTACCCGCAGCTCAAGCTTCTCTGCAAGAACCTCCTCATGGAGGAATGGGAGAAAGCCGCGCCGGATCCAGCAAGATACGCCTACCGCCCCTCGCTAAAGCCCCATCCGTTTATGGGCCTCTCCAAGTTCGACGCGGGACGCATCCACCAGATGAGGTCTTGGAAGAGCTACCTCCGCGCCCATCCTTCCTGGGACGACGACGGCCCGGCCACCTGCCCCAGCTGCCAAGAGGCCCCCGAGACCTTCGATCACGCCCATCTCCACTGTCCAGCCAAGAGGCCTGCCAGGACCCGCCACCTTCAGGGGGTCACTGAGATCGGCCCCGACGCTCGCCTATGGTCTTCGGCGGCCCTCTTGGGAGCCCTCACCCGCTTCATTAGGTCTACGGCCACAGCCTTCCCGCCGGGCATGTTTTCTCGCCCGGCTTCATCCGCTGGTTCAATTTCTTCCCGCTCGTCTAATGTAGTTTCCTTTTGTTATTTTATGTCGTCTCAGGAAAGCTAGGTTTACTTTGGTTGTTTTTCATGCTATCCGCTGGTTTTGAGAAAGGGTTTTTCTTAACAGACTTGGTTTAATTTCGCGCCCGTATGTGGGCCTGGGACCGGTACGGACCCCATTTGAAGAGAATTGTTCCGGATGTTTCCTATGTTAGTTCGTTTTGGCTTTTTGGTTTTGTTTTCGCCATAGCTACCGCTCCATGCGATTTCTTGTACCTTAACAACGAATAGATGATATAAAAAAAAAAAAAAAAAAAAAGTGCCCCCTATTTCCTTCATCTTTCTCGTCCACTCCACGTCCAGCGATTGAAATCTCAACACCATGAGAAGTCATCGTGAGAGTGTCCTGCGCCTCTGAGCTCCCCGGATGGCTTCTGCCTAGGAGTGTCACGCACCCGTCTTTCCTTTCCTCTCTCTGGGGTCTTTGGCCTCCCCTCCCACGGGTTCTTGATTCCGTCCTCGTCTGGCTCGCTGGCGTTGATGTTTCTCCCCCTTACTTCGCGACGCGCCTCGCTTAGCGATTTGCACGGTCGGCAACCCTCTTTCCATCGTCAACACCCAGTCGCAGTCTCGGGCTATTGGTGAAGTAGTTGCCCTAGTGGCCCTGCTCTCGGGTATTGCACTTTCTCCTGAGTTGCTCGGTCGGTACGGTCGGCATTCGAAAAATCGTGACCCCCCCTCGGTCCTCCGTATTCGTACTTCTTGGTTATTGGCGAGCCTTCCCTCTCCCGCTTCCCACGCGTTAGATCCGCTTGCACCGTACTGCTACATCTAGCTGGCATCTTACTGCCTCCCCCTTCTTCCCACGCCTTCGGTCTCCCTCTCGTCCGGGATCCTCTCCGGTAGTGACGCTCTCTCTCTTGTAACAAGGGACCCTGTGAGAAAAGCGGTAATATCGACCGGTCGGGCTTTGGTCTATCCGCTGTGGCTGGCATCCCTTCTGCTGAGTGGCTCCCCTCGCCTTCTTCACCCGCTACGCGACTTACTCTCCGGTCGCAACTCGTGCTGGTTCCGCTATTCCCTGGTATTGCACTACCTCCTTGGATCTTCCTAAAGTCTGGCGTGCGCCGATTACCGCGCACTCCACCCGTGTCATGCCTTGACCCTAAGCCGTTGGGTTCGGGGTATTCCAGTAGGCAACAGGCAACAGTAGTTTTATCCTCTCCGCTCCGTCGGCCTCGGGCCGTAAGATTCTTTTCTTTTGTCTTGGGGCGCCTGCTGAAGGGTTTCTTTGCTCCTCTACGTCTTTATGTTGGTTTTCTTCGTCCTTGGCTTTCCTATGCTTTCCTCCCCATTAGTTTAGGCTGGTGGCTGGTGTGCCGTTAGGCCCGTACCATAGGGTCTTGGGAGTACGGTTTTGGTCTTCATGTTTGATTTCTTTCCTACGGGCGGGGGGTATTTGTTTGTCCCATGACGAGGTGAAGCGGGCCGTTGGA
>Ga0307513_10009916_pt1 | contig 12017 bp, 5 predicted proteins | sample 15_EM_MG_FD_202174 | JGI IMG/M metagenome (GOLD analysis project Ga0307513, IMG submission 202174) | Populus trichocarpa ectomycorrhiza microbial communities from riparian zone in the Pacific Northwest, United States - 15_EM | ecosystem: Host-associated > Plants > Roots > Unclassified | place... | reverse complement strand
TTCATTCAACTCTAGATACTCGACCTCCTCCATACAAGATCATCAACAATAAATATAGACTTAAAGGGAGACAAATTTAATCCTAACATATTATTGTTACTCATTTTGGGCCCCTACATAAAAAATACGAAAAAGGAAAAAAAAGAGAAAATACAAAAAAATAAAAAAATGTTGGAAGAAAATAAAAACAATATATAAGTGATATACTAGAACACCTAGAAAATTGTCAAAAACTGATTGAGAAAGATCAAAATATATAAAATTAGAAAATTTGACAGTGTATTTTTGACTATTGAAGGCCCTATTTGCAAGAAAAAATCAATTTGAAGAGGAAAATTCAAAATTGAATGTTTAAGGACTCAATTACAATGTTTAATTAAATTTATTGAGGGCTTAATTGTAAGAAAAATTAATTTTTGAAGTTAATTTAGGCTTTAATTGGAAGAAATTAAAGTCTTGGGGTCAAATTAAAAATTTTAAAAGTTAATTTGGTCAAATTACGGGTTTAAGTGCATAAATATTGAAGTTTTATAGGAAATTATGAATTTGATTGAAGAAATTCAAAACCAAGGACTAAACTAAAAAAGACACGTGAATGTTATGGTTGAAATTGATCAAATCAGTGTTAAATTAAAGAAATTGAAAGTTTGTTTGTCTATTGTGAGTTAAAATACACAAACTCAGAACCAAAGACTAAAATGAAAAAGACGATCAACTTTAGGGCTAATAATTGAGTCTGACACGGGTAAAATTTGCAAGAAATTAAAAGTTGGGAGGCGATTATGGGTGTAATTAAAAGAAATTAGAAGAATAAGGACTCAATTGAATTCCGCCAATCCCGAATTTAAACCTTAAAGGATGTGTCATTCAGACTTAATGAAGATAAGGTGAGTGACATGTCGTTCATCATCTAGGCAAAATTATTTTGATAATTTTGGCTGATCGAGTTGACAACTTTAAACGAATGAATGTGGGATTACAAGCTTCCAAATTGAGCAAGGTTGAATCCAAATAAAAGGTGTGCATCCCTTCTGCCAACTTCAGGTGGTCTCAAGTGATGATAACGTCAGAGTTGCTCTAATGTAACCTCAAAAGTGGGCAACTCACAGTTAGCCTTGATAATGAAAGCATTGTTTAAAAATTGACTTTCTTTTCACGTGTTCACATTTAAAGGGTTTTCAATGACTTCTTATTAAGGATTTATAACCCTTCCCTCAAGATCAAAAGGTTAGAAATGGATTCAAAACCTTCCCAAACTCTAGCAAAACTATATAAATATCCCTTTAAGACCAGAGCGAGGAAAAATAAGAGGAAAAAGGAAAATGTTATAAGAAACCTAAGTGTAAAGGTCTAGGAGCCTAACATAAAGATTTTTTAAGTTTTGGAAGGATAGTAAATTGAAGAGAGGCAAAACTTTCCATATAAAAGCAAAAAAGAGAGTAACTGTTCTAGGTATATTTTCTAATCCAAAAGTAGACCTTGTGGTTTGCTTGAGATTTTTTTTATTTGTTTTTGTTTTATATTTATGTTTACAAGTATATAAAAGAGGTTTAGAATGCTCGACAAATGATATTGTATTCACCTTTTTGTTGTTGTGGTTTTTATTTACTGAAGTTCTTTTAAATTTTTCTGATGTTTTTGATATTATAAGGTTACTGTTTAAGTGGTTTTTTTGGCTAGTGTGTACACATTTTTTCTTTTTTATGCTTTGAATTTTACTATTTTTTATCCATTATTTTTATTAGTATGCATTCTTGTGTACATATGGCACATGCATTTTTATATTAGATATGGACTAATTCCTTATGCACCACCTGCTTTAATTTTTGAAAAGCACACATAAACTTCTAGGTTAGGTGAGGGATTAACGATCTTCCCTTTGACTATTGATCAGAGTTCATATGCGTGAAACACCCGACTCATATTTGAGTGTCTTCTTGGTAATGATGGGCATATATGTCTTAACCATTCCTTACAATGCCCCCATACTGTCTTTATAAAGATTGTTACTGGGCAAATCTGAGACCCTTTTGAGACCAAGTAAAAGACCTAACCATGCTTATTTAATGAATAAATTATGTCTTCAGTTTGTATGTTTTACCTGGAATTTGTATCAAGGCAAGTCTGACCATGCTAATCCTGTATTGCAAGATTTTGAACTGAAATCATGACTTTCGTAAAATATCCATCTTTTCAAGAATTTGGGCAAGAATTTGAGTTGACCCAAGTAGTTGAGGGAAAATGTTCAAGAATCGATGCTAGTGGATTGTCATGCAATACTAAGATAAATCACATGGTGAATGGCCTGGAGAAATTGCTACCAATTATGGGGTACATCGACGAGACTCTCTTAGAGATGCGATATGAGAAGATTGCATAACTAATGAGGCTTCTAGTATAAGCATCAGCTATAAAAGCCTTACAGAATTTTTAAGATCCCAATTATAGGTGTTTGACTTTCAGGAACATTGATATGACACCTACCTTGGAGGAGTATGAAAGGATCCTAGATTTTCAAATAACAGCCATAAGATTTACCTCAAACAAAAATTTAAAGAAACAACTTTGGAGGTAGTCAATTTATTATGCTTGGGAAAAATCAGCCAGTGTAAGGTAGCTAATAGTGGATTCAAGTGGAAGATCATCGAAGCCAGAATGAAGAAGAATGCCAAGGAAGGCAAGTTGGGAGACAAATGATATAAGCTAGTGGCTTTCGCTATATTTGGTTTAGTTCTGTTCCTATCTGAAATTGGAGTTAACAATTTAAAAGTTGCAAATGCCTTCATGAAGTATGAGCATGAACGAATCAACTCTTCTGCTGTAATTTTTATTGAAACCATGCTATCACTCAATCATTGTAGGTGCATGGGAAGGGATCCATGAGATATTGTGTCTCAATATTGCATTTATGGATTACTAATCATATCGAAACACCAAGAGATATTTTCAATAACTTTTGGTAGTTTGATCTTCGACCATTAAAGATTTATATAGATGAGACTTGGAAGAATTTGGATAAGAAAGCATGGATGAAGAAATATACCGCATTACTATAAAACAACTTTAAGTGGAAAACACTATGTATGAAGAATGCGGTATGTGTAATGAGCTATGGAAGTAAGATATGGGTTCCTTTGATTGGTGTAACTGGATACATTAGTTATGCATCGATGCTTGTAACAAGATAATTAGGTGGAATATAGTATGTACTGAGAACTCTGAGATTAACATATTTCACCGGTATTCAGACATCAGTCATCCCTCAAAGAGATGAAACTTATTAGACATGACTGGAAAAAGGCTTTTATTGATGAAAAAGGAAGTGAGATTGATTCCCCATTCAGTCAAAATTATGTGATTTGGAGAAAAGAAGAGCTTTATGGAATGATAGGATTCTCAAAGCTTAGAAATTCATAATTAAAAATGGAGCAACCAAAAAGAAAAAAGGATTGATAATGAGAATAAGTTCAGAAAATAACTATAAAAGTGCAGATTTAACCTTTATCATAGCAAAGGGTAGTGACAACTTTTGGAAAGATAGTTGGAAAAGAAATATAATATAAGGAACTACCTGAACTAAAAGTTGGTAAAGAAGGATGAACAACTAGCAGCTTTGACAAACAATCACGGGGCAATAAAAGAAAGGCGGAGAAAGGTTGAGGAAGCCGATGAAATAACCAATTATATCCAAGATGAGTTGAGAACTTAAATGACCAAGTATGATGAGTTGGCTAAAAAACATATGCTAATAGAAAAGAGTTGGCCAAAGTCAAGAGGTCATCTAAAGACAGGATAAATATCAATAAAGAAATAATAGATTCTTTGAAGAAAGAAAGAGACAACTTTAGGAAGAAGTTGAAGGTTAAGAAAGAGAATAATCGGTTAGATGGGATTGATATAGAAGAGGAAAAAAGAATCCAGTCCCAATATATAACACAATATGAGGAAGAGAGAAGCAATAGGAAAGCTGTTGAGTCTGATATGAAAGACTACCAGAAGATACCTGAGTCTTCAAAAGGATAGATCATGGTATTGTAATCTGAGCTGGAAATCTGAAAGAAGGAGCTGGAAGAGTTAAGAAGGCATTACTTTGAGATAAAAGAGAGTTAATTAGGACTAAACAAGAGCATCAAAGATGTCAAAACTATATTGACAGCTTTACGATTCAAATTAACTCTAAAATAGCTAAACTTGACATTGAGAGGGAGGAGCCGTAAATGGAAATGGCTAAGGTAACACAATTAGAGACTATAGTACGAGTGCTGGAAAGAAGCAATGAGTCTTTAAGAACTAGTAACTGAGTACTGATCGCCGATAATACCTTGTTCCATGATAAGATAAGACAAATGATAAAGCAAATTGAGCAAGTAACCCATCATGCTGAAAGGTTGCAACAATAGGCCTCCTAGATGGGAAATGATATTGTGAAGTACTAAGAGCATATGAGTGCCATCACTTTCTTCATTAGAAACATAACTAATAAAGAAGATACTTTTTATGAGTAGTGATGTATAAGGCTTTTAAATTTTGAAAAATTCAAAATAATATACGAACTCTTTTATTCATAAGAGGGTCACAACCCATCTTTCTTTCTAATTTGTTTTGGGAATCAGCCATGATAAGAACTTGGCAAATGCTTATATAGAGTAATCAGTTGGACTCATAAATCTTGCTTAAGGAATTATGAAAGTCATGAATCAGTTTGGAAAGGCTAATCCATATCCAATATACATTAATATATGCATCATGATCATGAATTTGTTTATAAATCATCACATACATATACAGGCTGTGAAACATAGGTCCTTTATCTAAGATTTACTGCACACGATTAAGAAAAAAATGGAGAACAAAAAGACAGATCATTTGAAATTACATTATCAGAATGAGTTAGAGTCTGTAAAGAATGAAGTTGTTTAACTGATCAATCTACTTGAGAAACTCGTAAGGTCCATGAATAGGGAGGGAACAACTGCATAACTTTTTATAGAAGCACCATATGCTTATCTCCCCTTACACCTCAGAACTTAAGGGCAGATTCAGTAATTGAGCATCATTTTGTCCCCATTACCCCCGTTTAGCCACCTTAAGCTTTGGTCATTGTTGATTTAACAACTGAATGACCCTCTGATGATAGATCTATTAGTCCTATAAACTATGATTAAACCTTGGACTACTACTGTCTAGAACTTAGACTGTTATTGTCTAGACTTTGGACTGTTATTGTCCAACCATTACTGTCCAGACCTTGGACTGTTACTATCCAACCGTTACTATCTTGAACTATTATTGTCCAATTATTACTGTCTTGAACTGTTACTGCCAGTAGAGGTCGCATTCCAACAAGGTTGGTCTCGTTGGAAAGTTAAGACACGGGGATACAAGTCCCTTGAAGGAAGGAGAACCTAGTTCTACCCCCAAGACAGTTGAAATCACTCATCAATGTATCAGATCTACTGCCCTACAGGTTCTGTCATGATCCAGTCTCGGTTGGTGACCTATAATTGGAGTTATATAGCTCCAAATTGAGCAAGATCAATTTTCTTAGTTAGTCAACATCCAAAATTATAATTTCTATAAAGGAACCTGATCCTAATTCTTTCATCCTTCTACCCGAAATCTCTCTGAAAATTAGGAGACTAACCTGTTCAGATTCGTCAACCTTTCCATTCACACACAACATCCACAAACAACCTATTATAATAGATTCCATAAGGAAAAACCACAATTTCCCCTCTTTTCTCTTTATATGGCCAGCCATCCTTTACTTAATTACTCATACATTTTCTTTAACAAATCATCATAATTTCGCGCCCTTAATCACATACAACACATGAATTAACTTAATTTTAACAACTAATACTTTTCCTCCAATTCAAGTCTAAGAACCCTAATCTATAATTCAACATTAAGGCATCATTCATAATCGAATTTAAAATGATTTATAAGACCATGTTTAGAACACCTTACCCGGTAAGAATCAAGGTTTCGATCTTCAACTAGTCAAAGATTTTCGACTCTCCTTTTTTTTTCTAATGACAGCCGACCCTCCCTCTTCTCTTCTTCTCAAATTTTCTTTTTAATCCCTTGCCCACAAGTGTTTATTCTGGCTATAAACCCTTAGTCTTGTATGAGTTCTTGAAATTTTGGTGTTTCTCTCTTGATTTTGCAAGAATGGATACAAAAACTCTCTTTTTTTTTCCTTATAGTTGTTGCAGATTTTTGGTGAGAAGATGAGTATTTATGCTCTATAATTTCTCTTATTTGGATTTCGGCCTCATTTCCTTTAAGTGTATTGTTTTTTCCCCCACATCTTTTTTCTTCTTATAATTAAGTTATACTTCTTTTCATTTCTTAAAATTCCACCCCACAACTTTTAGTTTAGTTTATTTTCTTTAATTTAATCAAACCCTTAATATTTTCGGGTTAATTTATAATGTCTCAAAATATTTCGTCCATAAATTTATGTCAAAAAATTTCCGAATTCCTGTTTTTATTTAAACCTATGCATAAATTTCTTCACTTTTATTTCTCATTTATGTAGTTTGCAGTTTACGCAACCTTTATTTTCCCGGGGTTTACAATAACAAATTCTGAAATTTATCAATAAGTTTACACAGAATGAAAAGATAAGGTGTGAGGCACCTACCTGCTTCTCCATCCCAATAAGTCATTCCAACTATAGATGAACTTGCTCAAGACACCTCTCCTGTTTGTATTAAGAGATAGTATAAGTATCACTTCATAACTTTACCATAATGTGAATTTTTATAATATCATTGAAATCTCATTCACATAAGTTCATTACTATGAATTCATTTTCCTTCAACTAATTTTCTCATTACACTTTCCATCCTTATTTTATTACTCAAAAGCACTGTTTCATATTTCATTTATAAGAAAAGTTCTTGATTTTGAACTTGGCTTGACTCTTTTTAAAGATAAGAAACTAATCTACAACTTTTTTGAAGGGTAGGGAAACCCATTTTTGTCTTTAAAGTACCCAAATTCATCTGTTATTATACTTAATGAAATCTATCTATGGTTGAATTCAACCCTCATTCAGTTTTCAAGTCATATCTCTGTTTCAAATTTCATTTATAAGAAAAGTTATAGACCTTGATTTTGAACTTGGCTTGACTCTTTTTAAAGATAAAACACTAATCTACAACTTTTTTGAAGGGTAGGGAAACCCATTTTTATCCTTAAAGTACCCAAATTCATCCGTTATTCTACTTAATAAAATCTATCTAGTATGGTTGAATTCGACCCCCCTTCAGTTTTTAAGTCATATCGGGAGTTATATAGTTCCAAATTTATTATGAAATATTCCATTTGAAAGTTAATATTCATGCCTACAAAATTTGTAAAGAAACCAACTCCAAAATATATCATTTTAGGGCTCAATTTAAACTATCACAGTAGCGTTTACAATTTACCTAGTTTTATGTCGACGAGACCCTTACTTTGTTATTGGCTTATATTTGGAGTTACACAACTCCAAATTAAGCAAGGCTAGTTTCATTTGAAAGGTAACATCTATTCCTACAAATGTTATGAATAAACCTTCTTAAAAGTTTTTTTTTTAATCACTAATCTTATCGTAAGTTTAATAAACAAAATTGTCCAGTTTTCCAATCTACTCATTTGACAACTGTCATCTTAAACGTCATACAACTTTTGTTTCTAATTAAGATCTTGTTAACATTATTATCCTTATTATTTTCTTCCTAATTAAGGTTCATGACTCATATGTGTGCACCAACTAATCTCTCCTATTTTGACAAGTAATACTCCTTATACAAGTTTGACTTTAAGTACTCCTTCATCCTTGTGAACCCATCATTATATTTCTAAATCTTTACCCCTACTTCATCAACACTAAGTCACACCTTGATCTTTCACTCAAAATAACCTATACTAGGAAGTAGTGATGTCATTAGGCAAGGATCAACTTCTTTGTTGTTCTTACATTACTTAACTTAGCCTTCTCATAACATAATTTTCATTACACAAGGGATACTAAATCAACAATTCAAATCTTCCTTGAATCCTTATTTGGCCGAAACATACTAGACCTATTTCATCAAATTCTTTCATCTCAATTACTTCATTTTCTCATCTTATTCTCACAATTATATTTTACAAGTTATATTTTAGTCCTTAAACATATAGTATGGCATGAACCGTGTTCTTCCTTATCTCTATGCAAGAGTAGAATTCCTTAATTTAATAATTTCATCTTTAATAACTATCTTTCTTTCATTCTACTACATTCATAATCTCACACACATCATTAACCATATACCTCATGTTTGTTCATAATATATACTTATACAAGGACACACTTCACCAATCTAACCAACTCTACTTTAAGTCATAATATATACCCATTGTTTTATTTCACCTTTATAATTTGAATGTATCTTTATTATCACACATTTCATGTTAAATCATAATATCAACATATAACATTTATTCATAATTCTTTGCACATTCAATAATCAATCAATCCCAACGGTGACTTTATACTGCATCATGTTTAGCATAACATATCCAAGTTGCAGATCAATCCAACAGTTATGGAACATAACCAAACTAACCTTAAAGAATAGAGACCTACTATTCAGGAAGAGCCATTTATGGCCGGGAAATTTGTTTATGATCTTCACTGTTCAGACTTCAGAGAACATTTGGATGAACAACTTATCAAAATTACATCCCCATCCAATGGTTGATGGAGGAGAAAACATTTAGTGACTGCGACTGAGAAGAATGATGTTTTCTTCAAAAATATTCCACCAGTCATATCTCACACACGGAGCCTGATATTGAAAATCCCTCAGGCTAGAATGTATTAGACATAACAATGAATAACATACCCAAAGGTCAGCCCAATCCAAAGGTGTAAAGTGTATGGTTGTCAAAGTGCCTGCCCTCAATGTGTGTTCTCTAAAAGACCAACTCAATCTCACTTAAAGCTCTCAATCATGGTTGATTCCCTTAAAATTTTAGGAGAAGATGCAGGTTTTACAAACCATTTTTGTGGATTTTGGTTTTTCATTTGAAAGAAGGAATTTGGTTTTGCCCTAAAGACCCATTTACCACTCATAATTATATATATACCCTTTTCTATCCAATCCAGGTCTATTGGTATTTTCACAAGGTCTTCTTAGACTCTGATTAACTTGAAATTATAATCCAGCTATCAAAATATATCAAGGGTTTACTCGTAAAATGTCAGCCCCATCCAACAGTCGGATTAAAAGATATTCTCAATATCGTAAAACTAGACAATCAATAATATTTTCGCCAAAAATCTAAATTTGGCTTCCTACATGATTTACTTAAATCTTTTGGGTTCTCAAGTTAATTCATTGAAGATTTCTATTCATAATTATCATAATATTTTTCTTACTTTTAAAAACACGATTCTACACAAGATTCATACTACCAATGAATGTTTCTCATGCAAAGGGTCACACAATTTTTTTTTGAACTCCCTTCTATTTTTCTATAAATCATCATCTTCAAATTTATAAGTTTCCTCCTTTAAATGATATTTTTATCCGATTTGGAAATTTAAACGATTTATCGCTAATTAATATTTCATTTACCCATGCTTGCCCTATTTAATAATTACTCTGATTTGCTAATTTTTAGATCGGGGGTTTTACACACCATGTTTCTTAATTATCCTATTTATGACTTATCAGGACTTTACACTTAATGAGAGACAAGGCATGAAATTTTTGTCTCCCCTTTTCTTTTATACCCGAACTAATGAGTTTACGTCTTGTTTGGTTGTTCCCTAATATTTTTTTTTTATGTTTTATGTACTATATCATAACTAGCTATTACAATGTTCCATTCAAATTCAAGTAAAATCTCAATATTGTTTAGGATTATCTACTCGATTCCTACCCATATATTTTGTTCCACGTCTTGTTACAAATCTCATCTATTGGAATTTCCATTAAATCATTTGTATATTGTAATTATAGTTTACTGGGGTTTCACACAATCTCTCATCTTTTCTTATTTACAAGCTTACTATATAATGTCCTTTACAAGACTTATTGTCGTAAGCATTGTAAAGATGAGGCAACTGCCATAACCTAATTTTGTGTTTCCCCTAAAATTACTATTTTTTTAAATGAAAAGCAACAAAAAAAATGAAAAAGCAAATACTAGCAACTTGGCAAGAGCAGGCTTAGAAGGATTTCAAATGCATGGAGGAACCAAGCAGGAGTTTTGGACAAAATTGGAAGCCCAATTGTACTCCATTATACCCAAGACTAAAAGACAATGCAGATTCAAGGTCAAACTAAATGATTATTGAATACATCTGCATAAAAATTAAGTATAGGGACTTGATTAAATTTTTAATAGGCCAATTTGATCTAATCATGGGCCTAATTAAAGGATTAATTAAGTTTAAAAATTTATCTGGGCCAAATTAAAAGAATTAATTAGGAGCAAAGACTTAATTAGACTTTTAATGTGTTAAATTAATTTTATTAGGGATTTAATTGGTGAAAAATTAAGTTTGGAATCTTAATTTGAGCTTATTTGAGAATATTAGAATTTTAGAGGACTAGAATTAATTTTTCCAAACTCAATTGGTTGAAATTAGGGATGAAATGACAATAAATCAAAGTTTGAAGGTCAATTAAAGGCCAAATTGAAAAAAATTAAGAACCAAGTACCAAAATGGTAAAGGTGTTAAACTTAGAAGTTGGTGTTTGAGTTTGGCAGGAGTGTAATTGTATGAAATTGAAATTTATAAGTAATGACAGGAGAAATTAAACGAAGTCAAGAGATCGGGGGCTAATTTGACTTTTGGTTAAATCCCAATTTTAGAACCCTAATTAACTAAGGGTTATCAAAACGACACACTTTCATTTAAATGAAATGGTGTGTTTTGGCCAAAATATTTGGTTTTGGTTCAAAACAACATCGTTTTGATAAGTTCAAAAGTAAAAATAAAAAAAAGTTCAGATGACTTGTCGTTTGTTTACTACAGATCTTCTTCCTCCCTAAAGATCTTGAGAAGGTTGGTTTTGTTGCCACCTTACAAGACTGAAATCACCCTCATCTCTTTCCCAAACAGGACAATGAACGTACCCCTCACACCTTGCATGTTGTACTCCTACGTCGAAAAAAATAAAAACTTTTTTGCAACATTAAAGGCACTACTACAAGAAGCCAAAACCTACGCCCCAACCAGCCAGGCTTGCTAATGTACCCTTTTTGTTGACTTCAAAACACTACAAAGCCTGACCTCCAGCCTTATTAAATGGTCTGGATTGATTCTTCTACATCAAGGGAGGAGAATAGTCTAACTCAAGGCACCTGAAAGGATCCTAGTGGCCCTTTAAAAAATCATGCAAAAGGCCATACTAGGGGAAAAAAAAGAAAAGAAACAACAGAGATTACCTTCTAAATCACTGATCCTCACCTTTTGTTACTGAGCTCTCTATCTCCTCTCAAGCACACAGCTACATGGCCACACATACAATATCTCAATGAAAGGTACCAAGAAGGCAACATCTTAAGATAAGATAAGCTTTCAACTTTGATGAGGGGGTGTACTTTAATAAGCACACTCTCCTTTTTCATTCTCTTTCCATTGTTATCTTCTACAATGAGTGTTCATTATACCTCATTTGTTGTTCTTAGACTTTTGTTAGTGTTTTTTTTTAGCTTGCCTAGGCCAAATGCATGTTGTTGATGATTAAGAAAATGAAGAACAACTTATGAAAAATGTTATAATATGTTTTTGTCTTGCTATAGAACATTGACTATGCTTGTTGTTTTGCCTATAATTCCTTGTTTCTTGTTGTTTTAATGGTTAAAGTAAGTTGTTTTGAGTGTGCTTAAGCTTCGTTTGCTAAGTTCAGTATGTTTTCTAGGCTCTTAGTGCATTTTTGTGTTTGATTGAATATCTGCCATTTTTAGTTTTCTAGGCATTTCTGTATTTTTTTCTTGTGCAATGTTCTTAGGAAGAACATTGT
>Ga0307513_10009915_pt1 | contig 12018 bp, 13 predicted proteins | sample 15_EM_MG_FD_202174 | JGI IMG/M metagenome (GOLD analysis project Ga0307513, IMG submission 202174) | Populus trichocarpa ectomycorrhiza microbial communities from riparian zone in the Pacific Northwest, United States - 15_EM | ecosystem: Host-associated > Plants > Roots > Unclassified | place... | reverse complement strand
TGACCTTGTACTTGGAGAAGTAAATGCTGTTCTTTTGGCAATCGATGACCACTCCTAGCCTTATGAGATCGTCCATACTGATGAGGATATCATAGTCTGATACTGGCGTGACTAGCATAGGCACCTTGTCGACTTTCATCTTGCCTAGCTGAATCATAACCTCAACAGAGAAGTTGCTAGTGGATCGTGATCCTTTAACTGCCATCTTTAGAGTAACGGGGTTCTTCCTAGCTGTGTAGGGGATGTTGTGTGTTGTAACGAATATGTTGGATATCAGGGTACCACCAATGGTACCTGTATCTGCGAGGGCTCTGGCAGGCTTGCCATTGATGTTGATAGTGAATTCGAGTGCCTGGAATGGCCTATCCTTTGGCGTGCCTACTGTAGGCTTGTAGGTCCTGACAGAGCCGTTGCCATCTAGCTCCTCTGTGCTGTCTGTATTGGGCTCATATTCGCCTTCGCTGCTGTCTGGGCTTTCCTCAGAGAGGCGAACATGATTGGTCTTAACTTCTTTCTTTGGGCATTCATTTGCCATGTGTCCGCTTTCGCCACAGTAGAAACTGGCTCCTTCTGCCCTGCGGCGATCCATTTCAGCCTTACTAGGCTTGTTGGACTTGGTATAGGTCCTCTTCTTGGCCGGGGCCCTTCCTTTGCCTGTGGTCCTGGGCGTTGATGTGGTAGAGGGCTTGCGGTAGGTACTCTCTTTCTTTGGTGTATGGGTTTTGCTGCTAGAAGCCTGGCTTCTATCGCTGCCTTTGTAGCCACCAGTTCTATACATGGTAGCGTCATAGCGTTCTGCTACAGCCACCATCTGGTCCCAGGTGTCTTCTGGCCTGAGCTGGGCCTCAACATTCGGCGTAGTCTAGAGTCCATAGCACGGAGAAATCGTTGCTTTTGTGCATAGTCTGAGATAGACCCTGCTGAAAGGCATTCTTTGAGGTCCGCTAGCTCTCCAGCTATCTTCGTTATGCGTGCTGGCTGTCCACGGGTTGTCTGGCGGATATTCTGCCACTGGTGATAAGTGTCGTTGGTGTTTGTAGAGGCTTCGAATAGCTGCTGAAGGCGTTGGGTTAACTGCGCTAGAGTTAGGTCCTCCACTTCTTTGTCTAGCGTCTGATATGCGTTATTGGCTTTGCAATCTGTGTAGGCGCCATAGTAGTCTGCCACTCCAGGGGAGTCATCGTTCAGTCCTGATCTTGCCAGATGCTTTTTGCCTGTTCTAAGCCATCGCTTGAGTTTGTCTGGTTTCAGATCCTCTCCTTCACCGCTAAACATGGGCGGTTTGGGGAGCTTGGGAGGGGGCAACCTGGCCGGACCTGGGTCTGCCATGGTGCCTGTAGGTGGGTCTGGGGCCAGAGGTGGTGGGTCTGGTCGTTCAGGGTGCTCTCTGGCGCTCCTGGATCTCGAGGGTCTTTCTGGTGTGTCTGGGATGAATGTACCAGGTAGTTGTCGCTCTCTATGCTCTCGTGAGGGCGCTCTAGTTGGTGTCTGACTTCCAAAGACTCCTAGAATGCTGGGTGCTCGCCACCTGCTTGTAGTGGGGCGTTCTGTGGGGCGTTCAGTTTCTGACGTTTGCTGTGCTGCTGCTCTTGCTGCAGCTCGTTCCTCAAGCCGCCGGGTTTCTCTTTGGATGAGTTCCTCAGCTGTGAGGTCGTGGTCTTCGCCTGAATCTGTATCTAAATCTCCTGGAAGGAGGTGACTGGTTCTTGATGGTGTATCTGCTGAGCCTGGCATGGGCCCAGGGGTTGGTTCTTGTGTGGCTGGTTCTGGAGTATCGTCTGTGGGTTCTGCTGAAGGACGATTGTAGGCCCTACCGGACCTGGTAACGCTTCTGCTCCTGCGTTCTGCTATTGTGAATGTAGCACCTGAGCCGGGAGTTCCTTTCCCTGCCGCTCCTGCTTCTAACTAGTTATCAAGATACTGGGAGGGTGATCAATCCTACCAGGCTGTTCTCAATCCTGAGAACAAAGGGGTTTCACCTGCTGTTGGCAAAAGAATGTAACAGGTTTATTCCTGTCTAACGAAAATACAATAGGACCGGCGATAGACCTGCTAGCGCTGGTGCTAAGGGAGGCTTCAAGGGACCGGTAGCTAGAAAGATAATAGTTTGAAGGACAAATTGGGCTAAGGGACTCAGGGATTGCCGTTCAACCAACTGTATTCTTGGACTGAAAGTCTGTCGAAGTCTGCTGTCTCCTGCTAGCCAGGAGACTGGTTTAAATACAAAACCCAAGAGCGATAGCCTTCCTGCAATCAGGATCATTACCAGTAGCTGCGCACATACCGGAATCCTGTAATCCTGCAAGACCAAAGAAAGAAACAAACAAACAGTGCTCAGCCTTCACCAGTGTTACATGACCATTCCATACCCGGAATCCTAAATATAAACTTCCAACAAAGCAAACTAAATATAGCAATACGATAGCATAGCCTATCTGACTCAGAGACAGTGGCGGAGCTGAAATCAAATCAAATAAACAAAATATAAATCAACTAAACATAGGAGATCCTGCACTGCCCGCTCCTGTGTACCGTTACCAGAACATGTACACATGTTACAAGTTCAAGCAGCGAGATGTGGAATGTGTTGTGGATCCTCATCGAGGGTGGAAGATCGAGCTTATAAGCGCTTTCTCCTATCTTTGCCAAGATTTTGAATGGTCCGATTTTCTTGTAATCCAGCTTCTTGCATGGCCGTGTCGTTCGCATATGCCTTGTCAATATCCAGACCTTGTCTTCTGATTGTAAATTCGGATCAAGTTTTCTTCCCGTATCCTAGTATTTCTTGTGCCTTAATTGCGCTTCCGTCATTTCGGCTTGTAGCATGTCGTGTAATTGACTCATGTCTTCTGGTGGCGTGATTTGTCCTTGCTTTAGGTGTCCGCTGGTTTGATATTCGGGGTTGATTCCGTAGTTTGCGAAGAAAGGTGTGTGTTTAATACTTTCTTAGCGTCCGTTGTTGTATGCAACTTCCGCCATTGGTAGGAGCTTCTTCAAATTATCTTGCTGATAGTTGACGTATGCTCGGAGGTATTATTCCAAAGTGGAATTGGTCCGTTCGGTTTGTCCGCCCGTTTGTGGGTGGAATGCCGTACTCAATTTCCTATCGATTCCCAGCTGCTTGGTTGTTTCCTTACATAAGTCGGATGTGAATATGGCTCCCCTATCCGTTATGATGTCTTTGGGGAGTCCATGTAGTCGAAATATTTCCCTCACGAATATTTCCGAAAATTGCCCTGAGTTTATTTCTTTGGTGCATGGTAGAAAATGAGCCATTTTTGTAAGTCGATCTATGACGATAAGAATTGCGTGATCCCCTTCTGATTTCGGTAAGTCCGTGATGAAATCCATTGATATTGATTTCCACGGCCGATTCGGAGCTTAGCTATGTTTCATCAGGCCATATGGTGCATGTCGTACCACTTTTGTCCTTTGGCATGTGTCGCAGTTTTTGACGTATTCTTTCATCGCATCTCGCATATGTGGCCAATAATATATGTGTTGCAAGAGTTCTGTTGTTTTTGCCGTTCCTCCATGCCCTGCTTGAGAGATATCGTGATGTCGTCGTATAAGGTCCACCCTTATTCCTTCGTTGTTTTGAACCCAAATCTTCCCTTGATGCCATTGGTATCCGTCTTCCCACTGGCATACTCCTAGGACTATTCCTTTCATTTCTTTGCTTCCTGCATCCAAGGCTTTTCTTATTTTGTGGATTTCTTCATTTCTAGCCGATTCGTCCTGAATTTCCTTGTCGTTTGTTTCGCCGAATCTCATTGTTTCCATCTTGTGGATGTTGGTGTCGAAGTATTTTTCTCTTGGTAAGAGAATTCATTCTTTTTGCGTGAGCCTTTCATCTCCTTCTTGTAGCATGTCAGCCTTTCGTCTGGTCAAGGCATCCGGCTTTCCTTCCTCTTTTCCTGGTCGGAATTCGATTTTGAAGTCGAAGCCACTTCAGACTTCGCTCCATCGTATTTGTCGGTCGGTTAGTTCTTTTGTTGTTGTAAACCTTATCAGGTTTTTGTGGTCGGTTAGAACTTTGAAGTGTTGTCCCCTTCGCTTGAGGTATCGTCTCCATTTCTTGAGTGCTTGAACTATGGCTAATAGTTCTTTGTCGTGTACGTCGTAATTGCATTCAGCAGGTGCCATAGTTTTTGACCTATACGCTATTGGTCTCCATTTTCCATCTTCGTTGTGTTGAGATAGTATGCCAGAGCAGACATATTTCGAGCGCATCGGTCGACAAGGAGTGGCCTTCCTGGTTTGAAGTATGTCAACACCGGGGTTGAACATAGCTTCCGTCCTAACTCGTCAAAGGCTCCCTGTTCCTTGTCTCCCCATTCCCACATAACATCTTTCTTGGTTCTGTCGTATAGGGGTTTGGCCGTCCTGCTGAATCGTTCGATAAACCTTCGATAAAAGTTGCAGAATCCCATGAATTCTTGGATTCCTTTTTTGTTGGTGGGTGGTTTCCAGTCCCATATGGCTGCCGTTTTAATAGGGTCAACTTTGACTGCTTCATTATTGATGATGAATCCCAGGTATTCCGTTTCTCGTTGGTGAAACTCGCATTTCGATGGTTTGAGGTTCATTTCTTGCTTTCGTATTGGGCGAATCATGGCTGGCACATCTTTTTGGTGCTGTTCTAAGCTGTCCGAATCTATGAGGACATCGTCCAGATATACTATGCAGCATATGTCGATATATGACTGTAGGGTCCTGTTGATCCATCGTTGGAATGCTGCTGGCGCATTGGTTAGTCCGAAGGGCATTACCAGGTATTCGTATGTGCCATATTTCGTGGTGAAGGTTGTTTTCCATTCGTCCCCTTCCTTGATTCTGACGTTGTGATAGGCATCCTTGATGTCCAGCTTTGTGTAATATGTGGCAGTGCGTAGCCTGTCCTGGGCTTCCCCTATCAGTGGTAGAGAATATCCGTCTTTCTTGGTGACGTAGTTGAGTGCTCGATAGTCGACACATAGTCGGAGTTTTCCATCCTTCTTCTTGACGAACATGATTGGAGATCCCCAGTCGGAGTAGGTTTCTCTTATCTATCCTCGTTCTTCGTTTTGCTTAATGTAGTTCCAGAGTTCTTCCAGTTCGTCCTGGGAGAGTGCGTAAATCTTTTGGACTAGTAGTCCTTGTCCTTCCTCAAGTTTGATGTCTAGGTCTACTCTTGGTCGGTGAGGCGGTAGCTTTGTTTGTTCTTTTTCCTCAAATATGTCCAAGTATCCGTGATATTCTTGCGGCACCATTTCCTCCACCTTGTTTTTTTTCTGGTATTTTCCACTTTTGATGGCTAGTTCGGTGCTAATGTTAACCGATTCTAGGCTTATTCATCTCTCCTTTTTGTTGTATTTGAGGATCCCCATGGTCGTGTCGGGTCGTCGGTAAAACTTTCCGAAAACTCGAGCGCTGATCTCGCATATCTAAGGTTTAGAAGTTCCTGTGCTTCCGAATCGTTGTTGGCCTCTCTTGGTTTCTTCCAACTCATGGACTTGCTAATCGTCGCTTTCGACAACTTTTTTCCGCTATGAGCTGCGCTATCCGGTCGCCTTTTCGAATTTGGTAATCCTGATTGCTCATATTGGCTAGTACCACCTTGATTCCGCTGGTATAGTGGGAGTCGATCACACCTTCATTGATAGCGATCTGATGTTTAACTGCCATGCCGCTTCGTGGTGCTATTCGTCCATAGGTTCCTTGTGGTGGTGTGATTGCTATTCCGGTTGTGACAATCTCTTGTCCGCGGCCTGGAATAGTCCTTTCTTCGTTTGCGTACAGGTCGTGTCCCGCTGCCTGGAATAGTCCTTTCTTCGTTTGCGTACAGGTCGTGTCCCGCTGCCTTTCCTCATCCCCTAGTCGGTAACTTTGCTTGAGGGTAGAGTAACCTAACTTGTATCCTCTGATCTTTCTTGCTTTGGGTCGCGCCGAACTCGACTTTTAGGTTCTCTTCTCACACCTCCTCTTCAGGTATTGCGTATACCGTTGGTGATTCTTTTAAAGACCATGTTGTACACCGTTCACTTTCGAAGTTGATCTTTCCTTAGCCCCAGTCAATTCGAGGACTATGTTGCTTTAACCATGGCATCCCGAGGATGACCTCATGGTTGGGTAGTTTAGCCACTTGAAAGGTTGCCAATTCCCTATGGCTACCAATGTCCATAGGTACTTTCGCTGTATGGGTAATTGGTCCCATAGCGCTGGGTCGACCGTCCGCGAGTTAAACCTCTCTTGTCTTTTTTGCTTGTGTGGTTCTGATATTGTATTTGCTGCAGAACCCTTTGTCGATGAAGTCCTCGGTTGCGCCCGAGTCTATTATCGCATTGATCGTAACTTGTCTTTTCGTGCCGTAGCGTCGTATCTGGACCATACTATGGTCGTTCTCATTGTCCAATGTTTCCGTGTTGTTTAGTGTCGTATATAGGTTCCTCATCTCAATGGGCTTTGGTTTGGTCTTGTCCCTCAGACCATTGCTTACTGGGGACTTTCGTCGTTTTCTGACTCTTCTTCCTTCGCCACCTGCATTTCCTTGGCTTTGGCTGGTGGTCTCCATTGTTTTTTGTTGTCAATCCGTTGTTCCCAGGATGCTCCTTCTTTGCTGTTTGGCTGGCTTCGGCATGCTGCTGCTCGATGTCCGGGTTTGGCGCATTTGAGGGATAGGTTGCTTTTCATCCTTCGTGAGTATTCCTTGGCCGAGATGTTGAACCCCGGCCTTCTTCACATTGCTTCCAGCTCCATTGGGTCCCCTTGGTCATTGTTCTGTGGTCAGAACATCCCGTTTTGATTTCTTGGGGTTCCAGGTGATATGTTTTTTTCCTTGCTTGGCGCCCTGTGGCGCATGTGTTTGATGGCAGCCATTGTGGTTTCCTTTTTAATGGCCCAATTCACCACGAATTGTGGATCTTGCGAATCTGATCCATCCATTCCTCATGCGTCTTGTAGTTCTGTTTTGAATCCCTTCATCAAGTGGTAGGTCAGGGTTGCATCGTCCATTCCGGTTTGACTGGCGATGAGTCTGTATTCGTTCCAGTATTCTGTAGCGCCTTTCGATCCTGGAGGCATTCTGATAAGTTTCGCCCTTGCTGCTCCTTGTTCGCCGATTTCACCAAACTGGCCTTGCAATTCATTTTTGAAATCGTCCCAACTGCTCCACGTTACATCTTGTCATCTTGCGATATATGGTGTAGCCCATTTCAACGCGTACCCTCTCGGAAGGCTAAGAGCGTAGACAATTTTGTCGTTGTTGTGGTCGAATTCCCATCCGACTCCTTTGAAGAAGACTGACAGCTGGGCCAGCCAACCTCTGAGTTGATCCCGTTCACCGTGATATGTGCTGGGTTCCTTGATTTTGGGCTTCTTTAGTGTTCCCCGCTCCTCCGGTTAAGGCTCCAATCATTTCTTGTATCTGTTCCGGCGTGAGGTTGGGAAGCGGGGGTACTTCTTTTCCTTTGGTATCCAGATTGGGATTGAATGTGGATGCCATCGTGTTCCTTCTTGTAGGTACTGCCTCTGTTTCGTCCGAGTGGGATCCTTCTTCTAAGGTATCTGTTGTGACGCTCGCAGCTCGCCAGTGTTGAATAGACTCGGCTAACGCTTCCCCTAGTCCCTCTAGGTCGATTTCTGTTTCAGTAAGGTCGATCTCCTGATCGACAGGTTGTTGAGGCGTTCTGTCGTTGGGTGTTGCGATGTAACGCAACAAATGTAACAATCCTATTGTTAGGTAGTTAGGCAACACGCAACGATAGTCGTTTTCTAAAGTAAGTAAGTCTTCTTTTTACAATAGGGTGTATGAAATACTATCTACTCAGATAGTACGGAACTAGCTTGCGTGTCTTGAGTGATCCGTCGAAGGATACTATCACGTCAGATAGTAAGATGGGTGGGTTGTCGGGCTTGATAGAACTATCACAATAGTCGTATGTTCGGGTGTCCCGTCGAGACTATTACAATAGTCTTCGGGTTCTTAGAGCGTAGGCACTCGTAGAAGAGGAATGTATGTAAAGAGAGTAAAGTAGAATCCTATTGTAATATCTTTAGTATAGAAAAGTACTTAGATGGTTGCGTGAAGATCCTATCCCTTGGTCGTTTTTTTCTTTTTTTCTCTTTTTTTTTTTTTGTAATCATGTGTGATTTGTTTTAAGATACAAACAGCCTCATGCAGCGCTAGCTATGGAGAGAAAAAAACGTATAAACAATAGCCACGACCCGCTTCACCTCTTCATGGGAAAGATCAAGCACCTCGAATTCATAGCAAAATTCCCCCTCACCTAGCCCCTAAGATAGAAACCCCAGACACGTAAGGAAACAATACATAGAAACGTAGAGGTAGAGAGACCCAAACCCTTCCGCAGGCCCACCAAAACAAAAGAAACGACTCTAACGGCCAGAAACGCTGCCCGCAGGAAGAGGATTGTTGATCGGCGACATAGGAAAACTCCAGTAGAGGGCCCACCGAAACCATGATGTACGGTCAGGCAGGTCATTACATCAATCCAAGGTGTTGGACAAAGCCACGGAGGCAGTGCTATACCACGACTAGGCGTAACCGAGAAGGGGCCAACCGATCGGAAGGGTGGATACCGAGCGGAGCCACTGGGCAGAGGGGATGCCAGCCAACAACGATGAGCAGTAGGGTGCCAGCCGGTGAGTAGCAGTAGGATGCCAGCCAGTGAGTAGCAGTAGGATGCCAGCCGGTAATAAGCAGTAGGGTGCTAGCCGGGGAGACGATGGTAGCAGTACAGTGCAAGCGGACAGAACGGGGAGGAGGAGAGAGGAAGGCTCGCGAGCACACTAGCCGCAGCCGACAAACGGGCCATAGCAAGGGCTTTTGGGACGACGACGAAACCGAGCGGGACCGTGTTGTTACTAACCGAGGCTTTCCCCATCCGAGGTACAAGTAGAGTTCGTTACGGGGCGGACGGGGCCCCGAAAAACGCGCGCCCTCGGCCCTATTCCCCGCCCCGCCCCACTCAACGGCCTGGGGCGGGGTGTCTTTTTCGGCATTCCCTGCCCCTGTCCCCGCTCAGGCCCCCGCCCCACCCATACCCCAGACGGGTCCCCGTTAAAAACAGGTGGTAATAAACGGGGCCCCGTCCAGGGAATGAGTGTGGGTCGGCCCCGTGTAAGGGCGGGGTCTGGCGAGTGAAAACCCGCCCCGCCCCGCCCCGTAACAAACACTAGGTACAAGCCCAGCAAGCCGAGGCCTACTTCGACCGAGAGTCCGGCACCGTCACGCCGACCGTGACAGAAGCGAGACGCTTTCCGGCCGTGCACGATGCTAAGCGAGGTGCAAAGCAAGTGCGGGGTAAGGGGGAGAACCGCACTTCATGAGCGGGTGTCAACGATGAACAGGAACAAGAACCCCAAGGCGGGGAGGCAGGCGTGCCCCAGGAGAGGAGGGGAGATGGCTTAAGGTCAACCCCTAGGCAGTATCCAGCGTGGGGGAAGAGAGGTGGGTGGGGGAAGGTGACCATGATTTCTCGTGGTGTTGAGATTTCAATCGCTGGAGGTGTTGTTGCAATGGTCCGTGTCCTATCCCTTGGTCGTTTTTTTTTTTTTGTAATCATGTGTTATTTGTTTCTTGGTACAAAAGGCCTTATGCAGTGCTAGCTATGAAGAGAAAAAAACCTATAAATGGAAACCCACCGCTCGCTTCACCTCTTCATGGGAAAAGTCACACACCCCGAGTCCATAGGAAAAGTCTCCCTCGCCTAGCACCTAAGGTAATATACCCCAGACACGTAAGGACACAATACATAGAAACGTACAGGTAGAGAGACCCAAACCCTTCAGCAGGCTCCCCAAAACAAAAGAAACGACGGCTGTTCTAAGGCCTTTTCGGAGCCCGAGGCGGAGGATAGATGATCGCCGACACGGGAAAATACGGAGACCGTGGGCCCACAAGAACCACTCGCGCGGTTGTGCAGGTTATTACATCGATCCAAGGCGTTGGTCCATAGCCACGGAGGCCGTGCTATACCGCGACTAGGCGTAACCGAGGAAGGGTCGAACGATCGGAGGGGGAGGAGGGCGAGCGGAGCCACCGAGCACAGGGGATGCCAGCCAGGAAGGTGAGCAGTAGGGTGCTAGCCGGTGAGTAGCAGTAGGGTGCCAGCCAGAGCGGGGGGAGCAGTTGGGTGCCAGCCTGGGGAGGAGTTTTGGCAGTAAGGTGCCAGCTTAAGGGGCAGTACTGTGCTAGCGGACGGAACCGGGAGGGGGGTAGAGGCAAGATGGCGAACGGGCTAGGCACAACTGACTAACGGGCCATAGCAAGGGCTTTTGGGACAACAGCGAAACCGAGCGGGACCGTGATGTTACTAGCCCAAGCTTTCCCCATCAGAGGTACAAGCCCAGCAGAACATGAGCCTTACTTCGACCGAGAGTCCGGACGCCATATCGCCGACGGTAAACGAAGCGAGAAGCTTTCCGCCCGTGCAGAATGCCACACGCGGTGCAAAGCAAGTGCGGGGTAAGGGGGAGAACCGAACTTCATGAGCCGGTGTCAACGATGAACGGGAACAAGAACCCCATGGAGGGGAGGCATGCGTGCCTCAGGAGAGGAGGGAAGATGGCTTAACATCAACCACTAGGCAGAAGCCATGATGGGGGAAGAGAGGTGGGTGGGGGAAAGTAGTGATGATTTCCCGTGGTGTTGGGATTTCAATCGCCGGAGGTGGAGGAGAGATGGTTCGTGAGGAGGAGAGATGGTTCGTGCTCCTATCCCTTGGTCGTACTTTTTTTTCTTTTTTTTTTTGTAATCAATTCGTTATTATGTTTAAAGGTACAAAAGACTCATGCAGCGCTAGCTATGGAGATAAAAAACCTATAAGCAAACGTCATCCCGCCCGCTTCACCTGGTCATGGGAAAAATCAAACAGCCCCAATCCATATGAAAAGCCCCCCTTTCCTAGCACCTAAGAAAACCGCAGACACGTAGGGAAACAATTCATAGAGACGTATAGGAGAGAGACCCAAACCCTTCAGCTGGCCCCCAGGTAACACTAAGAAAAGAATTAAAGAAACGCCTAGGTACAACTACTATTGCCAATATGCCTAAAGAAAAGGCCCGCGGCTAGTCGCCGGAAGGGGCAGGCCGGTTCACGGTCGGGACTGACCGGAGGGTGGCGACACGTTGGCGTTTAGGAGAGACCAAGGAGGCAGTGCAATACCATGATCAACCGTAACCTAAGCAAGGTTTGCGACCATAGAGTAAATCGCAGGAGGGAGAGAGGTAAGTGGGCGAGCGGGGCCACCGGGCAGAGGGGATGCAAGCCAACGACGGTGAGCAGTAGGGTGCCAGCCGGAGAGTAGCAGTAGGGTGCCAGCCGACGAGGAGCAGTAGGGTGCCAGCCACGGGAGGAGTTTTTAGCAGTAAGGTGCCAGCTTATGGGGCAGTACGGTGCCAGCGGACGGAACCGGGAGTGGGGTAGAGGAAGGATCGCGAGCAGGCTAGCCACAACCTACTAACGGGCCATAGCAAGGGCTTTTGGGACGACAGCGAGACCGAGCGGGACCATGACGTTACTAACCGAAGCTTTCCCCATCAGAGGTACAAGCCCAGCAGAACCGAAGCCTTACTTTGACTGAGAGTCCGCCACCGTAACGCCGACCGTGAGCGAACTGAGAAGCTTTCCGACCGTGCAAAATCCCAAGCGAGGTGCAAAGCAAGTGCGGGGTAAGGGGGAGAACCGAACTTCATGAGCGGGTGTCAACGATGAACGGGAACAAGAACCCCAAAGAGGGGAGGCATGCGTGCCCCAGGAGAGGAGGGGAGATGGCTTAACGTCAACCCCTAGGCAGTAGCCATGATGGGGGAAGAGAGGTGGGTGGGTCAAAGTGACGATGATTTCCCGTGGTGTTGAGATTTCAATCGCCGGACATGGAGGAGAGATGGTTCGTGTCCTATCCCTTGGTTGATTTCTTTTTTTTTTTTTTTTGTAATCAAATCGTTATTATGTTTAAAGGTACAAAAGACTCATGCAGCGCTAGCTATGGAGATAAAAAACCTATAAGCAAACG
>Ga0307513_10009914_pt1 | contig 12019 bp, 11 predicted proteins | sample 15_EM_MG_FD_202174 | JGI IMG/M metagenome (GOLD analysis project Ga0307513, IMG submission 202174) | Populus trichocarpa ectomycorrhiza microbial communities from riparian zone in the Pacific Northwest, United States - 15_EM | ecosystem: Host-associated > Plants > Roots > Unclassified | place... | reverse complement strand
GAGTTGAGGGTCAGCTTATTGGTTTCGATGCAATGGTCGCACAGGAAAAGGAGTACCTGGGCAACTTGGTCAGCCGAGTGGCAGCGCTCCGACCGCATCTTCTGCTTGTGGAAAAGACGGTTACTCGGCTTGCGCTCGACTACCTGAACAAGGTGGGCATTGCAGTAGCGCGGGACGTCAAGCCCAGTGCGATCCAGCACGTTGCCCGCATGTCTCAAGCGGACATTATCTCTTCGATGGACCGACTCGTTGTCGACCCCAAACTAGGTCACTGCTCCAAATTCTGCGTGAAGACCTTCGAGCACCCACTCATACCGGGTAAACGGAAGACCTACCTCCGATTTGAGGGATGTAATCGTGACCTCGGGTGTACGATCATCCTCCGGGGTGGCGATCTTGCGATGCTCCAGAAGATCAAGCGCGTCACACGGTTCTTGGCGTTCATCGTGAGGAGCCTGAAGATGGAGACATTCCTGTGGAAAGACTTCGTTATCACTATGCCTCCGATGAACCCTTGGGCAGTACCCTGGGCTCCTGTTGGGTTCCAAGGTCTGCCACCTGGTGCAGTCGGGTTCAATGGTGCAAGCACGCCCACGTTAGCGATCAACCTCTTCCGTGCCTTGAATGCCCAATCGCACGCTCGCGCATTGGGTCGGCAGAATTCTATGGGGTCGATTGTAGTAGATGAGGATGAGCTCCCCGATGAGGATGTCCAGCAGCTAAGACTGTCAAGGAGGATCCAAGAAAGCATCGAGCTGTATTACTCGACTTTCATCTCGGTTTCTGCGACGTTGCGCTTCCCTCCTCCTTATCCAATCCTCCGAATGAAGCAGCTGGATGATCGGCTCCACGCCGTTAAGGGTGCTTGGGAGGATGAGATCATCAGGAGGGAGGAGGGAAAGCTGGGGCATACGCAAGAGTCAACAATCACCTTATCAACTCCTCTTCCACGCCTTCCTGTACCGGCGCCTTCCCCTGGCGATGGGCAGGCAATTGGATCCCCTTCACTGAATAACGATGTACCGGGATACTTTGAGCGCGGGCGATCAGGGTCTGTACTCTCCAGCATGGCTTCTATGGAAAACTCTATCATCTCAACCGCCCCATCGATAGAAGACGAGCTTGCCGAACCAGCTAATATGAAGGACATGTCAGACCTTGCGTTGGAGAACGAGCTCGCACTCCTGAAGCACGACCATGAAATGGCCATCCATGTATGGGAGTGGTATCTTCGGAAGAACAAGGACGATTTCGTCGTCGAGCATTATCAACGAATCGCCGTCAGGACATACATTGTTCCATTTGCTGGGGTCGATGCACAGATGCCATGCTTTATGCCGCAGATCCACTATATTACCTACTATGGGGAGAATGATTCAACACTAGGCACATTCATCGAGGAGTCATGCATCAAGTATATTAGCCTCAAGCCAGGGACGCTATGTACTGGCAAAGGATGTGGCAAGCCACAAGCAGGGCACTGTATCGTCTATGTGCATAATGAGACACGATTGTTGGTGGCAACCGAACCGTGGGATGGGACAATCTCGACGCAAGGAGGTGTACCTGCGTACGACCACCTAACGACTTGGAGTATGTGTCGAGAGTGTGGAAAGTTTACGCCCTTCATCCCCGTTTCTGAAGCGGCTCAACGGTATTCTTTCGCCAAGTTCCTGGAGCTTCACTTCTATCCTGCCGATGTCCAGCTTATGATGGGTGCCGGGTGTGACCACAACATTTATCGCAGTCACATTCGATACTTCGCATGGAAGGGTATGACTATTCGATTCCAGGCCGACCCCATTTCGCTCTATGAACCCGTTTTCCCTGGACAGAAACTCCTCGTTCGACCCGAGATTCCCATTGCACTCAAGAATCATGATTATGAACAGCTCCTTATCCGGAATGCCAAATTTTGGCAGTCCGTCGAGAAGCGATTGCGGTGGTATGAGAGTTGCGTTCCCAGTACCGTGATTAGCGAGAAGATGGGTACCGAAGAGGAACTCATCTCGAATATCATCCATGCACTGCTCGATAAGGCGGAAGGGGCCAAGCTCAAGATCACTCAGACCATACGTACTGTTTACGCCCAGACTTCTAGCACAGATACCCTTTGCTTTGGACGTGTACGGCAGGAGCTTCAAGACGAGAGTACGGTTTGGGAGAAGGAGTTTGAGAGGTTAGAGGACCTGCGGCGACCGGTTTCGTCACTGAGTTACCTCGAGAAGGATAGAGATCTGAGGAAGACAATCATCCTTCCTTCAAGGTTCAAAGGGATGTTCAGTGGTGTCACTGGCGTAGCTGGAGAGAAGGACCCCCAGAACCACCATATGGCTTCAACTAGTGTCTCCGAAGTTGATGAAAAGAGCGAGTTCCGGAAACGAATTGCAGAGACAGATATCGAGAGTACCGACATTGAGAGCACCGGTGCCAGGAAGTCTGAGGTGCCTTTTGGTGCCGAAAAGGGATGTCTTCATTCTTTGGAGGAAACTAAAGCAGACAAAGGTATGCAAAGAGCAATCATTAGACACCAGACACCTGCGCTAATATCATGGTCCAGAAAATAAGGAACCCCAAAGCGACCCTGGCAGTGACTCCACTATCACCAAAGCAACCTCGATGCCATCGCCTCCCCTCGTGACAGTGGCATCTCAAGACGGCCGAACCTCCTCACCGTCTTCAATCCCCATCTCATATCCTGTTACAACCAAGGAACCTGCCGAACCTGGCCCCGAGGCCTCGATTGTGGTCTCTGAAACCCCAAAACGTGTCGAGCATTCTCCCGTTGTCCAACCTTCAAGACTACCACGAAGAAATATAGGCCAGGACCCTAAAGTTGCTGCCCTTAAGAAGCAGTTCCAACCGTACCCGCGGGTAATTTCTGGTCCCTCGAATTACTCTAGGTCATCTCCTATCGTTCTGGCGTCCGAAAGCGAGGTGGAACCTGAACGAGAACCTCCGAGGCGATCACGCAGTAAGGGACGTCCAGCTACAATCTATACTGCTATAGGAGACGGTATGACATCCGATTTTGAGCGTTCCTACGCCGCGAATGTCGCCCCGAGGCATTTTGCTCGCACTCGTCATGGTCACGCAAGTCGTATTCCCGCCCCGATGTTGTCTGGTTCCGAAGCACAGTCCCGTACAAATTCACCCGTTCGATCACTTCAACCAGGTGGAAGAACCGTCCGGTTTGGAGCGAGTGGGTTCCGGTCCTTCTCTCCACCTAGACTCGACAAACCTGCTTCTCCTCACCCCAAGAAGGACAAAGGCAAGGCTCGTGAGAAGCTTCCGTCTTCTATTCGTTTACCCCCTTCCTCGAAGGCTCTCGGTAAGCGCACAGTTAACACAAATAGAGTCGGAAATATTGCGCGTCATTTTGAGAGGATGGCAAAGGAATCTGAGAAGTCAAGAAAAGGAGCTATGAGAGGAAGGCGAGCGCGTCCTGTTGCCACCGCTCGAGTGACAGTTGAGGTCTTGAACACCGTACGGGATGGTTTCCGAGATCATACTTCCGAGAATAGTTCCTCCTCCAGCGAGGCTGATGATGAGGACGAGGGAGAGGGGGAGGATGGTAGAGGTGCAAGCGTCGAGCCAACGCCACCAATCGAGGCTCCGCCTACTGACGTGCAAGAGCACCAACAATACCCTGAACCGGCTCCTACTGGAGAATCTCCTCCCTGCGCAGAACCGGATATAGCGACCCTCTTACAACAGGAAAGTCAGAACGGCAACCTCTCTCAGGAGATAGAGCGAGTCGACTCGTCTGCCCCGCCTTCGCCGTTCCCTGGGACATTTGGTACTATGGCTGAGAGAGAAATCAATGGATCGGAGAAAATGACCCTACTCAAAGCGTTCAACCTCTTTAAGGACTGGTCGCAGCCACAAACCGATCGGGGACCCGAAGTTGTCTATCCTGGGTACGTATAGTTGGCAATTTGGCTCCTGATGACCCTCATTTCTCTGGTCAGAACCAAGTCGGAACACTTTTTCCGTGAATCGACAATCATTGTGAGGGAAGACGAGCCAACCTCATTTATCGCCTTTGCACTGGAGTACGTTTCTGCGACATACCATGGGAGTTTTGACTAATATGTTGTGTATAGTTCTCAACAACACCGTGATTACCTCTCCAGTCGAAAGCGTGCTCTAGGTCGTGCAAGTGTATCCAGCGACTCGGAACAGTTTGGCGTGGATGACGCCTCATTGACGGAGTCCAGCTCCAACTGGGGCTTGATCTCCGTTGATCCGGCTATCCCGAAAGATGTCCTGAAGGAAGATGGTTCTGCTCTCGAAGTCAAGGGAACAAGTCCTTCCTTCAGTGTGTTCACGTTTACACATGTTGTATTTCACTGACTGATATTTGGCGGTTTAGCTTTCACTACGGACAACTTCCAAGTCAAATGTATCATCTACCTGACTGAGCAGTTCGATGCCCTCCGGCAAGTATGCCGCTGCGAACAGGATATGCTTCGGAGCCTGTCTCGCTGTATCAAGTGGAATGCTAGCGGTGGTAAATCGGGCAGTCTGTTCCTCAAGACTCGAGGTAATCTCTTTATAACCCCACCTTCTCCATTTATACTGACTCTGTCCTAGACGAACGTTTTATCGTGAAGGAAGTATCCCGCTTCGAGGGTGATTCCTTTGGAGAGATCGGACCAGCATATTTCTCCTATCTCTCCACGTGCTTCACAACCGGAGTCCGTCTATAAAGCTATGGCAAACTTTGATTCTGATTTTTTTGTTGTCTCCAGCGACCGACCCTCCTTGCCAAGATTTTCGGTCTCTATACCATCGAATACCGACACATCTCGACGGAGAAGAGAGGTGACTCATATGTTATCAATGGCCGCAAGTCGGGTGGGACCGTCCGCATAAACCTGATGGTTATGGAAAATTTGTTCTATGGAAGACGGTTTTCGAAAGTGCGTTTATAAGCTGGACTTGAATCACCCACCGACCGAGCATCTGGCAGATTTTTGATCTGAAGGGGTCCATCCGCAACCGTCATGTCAATTCAACGGGAAAGGAGAACGAGGTGCTTTTGGACGAGAATCTTGTGGAGAGTACGCCTGTCCCTTTCATTTTATTACCCACTGACCAACATGTAATGCCATAGTGACCCACCTTGCTCCGTTCCACCTCCGCGAGCACGGCAAGCGGATACTCCGCGGTGCCATCTGGAACGACACTAAGTTCCTACAGGGTGTCAATGTCATGGACTATTCCTTGCTTGTTGGCGTTGATGGTCACACCAAGGAACTTGTGCTTGGAATTGTTGACTACATCCGTACGTTCACGTGGGACAAACGAGTCGAGAGTTGGGTCAAGGACTTGGGAGGCGCTGGTGGGAAGACGCCGACCATCGTCACCCCCAAACAGTACAAACAGCGCTTCAGGAGTGCAATGGAGAGATATTTTCCATTGGTAATACCTCTCATAATGACCGTAATCGTGGCACTGACACCGTCTCGCTGCCTAGGTCCCTGATCGATGGATGAAGGAGCGGGAGGTGCCAGATGACGAAGGGAAGGACCTTCTTGACCTCTGGCGGGATTGGTGATCATGTCCATCTTCATTGTTTTCTGCAAGTCGAGTTATTCACGCGACAATTCTCTTGTACTACTATTATTCTGGACTCTGTGTCGAGATTGTTTTCGTTTGCGCACGCGATGATTGCCTTTGTTGTTTCATACCATGTATTAGCAGCAATGTTCGGTGTGTGTCCGCTACAGTTTCCGAATTCCGGCCTTTTCTCTTGTTGTCATGACCCTTCCTATATTCTTCCTCTCTAATGCGAAAGTTTCCTTGTTGCCTTTCTTTTCTATCCGTCGCTGCTGACGTTCTTCTTTCACCGCTTTTTTGCGAGCCTTTTTATCCTCCCTCAACTCTCCTTTCGGCCGAGCCACAGTAACACGGACGGCTGAAAGAATGATCAGAGGGAGGCCTGGGAAGGATTCGGGGGGCTCACGTCGATCATCGTCTTCCTCTGAGTCATCTTCGTGAGTTTGCAACACAGGTGTGGGGGTTGCGTTTTCGATGATTGAAGGAAGACCAGTTTTCCCATCTAGGATAATCTTTTTGGTTGAAGGCTTCTGTTTTAGGCGTAAAAGGCGCGGGTGGTTCTCTAAATTGGAGTAGGTGGCTGGGCAGGTGAAAGCATCAGTACGGTATGAGGAGGTCACAATATGACCTCCTTGCCAACAGACTCACTCAGAATGGTTTCGCAGTCCCATCGTTCCTTCTCTGCATCGACATCGACAGGTATCGGAACCTTGGTATCGTCAACGTAGACTCTGTCCAGCAGAGCCCGTCGTCTTGCCGCATCATCACCTGCAACCAACGTTTTGCGGATGGCGTTTAACTTTTCAGTTGGGGTGTCCCCCTCGAGACTGGGAGCAAGTTTGTTGCCAACCAACTCCAGCCGGAGAAATTCATCCATCACCGCATCAAAATCTTCTCTTGGGTTCAGCAGAGGCGGTTCAGAATCGGCCGAGATGTCCGAGGCGTTCTCTAGTTCATCGTCGTCAAGCGATCCACCTGACGCGTACTCCTTCTCAAACTGTAAAGGGTTAGTATAACCCATAGTAATAAATTCCGCTAGGGTCTTACCCTCTCAAATTGTTCGTCGAGACTTGTTAATCCTTCATTGCGGAACATTGACGAGCTGCTCATGCTGTAACCTGAGGCATCAGATGTCCCCTTCCGTTTTCTTTTCTTCGCACCCAAGACTGAGAGACTGGGAAGGCGTCCCAGTGTGTCTCCACCTTCGGATGCGCCATCAAGAAGTGAACCAGCCCCGATCCTAACTCTCTGTTCCTTCTTGAATTTCGCGAAACGAACGTGCCAGTCCTGACCGTCTTCTTCGTCCGAAATACACTCAGAGTCTTTTGGAAGGTGGTGTATATCTGTATCTGCACCGTCCTCTTCGAAATCGAATATCTCTTCCTGATCGTCATCCCGTTCACCGTCTTCCATGAGCCCGGCAAAGAAATCATCGTCTACATCTTCCTGGATGAATGCGTCGTCGTCAAGGGCCTCTAAGGTTTGGCGCAAATGCGGATTCATATCTGGCTGGAAACCATGGAGTTCGCTTGGAATGGCTTCCTGTGCTTCTAGCATTCGATGGTGAGGGACTTCTACATTCGATGGAAGTGCCTCCTTTGGTATGAAGTTAAAGTCCTTTTCTTTGGATTTTTGCTTCGGTCTTGCGGAAGAAGGCACTTCAATGAGGACACTGTCGACCCCCTTCTCTTGTACACCAACGGATCGCAGGTGCTGCGTGTAATCGTACTCTGAGTCATCATAATAGATTCCGTAGAGCGCTGACTGTCCTGCCGATTCAGCCTTGTCTATCTCATCCGGAGAAAGGCTGTTTTCTAGGTCTGCACGGGTCTTGCCCTAACAGGAACACAGGTAGTTGTTAGGTCTAGTGTGTAGGGTAATTAGTGTCTCTCTCACCTTTTTGATATTTTCGCGTTCGAATTCTTTGAGAACATGCTGTGGGGCGTCCGAGTCATGTATGAGAGGATCGCGCTGAGAACGGTGAACAAGTTGATACGTTCTAGCGCCTGGCTGTCGGTAAATGGATTTTCGGGGCATTCCCTATTTCTCCGGTTCGGTGGGTAAGGGTGGTGGCAGCGAAGATTAGCGAAGGCTTCGGCGCAAACAGTAGTTTGAAGGACGTTCACTCTGAACCACGACCGCGCCTGTCATGAGGAGACGCGTGTGGATTTGGGCTGGTGCATAAGGACCATGAGGCACTCGTTCGCAAGCCCGGCCAGGGACCTGGGCTCTCAAGGAGGTTTCTCAAGGAGGATGACTGCACCCATTAATACATCCACACGTGCTACCGGAAAAAAGGTTTGACAGCCTATCTATGGCCCCTTTTCTTTCAGCCATCGTCTCTCCTTCAATGTCTTCTCTTGCCGTGCAACACCGCCGCGCCGGCGTTGGCGCTTAGGTCTGCGCAGCTCAGCTGAATATTCGTGACCTTGTGATTGTAACCATGCTTGTCAGGCTTTCTCACGGTCCTGTACACCAAGAAACGACTGCGGATACCGATCCAGAAACCCTTCGTTCTTTGCGGAACCGGTCAGGCGCGCAGTCCTTCTATGCGCATGGTTTCTAGAATACGAAATTGAATGCTTGACTCTCAGATACGCCCTTTAGCGCCTTGGTCATTATCACCACATGTTGAAGCAGACGAACAAACCCCTCTCCTTTTCCGCAGCCCGGCTCCTACTTGTATTCGGAGTACTCTTGGGTTCAAAGTAACGTGGGAACCCATCTATTTGTCCAGGCTTCACCAGCGCCTAGTTGGTCGGGTATCATGCTGCTCCCGGATTCAGTCGCAACTCCGATGCTCCTTTCTTGGTTTATTAGGTTGGAATCAAGCGGTCCTACTCTATCGTTTAGCAACTGATGCTCGTGTCATTCGTAATCGGACGCACCACTGTCCCTATGCATCACCGCCCTACGGCCTCAGCTCCTTTCTCTAACCGGGATCAATTTTACTTGACTCCAAATGAAATCCGAGCTTTTCCGCCACCCCCCGTCGATCGTGCGCTTCAATTCTGTCGCCTAAGGTTTCGGCCACTGCACGGGCTTGATCGGAAAAGACCCCCTTAAATTGGTGTGTAAGCCCTTCTATGGACTATCTCTGTGTTTCCGGCACCTTACCTCTCTCCTAAAGCCATGCTGTGAACAACGCGCGAACAACGCGCGACCAACAGGCGAACGTCATGCTCAGAGATATGTTCTTTCACCCGGCCATACTCCACATGACTAGGATTGGCCACGTCTGCGTCTACACATTTCCGTCAGATGGTTCGGAAGCGCGTACCCTTTGTGTGCCTGACTATCCTGATTCACAGCTCACACAAAGGCCTAGGTATATAAAAGCCAGTGGGCAAGCCATTCCCCCTCCATTCCCCAGTTGTTTTTGCCTTTCGAGCTCAACACAAAGTTCCTGATTATAACGCTCAGCGTCCTCACTGAAACAAATTAAAATACAAAATAGACATGTCAGGTAGGTTCCACACACATTCACTCTCGTCTGCAAAGCCCGCAACATTAACTACCTTCAAGGGAACCGAGATACTTACAGGCAAAAGTTGAACAACTATCTACAAGATATTGGTGATTGTGTCAATCTTCGATACGAGTACTCCACTGTAGGCCCCTTACACGATGCCACCTGGACTGTGACCGCACGAAGTAAGTTGTTTCTGTCATCGCTTTCGGGGGCTCGATGGCTCTGTTCTAACACCCTTGATTCTTGGGGCCATAGTCTGGGGAACCGTATACGGAACTGGAACAGCGCCGACAAAGGGAGAGGCAAAGGAAGCTGCAGCCCGACAGGCCTATTTTAGAGTGATCTCGCGGGGCTGACGGTATCATGAAGTTTGAAAGAAGCATTTGGAGTCCCTACAACTAGCCTGCAAGATGGACAAAACTTACCGTATATACCTAGCTTTATCGTCCTGTGACTTTGTAAGAACTAATAATCCCATAATGTGTGGAGCTCTCACCGGCCTTCATGCCCGCAATTAATAATTAAGCGCTCCATGGCCCAAGCGATTCTTGAGTATACAAACGTCTGAAGAAGACTTGTCTGTATTCCTAGCTTGCGAGAGCCGGTGATCAAGCCGGCCACCGCGGCATTTCGCTTGATATGGCCCGTGGGGATGTGTTCGTAATTTCTTAACCCTTACGTCATGACGAGGTATCTTCGCGGTGGAGTCGGCCTCAACTAGCCGCCTGTTTACGCCTAATCACCCTTTGACGAGTTGCTCTCTCCCTCATCTCTCTTTCTTCGACCTGAACGGCAACAAACGCGATGGCAACCGTTACCTTGAAGCGTACTGGCGACAAGGTGAGCAATGACCAGAGAGCCTTAGTCCATAAAGACTAATCGAGGTGAACGTGCTAAAAAGATGCCGCTCATTGGGTGAGTCCCTGTGAAACACGCCCGATCGTCCCGATTATGACTTACTATGGAATTATTTTGCACATCAAACGTACAGCTTTGGCTTATGGAAGGTTTGTCGAGCCCCAAACACTTCAGGACCACCTAACCGATCACATAAATACCTTGCTAGGTCGACCGTGCTACTTGCGCCGATGTGAGCCCCAATCGAAATGGCTATCTACTCCTGGGACCATTGAACTTCGTTCAAATAGACTGTTGAAGCTGCACTCACGGTAGGGTACCGCCTCCTCGACGGCGCAGGAGACTATGGTAACGAGAAAGAGGCTGGAGAGGGCCTTGCTCGTGCCATTAATAAGGGGATCGTCGAGCGTGAAGACGTTTGTGAGTGTCCCTATATTGTTATGATCGAGTCTCAAACTGACACCAAAGGATAGTCATCACCTCCAAAGTAAGTCGTGGGTATATTACTCAAATTTCCCATTGTCTAATAGTCCACCTATGTCTAGCTCTGGAACGCCTTCCACGAGCCTGAGCATGTGGCTCAAGTGGCTCGTTACCAACTCAAACTCTGGGGAATCGACTATTTCGATCTGTTCCTCGTCCACTTCCCAATCTCCCTCAAGTATGTCGACCCCGCGGAGCGCTACCCTCCCGAATGGTGGGGAGACGCAAAGAAGACGCAGGTCAACCCCAGTATATCCATTCTCCATCTGCTCCTGAGTTCTTCTAAGCTCCAGTTTTCTAGGTAATGTGCCCCTCCAGGCTACCTGGGAGGCCATGGAGAAGCTCGTCGACGAGGGACTGGTACGAAACATCGGTATTAGGTTTGCTATTCACCTCTTCGAGTCCCCACATAAGGTTGAACAATATCTTGTTCTACAGTAACTATAACGGTGCTTTGCTCCTTGATCTCCAACGCTATGCTCGTATCGAGCCCTCCGTCCTCCAGATCGAACATCACCCGTATCTCGTCCAGCAGCCTATGCTGGACCTTACCAAGGCCCTTGGTATTGCCGTAACCGCGTATTCTTCGTACGGCCCTCAGTCATGGCTCGAGCTTGACATGCACGATTCAGTTCCGAGCTTGTTCGAAAACACCGTCATCACCTCCATTGCCCAGAGACACGGAAAGAGTGAGTTTATGATTTCGGTCATTAACCGATTTATCAACATATTTCCATAGCCGCAGCAAATGTCCTGCTTCGTTGGGCGACTCAGCGAGGACTTGCTGTCATTCCTAAGTCCAACAGCCCTGGCCGCGTCAAGGAGAACTTCCAGGCCTCTCACTTTGACCTTACCGAGGAGGAAATCAAGCAGATCAGCTCACTTGACCGAGGGTTGAGGCTCAATGACCCTGCCAGTATTGATGCCAGGTTGAGTATTTGGGCATAAGGGTGATGCCGGCTTCAGAATGCTGTGGTGCTCCATATTGGTTTTGTATCGCGTGATATTGAGCGGTGATATCTAAGAATGATGAACAGAGGACGTCTCAGAGACTGACCTGTGCCTCAACGTGTCCTTATATCCCCACGGGCATCCGCCTCCACCGGTGCACGCGCTCTGCCGTTCCGTTCCTTGGAGGCCGCCTTCGCCGCCTTCGCCGCGTCCCAAACGCCGAGCGCCGAAGAAAAGACTTGATACCATGGAGTCACCAACAATTTCAGAAACACATCCTTTGCTCGCGGAATCGGTCCATGTTGTCGTCGCAGCTTCTTGGTTATATCCTTTCAAGGTAAGTTGGTGGTGAGCGAGTCGGCTTTCCTGCCACAGCTCATTTCAATCTGATCAAGTAGGGAATGTACTACTATGCCTCACATCGTTTCCTCTGGCCGTTGCTCCGTGGACGCGTGTTGCCTTGCATGATTCTTTCTATCCTCGTTTTCACCAATCTCTTCCTCTGGACATACCTCCCCCAAGTCGCACTCCTTATGATATTCTATGGGAAAGCCCTTGCATGGGTGAATGGCGTCTTTTTGGTCCTCGGTGAGGGCGCAACCATCATTGCGATCCTCTTCGAGTCGTTCTTAGTCGACGAGACCCTCGTTGACATATTCGATGCTGTACGTAGTATTCCTGTTTCTTTCG
>Ga0307513_10009913_pt1 | contig 12020 bp, 10 predicted proteins | sample 15_EM_MG_FD_202174 | JGI IMG/M metagenome (GOLD analysis project Ga0307513, IMG submission 202174) | Populus trichocarpa ectomycorrhiza microbial communities from riparian zone in the Pacific Northwest, United States - 15_EM | ecosystem: Host-associated > Plants > Roots > Unclassified | place... | reverse complement strand
ATGGCAATTGATGCAGAGGGGGTTCAAATATCGCTGTGTAGCATCCGGAAGACTATCCGGATGCTAGAGTGGAGTTGGATTCCGCCATGACGAGGGAGGCACAGGAAGGAGATCCTCGGGATGCGGGAGAGCTTAGGGTCTGAGGGCATCTGGACGCATGGGCTTGGTGGTGGACAGACGTGGTCGGGACGTCGAGGACGCAGGGGTAGATAGGGAATGGCGTCTGGACGTGACGTCCGGCCGACGTCGCGTCCAGAGTAACGGTTAACGTTCTGAGCGTCCTGAGCGTCTGACGCACGGGACGCTCAGGACGCATATAATAATTTTTCCTGATGTTTCCCCGTGACAGCCCTGAGGACTTGAATGTTATCCATTTACGCCCACCAGAAATACCAGAACCCGCACCCCAGGAGGAGGTATATGCCCAACGACCACGGCGACAAAATGGTGGAAAGTTCACGTCGAAAAGATTCCGCAATGAACATTTTTTGAGTCTTGCAATCTGCGATTGCAATCACACCCAGCCGGAATACTCTGCATATCATAGAACAATCACCTCAGAACTGACCAGATATTCTGATGCTCTATCAGGACCAAACAGCCAACAATGGAAACAAGCCATACACGAAGAACTTGATTCCCTATTTGACAATAAAACCTGTGTTATAATAACACTACCGAGTGGCCGTACACCAGTGAAGTGTAAGTGGGTCTTTCGCGAAAAGAAAGGTGCTGCGGGAGAAACGATCCCATACAAAGCGCGACTGGTAGCCAAAGGGTTTACGCAGCAGTATGGCATCCACTACTTAGAAACATACGCACCTGTCGTCAAAATCGCATCTCTTCGTATACTGTTAGCCATCGCAGCATTCAACAACTATGAAATACACCAAGGGGATATTAAGTCAGCGTACTTACTTGGTCAGCTAATCGAGGAAATTTATATGGAAATACCCGACGGAGTACACCTACCAGCAGCGAGCCAAAATTCTCAACAACAAGTTTGCCGTTTACGACGAGGCCTCTACGGCTTGAAACAATTAGGCAGAATATGGAATAAGGCATGGGACAAGTATCTGATAGGAAAGTGTCAGTTTAAGCGATCATCTGAAGACTATGCTGTTTACTATCGTACAGGAAATCAAGGAACCCCTCTCTGGTCACTTATCTTGGTTGATGACGTTCTGTGGATAGGAAATCCTAACGACATACGAGCGGCCAAGCAGGAACTTGGCGAACGGTTTCCATTAAAGGACCGCGGTACAGCACACTTCTTCCTAGGCATGAAAATCACCACCTACCCCCATGAACGAAAATAGCCCGATCGCAAGATCAGTATATTGTTACGATACTCGAGGGATTTGGCTTTCTTGAAAGCCATAGTGTCTCGACCCCGATTGAACCGGGAGCTGTTTTAGTCAGTAACCCAGAACCAGACGCCGCAGCACATCCAACCTTGTACCGCAGCATATTGGGAAGTATAATGTACCTTATGTTATGCACTCGCCCCGACTTAGCCTTTGCTGTAGGCAAGCTTAGCAAATTTAGAGCCAACCCCAGCACCGAGCATATGCAAGCGGCCCAACGACTACTCCGATATGTTAGCAAGACACGAAACCTAGGATTCATTTCGGACCTTTTACACGAAGCGGAAAACCTACCCCCGCAGTATTCAGTGATGCGGACTGGGCCGGCGACAAAGAAATCAGAAGAAATACTGGTGCAGATGTATGCACAAAATCTGATGCGAAAGCAAATTCCCCACGAACCGCAATATCCTGCTCGAGTAAGCAACAATCGACAATCGCTTTATCGTCAACCGAAGCGGAGTACACGGGGCTTACCCAAGCATCTAAAGAGGGCATATGTCTACGTAGATTTCTGGACGAGATATCAACAGTTGGTGGAGAAGGCGAACGAAAAACACCAATAACCCTTTTTGCCGATAACCAGGGGAGCATGGCATTACCCAAAAATCCCGAGTTCCACAGCTGCACGAAGCACATTAGTATACAACAACACTTTATTCGAGAAAAGGTAGAAAACGAGGAAGTTCAATTGGAATACTTACCCACTGGGGATATGTTGGCAGACCTATTGACAAAAGCGCTACCACATGAGAAGGTTGAAAGATTTAGGCACGATATGGGAATATACGAGGCATAGAATGGTAGAGAAGCAGTGGGAGAATATTTTCTTTATTCATTTTGTTTTTCATTTGAACATATACCGAAGTTGATTGTTTCGTTTCCTATCTACGATTATGTATTAGCTTTTTGTTTTCCTATTTGTTCTTTCCTTTATCAGCTTGGATCACATACATCAGAGATGTGGATTCGCAGAGTGGGAGTGTTGAAATTTTGCTGCTCACCACATGCAGATTCTTCGACGGAAAACTACTACTACGAGGATGACATCTTATCGAATGGTTACTAGAACGAACTAGTTTCCGACTACTATTGTTTGATGCCGACTGCACCACTGTTAGCTTCATACAGATAAGGCACAACCCTGCATAACTAGTTCATCACGATTAACAGCAACGAAACACCTTAAGGGAAAGGTGCGACAACATCGAAATACTAAACACAACATCCCTCGGTCTATCGTGATACCGACAGCAGCATGCCATTCCCGACCCTTGGTAAACTAGATTTCGCCTTGGTTATGAGTCGGAGGAGATTCAGCAAAGATGGGTAGTGGAGGAAATGCGAAGAGAGAACCGGCATACGCAGGTCGTACGTTCGAAAGGGAGCTTGCACTTTGAGGAGGATAAAAGGACTTCTGTTTTCCCTTTGTTCGTTGTTTTGACCATCCATCAGACATTCGCTTTTCTTTTCCCTCTATCTTCTCTACACAGAGTATCAGTCTCTCGTTTCTTTATTCTTTATTGGATTTGTTTCCTTGTCACCTTACTTGTTCGTATTGATAAAAGTCTTTGGTTCTCCAACCGTCAGTGATCGAATCCGCTGTGCACCAAACCATTTTGTTCAAAATGATGCTTCTTGGTCTTGCTGAGGCGGTGATAGGTCCGGGGCCTATCTTCCATCATCGGAAGCGAGCCGATGTTTCTTATCTTTTGTTGTGGATATATTTACCGATCGTATTCGCGAATGCTAGTTCAAGAAGCATAAAGTGTATATGAGGGAGAGAGACTGTTTAGGTGACTTCTTATTCCAACAATCGGGTGTGAACCAATCTACTTAAATACAAAACATATAAACCCCTCATGCATAAGCATCATACGATTTCTGCTTCTTCTCACGCCATCCAGTTACCCCTCATACCCCTCTTTGCTTCCCCGCTTTGCTACGTGTCCTACCCCTCTTTTCGCTTCCTTCACCGAGTGCCAGACTCAACGGACAGTTCACCGGAATTCTTCTAGCATCTTCTTACTTCTAGTGTGGGGTTGTTGGCGGTGAGGAATTCAAGGTGAGCGCCGGTGATTCACAATAATGTTGAGGTTGGTGGGGGATTGGACAATGTTCAAGCAACGAATGTGTTAGCTAAAAAAGTGAATGTGATCGGCCTTCCCCTCATCTTCGTGCCGATTTTCAACAATCTTCTCTTCACCATCTAGATCTAATATCTGTTGCATACGTGTTCCGGTAGCTCCCTCTTGACCACTTTAGGAACTATTCTGGGGTATTCGAGAATAGGTGTCTGGTACTTGGAGAATTCTACCTGCCCGGGAGTCCAGTCTTCAGTTTGTGCCCCTGGTCATGTGGTGCTTAGTGATAGGGTAACGCCAATTCTTCAAAGCTGAAAACATATTCATAACTAATTGCTATCATGAAAGACTAGAAACGAAAAACAAGCTAACTCCCATATTGCCCGACAAACACCCGGTAATCCGCCCTTCTAATCTCGTCTTGGTCATGTGATTCCACTGTGGGAGGCATTGGTGAAGCGGTCGCTGCCCTTGTCGCAAGGGATGGTTGGAACCGATATGCCCCTGACTGACAATGAGGGCGCTTGATGCCGATAATAGGGTGGTGGGTGGGTGACAAAGAACGCGAGCTGTAGAGAGGTTTGAGGATCTCGTGTTTTCGGGAATTTGGGGTTTCTGTGGGATCTCGTGTTTTCTCGGGGACTTGGTGCTGTTTAAGGGTGGTGGGTGGCCCACGGGCCCACCGTGGTAGAGCTATGGCCTCGCGCTTAGCGCGCACCCGGCTATACCTTTTTCCATTGTCCTCCGAGACACTCTTCCCGCCCTTGGGGGATAGCGCCCCCGCTTTGCCCAATTGGCAACGGCTTGTTCCAATCCCTCATGATAGTAAGTATATGAGGCCAGGGAAAGTAGCGCAGAACCCCAGGCTGAGATTCACGTTGTTAACGAGGCTGCGCCCTTTCGACAAATGGTCCAAGAATTTAACGGGATTGGGATTGTTTGGGAACACCGGTAATAGTTATACAATCCCAAACTGTTTGATGAGCAGCAAAGGCCAATGGGCTAATCGTGTAGATACTACGGAGAGTCATTTTTCAACAACAAGGTTTAGGCACAGCGGATTCGGGGTTCAGATACGGATTGACGCAAGTTGATTATATATAGCAGATATACAAGAGTGCGATTGGGACGAAAAACTTATCAAAGGAATGGACAATCGGAAAGTGATCAAACAGAAGTGAAGAATAAGATACGACGAACAAAGACAGAAACGAAATGCGATGAACTGATGATGAACAAATCAAAGGAGAAACAAGCCTCCTTTTATCCTATCCTTCTTCCATGACATGCTACCAGCGTATGCACAATCTTTCTCCTCGGTTCCTTCTACTCAGTAGTTGCGATATCCTCTTTCCCGAACAAGGTCCGAGGTTGGATCAGAATTTCCCGCGGGTATTGAAATGCGGCCAGCCGTAGGTTGTGTGTAAAGCCGAGGGTAAAGCTGATCTTCGGTTATCGTGAGTGTTCCTGTTTCAGTGCCGTGTGATTGGAGTTTGATCTTGTTGCGTCGAGTATGCAGGATCAATGTTGGGGATCGTCTGAAGCTAATGGTGGTGGAACAGTCCTAGAGCAACGGTGTGTAACAGATGGTAGTAGTAGCGTTTCTTATCCACCGCACATAGGAATATATGCATGTGATGAACAGCCAAATTTCCAACAGTCATAGCAGTTTACATCTCTCTTACCACGCCTGTGGAAGAGTTCCTGTGGCTGACCACTGCCCACGCCCTTGCAGATATCCCGGTAGCACAGTCTGTCGATCGCTAATGGCTTTCACTGACTAATAACTAGACTTTTGCTAATAGCTTCACCCTTCAGAATTTCTCCAGCATAGACTTGACGCCAGCCTCTACACCCTGGGTGTTCCTCGGCGCCAACTATCCTGGTATACGTGCAGCACTTGTTCGGGAAAAGTACCCGGAGACAATATTTGCCTCGCTTTCCCCATCCGCACCTGTCCATGCTCAGATCGATATTTCGGTATATTGGGAGCAGGTATATCGTGGGCTCAATTCGATGGGGTTCAAAAATTGCACCAATGACATTGTCGCAGCGATCAAGTATATCGCTGACGAACTCTCTAGAGAAAACACCGCTGCGGCTAAAAAGAAACAATATTTGGGAGTTGGTGCGCAGAATAACTCTAATGAGTGCTTTGCGGAAATCCTGAAACCTATCTATAGCGCTTGTCAGAACACTCTAGTTGAGGGCATTGGACCCGGGCCCATCCTCAGAGATGGGAGATCTGATCAGGAATTAATCTGAAAGTATGAATAGGAGGTTTGGGGTCATTCTGCGATTGGGTTTCTACGAATCCTGAGACTGGGGAGGTCTCTGGGGGAGAAGGGTGGGCAATGAGCAAAGGAGCTAAATTTACTTCAGATAGTTGGGCTACATGGGAACCATTCGGAGCCATTGTTGGTTACACAATCCAGCACTAATGTTAGAGTTCGAATACCCACCCACCTGCAGTGTAGGTTAATCACGAGGGGAAGACAAGTTGTGGAAGATATTATGGGAATAGCACTATAGGGAGACCGAACTGCCGACTCGATGATCCATCTTCAGACCCGGTCATGATTTCTTGGAGGTATCAAGTTTTTACTGAATGGGGTAAAAGCCTGTACTTGGGGGGTGGGAAACCTTATCTAAGGAACTGATTAGGGTTCTTCCAATCTACTAATCGTGGACCAAATCAGATAGTATCATCTTATTATAGTCTCAAGTATCTACAAGATATGTGTTACCTGTATTTCCCACAAGGGCTTTCCAGTGGTCTGCTAACAGCAGCCAGATGTGGACAAAACTAATCGGGTATACGGTGGTTGGGACCTTCGGCCTCCGAACATGTTTACCACGGGTATTACTCAAACCCTTAGACTTGTTTCTTCTGGCTGGCTAAGCATTAGGAGTTGAATACGACCCATGGCTGACCTTATCGCTATTATCCAAGGAACCTTGGGCGCCACAAGGTGTAAGATTGACAGGATATCCCGGAGGAGGGAGTTTCAACCGGTAAGGGAGAGGTTCTCGGAAACCTTCTCAAAGGCGCAGCCCACGGCTGGGATCTCGGGACTGGGGTGCCTGAGGGTTTGAACGCGAGAAATATATTCACCAAAGCCCTGAGGAAATGGTTAAGGAACTTTAAGAAGAGGACAAATTGATTGATTCGGAGGTTGGATTTGGAGGTGTGGTAGGAGTAGGGTTAATTTGATGCACTCCAAGTAACAGAATAAAATAGTCAGGCATTCCGATCTTGCCAAAGTGCCAGTAAGTTACTAGCACGGGGTGCTAATGTGACACATGTGTGAATGGTACAATGCGAAAACATTTATTGATTGTCCTCATATAACTCAGCCCTTCGTAGTAGAATCAATCCGTTCGGGGAAAGGTTGCGGCCAGAAAGCCAGGTCTCGATGAAGGTTCTGGCGGAGGTGCTACTGGTCCAACGTCGGGTTCTACCAGGATAACAGTGGCGTGGATCTGGTAAGAGGAATTTGATGAACCTTCTGGTTGCAGTGCATCTAGGTAGGGCACGTGACTGTGGGTCACTTGTCCTAAGTCTCTTACTGTGCTATCCTATTTAATCTGTTTCCATACTAAGGGGAGATTATACCTTTTAAGAATTGTTCTATTACCTGAGGTAAAATGGGCCTTGGTATCTTGAATCCACATTGGAGAGAGTTGGGGTATTCGTGTATGATTTCTTTCTCCTCTCAAATGTTTCTCTCTGCTCTCTATGTTTCATGTTCGATACTGGCTGAAGGTTAATACCGGTTGTTTCATTATTCTATTTTTTCCTTTCAGGTGCTTCTTTGACAGTATTTGTTTTTTCTTTCCTCGTGGAGGAATCCAGATGGTACCGGCTGGACTAAACCACTGTACTATATAGCTGCGCTATGTCTTCTTATTATTTGATGGATAAGGGTTATCTCAAAAAGAGACCTTAACTGTTATCTATTACTATACACCCCAGTACCGATTGCATATTGCTACATTTGCTGTCCAGCCAGGCCCCGTCAGGTAGGCCTCAAAGCCGGACAGTGGCCCACAGTCCGGCCCGGCTTTCCACCAAAGAAGTTCATGCCGGCCGGTCAGGACCCATTCCTGGCAGGACTAGCCACTTGGGAACACTGGTGACATGATTACCAATATCATGACAAAATCCCTACCCGTATGACACATGAAAAACATACTATAGCCATGGGGATGATAGAAGGAGATAGGAAAAGAAAGGAGCTTTTCGTGAGGGGGCGTGTTGAAAATTCACGGAGGTTCCATAGCTTGGAGATACTCGAATCACTGATGGGGCATGGCGGAGAGGAATTTGGTTTGATGACAGTTGCACGATTGAGTTGTATGGTATCACAAGAGTGATGGTTCCTTCAGTTGAAGAGTTAGAGGGGCAGAAATGTTGGAGATGTTTTCGGAATTGGCACTGGAGACGGCCAGAGGTTTGAATTAAGGCTTGCTAGGAGTGGGAATAGAACAATGTTACACTATGATGGTTAGGAAACAGAAGATGGTGTTAGGACTGTGACTGATCAAGGAAGCTGAGGGAAACAGCGTAGGACGAAACTGGTAGAAGGAAATGAGGCATGAGGGGTTTCGTGACAGTTCGAAGATGTTGTGTGGATGGAGGGATGGTATGAAGGCGAAAGAGACTATGGGAGATGTTCTGGATAAAGACTTTTTCTGTAGAGTTGAGCTTGTGTATATATGCCACCTCCGGTAACATATAAAAGATAAGGACCCGAATAGACTCTACCGAACATAGTCTAATTTTTGTGAGAATACTGGCGACAATTTATCACATGCGACTGATGAAGATTTTACTCCATAAGGCCTTGCAGAGAGACTGTTTGGCAAACACAGAGAGTGGGAAACAGTTGTCCTTTGAAACTATTATACGTGTAGAAAAGGTTGTTTCCGAACAAGTTCAGAGTTATTGGTAGGTGACTGCACAAGAATAGAAGAAACAAACGCAAGCGCCCCCAGCAGGCCTCCATTTTGAATTCCAAGAACTAGGCAATCGATCAAATTTCTCCCACATTTGCGCACTCTACTCCCTAAGGTTTGCGCATATCTGATGTTCCGGCTCCCTAGCTCCTGGCCCACTGACACAATTAGTCTACAACGCGTCTTGAGCTAGCATTGTGGAAGCTTGACCCACAGTATTTGCATCCATAGTTTGGATTATGGCAAACATTTCCACACAGTGCCAGCATATGACTCAAGATCCTGTGAAGTGAATACAAAATTACCTTCACTCTCGCCTGGCTTGCGATTCATCACCTTTTCAAAACTAAATTCCAACGGAGCCCCGCGAACATCCGTCCCTAAGATATCGACTTCCTGGGTTTTCATTGCTCTGATTACGGATGTATTGGGATGGGCTTGAGTAACCTCAGTATTGGAGTGATGGACCCCCTCCCACTTCTCCAGATGTAGCTTTCTTTTTAATGGGTCGACAGAAATGACGATAGCAATCTTCACTTCTCCCCCCGTGGTTTCTAACCACCAATGAGCATCAACCACAAGGCGTGCAAGCGATTTGGAAAATCCGCATTCGTAAACGATGGTTGGCCAATCGGTTTTACCACAGTTAGACACAGGTCTGTGTGCTGTATCCGCCTCTTTTGTGCTTGTAGTACCTCTGTACGTTGAAGCACCCTCTGGGATGATCTGCTCTTGGAGCTCCATCTTGTACTTCAGGATCGCAAACATCTCATCGAATCGCCGGTGGGCTAATTCCTGAATACTTCCAGGCATGGTTTTGACAACTAATACATTTTCTTTCATAAGGTAGAAGAAACGACACCCTTTATGGCACCTGTCGCGATGGTGCTCGAGCCTTGTAAGTTGCGCTGCTGTGAGATTGGAAAACACAAGGTACTGGCTCGTGTTCCCTGGGTCAAATTCTGAGGTGTGCTTCTCGATGACCTGGGAAAACAAGCCTGGGCCAGGGTAAGGCCGGCGCTCGACACCATCTAGCCCGTGATTAAGGTAATCAATCTTGTCGGCTGGTGCACTGGGCCCCGAGGTCTCACAGGGAACGGGGGTTGAAAGGGCAGACACAGAGAGGGTAGTAAAGGCACTCGCTGGTGGGGAGGAGGTAGTATGATCACCTGCCGATGAGGGGGGGGTAGGATGGCCACCAACCGTCGGGTAGGGAGAAGCCATTCTAGGGAGCAGTCGGCGAAGGATCAAGAGCTTGTATAGTTCAGGTGGTGGGGGCGCAAGACTCCTCGGGAGGTTTTTGCAGGTCGCTCAGAGAGGAATTGGAGGGTGGAGGATGGAAAAAAAAAGAAAGGTGCTTGGGCGGGTCGCTATATAGGTTCAATTAAGGCGGTTACCCTACTCTGTGATCACCGCCACGGATGCGATGTGTTCTCCGCACTACTCTCTGGGCCTAGGCGCCTATCTGGCCTGATAGACTTTCGTAGGCCAATCGAATTCGGCCCAGATCGGCTTAGGCTATCTTTCGGGGTGGCCTGCCTTGGCCGGGCCGCTGGTGGTTATATTCGTCCTGCACCTCGGCCGAAGCGAAGTGATTGGATGGTGGTTGTGTCACAACAAGCTTCATCACCCAGCTTTCTTCGACCGCTAGCTGAATATTTAAAAACTCACTGATACTTGTACGAACCGCTAGGCTGTTTCTACGTTCAACCAGCGCCTTGCATAGGATGTCATGGCCCAAACCTCTGTTGAAATTCACGAAGGTTCCATACCTGCGCGCTTGTCGGAACACTGATGGGACATGGCTGAGCGGAACTGGGTTTGATAACGGTCGCACAATGGACTAGTACGGTATCAGAAGAGTGACAGTATGTTTGATTAAGATGTTAGCTCAAGGAGGAACGTTTGGGATGTTTCAGGAATTGGCGCTAGGGAAGACTAGAGGTTAGAGATTGAGGTTTACATGGAGTTGGAACGCATAAGTGTCACACTATCATAGTTAAGAAACGGATGGAGGTGTCAGGACTGCTAAAGGATCGCAGTAGATTGAAGAAGTGGTGTAAGAGGATGAGCCGAAAAGGATGGGATTAGGAGAAAGAAGTTTCGGGAGGTTTCTGAGGGGTTGGGTGGTATGCGAAGATATGAGAGAATACCGGAGGGTGTTGTACATGAAGATTTCCTTCTGTACAGTCAAGATGGTGTATATATAGGACACGTCCGGAGACGTAGAAATAACAAGAATCCCAAGGCACTTTTAACTCTATTGTTATGAGAGCGGGGTATGAGAAGAATGGGCTGGAACGATGAAGAAGTACAAAGAAGTCAAGGATGGAACATCTGTATATTTTCCGGGAAACGTGTCTTTCTTACTCGTTCTAACTACGACAAAACAGACGGTTTTTATAGACAATACGATAAGCTTTCCAATCTCCTCCATTCGTGGAAATCATCTGTTCCGCTCAGTATCCCGATCCATCCTTCGCTTTGCCCTCAGCGGGTTTCCGGCCATATATGCGACTCTGTATTCGTTCATTCCGCCCCTTGATTGATAAAGTCTGAAAAATGAAACTAGTAAAGACAAACTAACAAGATAGGAAAAGTACAACGGAAACTTGTCCTTGTGTGGAGAGATCGCCGGTGACTTTCAACAAATCTTCGATCTTCTCTGTCCCGAGCTCAACTCGGTTAATGGAAGGTGTGGCATTGTTGAACAGTGCGCAGGAGACTTCGGAAGTGCCATAAAGAATATATTTAATCCGGCCGGGAAAAATCAAAGAGACCTATTGTTTCACGGGACTACGGCCATAGGGGTAGGCCGTTACAGCGCCGCGAGCGTTGAGTAAGGGGGCATGGCGTCGGGTTGGGAGAACCCATTGCCAACGGGGCAAAGTGCATAGTGCACCACTCACACAAAAAGCAGTGTCTCGGGAGTCGTTGGGAAAAGGTATATCCGTTGGCTTGTCAAGCGCGCGGTTCAAACTCAGCAACTAAGGACCTGTGTCCATATCACCGGTACATATACTATCCCCAAGCTCCCCCGACCACGAGATCACCAAACTCCCTGCGCCTCGCGTACTTTATTGCTGTATGCTTTATTGTACAACAACCCCCCCCCCTATCACGCATCGATGCGCCATTGTCATCCTGGGATACATCGGTGGCTATGATCTACGGCAACAAGGGTACAGACAACCTCCCCGATGCCTCAGGTAATAGAAAGATTTTATCGCTGAAAAAAAATACGGCGAATGTAGTTTGGTGTTTCTTTGGCTTCTAATTTTTTTCCCCCATTCTTTGTGTCTGCTTTCTATGTTATCGGTTATGTTCTAAATACACTAGCTAGGCTGGGCTTGGGAAAATTGTTGGGGAGTGTTGAGAAGTGTGGAAGCGATTGAGACAACTAGGGAATCCAAAGATGTGATCCATAGAGAGGGGAAGATGGCTTAACGTCAACCCCTAGGCAGAAGCCATGATGGGGGGAGAGAGGTGGGTGGGGGAGGGTGACGATGATTTCCCGTGGTGTTGAGATTTCAATCGCCGGAGGTGGAGGAGAGATGGTTCGTGTCCTATCTCTTGGTCGTTTTTTTTTTTTTTTTTTTTTTTTAAAAAA
>Ga0307513_10009912_pt1 | contig 12021 bp, 11 predicted proteins | sample 15_EM_MG_FD_202174 | JGI IMG/M metagenome (GOLD analysis project Ga0307513, IMG submission 202174) | Populus trichocarpa ectomycorrhiza microbial communities from riparian zone in the Pacific Northwest, United States - 15_EM | ecosystem: Host-associated > Plants > Roots > Unclassified | place... | reverse complement strand
CTCAAGGCATCGACGAGAACAATCTCAATTGGCTATTTCCCACCATCCCCAACATCACAGAAATCTTCGACACATTCTACATTCTCTCCCTAACATATCGAGGCAATGGTTTTGTCACGATGCTTGCGCCACTCCGGGATTATTTCTGTCCTCAAGACCCAACATCATCTCCACTCCTTTGCGCGACCAAGGATTCTTACTTCCGCCGTCTGTCGGTTGACATTTATCCTGACAAGCCCGGCTATGAAGAAGCACGATGGATTATGTCAGAAGATACGAATGCCGAGCACCTGCTCAATGTCTTCACATCCACCGACACGAAGTCGAGCGATACCTGGGACACCTGCGCCCATTTCCTGGAGCATCTCCATCGGCACAAACCACGGCTTGTTGCGCTAGGGCCAAAGATTGAAGAGCTTTCGGATGGCCATCCTTTCAAGCCACAATGTTTGTACCAACTATCACGGCTGTTCGGATCGGTCGGAAATCATGTGGAGCGCAAGCGACTTCTTTCTCACACCCTGAAGATCTGGAGAGAGCGAGGGAACGACCATCGAGTTGCTCCAACGTTGGAGCGCCTCTCCGATACAAACCGGATGCTTGGCCTCTACAAGGAAGGGATACAACGGGCAAAGGAAGGATTGGAAGTTTACGAACAACTTGGCGATACAGTGGGGCAAGCAGAGTGTTTGAGGGACCTTGCTTGGTTGTTTTGTGGGGACAAACAACTAGACGCCGCGGAAGAAGCTGCATCCCGTGCAATCGATCTTCTCCAAGGGAAACACAACCAATTTCTGCTCTGCATGTCTCACCGTAGTCTTGGCGATGTATATCATTCCATGGGCAAGACGGAAAAAGCGGTTCACCATTACAAGACAGCCATCGGAATTGCATCCTCTTTCGACTGGCACGATCAGCTATTTTGGAACCACTGGTCCCTGGCAGATCTGTTCTTCCGCCAGGACGGGTTCGGCGACGCAAACCCTCACATCGGACGCGCCAAGTCGCATGCGGTCGATAACCCGTACCACCTGGGTCTTGCGATGGAACTGCAAGCCGATATTTGGTATAACCAATGTAGGATTGAACAGGCAAGATCCGAGGCTTTGCGCGCGGTCGAGGTCTTCGAGAAGCACGGGGCTGCGCTGGATCTGGAGAGGTGCAATGAGCTCCTCGGGAGGATTAATTCGGGGCGGAAATGAACAGCCCGGTTGCCTCTGCTAAATTGGGTTTCAACGGTGAGCTCCTGGAAACAGTGCCACTTCCTCCGCGTGTTGACTCCTTTCTTTCTAAGTTCAGGGAACCGAATAATTGCATTTACGGCTACCTCAACTTCTTCAGACGCATTCTACCGCAAGTCACCGGCGCCCCGTCCCTCCACCCCGCCTACCATGGCATCCTCCGATACCACACTACTTTACCCTCCCTTTAGTAACTTCTGCTCACACTCGTCGTTCCATATATGTTGTACCACCTCCCATCGGCATCCTTGACCTACATTTCGTGATATGTATCTCTCTAATCTCGTGTTATCTTTGTTTTGCATTTGTACTTCGTCGATTTCGGTTAGGCTGGGGAGCCGAGAAAACGAGTATCTGACCTTTAATATATGATGGGTCGTCGGCTCACCTACTCAGTCATTTTGTGTCTCCTTGTGTCGCCACTCACGGAGTTGGATGAGGTGCTGTCGTTGTGTTTTTCCACTTCTGATGACCTGCGTGATGTGTTATCCCTGGGAGCCTGATCCGTGGTGTCAAACAACCCGCCTGTGTGACGGATTGCCCCCATTCAACAGAAAAAGGGCGGTGAACGGGATTCTGCAGTTCTCCGCGATCCCGCTGGCGGGGTCATGAAAGCGGGCAGGCCATGCTCGTGGGCGTTTTGACATCCAAGATAACGCCGGCCAAAACCACTGGGCCTCTGCGAGGAGACTGTAGACAACCGAACGGTGCCGCACGCAGATAGGCGTTCCGCATTTGGGAATATCAATGCCTACCGTCAGGGTATTCGGAGGGCGACGGACGGTCAGGTTACTAGACACTCCAGGCGTGTAAGGTCTCACGTCCTTTGAGGTGCCCAGTACTGCCGAGCCGTTACGATTATTCCACGAGCCTAGTTTTGGTGCCCACAACTCCTCCCGGTGGGCAACAAGGATCTAGAAACGAGTGTGGTGATGCGATTATGGGGAACTGAGGCGGCAGGGATGGGCGTTTCAGGGACGTGCTTCTTTCGGAACCACCAGAAAGACCGGGAAAAGAGTAGACGAAGGAGGTCGCCTTCAGTATATTTTGGACGGGAGCAAACAAAGATTCCGGGTGATCTAGGGCGATCTGTTGATCACAATGCCTCTTCAAATGGTTCGACCACGGCTTCATAAAATGGGTCTGTCTACACGAGGCGTGTCATAACAAAATGGCCGCTCATCCCTATTAGGGTTCGGGTTCTTCCTCACAGTCTACGCGCCGCGCTTCTTTTTCGCAACTACCTCGAGCTTCGACCATGGCTACGAAGTCCCAACAATCGAATCGCCGGGATGTCGCCCTCTCCTCGCTGAATGCGGCTGTCCAGGCCGTGAATCTCGCGAAGGAACTATCAAGTGTCACGCCAGCAAAGGCCGTTTTTGGTACCGTCAGCGTTATCCTCACGATGATCAAGGTGAGTTTTCTCACAGTCTGTGTCGAACGATTGAGGGATGAAATGGACATAGGACACGATGATCAATGAGGTGGATTATGTCGAGCTTGGACTGGCCTGTGCTGGTGTCTGTGCCGCGCTCGACCGGGGACTGAAGGGGAAGGGGCTGGACGATCTCAACGACTCTGTGGTCGAGGCAATCAACCAGCTCACGACGTGAGTCACACCAGCAATGCACACTTTGAGTACCTCGTTAACGGTACTCCCGGTCTGATCTTAGGGCCGTTGCGGAGATCCAGAACAAAGTCATCAAGGAGGGCAAACGGAATGCACTTTCTCGGTTCTTTCACGCAAGCAGTGACAAGGAGGAAATCGCCGGCTGGAGGTCGGACCTCAACAGGATGCTTCTCGTGTTTAACGTGTGTTCCGCCGCTTTTGTGCGGCTATAGTTGACCTTTAATTCCCAGACTGAGCTTGCGATAAATACACACGTGACTGTTTCGAACATTCATCACGACGTTGTGGACACTCGTATCCTCGTCTCTGGTGTCCACCACGACGTTGTCAATACCCACACCCTCGTTTCTGACGTCCACCACGGCGTTTTAAATACCCACGCCATCGTTTCTGATATTCATCGGAACATACTCAAGAGCCAGGAAGGGACTGGTACCCAAAATCAGGCGGTAGGTGACATTCGTGCTCTTCAGCATCACCGAATAATGCCTACCAACTCCCAGACTCAAAATAGGTCGGTGATATTGACTGCCAAGCGATCTAGTGCCCCATATTTGTTTCTAGCATACCCGGAGAATCACCGCCTCCACCACCAAGGGCCTGCTTCGGACGCAGCGAGTTGATCGAGAGGATCGTTCGGCTCGCAGACGACCTCGCTCCGATCGCCCTGATTGGTGCTGGTGGAATTGACAAGACAGCCGCCGTTCTGACCGTCCTCCACGACGGCCGGATCAAACAAAAGTTCGGTCACAACCGTCGATTCATCCGTTGCGACCAATTCCCCGCCTCGCGCACTCATTTCCTCCGCCGGCTCTCCGAGGTCATTGGTGCAGGAATCGAAAACCCAGGAGAGCTAACCTCCCTACGATCGTTCTTATCCTCAGAGGAGATGCTCATAGTCCTCGATAATGCGGAATCCATTCTCGGTCTGCAGGGGACGGGTGGGCAGGAGATCTATGCTGTTGTGGAAGAGCTTAGTCGCTTCAGCAATATTTGCCTTTGCATTACCTCCCGGATCTCCACGGTCCCTCCTGACTGTGAGACTCTGGACGTCCCGACCCTGTCGACGGAGGCCGCGTCTGACACCTTCTATCGTATCTACAAGCACGAGAAGGACTCTGATCCAATCAACAATATCCTGGAACAACTCGACTTCCACCCTCTCTCTATCACGTTGCTTGCTACCGTTGCCCAGCACAACAAGTGGAACACCAGCCGACTGACGAGGAAATGGGAAAGACAACGCACGGGGATGCTTCACGCACAGCACTCGAAGAGCCTTGCCGCCACGATCGAACTTTCGCTTGCCTCCCCAACATTCCAAGAACTCGGCCCTTATGCGCGAGCGCTTCTCGAAGTTGTTGCCTTCTTCCCCCAAGGTGTCGACGAGAACAATCTTGGCTGGTTATTTCCCACCATCCCCAACATCACAAACATCTTCGACGCATTCTGCGTTCATTCCCTGACATATCGGAGCAACATATTCGTCACGATGCTTGCGCCACTCCGGGATTATTTTTGTCCCCAGGATCCAACATCATCTCCACTCCTCTGTACGACCAGGGATCATTACTTCCGCCGACTGTCGGTTGACATTTACCCTGACAAGCCCGGTTATGAAGAAGCACGATGGATCATGTCAGAAGATACGAATGTCGAACACCTGTTCAATGTCTTCACATCCATTGACACGAAGTCGAGATATATCTGGGATACCTGTGCCTATTTTTTGCAGCATCTCCATCGGCACAAACCACGGCTTATTACGCTGGGGTTGGGGATTGAAAGACTTTCGGATGGCCATCCTTCCAAACCAGAATGTTTGTACCGGCTCTCGCAGTTGTTTGGATCAGTTGGAAACTATGCGGAGCGCAAGCGACTCGTTTCTCATGCCTTGAAGATCTGGAGAGAGCGGAGGGATGACCATCAAGTTGCTCTCGTGTTGGAGTCCCTATCCGATGCAAACCGGATGCTCGGCCTCTGCAAGGAAGGGATATGAGGAGCGAAAGAAGCATTGGAAGTTTACGAACAGCTCGACGATCCGGTGGGACAAGCGGAGTGTTTGAAAACCCTTGCTTGGACATTGCACGGGGACCACCAGCTTGGCGCCGCAGAAGAAGCCGTGTCCCGCGCAATCGATCTTCTTCCGGAGAAAGGCAATCAACTTCTGGTCTGCCAATGTCACCGTGTTCTTGGCAGTATCTATCGTTCCAAGGGAAAGACGGAGAAGTCTATTCACCATTACGAGACGGCCCTCGGAATCGCATCCTCCTTCGACTGGCACGACCAGCTGTTTTGGATTCGCCGCTCCCTGGCGGGGCTGTTCTTTGACCAAGACAGGTTCGACGACGCAAATGCTCACCTCCGCCACGCCAGGTCACTTGCAATCAACAACCCATACAATCTGGCTCGCGCGATGCAGTTGCAGGCAAGGATTTGGGATGAACAATGTAAGTTTGAACAGGCGAAATCCGAAGCTTTGCGCGCGGCCGAGGTCTTTGAGAAGCATGGGGCTGTGCGGGATCTGCGGAGATGTAGGCAGTTCCTCGAGAGGATCGATTCAAAGCGAACATGAACGACCCGGTTGCCTCTGGTAAATTGGGTTTCAACGGTGAGCGCTTGAGCTCCTGTAAACTGTATTACTTCCTCGGTGTGTTGACTCTTTTCCTCTCCAAGCCCAGGGAACCAAATGACGGCATTAACTGCTGCCTCGACTTCTTATCCGTTCCACCGCGAGTCGCCGGCGCCCCATCCATTTACCCCGTCAATTACGATGTCCTTCATTACCACCTCTATACTTCTGCCCACACGCATCGGTCCGTATATGTTGTCCCGCCCCGCATCGACACCCTTGATCTACATTTTGTGATGTGTCTCTCCGCACCCTGTGTTATATCTGTTTTACGCGCGCGTAGCTCGCAGATTATCTCCTTATGCCCCAACCCACGGAGTTGGGTGAAGTGCTGTCGCTGTATCTTTCCACTTCCGTTGACCTGAACGTTTGTCCAATGATATTTTATTCCTGGAGGCCCGAAAGCCTGATCCGCGGCGTCGAACGATCCATCCGCGTGACGGATTACCCCACTCAACCGGAAACTCCGCTGGAGAGCGCAGCTGAAACTCCACACTGACGCAGTGGCGAGGCCAAGAAAGCGAGGAGGTTGTGCTCGCGGACGTTTTTTGCACCAAGATAACGCCAGCCGGTACTGCCAGGGTCTCTGTGAGGAGACTGCGGATGGTCAGACTCTGCGGCTAGGCTGGATTAACACCTACCGTTAGGGTGTCCAGAGGCAATGGGTGGGACGACGGACGGTCGGGTTACCCGACACTGCACTATGTTTTTTTACTGTTCGAACCAGGTGCTCCGGGCGTGCCATCATTGAAATATTGAAGGTTCACGCCCTTCGGAACGCTCAGTGCCGCCGATCCGTCACTCTCATTCTGTGCCTCGTTTGGGTGCCCGCAACCCCTCCAGGTGGTAACTAAGACCTGGAAACCGGTACGGCGTTGCACAAACTCGCAGGCATCTATGGACGTCGTCGAATCGGACTTCTCGTTATGAATATCGTCACCGGTCTCTCCACATGTTCGGTGTCTGACCTGGATTCGGACTCGGACTCGGGCTCTGGATCTGAAGCAGAAGAATCTCCGGGCCTATAACCCGTAGCTACGGCGGACGAACGGGACGTCCCTATCCCCTCTCGTGCCAAAGGCAAGAGATGGTATCTCTTCTCGCGCTGCATCACCCCCTTTGCGCCGGCTGATAGTATAGGTTATTAGGTGAAGATTACTGATTGGTCTGCCGCCGCCACCTCCGCAGTAAGCGTTTCGGGCCGACCGACGGGGTACGTGTTGGAGGACCAGTAACCCATGACTGGACGAAGCGATGACATGATGTTGACGGTCGTATGCCGTTCATTATGCCGTTCAAAGTGCACAAGGATAAATCACATCATACGCACGTATCTCACACTCATTCGTATGTATTCCCACCCTTCGCACGCCCAGCAACCGTTGAACAGAAAAATGGCAATGCCGCCTCGAAACTACCTCTAAATAGTGCAAAAACCGATGGGTCGAACTCCCTACCCTCAGCTCAGTCCAGGACAGGACTAGAAATTTCGCCCAGGGGAAGTCTGGGTGTTCGTACGAACGGTGGGGGATATACATATGAATGAGTGTGAGGTACGTGTGAAGCGATATACGTGCGTATGATATGATTTATTTTTGTGCACTTTGAACGGCAAAGATTCAAAGATTCCGGATGATCAGCCGATTGCATCTCCCCTTCAACGGCGACTTTACGAAATGTTTGCACAGGGCGTGTCGTGACAAAATTCTCTATTGTGGTTCGAGTTCTTCCTCACAGCCTACACCCCGCCGAGTTTCGACCATGGATCCAAAATCTCAACGACCGAAGCATCGAGATGTCGCCTTCTCCTCGCTGAACGCGGCCGTCGAGGCCTTGAATCTCGCGAAGGAACTCTCGAGCTTTACTCCAGCCAAGGCCGTGTTTGGTACCGTCAGTGCTATCCTGACGATAATCAGAGTGAGTTTTCTCCCAGTCTGCGTCGAACGGTTGCGGGATGAAATGGACCTAGGACACGATGATCAATGAGGTAGAATTCGTCGAACTTGGGCTGGCCTGTGCTGGTGTCTGTACCGCGCTCGACCGGGGACTGAAGGGGGAGGAGCTGAACGATCTCAACAATTCTGTGGTCGAGGCAATCAACCAATTGACGACGTGAGTTGCACCAGCGATGCATGTTTTGAGTACCCCGTCGACGGGACTTTCGGTTTGACTCTAGGATGGTCGCGGAGATCCAAGGGAAAATAATCAAGCAGGGCAAACGGAATGCACTCTCTCGACTTGCCCACGCAAAGAGTGACAAAGAAACAATCGCCAGCTGGAGGTCGGACCTCAACAGGATGCTTCTCATGTTTAACGTGCGTTCCGTCATTTTTGTATGGGTGTTACTGACTATTAATTCTTAGACTGAGCTTGCAATAAATACACACGTGGCTGTTTCGAACATTCATCACGACGTTGCGAACACCCACACCCTCGTTTCCGATATTCACTGGAACATAGTCAAGAATCGGGAAGGGACCGATAGCCAACATCAGGTGGTAGGTGAAACTCGTGCAATTCAGCGCCATCGAACAAACGCTTACCACCTCCCAGACCCAAAATAGGTCGGTGATCCCGACTACCAAGGGATCTAGCGCCTCATGGTCGTTCCTAGCATACCCGGAGAATCACCACCTCCACCACCGAGGGCCTGCTTCGGACGCAGCGAGCTGATCGAGAGGATCGTCCGTCTCGCAGAAGACCTCGCTCCGATCGCCCTGATTGGTACTGGTGGAATTGGCAAGACGTCCGCCGTTCTGACTGTCCTTCATGACAATCGGATTAAACAACGGTTCGGTCACAACCGTCGATTCATCCGTTGCGACCAATTTCCCGCCTCGCGCGCCCATTTCCTCCGCCGGCTCTCCAAGGTCATTGGTGCAGGGATCGAAAACCCGGGCGATCTGACCTCCCTAAGATCGTTCTTATCCTTAGAGGAGATGCTCATTGTCCTCGATAATGCGGAATCCGTTCTCGGTCTGCAGGGGACGGATGGGCAGGAGATCTATGCTGTTGTGGAGGAGCTGACTCGCTTCAACAACATTTGCCTTTGTATTACCTCCCGCATCTCCACAGTCCCTCCTGACTGTGAGACTCTGGACATCCCGACACTGTCGATGGAGGCCGCATGCGACACCTTCTATCGGATCTACAAGCACTGCAAGCACTCCGATCCGATCAATAACATCCTGGAACAACTCGACTTCCACCCCCTCTCTGTCACGTTACTCGCCACCGTCGCCCAGCACAACAGGTGGTACGCCAGTCGACTGATGAGGGAATGGGAGAGGCAGCGTATAGGCGTACTTCATGCCCAACATTCAAAAAGCCTTGCCGCCACGATCGAACTTTCGCTTGCCTCCCCAACGTTCCAAGAACTCGGCCCTGACGCGCGAGAGCTTCTCGGAGTCGTTGCCTTCTTCCCCCAAGGTGTCGACGAGGACAATCTTGAGTGGCTATTTCCAACCATCCCCAACATCACAAACATCTTCGACACATTCTGCGTTCTTTCCCTGACATACCGAAATGACGGATTTGTCATGATGCTTGCACCACTCCGGGACTACTTTTGTCCTCAGGATCCAACATCATCTCCACTCCTCTGCACGATTGAGAGTCTCGGCGGAGGGAGGAACGATCGAAGCAAAGAGTTATGTCTTTGCGACACGAAGAGTGATCCGGCACGTGCGCCTCTTTCGAGGACACCACCACCTCCTCGCTCTCCGGTCTCTCCTCCGCCTTTCTTTCTTTTCTTTCCTTTTCCTTTCTTTCTCTCTTTTCCTCTTTCTCTTCTCTTCACTCTCCTCCTCAGCCAACACACTCGTTATCTCTCCTTTGGCCTCCGACGACCACACACCTCCGGCGTCCGTTTCTCCGATACCACTCTACAGAAATGGCGGAACAAGCACCAGAATGGAGCGAGGAGACACTCAACCAAGCTAGACAAAGAATCATAGAACGTCTCCAATGCTCAGAAGAAGAGGCTGCTCTCAGATTACGCGAGTCATGGAACAACGCGCTACAAGCCATACTAGAGGCTCCAGAACCCCCTCCGAATCCTCTCCCACTCCCTCCCCCAAACCAACAACCCACGCAGGACGAGGATGAACATCCGGTGACTGGAAAGAAGGTCATTTTCCGAGATTTCGATGTGAGCGCCCCGATAGACGACGAGATCCCACACACACCAGGCCAATATGCGACAAAGAAAATCGAGAACATGGAGTATGTTGAGCTCTGGTATTTCACAACGGAGGGCTGTCGAGAGGCAAGCAGGGCTTCACCCTCAACCTCGGATGACACCCTCGGAATTCTTAAGACCGACGCGGGCTTCGCAATCCAACCGATCAAAGCCACAAAAGCCTCACCGAATGCAAGAGCTGACGAAGGCCTATCTTGGGAGCAAATCATGACCGCCCGACACAACCTCATCACCGTCGCGAACCAAGTAGGATGGCCCGAAAAACACACATACGCTCTCGCGGAGTTTTACATCAACTTGGAGAGTCGGAAGGCTAAGGGTCACAACACCCAAGCCCTCATCAGCTACCAAGCGACAACGCGGAGACAGTGGCATGAGGCCATGAAGGGGCGAGGAAAACCATTCAACCTGAGCATATTCAACGAGAATTTGTTCCGGGCGATCCGAGAACAGATCAGAGATCAAGATCAGGAGGAGTTAGCAAAGAAGGCAAGTTTACCTCTCCCCCCGTAAGAACCTCGAACGAAGCTCACGAACAAATTCCTTTACTTCCTCACCACCTCACAACCCCCCCCCTTTTCTGCTACGCTACGCTACGCAACACCCCTCGCGACACCCCAACCCCCCTACCCCATGCAACGCCCTTGGCCCACCAACCTTAAATTGCGGAACGACCCCTCACAGGTGGCGATTCTATCCCAAAGGGGCGCAATTGAGGGGCAGGTAGGGCGAAGGGATAGGGGACGGGTTGGAAGACGTGACCGAGGCACGGGTCGAGAAAGATCTTCGAGATCAAGATCCCCGAGACCCAAGTCCCCGAACAGACGATTTCGGAGAGACGGCAAGGAAACCGAGACGATCGCCCTCTCCGCATGCCCAATATGCCTCAGCCGAAAGAAACACCCGATACGAAACTGTCAGGAGCAACTCCTCTGGGACGGTCAAACGAAGGCAAGGTGCCACAGAGCAGACGGAAAGATCGTTGACCAGAAGGGAAGGACCCTATGCAGCAACTGGAACCAATCAATTGGCTGCAAGGAAAAACTATCCCGGCACATCCACGAATGCTCCGGCTGTGGAGAATCATCTCACGGCGCTCAGGAATGCGGTCTCGCAGAGAAGGCATAGTCCGCTCACTCCACTCATCACGGACGAGTGGGAGGTTACCCTCCGCTCGACGGACCTACTCGAAAGATACCCTCGGATACCCGAGTACATAAGACACGGTGCACATGCAGGCATTCCACGCGTACATCAATCTTTCACTCCCCCTAATAAAGAGTCCACCGAAATCTTATCACACATCTTTAATGAAATGATACAATCCGAGTTTAATAAACAACGCTACCTTGGACCTTTCTCACAAGAAGAGCTCGAACAAGAGATTGGCCCCTTCCAATCCTCCCCCCTGTCACTCGTTCCAAAGGCTGGAAAACCGGGCAAGTATCGCCTGATTCAGAACCTGTCACATCCACACACGAACCTACCTGTCCCATCGATCAATTCGCGTCTCAACTCAGACGATTTCCCCTGCACATGGGGCACATTCCGCTCAGTATGTACTCTCATCAGAAGTCTCCCGAAAGGCTCGCAGGCAGCAACGAGAGACATCGCGGAGGCATACAGGATAATCCCGCTGCACGAGAGTCAATGGGCAGGAGTGGTCGTAAGAATCTCCAACTTCCCGGAACAATTCGCCCTCAACACGAGCAACTCCTTCGGGGGCGCGACATCAGGAGGCCTCTTTGGATTATTCGGAGACGCCCTAGCAGACTTACTGCGAGCGAGAGGAATCGGCCCGATTTTGAAATGGGTAGATGACTTCATTTTCTTCAGAATCCCACGAAACGCCATCTCGACGTACAACGAAGAGAAAAAATGCAACCGAGCGGTCATACTAGACAATGGCGGGCAACTCCAAACAGGAGGGCGTTTATGGTACAAAGGAAAAGTATGTCCAGACGTGGGCGCGGAACACTTCGCGGAAGACCTCTCCTTCCCAATTCGAAACATACGTGATCACCACAACCAAGGTCTCACATACCCCTACGGTTTCACTGAAATAGATGAAGTCACAATACCGTTGGGAATTCCATGGGAAACGTCCAAAGATGTACCATTCGGATCGATCGTAACGTTTGCGGGTTTCTCCTGGGACCTGGACAGGAAAAGAGTATCCCTTCCGGAATCGAAAAAAGCGAAGTACACACAAGCTATATTCGAATGGCAAGAACGCCGCACGCACACACTGGAGGATGTTCGCAAACTTTACGGGAAGTTATTATACGCATGCCATATCATACCACGAGGCAGAGCG
>Ga0307513_10009911_pt1 | contig 12023 bp, 7 predicted proteins | sample 15_EM_MG_FD_202174 | JGI IMG/M metagenome (GOLD analysis project Ga0307513, IMG submission 202174) | Populus trichocarpa ectomycorrhiza microbial communities from riparian zone in the Pacific Northwest, United States - 15_EM | ecosystem: Host-associated > Plants > Roots > Unclassified | place... | reverse complement strand
ATAACTGCCATAATTATGGCCTTTAGCTTACATATAAGGCGCAAGTTATTTTATTAAGGATGTCAATATCGTGTTTCTGGCCGTTTTTCGTCGTTACACTTGGAGAGGGGAGAAATTTAATAAATTCTAAGATACTTCGTGCAATTTTAATGAACAGAATGGGTGAAAAACTCCCTCCAGGACATATTTATGTTTTTGGCTCAGAGCCTTATAAGGGAAGCGTGACACAACTTGAATGTTACAAGGCACTTTTAGGTTTTCTGACAAGGCATACTTGATTATCACTCCAAAGTACGCGTTTATTTCCTCACCAATCAATAATCTCAGATCCGAGTCAGGTCATCATCTAATCTCGACTTCTTCCAAGCATGGCAGTAGATTATCTTTTTGTTTCTTCTGTCACTTCAAGTGATCGCCCCCGTTCTGACATTGATCATTCCACACTCAGGACAATTTAGAGAAACTCATAAGCGACATAGGTCATTTAGGCAACCTTGGGAAATGCAATCGATTAATCATATATGGGGGAGGAAGCTGACCCAGTCAAGCTGAACATAAGCACCAAGTAGTAAAGCGCGGAGGGCCATGAAAGGGAGGACGAGGAGAGTTATCCGTGCAATGACATAAAGGAAAAACATCGACCATAAAATGAACAATATAAAAATCTCGTAAAGTTCTATCCCGGTAGTTTTAATCTTCCCGTCGAATATCATTAGGAGGGCCAAGAAGGCTGAGAAGGCAATGGGCAACCCTGAAACGAGGATGGCCGATATTCTCCAGGCCCATCGTTCCGGCAGGGTAGCGAAGTGGAAAGACCACGCGATGCAGTGAATGGCCCCGAACATTATCGATACACACATACCAAGTAAAATTGCTGTCCTCGTGTCCTCCTCATGGGGTGAATAAAACGTGGGTACTCGAAGGGTTTTGTCCTCCAGAGTGTCGCAGAATATCATGTCGCCAAAAGCGACGAAAAAGCGTTGCAGCGGGAAGACAATGAATACGTATCCCAATCCCAACAGTGGTCCGTGTTTCTTGCGGGCGCGTCGTCTGAAAGCTTGGAATTGCTCCATTCGGGTGAGGACTGGATCAGGAGTGGATGAATCGACTTGAATCGAGGCCGATGGGAGTGGGCCGGCGTTGACGACGACCTTGTCGTCTCCCTCAGGCATTCCTTGGTCAGAGGCTTCTTGGAAATGAACAACATGGGAGCCGGTATTGGTAAGGGCTGGATCCGGGGTGGATTTGTCGACTTGAATCGGGGATGATGGGAGTGGGTTGGGGAGGACGGTGATCTCCTCGTCTTCCTCCTTTTCTTGGGCGGAGACTTCTGGAGGGGGAATAATTTGCGAGACAGTATCTTCTTGTCCAACATGACCTTCGAGAAGCTGCACCGGGATCGAACAACGTACATCGAGGGGTTTGTCCCACCAAAAGTAATAAATGACCCCAGTAAGGACGGCAAACGCAAGGGTAACCACCTCCAACTCGGTCACGGCTAGCCTATACGCTCCTCGAGCAATGCACTGTCCAATGAACCATGTCGTTTGAAAGGGGACGATGGTCTTGGATAAATAATCCCCTTTGCTTCGATCAACGATCTCTTCCTCGGTAATCGTTGGCCATTCAATCTTCCCTGCTTCTGATAGCTCCTCCAAATCCCTAGCCTCCAGTACCCGCACCGGCTTTCCTCCCTCGTGAAGAGTGAACCCACCCATGATTAGGAAGAATGCGTGAGCCCGCGTCCAGCCCGTATTCTCTTGATGCTTTTTCGCAAAATTACACGCCGCGATGTGTTGTCGCGCTGCCCAGACGATGATGAATTCTGGAGCAAGCAGGATATATCCCATGATCGCCACCCGCCTTCTAAGGACTGCCCAGCGAGAATCCCCGGGCGCTGGGATGTTCGGATGGACACTGATCCATGTACACGTGAATATCGTTGAGAGACAACTCCAAAGTATACCATATATCGATCGAGTATCGAACTGGCTTTGATCGCGAATGCAAATGGACTTCGGATAGTTTGTGGGGAAATTCTGTGGTGGTAGCAAGTTTGTTGGGGGAGCAAAGGAGTTCCAAGGTCGTGAAAAGAAAGAAAGATACAATAGGGTGAGGAAGATCATCCTTTCAATGTCAACGGTCACAAAAACCAGGTACCGTGTTCTCTGGCCCTGACACTGCCTGTACTCGTCGCTCGACGCCATGGCTTGGGAATTTTCATCACGGGGGCTGCATGTCCAGGAAGAACCGGTCCTGGTACCCGGCCCACCGGCCAGCGTGCTGCCACGGCATCCCGCGATAAGGATACAACTTCAAGTCTGTGGTTCATTATTATCTCTATTACTACTGAGGTGTACAGCCTACCCTCCTTTGAGGGATTCAGCCTGATTCAGCATCAAAATCTGCAGAGCATGCCTCTTTGCCTGGATGCCTATCCATCGTGGTTGATTCCGGACTCCGGAGGACCGGAATACATCAACCACGTGTAGCGCATGTGACTCTGACTCAAAACATTCGTTCGGATGACATTCCATCTCATTTCTTGACATAGTATGTCGCCCGCCACACTCTCAGATCTACCTACGGAACTTCTTCTGATCCTCTTCGAGCAACTAAAAGCGGACAGCATTCTCAATATCGGCCTAACATGCCGTGTACTTAATCGCGTTGCAATTCCCCACTTTCTGGAACGAATGGGTATGCCAAATCCTCAGAAATTGGCAGTCATCAGGCCTGGGCATGCGGGATGTGCAGACAAGCTCACTGGTCTGATGATCAATTTTACGCTCACTAGTATCGAGCGACTGGTTTGTGTATTGGACAACCAGAAAGCCGAGGATTGTTATTATGATCGGCCTGGGCCGTTAACAAGGAACATGGGGCGTATTCACCAACTCATTGGTCGCCTTTCCTCGGTCGGCGCCGTATCTCTCGTATTTCTCTCTGCTGAAGACAAGTGGACTCTTCGATCAGACGTGGTGGGGAAATTCCTTTCCAGTTTCATCGAATTTCTCGAATTGCTGCTACTTAAATCTTGCAGCTCAATTCAGCTTGTGCATTCCTACCCGCTTAGTATTGAACCAAGCGTTAGCTTTCAGCGTGGAACCGGAACGAAAAATTCACGCTTTCGACGATTTAGTCGCCTCTTAACCCACCATTCCTCTACCGATCCCGTAACCTACACGCCGCTCAAAAGTTCTCCTCTCCCAATCCCATCTCAAATCCCATCCCCAAATACGTTAGCGTGCAGCCATCTACAGGTTTTCGACTTCCGTATGGATTTCCTCCTCGCTCCTCGACTTTTAGAATGGACCTTCGCTATTATGAAACATTCCCCAATAAAGTCTCTTACATTATCAGCCATCGAAAAAAAGAGACAAAGAGAGTTTCACGAATACTTGTTCCCACGGATCGTCCGGTTGCTACCAGGGCTGCAAGATATCAAATTGCATTTCGAAGGAAACGAATTTCTGCCAACCATCTTGCAGAACCTGCCACTATTCCCGCGATTAAAAACAGTCACCCTCGCCGTGGCCAAGGCCGCCAAATCTCCACTGGATTTAAACTCGACCATGAATCTCCATTTCCCCCAGCTAACGTCTTTCAACGCCTCGCTCGACCAAATCATGTACTTTTTCAACCAAAACATCACATGCCCAATCCTCACCTCTATGGGGATCATTCACACTTTGAGCCCCAACTCAGGAGCCCTCGGTGAGAGCTTGGCAGCTCTCGCAAATCATCTCTCACGATTACATCTAAGTCCAACGATTTCCCTCTGCTTGGACCACATTTACGGTTGCTTGGAATTTAGTGAACCCGGACCACCGAGCTGGACCGCATCGTCCCATATCATTTCCCGGCTGACCCTCGTCCAACCCACTTTCCCCAAGAAACAGCAAGAGCTGGGGTCCCAGATCGAGAATGTCCTTGCTTGGTTGTCCTTGTTTCAAGGGATCAAACGCCTGACGGTGGTCATCCACCGGCATGTCATCGACCCTCCCGCTGGCCAAGAGCGTCGACAAGCAGCGCTACGATCGGCGATCATCGCGGTTTATCCGAACATTGAATTTATAAACCTAGTTCAGCTGAAGGACAAATTTCACTACCACTGGTCCAGCTCAAGAAACAGTTTGGAAAGGGCGATTGATGGAATACCTAACGTCTACCTACCGCGCAATAAGGCGATGGATTACTTCGTTTGTTGCGACCTTTAAATTTGCTATTCATCTAGTCTCGAGGAACATGCCATCACCCTTCCGTTTCGTATTACTAATCGAAATACATTCCTTACGAATTTCGTTGACGATGGTAATCTACGGGCTCTTTTCGCCAACATCGCAGCGCAGGCTTCATCCCACATTTGGCTGTACGACACCCATTGAAAGAAGGGTAGGTGGTACAACAACAACTGGCCCCTTCCTCTCTCGATATCGCTGTGGGCCTAACCTCCCGATTTTATAACTCCTCCCCTTTTCCGTCATTTGCGATGGCGAACACAATGTCGTACTAGCCAAACAACATCTGCCCCACCGTCGTCCTTCCTGTCCACCTCAAACGTCTTCCCCCGTCTAGTTCCTATTTTTAAGAACTTCGCAAGGGCCCTCAAAACGGGTACAGTACTTTTGGCGTGGCATGACTATGCACGACCGTGAATTTTGTGCTTTTACCGTGTGTGCGTGCTGATTACCGCGTCTGCCATGCGATCACGAATAATTACCGTGCATGTCCTCTGATATGAATAGTTATCTATTTAATTCCATAAATATTCATGCAAATAGGGTAATAATTCAACTTTTAATTCGACAATTTTGGAGTTTTAGAGCACGACGATCAATTCATACAAGGTAGTATGACGCTAATTCCCACCTAAAAAAAGGGCTTGTCGCGGAGATCGCTGAAGCCTGAGAAGTTCAGAATTCCAACACTGAAATTAAGTCAGGTTACTTATCTTCGATCTTCGAGTTTAGGAGGAACCACATACATATCGCGACTGGCGAATCGAGATAGTCAACGGTCCCTGAGTGCTATTCGATGTGAATAAAAAAGCGGAGTCGGCAACGAAATTTGGGGAGGGAGTTTTCGCCGCGCCCTTTGACATTTATCAGGGAACGTTGAGGACGGAAACGAAATCGTATATCGCTCCGACAACAGTTGCTCCAAGACTCCCAACGTTCGTGTAAAAAATGAGGTTTCTGTCGTATGCACTCCTGGAAGAATAAGGAGAGAGAGAGAGAGACGTACATGGGCGTTAATTGCCATTCTTTGAAGGTGATTGTGAACATTTGTGCGAGCCAACCAATGCGAGGGTTTATTCCAACGATCTGGGATCTCAAAAGCCGCTTGACACTGGGCATATAAATTCAGAACGTCGAGTTTAAGTACGCTAACTTTACGCTACCCGAACATCCAGAAACCATGTCCCGGAAGGTTCTCACAGTGAGGAACTACAGACTGCGTTGACGTATAAGTTGCTAACTGTGAGAGGCTCATTTTCGCTATACTGTACTATTTCATTCAATTCGGCAGCAACGCGTTACGCCGATTTTTTTTGAACCCAGATTTAATTTATTCTCGATTTTTCCAATTTTTTGGAATTTATCGTAAGTGCAAACAAAGTCTTATGACTGCCGAATTGAATGAAATAGTGCAGTACTCCCACAGCCACACAGGAGTCCAGAATTGAGCCTACTCAAAGATACAACTTGAAACTTGGGTGCCAATCTTCTGAAAAGTCTTTCCAGTGAAGTTAGCTTTAACTCGTAGCCGCTCTATTGTGGGATAGATTAATATTAACAGTCTTTCTGAAGGTGAATGTTCTCTTGCCACATTAACCATTTTTACTGCTAACAAAGTCATTTATGGACGTACCGTGCATGGTTATGGGTGTGGGCGCGCACGAGCGTGCAGCTACCATGCTTGGACGTGCACTGCCGTGTGCTGCGCATGTCTGGCCGTGTCGTGACCGTGAAGACTCCTTGAGATGGCCATGCAATGCTGTGATTACCGTGCAACTTGAGCTTGCGGAGCCGTATTACGTCTCCTTAACAGTGGTATCTTGGTGCAGTTATTGGGCGATGTTTTTTTCTCCTGAGCCTACCCGCGGATACACCAAATATGAGACTTACATCCAGGGGAAACATTTTTGTTTTTAGTTAAGGTATGATTGAAAAGCTCATATGTACATTACTATGTTCATAATAATCGACCCAACACCGGGTATAACGCACACATCACAGTTAAATGATAGGTACCCTACAAAGACCATATACCTGTACCGTGTATGACCGCCATAACCGTGTATGACCGCCATGACCGTGTATGACCGCCATGACCGTGTATGACCGCCATGACCGTGCATGACCGTGAAAACTTGCACGTTCGTCCCACGGCAAATTCTGTATACCGCCTCAAAACTAATTGAGTGTACAAGACGTATCATATCATATCTCAATCTCAATCCCAGATCTTGTAAGTAGTCTAAGTACAGAGGGTTGTCCGTCATCCCACACGAAAAAATAAACCCGACATCGCACTCGAACTCTCAGCGTGAACTCGACAACGCCCTTGGTCTAAAATTAGAACAAGCGGTACAGTTGTAGATAGTGTAGTGTATTAAACCCTCGGTGTGGGTGGATGAGTTCGGGATAACAGTGCCCTTTGCGGATGTCTCCTCGAGACCATCAATCAATGTCGATAAGGACCTAGTGACAGGTAGCCATCCTAATTCAGACATATAAAAGGTAAATGGCTCCTCGCACCATCCCTTCGTCCTCCCTCCTCCGGGCATACTTGGTTATCACTCCAAAGTACACGTTTGTTCCCCCAACCCATAGGCCTAAGGTGGCTGATTCAGATCCGAGTCAGGTCATCATCTTCTTCCAAATATGGGGGTAGGTTACCTTTTTGTTTGTTCTGTCGCTTATCACCCTCGTTCTGATCCCTCCACACTCAGGACGATTTAGAGCAACTTATAAACGACCTAGGTCAGTTAAGCACCTTAGAAAATGTAATCCATGTGTATGCCCGAGGTGTGCATCCGTCTTCTCCATAGTATGGAACGACATCATAATATAGTGACTTTCGTCACCGGCTAGGGACTGCCGGGTATAACGACGCGATAGTGCACCGCTTCCCGAATGGCATCTCGGAAGTCACACGCTTCGTCGTGGAACCAGGTAACGAAATGGCTTTGCGTGGGCTTGTAAGTGCTTTTCTTTTTGGATTCTCGTCATGGGCTCCTAATTTTTACTGCCGGCCCCGCTTCAGATTGAACTCCTTGTACAGAAACTGGAAAAAGGGATAAAAATTCCATTCGGGGTATATAGTATCGCTTCTCCATTATATCTCATATTCACCTGAGGGATACTAATACCATAGATCAAAAGCGGTGGCCATTTCTCCGTTCCCAAGATCTATCCACCGAACAAAGGCATCCTCATTTCTATGAAACGATTTAACTACATTAACTATAACAAGGGAGAGAACGTTCTTGATGTTGGGGCCGGTGTCATCTGGAAGGACGTCTACGACTACTTGTCATTGTTTGGTTCGGAGCCTGATCTGGGTGTCGTTGGTGGCGACCCTCTGGTAGGAGTTTCAGGATGGCTCTTGGGTGGCGGTTATTCCCTCTTGACCAATAGGTTTGGATTGGGTATCGACAATGTTATTGCGTTCCAGGTCATTCTGCCAAGTAAAGGTATCTGCAACATCCATCATGATTCTGAAGAGGATCGTGAAATCTTCAGGGCGCTCAAGGTATGATCGCTCTACCATGATACGCGAGGGGGCTTATATTCGTTTGACTGGGAAGGGAGGAGGGCATAATTTTGGGATCATAACCAAGTTTACTCTGCGCGTTCACAAGCATGCCAAGAGGGTGAGTTTCCCGTGGCGGTATAGTTGACTTTCACTGATGGTAGTTGATACAGACGCCTGTCAGATCAAAAGAATTCCCCGAATCTGAGAGCAGCTTTGTCAAAGATACCCTGATCAAATTCATTGAAGATGAAGCACGGCCACAGGCAGCCGTACTCCTAGCAGCATTTCGACATGATGTCAAGGACGGAAAATTGAAGGTAATTCATTTGTTTCGGTAAAATTTCCAAGTCGGAGCATTCACCTCTCTGGAATAGTCGTCTATTCCACTGTATTCATGGTGCACCGATAGATTTTTACCCCGATTCCCTCAGACTTCAGGTAAGAGGTTCGCGATGCCAATAAACATTCTCTTTCCCCAGATCCATTCCGCAATGTTACAGAGAATCCAGGTTTAGCTCAATCGCTTCCCGAGCCGTGCAAAACCTTTTCTCTTGCCCCGTATCCATTCTGCAGTGTCACAGAGAATCGAGATTTAGCTCAATCTCTTCCCGAGGCGTATGAAGCCTTTTCTCTCAGACATTTACCAGTTTCACTGGAGACACTGAAAACGTAAACGCTTTGCAATTTCCGAGAAGCAAGAATAGTGCTCAATGTTGTTTTGTAGAGATTTTCATTCCTTGGCGCTCGATTCCTTACCGGGATTAGGGGCGTGCGTTCCCCATATTTTTGGTTAGCAACAAGAGCACTTATTGTCTTGCGCATAGGATTGTTCCTGACGCCAATAAAATTGAGAAGTGCCTCCAATCCTTCGGCTTGACAGACGAGTGCTTATTGTCGATTTACAGAAAATCATTCATGTCACTTCGGAATGGGTAAACGCTTTCCAATGTCCGAGAAGAAAGAATAAGTGCTCAATGTTGTCTTCACTTGCAGAAATTTTCAGCCCGTGGACCTCAGTTCCTTAACGGGATTAAAGGCGTGCGTTCCCCAGTATTTTGGGTCAGCAACAATTGTGACTGAAACTAATAGCAGGAATTCCCTGACGGTATTCACGGCTGCAAGAGAGACAGTGGTGATGGAGAGGTATGTTTCAAGAACCTTCTGGATTAGCGTGATCGAGGTTAAATCAGGATACCTTTCCAGTCCTCCCGACCTCAGAGGGCGAATGGCTGGTATCGTGGTGAAAAATTACAACCGTATCCTCATCAACGCGGCAGAAGAACAAGCAAGGGTAAGACAAAGCCATCCAACCTTTCAAAAAATAGACTTTTCACTCATTTCGCAGGTGTTGTCGTCTGGTATGTTGGAGAACCAAGGGATACGAGTCTCGTTCGAAATCTGGCCGTTCCATAAGGATGCCTTCAAGGGTGTCAAACGAGAAGACTCCGCCTGGCCACATGAAGAAGGAAAGGTTTTTGGCCCTCTGGTCGGATTTTTTGAATGGTCAGGGAAGGACAAAGACGAATATTGGCTAGGCAAAATTACGGAGTCTCTGGAGAAGTTACGTCAGGTTGCTCTGGAACAGGAGTGCACGACAGAGGACCTGCCGGTGTACCTCAACATCGCACTCGAGAATACTCCGGTTAAGGCCATTTATCGCGACCGTTACGAGCAGTTGGAACGCCTACGACACGAGTGCGATCCGAATAATGTGATGGGGTCGGCGGCAGGCTTCGTGATTGGTGCACAATAAGGAATAAAGACAAGAGGAAACTAGCGTGTGTTTGTTTCGGAGGCATCCCTTTGAATTCTGTGTGTTTTTGTGGACTTGATTTAGCCAAAGTTTAGATGAAAAAATGTCGGTGGCATAGAAACTTATAATATCAACACATCACCACAGCACTCAGCGTGCAATGCCTGTGATGGTACGGTGATTATCCCTACCACAATGTCGGCGCAGAGCGCCACTCGCAACAGCGAAGCCGCCCCAACCCGTGAGGTAAGCTGTTGCTGCTTCTTCGTTTCCTCACCCCACACCCTCAAAGCCCACCGCATCCGGTATGACCTCACCCCGAGCGTGACGCGCATATGTGTGGTTGCCCACCTTTTCTGCTAGACCCACTCCCACTGCTGTGGTGGGACTATTTAGAGGGGGGGTCAAGACTCAAAGCGACTCGTCAAAAGGTCACGTGAAATTCCTTACAAGGAAATAAACCAGACATTTTGCAGCGGAATTTGGAAATCAAACAACCTGCAGCTTATTTTAACCCCCCCACCAGTGTCCCATCGCCAAGGGATAGCCTGACGAGACCTCACCTTGAATGTATATGTCATTCTCCCCCCTAAACTACCGCTAACCTGCTCGCGACCTCCTGACTACATTACTATCGATTTAGCTGAGACAATTGAAGATCCTGTCGAGGCATTTAGGTTTTGTTTACACAGCCAGAGAGATGGGGAGTCGTACCACCCCAGAAGTGAGGTGAGATTCGAATATAGAGGAATTTTACGCGCGATGTTAGGCTTGCATGATGATGTAGATCCTCATCGTGGAGAACTACTAGGTGGTACAACAACAACCCCACTAGCACCCCGCTCTACCTCATCTGAATTTCGTGGGCTGAATAGAATATCTGCTATGGCGACAAATGTGTACGTCTCACTCCTCTCTGCAAGAAAGTCGTGTTCACATTTATGTCCTCCACCTTGGCTGTTGTGGAACAGGTGCACTTCGCATCTCCTTGCATCAGGTCCTATTTAGTGCCTACTTCCTCTCTGTGCATCTCCGTTTTCCATTCTTGTGTGTATAGCACTCCTCCCACGTTGCCCCCCTCCGTATACCCGTCCTCAGCTTGAAAGGCTTCCTGATGGATTGCGATGGCGAACACAATGTCGTAGCCAAACACTACCTGCCCCAGCAGTCCTTCCTGTCCACCTCAAACGTTTTCCCAGACGAGTTCGCACGTACAGCGACATCTCCAGCAGACCAATATCTTGCTACTATCTAAGATATTCTAGTACGTGGTTGGATTCAACTTCAGCAAGGGCCCACTCATCGTCAAGGACGACTAGAACCACAATAACCTACTCTGCGACGATGACAATCACGACCACTCTCCACTTACGGCTGTCAGTACCGGTGTTGGGTGGCCCACCGGCAAGGTCAACACGGCGGTGGAACAGTCAACTTGGCCCCATTTTTTTGCAATGGCTACGAGCTACGGTAGGCGCATATTACATATCCAAAGCGGGTGTGTTTACCATTATAAAGCTCTTATTGGGCCCCAGCGATAAACTATGAATCGACAAAGATTTCGACCAGAGTTGACACCCACAGCCAGGGTTGGGCACCGAGTGCGGCAGGTAGCGGAAAAGCGATGGGCAGTGTTGAATTGCGATATCGACGGTGGCTACGAGTTACGATGACCTCGTGCTTTACAACCTCTGATCGCAAACGAGACGCTTATTAGCATGTCATTGGATTCGGGACGAGTGCACATGGACGATGGCTCGCGCCTCTTTTTGATGCAAATTCTGCGATATCTCTCAATCGTAGAGTCTTCAGGATTTGTAACTCCCTTTGTGGAAGCCGTGCAGTCCAATCCAAGTCATGCCGTGGGTATCTTTGGTCCTTCCGGTATAATTTCTGCTCGTGTGCAGCTCGTGTGGTTGCGACGTCCCCAACACTTCACCCATTTATTTGTTATGCGGTGGGAGCCTACCGTTCGGCCTTCTCGATTGGAATTATATCGCAACTTTAAAGGTCCATACACCTGGTGGAAGTCCATGCGTCAAGATCTTCGCACATATCTTGGAAATTGATGAAGAGGATATCCAGGAAGACACCCGACTATCACTCTTGGGTCTCCATTCGCTATTATCAATTGAAGCCATTCATACCCTTAGAGATAAATACCGCCTTCTTTATGTTCCCGGCGATTTTCTCAGTCTCCCTCAGGCCACAATTCATGATATCAATTCTCAGATCTCCTGCCTCGAAACATCTTTCCCGTTTGGGTCCCAGCGACTTTCTTGGAAACAAGGTTTAGGCTGTCGATCTCATTGTTGCAGAACTCGCGTTCCAATCGAGCGCCACTGGTGCTCATCCATGCCGAAGTGGATTAACAGTCTCGTACGAACGTCTCGCGAATTTTGAAGTACTGATGCGTTTGGGGTCTTGCCAATCCACGACTTGCCAGCTCCGAACCTTGGGACGACAAATGACCAAATCTTATTCGAGCCTCATTTTCGATGAAATA
>Ga0307513_10009910_pt1 | contig 12024 bp, 15 predicted proteins | sample 15_EM_MG_FD_202174 | JGI IMG/M metagenome (GOLD analysis project Ga0307513, IMG submission 202174) | Populus trichocarpa ectomycorrhiza microbial communities from riparian zone in the Pacific Northwest, United States - 15_EM | ecosystem: Host-associated > Plants > Roots > Unclassified | place... | reverse complement strand
TTAATGATGGGATTCACATATCCGGCGATAGAAGCGAGCTAAGAACCGACAATTCTGAACAGTTACCCGTAGCCTGCACAGGTATTAATGATGATGCGCGTATTGGGCCACTTGGAAACTGGTTGAATGATCGGCCATCCCCCTCGTAATGGTATCGAGGCGTTCTGAATCCTGCGGGCGTCATAGATGTCGCGTATAAGCTATTGACTTACTTCAATGTATCAAAACCTGGGGCAGTGGAAGAGCACATGCCGATTGGGTCGGCAGGGCCATACACTGCCTTTGACAGGAAGAATGAGCAGTGCAGTTGAGATATGTGCAATTAGGCAGTACCCGTTGTCACCTAATATTTTATGGTTGGGGGTGGCTGGGGTTCCCTGGCAACTGCCGCGACCTGCAGCATTTTATGTAGTTTCTCGGATCTCGGATCCAGAGAAAGGCGTTCATGCCTTCCATCTGCCGCTTCGGGCGTTCCCAGGTTAGTGGACAGCTGGCTCATTTCTGGGGTTCCAGCACAACTCTCGTCGAGCGCTCGCCTGACACTCTACAGCTCGGAGGGGTGTACCTAAATCACGTCTGTAAGTATCTATAGGTGTCTATAGGGAGTCTGAACCTTTTAGCAAACAGAAAGCCAACACCATTTTCAAGGCTACCTTTATTTGTTCGTGTTTGGTATTTCTTTGTGCTTCCCGACTTGCTTTGCGATTCTGCTCTCGCTAGGCAAACGGGCTTCTCCAAGCAGCTCAAGAATAAAGAGAGTATTTAGGACCCGGGGGCATGTCGAGTGCTGGGGTTGAACCGCCCAACGCTGCTCGTGCGACGAACCCTGCCGAACCCGCGATCGAGTCCAACGGTTGCAGCAGAAAAGCCGAGCAGAGCTCACCCAACGCACACGTGACCACTATTGATGACGCTACGATAACGAAAACAACTCCGGACAAGCTCTTTGATGGTCTCGGTGACGGTCTGGACGCTGCGGCGGAACTGGCCAGCGATCCTGTGGCAATAACAAGCGAGCAATACATTTCATGCGATAAGGAGGTGCTTACCTGTTTCTTACCTTCTCCACAACGCGTCCGACGCGTGGCTAATTACTCTGACTAGCTGCGTGCCGAAACGAACGAAGGACAAGTAAAGGTCTCTACCATTACAATCGAGAAGAATCAAGAAAGGGAAATCGATGCAAAAGAGTTAGTAGGTGATAAGCAACCGGTATGTCGGGCAAACTCGTGACTCTGGTATCCGGCTCACACGTACTTTCAGGATCCTACACCTCTGCCAAAGTCTATCCTAAGGAATCCACCAACTGCTGAATCTACTTCTGAGGTCAGTGTCGCGGTTACAGCTTTGGGCAATACCTCATTATGATAAAATCGAATCGTATTTGCAGATCAGCAATGAAACCCTCTCTGAAGTCAAAGATCAATCTTATGAAGATATTATGTCCTCTGCATATGCCAGTCTGACTCCTTCCCAAGTTCCCAGCGGCCCTCCACTCCACCAAAATTTGGACGTTCCTTCCACCATTCACGAATCCGAACCTCCCACTGACAACGCTGAACCATTGCAAGATACCTTTACCGCTCCCTCCCCCTCACAAGATGCCCCACCGACGCCGCCTTCCGCCATGCCACAGCCTTACGAAGCAGACGTCACTCCTCGCGACGAACCCCTCGGTGAACAGGTGCAAACTCGTTCAGAAGGACATGCGGTTGACGTCGATCCTCAACCTGAAGTTGCAGCTGAACCCACGCTAGTCGCGAGTGGCAATCTCAATGCCCTCAGTCCCGTCCCTGCTGCTGAGCCAAGCTCAAGCGCTGATAGTCCATCTTCTGGTGGTGATGGTAATGGACCGTCGCGAGAGAATGGCACTATTGATGGGGAGATGGACGCGCAAGTCACAAACGAGACTTCTGTTGCCCTAGCAAAGCAGGCGAAGCAAAATGGTCACGCCGAGGGCGGTGATAAATCGCAACTTGAAGCCACTGTTGCGGAGCCGGCCGAAGAGTCGCCTGCTGATACGGCCCCAGCGCCTGTCCTAGACGAGACGACCGTTCACGCCAAACAGATGAATCCAACCCTCTTAGCTCCTACGGAAAGAATGAGGCCGAACGAAACCGGGCGTACAGATACGGGGAAGGAAGCACGAGAACATGCGCCAGTGGCTCACGGGGATGTCGCCGTTTCGGAGGCGGTCCCAGCGAAGGGCCACGACAGCGCCAGAGGTGATCACGGCGGCGATAACCCCACTGACACCGAGGAGCCCGCTGACGTCGTGCCCACTCCCGTTCCAAACGAAACCGATAGCCGCTCCGAAACCGATGCGCAGCTGCCTAGCCAGCAAGAGCCAGCTGAAAGTCTAGATGAGACTTCTATGGTCGACAGAGCAAAGGAAGGGTCGGCCGAGCATCCTTCGCAACCTACAACTGGTGATCAAGACCCAACAGCTCTCCCGCTCTCCGCTGAGACAACTGAAGTTGCGACTTCTCAATCGGCTGAGCTAGTGATCCAGGCTGCTGAACCCCTTCCATCTTCGGACCCGGCCTATGCGACCGTCGACAAGGGATCGGAACTAGTTACATCCCCGCACGGCCAAACAGAAGTGGAGGAACAGCCAGAAAGGAATGCCATTGTGACAGGTGAATCGAAGGAGGAAGCTCCTCCAACGGCCATTGATGTTGAGAACTCGATATCTGCTCCTCAATGCCCAGAGTCTGCTGTGAAAGAGACAGAACAGGCTGCCTCTGGCCAACAGGAAGAAGGGACCACTAGCGCCACCCCCGTGCATGAAACACCAACACAAGCTGCAACAGATGCACAAGACCCAGCCCCCACAGAGCCGGGTGAAGACATTCCTGCCCAGTTGGTGGAACTTGCTTCTACTGCTCCTGATCCGCAAGCGAACACGAAGGATCCAGTTGTGCCGTCTTTGCCCCTTGTCGATCGACCTGAGGCCATAAACGACCTGGCGGAGGACTCGACGCTTGCTGCTCAGCCAGAAGAACCGGACGTAAATGTGCAAGCCGAAACCGAGGAACACGAATTAGAAGGTATCCCCAAGGAGGGTGGCGATGACCTTGCTCAGCCTGTTTCGAATGCAGACCCGGCCCAGAGAGAGCTTGAGCAGGAGGAAGCCGTGGGGTCGACCGAAGGTGGTATGTATTGATTGTACTACTTCGCATCCTCAAAGGTAGTGGACCCTACGTCTCTGACGACGTGATCCGGATAGCATCCGATTCTCAGCCGACCAACGCCGTCCCCGTCGACGAACCCTCACTTCCCCTCCCGGAAAGCGAACGCGTGGACGACTCGAACCCCTTTACCGATCCAGCCCCAACTGCCGAGTGCGAACAACCAATACCCATAACCGATACCGTTACTGAAGAACCATCCACTCATATGGCCTCCCAAGCGGACACTTCTGCACAACCCGCGTCTGTGTCAGGCGGTTACGCCCCTTCACGGCTTGAAGACAAGGTAGACCTCCCCTTTGTGGAGGCAGCACAGACGTCTGAGGACCAGCAGATAGGAGGTTTGACCTTCACCTAATGAACCATCATTATATCTCACCACTATTACAGGTCCCATTCCAGTTGAGAAGGCTGCAAAGGAAGCGCCACCGAATGCAAACGACCAGTCTGATGCTCACTCGCCCGCTCCCAATGCTGAGGAGAGCGCGCAAGAGCCACTGATTAGGCTGCATCAGGACCAGCAACCGAGTGAGAACGCCAACGAAGCCGTTCAGCCTTGCGATCCTGCCTCCATTGTAGAGGTACTGAACGGGAGCCAAATCGATGCCAGTTTTAAGGAGCCAAAAAGTATTATATCGATCATTTGGTGTCCAGCAACGCAGGTAGTCTGACCATTTCCTCATTTAGCCACGTCTGTACTGGAAGATAACAAGGGTGAAGATGATTCCTTGTTGGGCTCCTCTCTGGTTGAGAGTAGTACAGCCATAGTGAATGATCTGGGTGTCAAAGAACATTCTGGAGTACCGTTAGTCGAAGAACCTCAAGAGCAAGCATATATCGAAGGCGCGAAGGGTTACGATTCCACTGCAATTGTCAATCCCCCGAATATCGAGCTACGCGGGGCCCCAGTCGTTGAGAGCCCGCCAGGTGCGGAAGGTGCAACCCAGGACGAGCATGATGTCGCACGTGAGATTCAACTGGAGTCCCTCGATGCTCCTTCTAACGGATATACTGGGGCAGTAGAAGCGCCTACTGGTACGTAGTGTACGGCGGCCATTATCCGCATTCTGCTAATGAATCCTAGAACCACCTGCCGCGGTTCCCGATGATACGACAGACGCCCTGAACTTGGAAGGATCGACCGAGATCATTGAACAACTTGAGATGGGGGATGCAGTGTCTGGGGTACCGACGGTCGAGGGTGGCGAGAAATCGTCTGTCGAGCCTCCCAAGGGCGTGGAAGCCTATGACAGGGACAAGGACCCCGAAGTGGCTTCAGATGATAGCGAAGCAGCCGGAGAACAGCAAACTGAAGTGGCTCAAGAATCCTCCACTCACGGGTTTGAAGGTGTCGCACCTGCGCAAGCCGAAGAGCAAGATACTCCAACCGGTGTGTGTCCTTTTCTTTTCCTTTGGCCCGTGAGCTTATTTTCCTACATTAGACTCAAACCACAGGGATATATCACCTGAGGAAGTCATCCCTACCGATCGTACCACTATTCCTCCTGCTCAAGATAGTGTCCATGTTGCCACTGTGGAATGCCCCGCTGAAGAACCCATCCAAAGTATTGATCAGGATGGAAAAACAGAAGGTCATCCCAACCCCGCTTCAAAGGAATCGGTTGTAGAAGACGCTGTGGACGGAGGGCCCGAGACGAGAGAAACGACCGTAGATCCCCTATCTGAGGTGACTCCGGCTGGTACGTAAGCCACGAACGATCTCTACACTTACTACTAACGGGTTATGTCATTCAGAACCCGACAAAATCGTTATTCAATCGGCCACCCCGATCGAATCCAAGGACCAGCAATCCGTCAAACCCTCGAAAGACGAGTCTCCAGCGCCGCACGGCGGAGATCCGGTCGCAGAGCCATTTGAGGCAGAGGGGTTACCAAATGTTAACACGACATCGACACCAGTGGTGGACACAGTAAGGGAGGTTGAACTCGATCACGGTATGCTGTTTCAGTCATGTGTCATCAGAACCGGTTGTTCAATATTGACACCAAGGGCGTTTCGGGCTTGCGGAAGGCATTACTCAAGAAGCTACTATCCTACGTGATGAAACTCTACCAGAAAAAGATCCAAATGCAGAAAAGGCTTCAGTAGATCAACCCTCGAAGGAGTGGACAACAGAACCAGCTCCTGGGGAAACGCCACCCGTAGACCCTGTCCTCGCTTCAGAGACTTACGGTGAAAGTATAACCGAAGGAGAAGGTGTCTTAGATCTCGCGAATGAAGGCCTCCAGTCGATGGATGTTCAACCTTTCCAACGACCTTCCGATGATTCGAACAACGTAGAAGAACTTGAGGCAGGTATGTAACCAGCGTTTGTCTGGTCTGATCACGCTCATACCCCCCTGAAAGCAGTCAAATTGAAAGGCGACTCTACTGGCGAACCAGAAGCTTTCAGCACAATGGAGCCAAGCGAGGATACTCCTCCAGCGCCCCTCACGGACGAGGACGTAGTCGCCGGGACTACAGTCGAAGATATAACTGCTATCGAGAACTCAATCGAACCACCTGTTGTAGCCACCACAGGAGATATAAACTCGGGTGCGGGTAGCCACCCCGAACAGGCTTTACATGGGGCTTGTCATGGTCAAGGACCGGGAGATGGACAAGAAGACAGAACTCCCGTATCAGAATCGGAGGTCAAACATAGTGTCGTACCCGCAGGTGAGCGACCTAATCAAACCTCATCAGACATCCCTGCATGGAGTCACTCAGCATTACTGTCCATCTAGAAGCTGTCAGCACCGTAAAAGGGCCAGCGAGCAGTCTCAAGTCGGAAACCCAAGTCGTCCCTGTTGTCTCCACCGTCGACGATATGGATGAGGGCTCCACTATAAACACGAAGGGGAGGGATGAGTATAACGTTGAGGACCCAGCGCCACCCACTCTTGCAGGCATAGCCGGTGATAATGACCCTCAAGAAAGTGGACGCCGTACAACACCGGCATCTGATGGACTTCACATTCGTTCAGAGCAAGATAGGGTCGCTCTAGAAGCGCGGGAGCACGGTGAGGTTGGTCCAAAATCCCCAATCGCTGTGACTAGCGGTAAGTGAAGCCAATCTCTTGCTCTACACGTGCTTGACGGTCGCTGAATCAGGCCATAACGCTTGCATTGAGGAGACTTCATCGAAAGGCGAACCATTGCAGCCCGTTTCGCCCAAACCAGTCGTGGAAGAGGCACCACAGAACTGTGGCTTGGATCAGCAAAACGAGGTCATCAAGCATGAAGAGAAAGCTGAGACACCCCCATTCCCTACCGACAAACTAGATGCATCGTGTGCTCCAGAGGAATCCACCTCGTATCTGGCGCAGCCACCCCTCGATGAGTCTAAGGCCAGTGCGCCCACTGAACTGGTTGGAAACGGGCACAGTGGTATATATGAACCTACGTCAGTCATTCAGTCCGATGATCACCGCGCTCAAGCGCCAACAACGTCGAGGGGGTCAGGCTCGGAGGAGCCTGCCCTCCACCACATGGATCCCCCCGCAGGATTCACGATCGAGAAGGGTAAAAACCAACCAGGTGGGTTCCACTTGAAGGAGATAGCTCCTATATCATCCATCTTACCCGATAATCCATTTCCCCCAGTTCTCGAGGAAGCTACGCAGGAAGGCCATTCGACCACCCCAGATGAGACCCTTGATATGCTGGGATTACATGGTTCGCGACCTCCCTTGGAGTCATCCGCTACTACGAAACACGAAGACGAATCTCAACCAGCCCCGGGATTTGTACGAGAGCCGGTGGTACACGATGCGGCTGTTCTAGTGCTCTCAAATGATCACGCCCTTTTGGACCACCTCTTTATTGTGGACACGGCTTCACCTGAACAGGAGGTACAAGATCAGCACAAGCAAGTGACAAATGGCATGTTTCCTCTTACACTACTGAGTTGGATAGTGACATCGACCTTCCTTAGGTGCTCCTTTGACTGTTGATGAGATCTCACTTGAGGGCTTAATGCACGGTGCGGTAAAAGGTCAGGATTCCTTTACCTATCCAAGGTTACACCTTAAATCATCGCCTTTAATATAGGACCAGCGCAGGAGGGGTCTTCTACTATTGATAGCTCTGGCGGTGAACTTTTGGCGCGTCAGATCAATAACTCAGTATGTTTCGCAGCCGACAAGGCGCAGCCGCAAGATGATTCTGGAGCGGTTGCCACGGAGCCAGAGGTGGTTGATGAGAACCAGGCCGAGGTTGTTGCATCGGACAATGGCTTCAAGCACGATCCGGTCCACGGCGACCTGGTCGGGCAAGATCACGTTGAAACTATGCAGCCAAACGCCATCAACGACCAAGCCCTTCTGCCTTCCGTCGAAAGTCGTGTAGAGCAGTCTCGTGTGCCAGTGCCAGATATCACGTCTACGTCCTGCGCTCCCCCCACGGTAATCACGACAATGGCTCTTACAAACATGGTTCATAAGGGTGTTTTCGCCGAAAGCTCAAATGTTGCCGACCAGGGCGAGGACGGGAATGCGCCTTGTGCGCGAAACACAACACCCGGTGGTGCTGTCGCTTCGGAATCTCCTTGCGGGGAGTCGGCAGAACCATCTCACGAAGTGGAAGCGACCACAGATAGTGCCCTGAATGTCAAACCAACAGACGAGCTGATCCCTCCCGGCAGTGAACTGCTGTCAGATATTAACACGGACGTTGTCGTTACGGAGGATGACGTTGATCACACTTGGGTTGCGGATGATAGCGAGACCGCAACCACGGTGGTACTTCCGGACCCACCCTCAATCGACCCAATGCTCAGTATATCCGAGACGACAGCACTTGCTAAGCTGGACACCGAGCCTTCACATTCCGAAGTCACTCCCGAAACTATTTATATTGCTCTTCTGTCACCTCAGGAGGCCCATGAACAACAGGTTTCCTATTTGGTTGGGGAATTACCAAAGGTTACAGTTATGGTCCCACCTGCTGGCCCACAGACTATCAACCAAGAGGTCGAAATTCAAGAAAAGAACGAGGCGGAACAGGCTGCTGAGAAAATTGAGGCTGAGAGGAATGAGATGGAGAGATCCGTCACATGCAGTGTAGAGCCAGATGCAGTAGATGAGGAGAAGACTGCACCTGTCCCCTGTGGGGATGAGTCCACTTTGCCAGTTGAGAGTGTGGCAGAAGGTCAGTGCTGAGCTTTAACTCTTCAGCGCAGGAGCACACTCAAGCCCTTCATAGGAATGGGCATCTCTCATTCGACTACGATCCTGAACGAGCCACCGAAACTCGGAGACCAGGAACAAGGTCAGTGCCTCCCCTTCACTGCTAATAAATGTTGATATTCTTCCCCATCGCTGATCAAGACGCCGGAATCGAACAATTGGCAGAAAAAGCCGCAAGTGAGGTGTCCGTCGATGATACTATTTTGGACGAACCGGCTCTAACGGAGACTAGCGACGGGGGTAGGTAGTCAAACCCTCTTATAGTCCCAGCAACTAACTTGTCTGTTAGAACCCATTACGATTTCCACTGATGTTGGTGAATTTGGTGACACGCAAGGTATGTCTTATAGTTCTACGCCAACCTCATTTGTCAATGCATACTACCCGTAGAAACCCTCAAATCCCCTGCCTCGGTTCATGGAGAGACTGCTCCAACGTTACCTGTCGCAGATGTGACCCTTGTGGCCGACCCTACACCACCACCGGCCATCGAGAATGCTACCTGCCCACCACCAGCGGAAGCAGCAGCTACCACTAACGTATCCAAAGACGAGGAGCATGAACCGAGCGAACAAGGCCCGCCAGACGTCGATATTACCCCTAGTGCCGATGAAAACAAACCTCCAGCCGCGATCGCCGCAGACCTCGAACCTTCCCCTTCAGCTGAACCAACTATCGAGCGCGTTGACGTTGTTGAGAACGTAGCACCAAGCAATGATGCAGCCGTCGAACGGACCACTGTGGAGCCTGTCACATCCACTGTATGTGAGGATGGTATTGCCCAAGCGCAACTAGCAAGGGACCAGACCGAGTTGTCGGGGAGTGAGACTGGGAGACTGGCCAAGGAGAAGGGCGTGGTTGAAGAATTGGCGGCCAAGGAAGAAGCGGATAGGGCCGCGCGTGAGGCGGCAGAGAAGGCCAGGATAGAGCAGGTGGCCCTTGAGACCGAGGAGGAACGCCAGGCAGAACTCGAACTCGAAGAAGAACGCGAAGCCGAGCGTGTTAAACCTGATGAGGCGGAGAGAGTAGACTCGGGACCCTCGGAGCCGCGGCGTCAAACAAAACTCGTAGAAAATCAGAGGCTTATGGAGGAAGAGGCACAGAAATTGCGTGACACCGAGATTGCGAAACTCGAAGCTGAGGCCGCGTGTTTGGAGGCCGAGTACAAAAAGCGTGAACAGGATCGTCTACTGGCCAAGGAGAAGGAGGTTGAAGAGGCAAGCGACTGTCCGGTCGCACCTTCGACCCCGCGCTCCGAGCTTTCGTCCATCACGTCCGGGTTTGACTCTCCCTCGCAGATTTCCCTCGCTAGTCACATGGCTACTGCCCCCGACTCTCCCCGTATTGCACCTGAAGACCCAACTCCGTTTGTCGAGCTTCCAGAGAGCGATTTGATCCTTCAGAACAGATCGCCCAAGTCGATTAATAGCAGCATCGCTGGCGAACCTCCAGAAACGCCTCTAGGCTCCCTTCCCAACAACAGTTTGCTTGCAGTGAGTGTATCTTACTTTCTTACCTTGACGCGTACTAATGGTAGATTAGAGCGACGTGACGCCCCCCGCTCGTACTTTTTCACAGACCGCTGCCTTCAAACTCGGGTCTCCCTTGAAGCTTTCGACGGAGAATGTGGCAGGCGTGGCGGGCAACAATTCCACTGAGAATGTAGATGGGTCTCACCCTAGGTACGATCCACCTCCGGTCTTGGTTCCAAAGCTCTCGGTCATCCCGGCCAGCACTGCAAAATTGCACTCCAATCCCAAGCCGGTGGTTGATCTTCCCGAGCTGCGCGATATGGTCTTCCCAAGTAAAGGCGGAGTTGAAGAGTAAGCGTGGTAGTGCTTGGGTGACTTGAAACTGATCATTTTCAGCCTCCCTACGGTTGTGGAGGACGAAGATGCGGACGTGCTCTCCCTCCCAGCGCCAAGGAAGCGCCATCTATCTACCGTCTCGAATTTCTCCATCTCCTACAAGATGCCTGGTGGATGGACGCACTCCAGCACGATTGCAGAAGGCCGCCCAACCCTCGATGTTGTAGAGGGTGAGTTCTCTCCGGTACCGCGCACGCCTCGTCCATCCGCTATAGATTCCGAAAGCGATGGTGAAAAAGGTAGCCGGTGTATCATCATGTGAAAGAGGTACTGGAATTTTTTGGTTTCCAATCTCTGTCCCTATATCGGTCCCAGTCTCCTACGGTTTGGAATCCTTGCTAAATCTCTGATACCTTGATCTTATGCTCTCCCTTATGGTGTTTTCTCGTTTTGACTTCGTTTGTACTCCATGTACCAGGTTTCCCCGTTCTATTGTAATGTTGCCCAATTCTTCGATCTGCCGTGCACTCGCCGGAAGCACACATTAGTGCTTCCCCCACGACCTGCTTGAAGCGACTAACCAGAGTCATTCCCATTTGGGCATACCACAGATCACCGGAAAAGGTCCGAAACTCTGTTGCCTCTTCACCTTCACACTTGGACTCTGCCGCAATGCCCCCACGACCCCAGACACGGTTCCTTTCAACGTCGTCTGGCAGTATGAGCGAGACGGCTCCACTTTTGAGAGCCCGCTATTCGACCGGGTATAATGACCCACCACCGCCCATTGGCATTCCGGCCATCCTGCCTGCAATCGCGTCGCTGCCGACCCCGACGACTCTGACGACGGGCTCGTTGTACCACGCGGTACCATTCTTGCAGAGTCTTCAAAGAACGGAGCAGGTCGCCTGGGTGTTGTGCACATTGTTGTACTTATATTCCGATGCCGCCGTTGGAGAGTGGAACTCGACCCACGGAACCTGGGAACGCTGGAAAACTCTTGAAGATGCAAAGGAAGCTCGAAAAAATATCGAGAAACTTATCGAGGCCACTTGGCATGAGTTTGTTGAAGTATGGAAGGATGTGGAAAACCCCGCGCGAGCCGGTGATGCGGTGGAAGATGTACTATGGACAAGTATCCCACTTGACGAGCGAGGAAGAAAGTGGGTGCGAGGTATAATGATTACTAGGACACAGTAGAGCGCTCATATCTGACGCAACCGACAGCGATCGACATCGCCATATCCTCCAATGCCCCTTCAAGCTTTATTTCACACCCACTCGTTTTGGTATCAATATCCAAGACATGGGAAGGCGGCTTCAAGAGGCCCCCTGAAGATAGTTCCTGGTGGAATTTCGACAAGTCGACTACCCCGCAGTACGTTGTCGTGATTCCTTACAGGTTCTATCTAATGTAACACCAGGATTGCGCATGGTGTATTTCTGTTATACCATGCCCTGTTCGTCACCCTCCTCACGAATCTCGCGCTCGAAGCGCCAAGTTCACCCATCTATTTTCGGCCAACCAGGAAAGCCGGCATACGAGAGGCGTACCTATTGGTATACGCCCTATCGTCCATTCGACCAGCATTTGCCTCTATAGCACACGCGCTGGTCGCGACATCCGTAATCTCTGCCCTTCCATATGTCCCTCTCCCAAATACTACACCGCATTCCCTCCTTCTTCTCGCACTTTCCCTCATCCTTCTACAACTTCACCTTCCTACTCCAAGTTGGCTTCCTTCGCCAATCTACACCTTCCGCCCATCCCGAGTGACGCCACTCGCGACCTTGGTGCAAGGCGTAATCAGAAAGGCGATTGTACCAGCAGTCAC
>Ga0307513_10009909_pt1 | contig 12024 bp, 9 predicted proteins | sample 15_EM_MG_FD_202174 | JGI IMG/M metagenome (GOLD analysis project Ga0307513, IMG submission 202174) | Populus trichocarpa ectomycorrhiza microbial communities from riparian zone in the Pacific Northwest, United States - 15_EM | ecosystem: Host-associated > Plants > Roots > Unclassified | place... | reverse complement strand
ATATATGCTAGCATAATTATCAAGAAAATATCACATTAATATATGTACTAGCATAATTAATTAGCATCAATAGATTAGAATGTGCATTTGTCTTCAAATAAACAAATCTTTAACATAATTTAAAGATATTAAAGACAAGGATAATAAAATAACAAGTTGTTTTAGAAATAAATAAAGTAACATGATAGATATAAGGTGACAACATCCAAAATCCAGTTTGCATTAGAATCCATAAATCAACATCTTCAGCTGCATAAAAAAATTAAAAGATTTTAGAACATGCTAAACACTTAACATTAGTAGAATTGTAAAAAGAGAATGGTAAAGTACAAGACCTCATTGGAATGACAACACTTTTCTAACATAACATCTTTACTTGGGTTGAATATAGGCATTAAATTCTTCAGTGTCCATAGGAGCAAAATTTGAATCAAATGTCAATGGAATTAAGCCAACCTCATTAATTCCTATCAAAACATCATCATTCTTCTCTGTATCTTCATCATCACATTCATCTTCAATCTCATTTATATTTATCAAATCTACAATTGAAACATAATTAACCAATAAACATTACATGTTAAACAATAATTCATTTTCAAACAAAGTTATAACTAAAGGATCAAATCTTCTATTACCTTCATTTAAAGTATCTTGAATGGTTATGGTTGATAAATCACGATGAAAGATTTCTACTTCTTCGGTTGTTAAAGATGATGAATTATCTTCTACTACCTAATTTTCAGTGTTAGAAAATGCCTCAAAATTAATTGGATCATAACTACATCCTTTCCAATAATTTCTACAAAATCAAAGTTCATGTACAAAATATAAGTATTAATTATGCTACTTAATAATATAAATAACTTTTAAAGAATTAGAGAAAAAAATACTTTTGTTTTAATCTCAAATTGTAGTGGATGTAAATTAGGTCATTGAGTCTGTGATGCTCCAATCGATTTCTCTTCTTAGAGTAGATGTGCTAAAAAATACTCTAATTCCTCTCGCATCCTGAAGAACTATAAGTTTGACTTAAAACTCGTATAGCTAGCTTTTGGAGATTTGGAGCACAAGTTCCATATAACACCCATCATTCATCTATATACAAATTTAATAAGTAAGATTATGTCAAGATAATATTTTTAAATTACAATGAATATGAAAATAATAATACACCTGGAGGTAAAAAGGTGCGATCATTTCTCGCGGACACTCTACCTAAGTCATGTTCTGCATTCTTAAACAACTTCATTTCACTTGTAAGCTTGCTTAGTAGAATTGCATATCCATTTGCATACTTCTCAACAATATCTAGAAGTCCGGAAATGGTGTTTGTATATCTATCCATTAGATTGACATCATATTGAAATCGAGGATTCAACCAAAATCCCGCTACATAAGCTTCCTATACAATTGTCCATCCCATCTAGTGTTAATGATGTCTAGAAAAGGTTGCACCTTAGCCCTTTTCTTTTGAAATCTCCTCTACATTTCTTCCTTTACAGAATGGATAGCCTCATATAAATATCACATAGCAGGTCTATCATCACTATCAACGATTCATAGAACTCGAACTAATGGTTCGGTCATCCGTACAATTGATCCACATTCTTCCCAAAATGTAGGGTTCAACACACTATCAACAAACTTTTTTTCCTTTATTATCTTTAGCATAAGCAGAGGAGACTCATTCTCTAGATGTCACCATAGCTCTCAAATTAGTGTACTAAAATGCTTTGCAAAGTAATGAAATTAGTAGCAAAACGAGTAGGAGCTGGCCGAAGTATTTATTTCCCTCTAGTGAACTTCCTTATCAAATACAATAGATAACAATGATTATAAATATTCTTTGTAATACTAGAAGCATGATCAACAACAGAACAAATTGATTGTAGCTTATTAACATCTTGGAGTATGAGGTTGATGCAATGAGCAGCACAAGGAGACCAAAATATTGAAGGAAATTTTTCCACTAACAACTTACTAGCAGCAACATAATTAGAAGCATTGTCAGTCATCATATGCACAATATTTTCAGGCCAACAAATAAAACAACCTCTCTAAACAACTTATACAACAACATAGCAGTTTTTGAGGCCTCTGATGCATCTACTGTTTTTAAAAAAACAGTCCCTTTAGGATAATATACTAAGAAATTAATTAAAGTTCTCCGTTTTTGATCTGTCCATTCATCAGCCATCAATGTGCAACCAGTCTTCTTCTAAATTTCTCGATAACTCTCAACAAAATTTTTCACTTCATCAACCGCCTTTGCTAGGTAATAACCACGAAGAGCATGAAAATTTGGTCCTTTATAACCAGGACTCATGGCTATTATACCATCTATAGCATGTTGATAGTAAGCAGAGTTAGCAGCATTGAATGGCACACATGCATCAATCATCCATTTTGTTATAGCAAGATCACATCGTTCGATAACTTCTTTGTTTTTCCAACAACTTTGGAGAGACTTTTGAGCACCATGAGTTGTTCTTGGAATAAAATATGCCTCTACTGTTGCATTTTCTTTCTGTTTTCCACAACTTGCAGTTGATGTTTAACAACATTAGTGATTTTACTCTTTCTTTTTATTGGCAACCTTCGGTGGTAACATTTGCTTCTTACCATCGGCTTCATCATCATCATCGTCTTCACCTTTATCATCATCTTCTAATTGTTTTATCATCCTCTCTTCATGCTCTCTTTGTTCAGCACTATATGGGTTGAAATCTGCTTTCATTTCTCTAGCTCTCCTTTTCTTTTCAACATTCCCTTGAAGATTCAAAAGCATTTGATGATGAACATCCGGAGGACATTTGCGACATTTTTCCACTTCTCCTTTCGCTCCAGCTAAATATTACTTGAATCGATTAATGCCTCCACCCACAAAAACTTTGGCGCAATATAAGCACACTAATTTGGTTTTCTTACATCCCACTCTAAGTTCAGGAGCTTCTCTGCAATGACCCCATGCCAAATCTATTTTTCCTCTTATACCACTTGATGTTGATATGGAAATTGAAGGTTCAGATGAATGAGCAGTTGAAGGATCACTACTTGGAGTGCTACCATGTTGAGAAGACATTTTTAGGAGCTGTAGTTGACCAAATCAATTCTAAATAACTAAGCACCCACATAAATTATACTAAGAATTTAAGTCTGTAATATTATTTAATTCACAAATCAATCAACAACTAAGCAATATGATTTGGTTCGACTCCACCCGAACAACCATTGTGGTAAAGAATGGTTTTTGTTACAAAATGCAGTTAAATTCTTGCTGCTACAACAGATCACTTCACAATCTTTGTAGCTACTCTAATTACCTTGGAAATTGTTCTCTTAACAGCAATGTTTTACATTAAGTTATAATATGGAACACTTTTAACTACAACTGCAAGTAAAGGCTTTCCACTTGAATAAAAAGAAAGATCTCAAATCCTCTCATCTTAGTAAAGAACTAAAGCTAACAGTTAGGAACAATTGCTAAGATAAATATTATAACAACAGATAAAGCTAACAGTTAGGGCCTAAAGCTATCTTCTCAAGATAAATTATTGACAGATAAATTGGAATATTGGCACCAAGATTGCTTGAATTTTGAGAGGATACACCGAGTGAGAGAAGTTATTTATTTTCATAACAGCAGAGCATACCTTAACTTGTTTTAAGAGAGAAGGCCTCTAAGCAAACCCGACTAGCAAACTGAACCAGAAAAGCAAGCTCCTAGTGAAGCAAGATAGAAGAAGCCAACAATAAAACCATCAGGATATTGTTACTAACCCAAGGGACAAGGGAGATATGGATGGAGAAAGAGAAATATTCACCTCAATCACGATATTCTCCACTTGTAGAAGCTGGATGGGATCGATTCACCAGTGGTGCCTTTGGATCGATTCACCAGTGATAAATATTCACCTCAATCATGATATTTCTTCTTCTGCTCGAACAAAAATTAGGGCAGAGTTAAATGTTTTTCTACTCGAATGACTTTTACTATGAGTAAAGATTAGATGTATATATATGTCGGGTCTCACCCGGGTTTGCCCGGGTCGACCGGGTCTGACCATTTTTTTACATTCACCGGTCTTTTGAGAAACCCGAATCGGTCCAGCCCCCAGGTCGACCGGGTCCCAAGTCGACCGGCCGGGCCTGTCCGGGTTTTATAACTATGCTTTATTCTAGACTCGTTAATCAAACTTAAATAAATATCAAAGATAAAGAAGGCATTCATAAAGAATAAAATATGTGTTAATGATGAATAAAGTCAATGACATGTAAAAACCTGATTGGTTATAGGACACATGTACTATCAATCTTTTATTTGTACTAAATTCAATTGCTCATACATTGAATGTCATATAGCTCCATATGGTGATCATGTTTCTATTGGAAAAATATTTTGGTGAGAGAATCTGCAAGATTCTCTTCAATGGGTACACACTTTATCTTTACGTATTTTATTTCTATGACTTTTTTATTCAAATGACATTGTCTAAGTACATGTTTGGATTATTGATAAGACATTGATTTCTTTTCTTTTCTTTTCTTTTCTTTTCTTTATATAATTATAATAGTATAAGGCTACTAGATCAGGAAAAAAAAACCAATCATAGTTAAGTGATGAACTTCTTGATCCAAATACTCTCTTTTACACCTCAAATATAAAGATGTATTTAGCTTTAGTTGTAGAATTTCGTATGGTCTGTCATTTGAAACTCTTCTGACTTATAGAAAAACCATTAAGAGTAAAAACATATCCAGATTGAGAATTGCTATCATCAATATCTAATTGAAAACTAATATCCAAATAACTATGAACTACTGGTTCATCTTCTACATAGACTAGAAAAACATTATTGGTTATTCTTTACTTAAGAATATTTCTAACTATTTTATAGTAACTCTCATATGGATTAAATTGATATCTACTCATTATCCTTAAAACATAAGACACATTTGATATTGTACATAATATTGAATACATAATGGGTCTTATAGCCATATTATAGAGGGATCTTTTTTATCCTTAGAGAGATGTATCCCATGTGAAAATAGTAAGTATTCTCTCTTGGGTTCTTCCATGATAAATCATTTTAGCATCTTATTTTTATATGTGGATTGGGACAATCCCAACAGCCTTCTAGATCTATTTCTATAAATTTTTATTCTTAATATATATGTTATTTCTCTCATATTTTTCATGGAAGAATTCTTGAAAAACCAAATCATTAATGACTAGAGTAAATATATGTCGTTTCTAATCAATAATATGTCATCTACATATAATACTAAGATAATAAATCTAATTCCACAAATATTTTTTATAAATACAAGGCTCGTCCATATTTCTTATGAAGTCAAATTCTTTGATTATCCCATCAAAGTAGATATTCCAACTCTTTGAAGCTTGTTCAATTCTATAAATGAATTTTTCTAGCTTACATACTTTATTGGCAAACTGTTTAGATTCAAAACTTTTAAGTTGTCATATACACATCTTCTTAAAGATTTCTATTACCAGCATTGTCCAATAGCCTTCAACAATAATTCTAGCCTTTTTATGAAATCCCGACAACTCGTGAAGGTCCATTTCAAACCCAAATAGTTTATTTTGTTATTTTACATATGATTTGTAAAATTATTGCTTTTTTTATATGTGAGTAAATGATAGATTTTTACATGAGATGTGTGTTTGATTTTTATGCAAGATGTGTTCTTACATACATATATGCAAAAAAATGTTTTAAGCTCCATTCATTTTGGTCGGGACTATCACACATCAAGTAGTTTTGCATCTCGTTAGTGTTCAAACATCCTTCTAAGTTTTGTTAGTCATCCTTGTCATTTTAGGTTTGCTTTTTTCTATTTTTGTTATTTTACATATGATTTGTAAAATTATTGCTTTTTTTATATGTGAGTAAATGATAGATTTTTACATGAGATGTGTGTTTGATTTTTATGCAAGATGTGTTCTTACATACATATATGCAAAAAAATGTTTTAAGCTCCATTCATTTTGGTCGAGACTATCACACATCAAGTAGTTTTGCATCTCGTTAGTGTTCAAACATCCTTCTAAGTTTTGTTAGTCATCCTTGTCATTTTAGTATATTCATATGCATAAGCATTTTAGGTTTGCTTTTTTCTATTTTTGAAAACCCAAAAAAAAAAAAAAGATTTGTTGTATTGCATACATGTGAATCTTGTGGTGCATGTTGCAACTTCGGTTATGGGATACTCCATAGGTGAGGTTTGGCCTAAAATAAAATGCATTTCTTAGTAAAGGCAAACATTCAAACTCCTTACAAAATTTCAAATTTTCAAAGTTTTCCCTCTTTTTTTAAAAAAAGAAAAAAGCAAAGGAAATACATGAATTTTTATTTATGTATCCACTACTGGTACCTAAGGTATATGAACCTTCACATGTCATTACTTATAAGTATCAATCGGGGTAACACATCTTTTTAAAAAAAAAATGTCTTGGTTTTAAAAAATGAAACTTCTTTTATAAAAAATTAAAAATACATAAGTTTTGGTCAGATATATCCATCAACAAAGACTAAAAGTAAATGAACCATTATAGGTCATTACTTCTAGGTATCAATTGAGGGTAATAAGGTTGTTCATTCATATTTAATGAAAGTTTTTTTTTCTTTCAAATAACAATTATAATAACAAATGTTTTGTTCCTTAATGATTGTCCAATAACAATGTTCGTGCATAAATGAGTTTTCATAGACTAGTATGCATAAGCACTCATTGAGGGAAATCATTTTAAGAACAAGTGATTGTTAATATAACAATACGCTTCAAGATAAATGAACTCTCACATGTCATTATTTTAAAAGTGTATGCATCTTAGTCCAATACGAGACATTCATTTTAGGTACTTCTAGATCTTACCTCCAAGTAGATGAACCATCAATGGTCTCGGTTTGGACACATAAAACTAGTGTATCAAAAATTATTCAAAAAAATTTGTCTAATTTTTAATTTAAGATAAATGTACAATTACCGGTCATTATCCTGGAATCTTGGTTGCATAAACAAATGTTTAGCACCATCCCAACCTTAAGTTTAGGGCTAGGTCAAATTGACCCCATATAAGCATGCCTGGTTATTCATTGTCATTGCTTGAAAGACCATCATTGGTAAAAAGCCTCGATTAGGAATAATAAATCCCTTTATTGTTAGAATAATGGTCATGTAAATTCACTTATTATTTCTAGAATAAATGAACTGTCATAGGTTGTTATTATGATAACAATTAGGAATGGCTAAATGACTTAAATCCTAAATAAGGTAGATTTTGGTCCGACCACCCACCCTTTATACATTGGGTATAATGCCATGCATTAAACCCATCTTTGACCATATGTATCCATACATTAGTTTAGATAGACCCTTAGCATTTAAGCATTAGGCATATTAGAAATAGAAGACAAGTAGCAATGCTACTTACCTCAGGTAAGATGTTTTAGAGTGATATTATCTTTCATTTAGTATAACTCTGAACTCTGAAAGACCAATAAGGGTTCCTAGTAATCATGATATTAAGTGAAGACTCTTTTACATCTCATTCCCACTTCATACATTTTCCCCATCTCTCAAATAAAACTTAGAGAAAAAAAAGAGTGATTGCTGCAATGTCGGGTGCAACATATATCATATATATTTTTACTAAATACTACCTGATTAGTACTTAAAAGTGCATTTTTATCAAGGTTTTATATCATTATTTTGCACTTGAAGTATCAATAACTCCTTAACTAGAGCATGTTTTATAATAACATGTCTCATAATATAAGATACATTTAATTTATGGTAAATGCTCATCTTAAATGCAGGTCTATCACATAAATCAAAGGATTCATTGATGAGTTTAACTACTGAAATTGAGAAGATAAAGAGAGGGCTAAGCTTAGAAAAGAGATGCTGGTTCAGTCCAAATTGGAACACCATTCAGTTATTGGATCATAACTGGAGCTGTAGAGCTTGGATTTAGGTATGGTTTATTTGTATGGAAAGCTAAGACATAGGCCTAAAACTTTCATGAAGAGTCCAAGATTTAAAAGTGTTATTTTTTAGTTCAAATGGTAGCAACAACGGAGAAGTCAGAATTTATCCTGCAGCCTAGACATTGTTCAGTGTTCAGCCTATATCTCAACTTCTAGAAGTCCAAATGCGCCAATTCTTGTTTTGTTGGAAAGCTGAGATAATGTCTCAGAACTTTCATGAAGACTATCTATTCAAATTCGGATGTTAGCAATGACGTTTTGTTCAGACAAGAAGATAAGAATTGTCACCAAATCAAGATGTGGCCACCCACTCAACAATTAGTCATCAAATCAATAGTTCTGAATTTTGGCCTATAAAAGGAGGCATTTGCCATACATTTAGGCATCTTGGTTTTCAGATCAAGATCATGTTCTTGCTTTTTTTCTTTATATTTTTGTAATGCTTAAGTTTTGCTTTCATTAATCTCTTGTTTATGCTTTCATTTCCTTTACTTTACTTAGTTAACGTATATCTTATTTAGGTTCTTATCTTGTTTATTTATGTTTCTCTCTTTCATTATGTTTAGTTAAGTTTATTATGTCACGGTGAAAAGGTTATACAAATGGTGTAAGAATAAGTATAGTGTAAACTCAACATGGACTTTAATATTTGATACTAACATATTTTGTATTTGTTATCTTATTCACTTTTAATACTTTTCTTATTAAATGGTTAATCTAGATTTATGTTGTATAACCCTTGGTACAACAAATACTTGATCCTTTCATAATCAACTGTATGGTATAACCGACACCTATTTTATGAAAGGAACTTGATTTGTTGTTAACATAAATTAACATCATGAATACCTGACAACATTTACAAGTATTAACATTATTTGAATAAGATAACTAATGTAATCATGCTAACAATTTATAATCCGATTAGAACCTCCTTTGTGTGTGGTTTCCAGTTGAGTAATAAAAAGAGTTTATATTATACTTATTTGAAATATCATTAGTGGATCATCTAACCTTGACAATTATTTTATCCTTGTTTTATCATTATATCAATATCCCATAAAATTCTCATAAACTCTTTGTTTTATTAAATATATATATTATTTGTAATTTATATAGTTCACCTCCATGTGGTTCGACTCCCGGTCTTACCAGGTTATTTATTACTTCGACACTCCTGCACTTGGAATAAGACATCAACCTTTTAATCGTGTCACTACCTCTATTCTTATATTAGTATGAGTGTCTTATCTGAATCATATAAGTTTAGTTAAGATAATTCAATTTCTATAACATCAAAAATATTTGACTTAAAGCAACCTTAAGTAACTTAACAAATTAACCATAAATGGAACTCTCATTTTAAGCTAATAAAATTAGAAGGGAACAAATCACATGTACTTATTATATTAATGAAAAAATATTATTAATCAGGTCTCATACTTTGGCATGGTTATATCATACATATCCCTATCATTTTATTTTAATTGGATGATTATAAACATGTGTAAAATAATTCTCTTTAGCCATAAAAAAAAATTAGACAGTCAAACCTAGTAGTTGTTACTAATATTCATAGGTTCTTATGAGCACTATGATTGTATTCTTTTAAGTTGTTCTTTATTCATCTTTGAATACAAAATAAACTTCATATCTAAATTACTACCTTTGAAGATTATATAACATTTATATAAAAGTTTACTACCTTTGATTAAAGTTATATTCGAGGAAAAATAAATGAGAAAATAATTTTACATTCCAAAACAAAAATAGAGAAAAGGAAGGTATTATTATCGTTCAACTATAAAAAACACAATCAAACTAGTCTTTTAATATTCATAATCATCCATCATGCATAACACACAAACATGTGTATGTGTATTGCATGTTTTAATTCTACTTATTGGTTTTATATGCATTTCTAACATTTAAAAATATTAACTCAAACTCAATTTTATAATTTACCAAATATTATAAATTATATTTAATTCATTTTTCTTTAAAAAAAAACCATTTTCAAGATTTATTAAGAAATTTAATCATATTAAAATTCTTATTAACAACCTAAATAATTTGAGAATTAATTAAATTCTAGACTTAAAATCTCTCTTTATTTAGAAACAAATTATTTTTTAAAATATAATTTAATTAAACATTTCAATATAATCCTAATCTAATTAAGATATTATAAAAAAAAACAATTTTGAATCAAATAATTTAATCCAATCCTAATCCAATTAGAAAAAATAATTATATAATTAATTTAATATAAAATCAATATTTTCTATGTATAGGGATAAAATCATAATTATACCCATTAAAACCCCTAATACCTTATTAGGTTTCGTTGTACAGGCAGAATTATAATTGTGCCTTATTCTTCTCATTGTTGTCGATAGTGGTCATGGCCACACTACCCGCCGCTAGCGACTCCCACAGCAGCACAAGGCACTACCCAAGTTGGCGTTGCCATGGAAGAGTAGCAATCGTTGGTTGTTGCTTCTCTGGCCAGCGGCTTGCTGACCTAATGTGCACAACATCAACTAGGAGTGCCAACAAAGTTGACATCGCAGCCCCAAGTTCCTTTCTTTTAGTTTTGAGAATCCCTACTAGATCTGGTTGGAATAGTATCTAAAAAAAATTACATTTTCTTAAATACATGAAAGAAAAACAATTTTTAGGAAATCATTGTTTTGCAGAAAAAATTAATTGATAATTAACATCAATAACCATCAAAACATGGAATCAACAATCTTAATTATTTAATGATAGTTTTGCTACTACTGTTGTGTTTCTTGAAAGATATAAAAGCAACGGAACAATATTTTAATTTTTTTTGGAGTGTTGTGGATCTTGTTAGATAATATAAGGGTATTTTTTTAGAATTTGTGTGAAGATTACATGAAGATCATTATTGATTCTAGTGTATGATCAATTCTTCAAGGTTAGGTTGTCAAAAAATACAAGTTGTCTAATTGTTATATCTCCAACAATAATCCACAAGAACCATCAAATTATAAATCTTCTAATCCCTTTTAGGAGAGAGATTGTTATGCCTTAAGTAGTAGCTCTTTTCTCTCTTTTTTTACTCTTAAATCTAATATATTTTTTTATAGTTATACAATAAAATATGAAACATAACATTCTATTTATAAAAAAAAACTTGATATCCCTATTAATAGCAAAATATTACTTTGCTCCCAGAAAAATATTACATATTTTATTTTAGGATAATTATTAGAAATTTATACAATCAAGTTCTTACTTGATTTTTCTAGGTTTAGAATTGTAATCCCTTATATTAATTGCACTCTAGTCCTTAATTTCTAAAACTTATTAATAATCAAGTCATACTTGATCAGTCATCGTAGCTTAATTTCATATCAATGATTCTTAATGTGTGTGACCCATTAGGTTTCTAATATGTTAATCTAAATATAAATCATAATCCTAAATAAAATTGGATTAAATAAATTTAAAAAAAATTAACTTGTTATTAAGTCAACAAATTGATTGATTTATATTTAAAAATCAAGTACAAGCTCTAGCAACATGTCATGATCTCCAAAATATTAGAAAAGCCGTATATGATTTGACTAAAACATTGACTATGAATATTTAGAGACAATACTTTAATGTAATAGTAGTTCTCAAATGTAATTATGGTAGTTAGTAATTATGTTTCACATTCTTGTAGAGGATGAGTTTGAGAATCATTACTAATATATCATTATTGAATGAGAAATGAATGAAGATTAGTGTTGTTAATAATGTTAACAAGAGAAACATGTCATTCTTCTTTTTTTAATGTTAATAATGTGAGTTTGCTTCACACACTCTTATATGCATGATTTACAACCTTAATATATAAATATTAATTTCCATATATTTATTTAGATCAAGTTGTCAATTCCATTGACTTTCTATTTTATATATATATATATATATATATATATATATATATATATATATATATATAATATATACACAGAGTATAATGTGA
>Ga0307513_10009908_pt1 | contig 12024 bp, 7 predicted proteins | sample 15_EM_MG_FD_202174 | JGI IMG/M metagenome (GOLD analysis project Ga0307513, IMG submission 202174) | Populus trichocarpa ectomycorrhiza microbial communities from riparian zone in the Pacific Northwest, United States - 15_EM | ecosystem: Host-associated > Plants > Roots > Unclassified | place... | reverse complement strand
GGAGGTGGAGGGCATGTTCTCCTGTTTTAGAACAAGACAAGCTTATGTTGATGGGCAGGTGATGACATATATTGTCAAAGAACAAGTTGAAATTGAAGGAAGCAAGCGGGAGACTAGGGATGTTCTTTGTGCTTGTGGATTGTTTATTTATGTAGGCATGCATTAAATGTTCTTAACCAAAATGGCTTGGAGGAGATCCTGCCGCGATATATTCTCACACGATGGAGAAAAGATATGAAGCGTTCTTATGTTCTTGATCACAACTGCCGTGGTATTGATACTAATAGTCCAACTCACAGGTACGACCATTTGTACAGATGCTATGTGCAGGTTGTAGCGGAAGGAAGGAAATCACAAGATTAATGTTACGAAGGAAGCTATTGATGCGAAACCGTGGGATATAAATATTCAGAAATCCACAACAAAATTGATAAACAATCCAAGAAATTCAAAATTAAGGTTTGAAAAGAAACATGGACTAAAAATAGCCATGTATCTAAGAATTCAAGGTATTTAAAAAAAACTTGAACCCGTTAGTTATAACAAAACATGAACCCAAAATATACAAAGACGCCACAATGTCAGTTATACATTGATAGGTTAGTTGTTGATCTCTGTCTAAACAAAAAACATGTTTTGCACTTGGCAAAAACCTGAATTATTCAATAACAAAAGGCTGTCAAAATTTGACAACCATGAAAAACATATATAGTCCTTCTAAATAACCCTAATGGATAATTGATCTGAGGCCCAAAACAAAATCCAAAAAAATTAAAGTTCAAAACACTTAATAAACCCTAAGTAACGACTGCTGGGTTGTCATGAACCCAAATTAAAGGTAAAGTCAAACAAGTCCACAACAATGAACATAATACAAAACCCTAATAATAAATATAGTTCTTCATGAAACAAGCTTAAATAGTCTAAAACAAACAAAGTACTCCAGCTCTCATTTCCTTAAGTAGCTAGGATAAATAAAGAATCTTTGCCACATTTAAAAACTATATTGTTGTTCATTAAAGATCCTTGTAGAATTAGAAAACTTCCAAAAATAAACTGCTAAATATCTTTGTATTATTAGGAAAAAAATCATTTTCAAATAAGAAATCCACAAGTCAAAAGGCAACACATAAAAAAATTCATACAACACATTATGACCTATATCGTGATGCCTTTCTTAAATCTGATAGGCTTGAAATTTTAATTTAGTATAGAACAATACCTCTTGAAACTTTTGATAAAATTTCAACTCGATTCAACAATCAAATTTTGATGTATGCTTGTTAGTTCAAAACTAGACAATAGAAAACATTATTCTAAAATCCAAATCTGATTGTTCAACTCTTGCATAGATCGTATCATCCCTCTAAATATAAGAGGATTCGTCCTTGAATCTGTAACATGAAGAACACCCTCTAAAGGCAATAAATCACCTTCAACCCAAAACAAATGATCACCATCAGAACCCTGTATAGTCTTGTTAGCAAAGAAAATATTCTAAATAAACTTCTCCTTCACATACAAACTCTCATTTTCAGTCATACAGGAAGGGGAATCCTTAGTCAACCCTAATTACTTAGTATGGAGAAGCGATGGATTATTCGAGGTACTTAGAAGCACAGGAATGCAAAGCCAAATGGTAGTTAAAAAAAACAAGATCATTTGTCACTAGAAAACCCAAGAGAAAAAGGGTGAGAAAAAGGGTCAACAACGAACAAAAGCTGCAAGATAAGTTGGATAAGCTGAGAATTGAGCTAAGTAATAACATGAGTCAGCAAAAATTCTTAGAAAACCAGTTGTTTGAAGAAGAAAAGATGAAGGCCTTCTTAAACTAGTAGTTAAGAGAGAAGGATGAATGAATAGCTATATTAATGCAAAAATTAAAATGGGAAAACAACGATCAAGAGATGGCCATGAAGTTTGAGAAAATTATGCATGAGATCCAAGAGCAATTGAAGAAAAGAGTGACCAAGTATGATAATCTAGTAAACAAGCATGTGATGTTGAAAAAGGAACTAGTAATTGTATAAAAGGGTTATGAGGACAGGAGACAATCTGACAAAGGATTGATAACTTTTTTGAAAAAAGAAATGGATCACAACAGAATGAGGTTGGAGACTGAAAAGAAAAAGAATAGATTGGCTAATCTCAGTATTGAGGAAGAAAGAAGCTTAAGAGCTCAATACAAGACCCAAGCTGATGATGAGAGAGAAGCAAGAAAGGTAGCCGAGTCAAACATAAGAGAATATCAAAATAGAGCAAATGTTTTGAGAGATTGGGTCTCTATAGTCCAGTCTAAGCTAGAGTTTTAAGAGGAGGAGTTGAAGAAACTGAAAGAGCAAAACCTAAAATCTGAAGAAGAGTTGAGATAAAAATTCAAAGATTGGTATGATCACATCAGTCACTCCGATGTACAACTAAACATGAAGATAACTGAGCTCAACATTGAATAAGAAGAACTTTAGAGGGCTAGGAACCAAATTCAATAACTAGATAGGATAATTCAGATATTGGATAAGAACAACGAGTCACTAGCTACAAGCAACAATGCATTGCTTCAAGACAACACTTTGTTCCACTACAAGAATGAGCAGATAAACAAGTTGATTGGTATGGTGGCTCTGAAGGAAAATGAGCTGTGAGTGAAGGCCTCCATGATCTGTAATAATATTGGCAACTATGAAGGGTATTTGAGTGAGGTTTTAGCTTTTTTTAAAAAATGTAGCCAATATAGGGATGTCATTTGGGAATGAGTAGAGATGTATAAAAGTCTTATTCCATAATGTAAACTCCTTGTATGAACTACCTGTTTTTTGTGAATGAAAAGGGTTTAAACCCACTATTTTATAGTACCTTCTAATGTGTATGAAGTTCAACCAATTCGAGGACTTAGGAAAGATCTCTTCAAATCTATCAGACTATGGATTTCGCTCGTACTTAATAAGAAAGTCATGGATTAGCTCTTCGAACAAGTTAATCTATATCCGATACATGTGTACATATATTTGCATTCATAAGCATGCATACTTTCATATCTTAGAGTTTAAATGAGTGCATTCCAGGTTGAAATACAGGTCCTTAAAAAAGCTCAAATCCGTAGAGTTTACAACACTCGACTTTAACAAGAAATATGGAAGACGAAGAACGCACTTACCATGATGCCCACTTCCAAGAAGAGTTGGGTTCCCTGAAGGTCATGGTTCGCATGCTCGAGCAAACACTTAGAAATACTTCTGGTGAAAGCTCGTCCAATTGGTTTGCCACTTTTATTTAGAATCAAGCAACAAATCAACCCTAGGAAAGGATTGGCGAACAAAGTTAAAAACCTTAGTATAATGCAGCATTTGTGTAGACAACAATGCCAACACTGGCCCCTGTAGTTGTAGATACACTCGTTAGTGAATCTCATAAGAAAAAATCATATGAAGATATTAATCAGGATAATATGGAAGCATTGGAAGCCAGAATAAGGGCTACTGAGGAAGTATATTTGTATGATCCCATTTAAGTCATGTAAATTTATTTGGTCCCGAACGTGGTTGCACTAAAGAAGTTCCATGCTTCTAATTTCATCAAATACACCGGAACATAATGCCCTATCACCTATCTCAAGTCTTATTGTAACAAAATAAGAGAAGTAGTGTACGATGAAAACCTACTAATGCATTTTTTTTAGGACAATTTAAGTGGAGCAGCGCTAAGCTAATACATAAGACTAGATAACACAAAGATTTAAAGATGAAAAGATCTGATTGACATTTTCATCAAGCAATATAAGTACAATATGGATATTTCCCCTAGTAGAACCAGTTTTTTTCATCTAGAGAAAAGGGACAAAAAATACATGGGAGAGTATGCTAAAAAATGGAGGGATTTGGCTACATAGGTACATCCTTCACTTTTAAATAAAGAGATGATTACCTTATTCGTAAATACGCTCAAAGCATTATACTACAAGCACATGATGGGTAGTTTAGCACAACAATTCATTAATGTTGTGGTCGTGGCTAAGCGTATAGAGTAAGGGATAAAGAGTGGAAGAATTTCCATGCCTACTGAGAAAAAAAATCTTTCAAGGGAAGCAAAAAAAAAAGTCGATCATATCAAATGTGGCTACAGAGGTAAACCAAACCACTTCTAGAACTATAACACTCTATCCTCTTTATCCCAGATTGCCAGCATATCAATTTTAACTCTCTATTTCCCACCAAGAAACCTAAGACTTAAACCAACCAAGTCATTAATCAAATTGAGCACATAACAAAGAAAAATTACCAAAGAATCCAAGAACAACTACCCCTGTTACCATTACCCATGATCGAGATGTACCAAAAGCTATTAAGTATCATATAGGTAGCTTTGGTACCACTCGTGCCTTTGCAGCCACCATTTCCTAACTGGTATAAGTTAGACCTCACTTATGAGTACCACGTTGGCATTGCAAGACATAACATTCATACCTACAATGCCTTTAAGAAAAAGATCTTGTAGTTAATTAAAGCCTTTTCAAAATATGATTGACCTGAAATTTTCAATCAATATATAAAAATACCTATTGAAACTTCTAGTAAAATTTCAATTCAATCCAACGGTCAGATTAAGAGTTATGTTTGTTAGCGCAAAATTGGACACTAAAAAACATTAAACTAAAATCTGAATTTGATTGTTCAATCCTATAGAGGACTAACCAATAATGCAATGTTTTTTAAACAAAAAATTATGTATAATTTTATTGCTTCTCTGTATATGTGTGCCTGTGTGTAAGGTTGTAAGCATATGAAAACCTTGTAGCTGAAATGAACATAAAGGGTAAAATATACCAAGGCATATATTGTATCGGTCAAAGTGCAATAGGTACTTAAAAAAATTATTCAATCTAAATTATAGTATAAACTAAAAGAGGTAGTGCTTTTGTTGTACATCACCTCACATAATACTATTCATTTCAATAGTGTTTTTTTTTTCCTTTGCCTTTGCCTTTGCCTTTGGTTTTGTTTTCTTTAAATATGTATTTCTTTTTCTAATTTTATACTTTAACATTTTATTTATTGGATATTGGTCTTCATAATTTATTGTGGTTTGCTTTATATATGGTTAGCTCGGTCTCATAACCCGTATCACGTGTTTGGCGAGTTGACTCGATTTTTTTTTTATCTTTTTTAATTGACATTTTTTTTTCAATTTCATCCTTCAACATTAGGTTGATTGGGAATTAGACTTCATAATTTATTCTGGTTTGCTTTTTATAAGGTTATCGTAGTCTTATGACTTGAGTCATGAGTTTGGCGAGTTAACCTAGTTGACTCGTGTTTTTTTTTTTGTCTTTTTTAATTGATATTTTTTTTTTCAATTTCATCCTTCAACATGGAGTAAATTATGAATTAGGCTTCATGATATATTTTGGTTTGTTTTCTATGAGGTTATCCTAATCATATGACTCGAGTCATGTGTTTTACGGGTTAACCTGGGTAGACTCAGGTCGTTTATTGTGTTCTGTTTTTAGATTTTTTTTTCAATTTTAACCTTTAACAATGGGTTTTCAATAATTGGGCTTCATAATTTGTTTTCATTTGGTTTATATGTGGTTATCACAGTCTCATGACATTGGTCGTGGGTTTGGCAAGTTAACACGGGTTGATCCAAATTAATTTTTGTTTATTTTCTATAAAGTTATCCCAATTTCATGATCCATGTTACAAGTTTGGCAGGTTAAGTCAGATCATTTTATTAATAATTTTTTTTCATTTCCATTCTTCAATATTGAGTTGATTGGGAATTGAGCTTCATAATTTTTTTTTAATTTTTTTTATATGAAGTTATCATGGTCTCATAATCCAGGTCACAAATTTAAGAGGTTAACCTGGGTTGGCTCAGATCGATCCAATATGTTTATGTTTGAATATTAAATTTTAAAAAAAGTTATCATAAATTTTTATTAATCAAACTACTTTTTTACTGTTCATCCATGTTGCCTTTGGAACCATTAAATGTATCAGCTGTTACGAACTAAGTTAGGTTCAAATTTGACCTTACAATGTCACGACTAATTTTTCAAAGTTAGGAATATCTCTCAGACCGTTTATCAGATTAAGCTGTAATTTTAAAGGGAGATACTATAAACATGGAACTATATTGTGGTAAATTTCAGGTTAAATAGAATTTGGGAACATATTATTTCAGAGGGTAAAAGTTACTAGACAAATCTTGTCAAATCTTCTAAACTAGACCTTTATGTACTGTTTGGGACATATCTAGAGCTATAGATGAAATTTTTTTTGTGATTCATATTAGAATAGAACTAAACATCTCAAGCTTTCAAACCATATATGGTAGGCCCAGTAATTCATCCTGATGAGAGAGAACGATGTGATTGAAGTCAGGACTGAAATTTGCCAAGAATGTGCGAAAATTGAAGAATCGGTCTACTTGGAGGAATTTTAGTATGAAGAAATTTTTTATTATCTTATTTAAACTAGTTATTACTAGTTCAGGCACATTATCTTGCAACCCAAAAGGGGTCCATTAGTGTTAGTTAGAGGATATTATATTATGTTTTTTTGAACTGCAAATTTTTATAGTAAATTAAAGAATAAACATGAGTTTTTTTTGTGTGGAAAAATAACCTTTCTTTGCTAGGACAAAGATCGTATACTGACTTATCGAAGATTAACTAGCTTCGTGGTGTCATTTACATACTTGAGGTTCTTAGATATACAGTCATCTCTAGGTCCAAGCTTTTTTTCAATACCTTTGGTTATTAGGTATAGGGTTACCTCTGGGTCAGAGTTCTATAAAACCTGATTTTTAGTTTTTCAAGTTGTTATCTACTTTGTTAGGGGTTGCTTGACCACTTGACCACTTGATCAAGAGCTCTGCATCAATTGATATCAAAACTAGGTTCCAAAATCAGGTTATATCCTTTATTTTCTTCTTGTTAGTTTCAGCTTCCTTAGCTTTAGTTGTCTTTGATTCAGTTTTTTATTATTTCTCGTCTAAAGCTTAGTATTTTTATGCCTAGGTTAGTTAAAAAAATGTATTATTTTAGTTTGTTGTTGTCTTAGAATATGTAAGTAGAATAAAGAGTAAAAAAAGAAGAAGAAAAAGAACGTTCAAAAGTCACTTTAGTCGAATCTACCATAGTACACAAAGAGAGAATTTGAATTTGGACAAAACCAATTAATCAAAATCTAAAATATTATATACTGGTTCTAGGAGTACTAATCACATGCCATATAAAAATTAAGCTCATTAGGAGATCATTTGCTATAGTAACCAAGGTCGACATTAAAACTTGTTGTAACAGGTCAGATTCATATCAGAAAGGAATTTCAGGTCCAATAAATTTAGAGAATTATAAAATTTTATATACTAGGTTTTAAGGTTCTAATGACACCCATCAAATTTGAGATCATTTGGAGTTCTTTTGCTATAGGAGCTAAATTCAGGATTTGAACTTATCGTAACGGGTCTAATTCACGTTAGTAATTCAAACTTGTTTCGCTTATGTTATTTTTCAATTATGAAAGTATCATAACATCATAATTGAAATACTTACGTGTCATTTAATTTTTTTTTATAACCTTTGCATCTTTTTTCTTTCACGTCTTCAAAAACATCCACTTTTTGTACAAATTCGCTCATTACTCGTGAAATTATAATTGTAGTTTTGTCTTTGCTTGTTTTCATATTTTTCTTAGTTCTTAAGGCATATACATGTATTTGAATATGCTGTTAAAGCTATTATATTTGGTGTTGGAATCAGTTCCGCAGGATCTGAAGAAAGGTGAGACGAGAGGAAAAAGACATAGCGAGCGTATTTAAGTGAAAAGTCTATATTTAAGTGAAACACAAGAGGAGTGTAAACTTGTGAGAGAGTGGGTGAGAAATTTATATATTTCTTGTCACCTAACCAATTCTCAGATTCGAAGATATCATAGGCAAGTAACAACATGACACTATAGAGAGGAGATAATGAAATAGTAATTCAGGTACACGTTATGAATTAGCGAATGGATCAGATGACCAATGAATTCGGAGATAGGTTTGATAGATTGGAGAGGAAACATGCTAATGATCATGGTAGGGTTTAAAATAAACCTGAGCGAAGATAATTTAATGTTAGGACGGTTGAAAAGGAGAGCTTGTATATTAAAGGGACCTATTGTAACTTAGTTATAAATAGTGGTAGTTACACTAACATAGCTAGTACTAAATTGGTGAGAAACTTAAACTTGCACACTACCATACATCTCATACCTTATAAATTATAGTGGTTCAATGATGATGGTGAAGTGAAAGTGAAAGTGAATAACCAGGTTTTGGTTGCTTTTTTTATTGGTAAATATTATGATGAGGTGTTATGTGATGTTCTGCCAATGTAACCTAATCACTTGTTGTTTGGTAGACCATAACAGTATGATAGAAGAGTTATGCATGATGGAGTGACAAATAAGTATTCCTTTGAGATGAATGGAAGATCTATAACTCTTATATCTTTGACACCTAAACAAATATAAGAGGAGCACCTGAAATTAAAGAAGGAGAAGATGGTTGAAAAAGAGAGTTTGTATATAAGATAGACCTTCTTTACTAACAAGGTTCTTCTTGGTTTTGATGATGATGTTATTTTCTATTTGGTATTGATTTATTGATCTTAGAATATGTTTTACTTGACATAGATTCTATGTCAAATATTTTTAAAGAAGGGGAGGATGATACGAACAATCCAAGTCCGAATTTGGTCTTAAAAGGTCTACTAACTAATTTTGAGAGATTAGAAATACCTTTTAAAACATACATCGAATTAAGCTGAGATTTTACAGTGAGATACTAGACATATGGAAATATATTGTGGTAACTTTCCAGGTCAAATGGAGTTCAAGAGGAACATATTAGTTCAAAGGGTCGAAGTTACTAGACAAGTCTAGTAAAATCTGCAAGATTAGACCTTTGTGTACTATTTGGGACATATATGGAGTTACAAGTGGAATGCTTCTGCTATTCAATTTGGGATGGAAACTAGACACCATATATGGTAGGCCCAATAATTCATTTAGACGAGAGAACAACATGTTTGAAGTCATGATTGAAATCTGCCAAGAATGTGCAGAAATTGAAGATGCGGGCTACATGAAAGAATTTTAGCACGAAAACTTTGTTTTTATTATCCTATTTATTTATTTCATGTTGTATAATTATTTTTAAATTCGGGTTTGTTCTGGCCCATTAAACATTGTTTAGGGATTTATTTTATATTAAACTTATGTTAGTTGATTACTAGTTTATGCTCATTAGCTTGCAACCCAAAAGGGATCCATTAGGGTTAGTTAGAGGACATTATTTTATGTTTTTTTGAGCTGCGAATCTCGACAGCAACTTGAACAATAAATGTGAGTCTTTCTTTTGTTTGTTTGTGGCAAAACAACATTTCTTTGCATGGACAAATATTGTACACTAATTTATCAAAGATTAACTGGTTTTGTGAAGTTATTCACATACTTAGAGTTCTTAGATACAAGGTTATCTCTGGGTCTAAGTCTTTTTCCAATATATTTAGTTCTTAGGTAAATGGTTACCTTTGGATCAAGGTTCTATCAAACCTAATTTTGGTTTTCCAGGTTGTTGTATACTTCGTTGAGGGTTGTTTAACCATGTGATGAAAAGATTTACATCATTAGGTCACATTGGATTAACCTCTACATGGTTTTAATTTTTTTTACTTGAAAAATGTTAGCAATGCTTGGGTGTTTCTTTTGTATGTTTTTTTTTTAAATTAATCCAACCCGCAGCGTAGCGTGAGCTAACGAACTAGTAGCATCTAAACCAGATTAACAATCAAAATTAGTATTTCTGTTAAATGGAAATTTATATCCAATATGTTTGAAAGTGTTATAGGTCTATCTCATAGCCTGTCTTTGCCTAGGGCTCTCATGTTTTTTGAATTACAAACTATAGCAACCTAGGATTTACCTTGGACTCTGGTTTAGGTGAGTGTGAGGCGTTTTTTTAAGAGTCTCCGGTGTCTATCTCGCTTAGCCAAGCTAGATTGTGCTTTCTATGGGATTGCTCCATAGGGTGCTTGCTTGAAAAATCTATCAGTCTACATTGCAGGTTTCCCTATGCTTGACCCTTGTTCAAGCTAAAGGTTACTTCATATCTTTGTATGTTTATGAATTTGGAGTAGGATGATTAAGTTTTTTTTTTTTTTTGATTGAGGAGTTAGATCGGCATAAATAATTCTATTCTAGAAATAGTTCATTGGATTTCAACTACGTTTGCTTTGTTAATGCAAAAATGACAAATTAGTTTACTTCCATCATGCATTTGATTTGAATCATTTTATCTTGCAGGTCAATCTCAAGTCAAGTAAAAGGGATGAATGACAATTGTTGATTATTGGTTTAGGTCTAGTCTCCTTATGAAGGATGAGTCTCGTCCAAGTATTTAGAGGAGTTACTAAGAAAAGTAACTGCTTTCTCTATATATATATGGATATAACCCGTATGAAAAAAAGAATTTTATGATTGAAAGAATATAGTTCTTTCTTTTTCTTCTCTCATCTTGAATTCTCTATATTAACTTGACAAGATTTATAAAGATGTTCGTACTGTGAAATATTTTTTAGTTTTAGTAATTAAAATGTCACTAAAGTAATTGATCCAGAAACAAGAAAACAAATTCTCACGTCACAACAAGTAAGTTTCCTTTTATTCTAGAACAGTTGATCTTGATGACAAGCAGAACGGCTGATGTTTTGACGAGAATTAACATGAGTTAGCAGAATTAAAAAAGAAGCTGTTAATTAGTGGTTGTTGACAAATTAGGTTTACATTTTGGCTGAATCTTTCATGTGTAACTGCTACTGAATCCTTCTATGTGCTGTAAACGCTCATTTTAAACAATCAAATGAGACAGTCAGTTCCTCAAGATTCTTTCTCCTCTCCTTTTCTTTTCAAAGTCTCTCAAACATATGATCTATTCCATCAGTAACACTACACTTTTTTGTATCCTGATAATTGACAATGAGAAGTAGAGACAGCAGTGCTATGTGCTCTTACAAAACTTCTTCGTACAGGTTATGAACTTTTGTAAGATCAGGCATAATTCTTCTCTTTGAGCTTTTAATGGACAGGGTGTACAGACTTAGTTGGCTGGGATTTAATTTGCTCGTATTCAGATCATGGTTATTTCTAGTAGATAGGCCAATTTGAATTCTTTTTAGAGAAGAAACAATACTTGTTTCAGAATGACATTAGCACTGAAGGATCCAAAATGGGTTTTGGTCAGTGGATTTGAACTCTTCCATAGCAGCCAATACTAGCAAGCTCTTGTTTATTTCAAGTCTAAGCCGAGTGAAAGTGCTTACAACAGTATGAGGTTATGTAACCGACAAAATTTGCTTTCGGCAACCAAAAAAAAATCCAGTTTGATCTCTGGTATTAGATGCTTTTGAGAGAGAGAGAGAGTAACTAACAATCTACCACTTATTAACTCACCAATAATCTTTACATGAACAGGAGCCATGCCTGAAATGATGAAAACGAGTTCTATCCCTGACAATAACTTCCCTATCATACACTTTTGACACCAACTTTGCCACATGGTGACAATCTATACACATTCTGAGATTCTTCACAATTCTGATCGTGACCCCAGGACCTGAGTTGATGAGCCCAAATGCAATAGCCAACTTCTCGCTGTGCCGGTAAACTGCATTCTCTTTATCCTCCTCTGCTATATCAAGGAAAACCTCTGAAGTATTAGGTGAGTACCCCGCAATTTTCAAGTCACTTGTCATTTTGTTTAACTTCCCATATATTTCTTTTGTTTGAGGATGTGACTGGTCACCAGCAACAAATTCATGGACAATACCATTCATCTCAATCAAGCTGCAACCTGGGGTTTTCTTGATTCCTCTATCCATCATCACTTGTCGCAATTCACGCAATTTATCCCATTTATTGCAAGCTGCATATATATTACACTGCAGAACATAAACAGCTCCATTATTGGGTTCTAACTCAA
>Ga0307513_10009907_pt1 | contig 12025 bp, 12 predicted proteins | sample 15_EM_MG_FD_202174 | JGI IMG/M metagenome (GOLD analysis project Ga0307513, IMG submission 202174) | Populus trichocarpa ectomycorrhiza microbial communities from riparian zone in the Pacific Northwest, United States - 15_EM | ecosystem: Host-associated > Plants > Roots > Unclassified | place... | reverse complement strand
CTGAACTGGTTGATCACCAACTTCGTGGACAACACCCCTGGGGTGTCCCACACGGTGGTGGTCTCCGCCGACGGACTCCTTCTGGCGATGTCCGAAGGTTTTCCGCGAGACCGTGCGGACCAGCTCGCCGCTGTCGCCTCCGGTCTGACCTCCCTCACCGCGGGTGCCTCGCGCATCTTCGAGGGCGGCAGCGTGAACCAGACAGTTGTGGAGATGGAGCGGGGATTCCTCTTCATCATGTCCGTCTCCGACGGTTCCTCGCTCGCGGTCCTCGCACATCCGGAGGCCGACATCGGTCTCATTGGGTACGAGATGGCACTTCTGGTCGACCGTGCCGGTACGGTCCTGACACCCGATCTGCGTGCGGAGCTCCAAGGGAGCCTTCTCAACTAGCAGTCAGACGGTGCGTTTTGGCGTCCCGGGACGGTAGGTTTCGGACGCGGCGCCACAGTGATGCGGTGCCCGGCACAGTCGGAGGAGGAGAAGAAAGTGGCAACACCCCCAGGCGGTTCGTCCTCGGGCAACTGGTCGTACGGCCCTGGCCAGGGTCAGGGCCAGGGTCAGGGTGACCAGAACCGGTACAACTTCCCCTCCGCACCGAGCCACCGTCGGCAGCAGCCGTACGCGCCCCAGAACCCGCAGGGTCCCGGGCCGTCGCCGTACGACCAGCCGCCGGCGCCGCGCATCCAGCCTGTACAGCCGCAGCGGCGCTCCCCCGACCCGTCGCCCGCGGGGGGTGCCAGCAATCCGCTGGTACGCCCCTACGCGATGACCGGCGGCCGTACCCGGCCGCGTTACCAGCTCGCCATCGAGGCGCTGGTGCACACCACTGCGCAGCCGCACCAGATGCAGGGCCAGTTGCCCGAGCATCAGCGGATCTGCAACCTCTGCCGAGAGATCAAGTCGGTGGCCGAAATCTCGGCGTTGCTGACCATCCCCCTCGGCGTGGCCAGGATCCTCGTCGCCGACTTGGCGGAGGCAGGCCTGGTCGCCATTCATCAGCCCGGCGGCGACGAGAACGCCGGCGGCCAGCCAGACGTGACTTTGCTCGAAAGGGTGCTCAGTGGACTTCGCAAGCTCTAGCGGAGGGCCTTCCCGCTCCACCACGTCCGCGAAAATCGTGGTGGCGGGCGGCTTCGGCGTGGGCAAGACCACGTTCGTCGGGGCCGTCTCGGAGATCAATCCGCTGCGTACCGAGGCCGTGATGACGTCCGCTTCTGCGGGCATCGACGACCTCACCCACACCGGGGACAAGACGACGACCACCGTCGCCATGGACTTCGGCCGCATCACCCTGGACCAGGACCTGATCCTGTACCTCTTCGGTACGCCCGGCCAGGACCGCTTCTGGTTCATGTGGGACGACCTGGTGCGCGGCGCGATCGGCGCGATCGTCCTCGTCGACACGAGGCGCCTCGCTGACTGCTTCCCGGCGGTCGACTACTTCGAGAACTCGGGTCTTCCGTTCGTGATCGCTCTGAACGGCTTCGACGGCAACCAGCCGTACAACCCGGACGAGGTCCGGGAGGCGCTCCAGATCGGCCCGGACACGCCGATCATCACGACGGACGCCCGTCACCGCGCGGACGCGAAGAGCGCGCTCATCACGCTCGTGGAGCATGCGTTGATGGCTCGCCTGCGGTAGTTGTTCGGTTTTTCCTTACGTCAGAGGGGCCCTCTCCCGCGGGAGAGGGCCCCTCTGTCAGTGTGCACTGCCACAATTGAGCGCCTGGGGTTCGGTGTTGGGGGTGGGGGACGGGTGAGCGCAGAGGCTGCCGCACTGCGGCTTGGGACGACCGTGGCGAAGACGGCGGCTCAGACCTGGCTGGGAGGCAGGCGGCGGGAGCAGGAACGCCAGTTGCCCATGGCGAAGTTGGTGGAGGTGCGGATACCCGGACTGCGGCTCCGGCGGAGCGTGGATCGGCAGTTCGAGGAGATCGCGGACGCTGTGTTCGACCGGCTGGCGCCATTCCTGGAGCGAGAGTTCCGGGGACTGGAAGAGTCGAGCCGACAGGCCGTGATCGATGCGGTGTGCGTGACGTTCGAGCGGGCCGATCTCTCGGACGACGCACTGCTCGCCGCCAACGTCCAGCCCGCCGAGCTGATTCGGCGGATCACCGGGACTGTGCGGGCGCCGATGGGGCTGAGCGAGGCGGAGAGCCGACTGTACGAGGTCCTCTTCGCGGAGTGCTGCGAGTACTACGTCCGGATCGTGCGGAGCCTGCCTGTCTTCGAGGAGCGGGCGGCAGCTGAACTGCTGGCCCGGACCGCCACATTGGGCGGTGAGGTGGCCCGGATTCTGGAGCGGCTTCCGGATCGGTCGCTGTTCGCGCCGGAGGGTACGGATCAGGACACAGCGTTCCGGCGCAGGTACCTGGAGCTGATCAGCCGAGATCTGGACGAGGTGGAGCTCTTTCGGCACACGGCCGATCGCTCGTCTGCGCCCCGGGTCCGGCTGTCGGTCGCGTACGTCAGCATGCGGGCCACCGGAGACGACGGGGCACGTCGCCGCACCGCCCGCTCGCTGCGTCTGCGGCCCGATATGAGCGACTGGGAGGAGACCGGTGGGGAAGGCCCCGGAATGCGGGTCGAGTCCGCGCTCAGCGGGGCCTCTCGCGTCCTGCTGCGCGGCGAGGCGGGTTCGGGGAAGACCACTCTGCTGCGGTGGCTGGCTGTCACAGCGGCCAGGGGCGCCTTCACCGGAGAACTGTCCGGCTGGAACGGCCTCACGCCGATCCTCGTGAAACTCCGCGAGTACAGCGCACGCCCAATGCCGACCCCGGAGGCGATGCTCGACGGGATCGCCGGACCCATCACCGGCATCATGCCCAAGGCATGGGTGGAGCGGCAGCTCGACAGTGGCAAGGTGCTGCTCCTGATCGACGGTGTGGACGAGTTGCTCGACCGAGAACGGCGGGCGGTACGGGACTGGCTGCGCAAGCTCCTCAACACGTACAAGGAAGTCCGTGTGGTGGTCACCTCACGTCCTGCGGCGGCAGGCGCGGACTGGCTGCGCCGGGAGGACTTCACGGCCTTGCATCTGGACCGGATGGCTCCACCCGATCTGGCGGCGTTCGTACGGCAGTGGCATCAAGCGGTACGGGAACTGGGCGACGAGCTTCCCTGTGCTGTGGACGAACTCCCACGGTACGAACAGTCACTGCTGACCAGCCTCAAGGACCGAGCTCATCTCCAGTCGCTGGCGGGCACACCCCTGCTCGCGGCCATGCTCTGTGCCATGCATCTCAGCCGAGGCAGCCAACTGCCGCGCGACCGGATGGAGTTGTACCGGAACGCGCTGCACATGCTCGTCCACGACCGGGACGCGGACAGGAACGTCCCCAGCGCGGTGGACGGGAAGCTCAGTCTCAGTGACAAGCTCGTCGTGCTGCGGGATCTGGCCTGGCGACTGTCGGACAACAACCGCAGCGAGATCGCGCTGGATCAGGCCGCAGTGCACGTCGCGGCGAAGCTCGGGGCGATGCGGCATCTGGACGGCATGGACGGCAAGCAGGTGCTGGAGCAGCTGCGGGACCGTTCCGGGATGCTCCGCTCCCCTGCCCAAGGACGCCTGGACTTCGTCCACCGGACGTTTCAGGAGTACCTCGCCGCCGAGGAAGCCGCGGAGGAGGACCGCATCGGCAATCTGATCGGCCGGGCGCATCTGGATCTGTGGCGGGAGACCATCATCATGGCGGCGGGCCGTGCCAATACCCGCCAACGGGAGGAACTGCTGAGCGGCATCCTCGAACGGGCCCAGAAGGAGCCCCGGTACGCACGCACGCTACGGCTGCTGGCGGCTTCCTGCCAAGAGACGCTGCCCTCGCTCTCGACGGGGCTGGCGGAGCGTTTGGAGGAGGCGGTGACGCTGCTGCTTCCAGCCCGCCGAGAGACAGATCCACCAGCGCTGGCCGCAGTGGGATCGAGCCTGCTGCGCAGGATGCCACGATCGCTGGGCGAGCTGACAGAGAAGGCCGCCATCCAGACAGTGCGAACCGTCGCGCTGATCGGGGGCCAGGAGGCATTGGAACTGCTGGCGGGATATGTGGGGGACGAGCGCGACAGCGTTCTTCGCGCTCTCATGGATGGCTGGGGCTACTTCGACGCTGAGGCCTACGTCGACCAGGTCCTGTCGCGCCTGCCGCTGGCACGCCTAGTGATATCGCTTACGCATTCCGGCCAGTGGCGTGCGATGACCCGGCTGAGGTCTGTCACCCACCTGTCGATCGGCTACCGCTTCACCGAGTTCGCGGCTCTGGGCGACCTACCTTCCTTGGAGCGACTGACCGTCCTCGACTTCTGCGGCGACACCGATCTCTCGGCGCTTCAGCCCCATTCTGGCCTGACCTTTCTCACTCTGTGGGGCACCGGAGCAATGAAGCACCTTGACACCTTGGGCGAATTGCGGCAGCTGAGGTACCTGTCCCTGGACATCGAAGGCACACAGGACCTCTCCGGTCTGCGTCTGGGGCCGGATGCTGCACACCTCACACTCTGGGACGTGAGCGCGGCTACGGATCTCACCCCGCTCGCCGACTGCCCAGGCATCAAGTACTTGGAGCTTCTCCAGGACAAGGACCCCTGCCTCCCCAGGGGCATGCACTCGATATCCGCGCTCCCCGAGCTGGTGGACCTGACCCTCTGCGGGATCGACGTGGCAGCATGGCTGAGGACGCCGCAGGCCCTTCCTCCAAAAGTGAGGAAACTCAGGCTGGTGAACTGCGTTCTCCCCGACGACCCGGACATCCTGGATTTCCCGGATGTGGAGGTCGTCAGCCCCTGACCAGACACCTCAGCCCCGCCCTCCACCAGGAGAACGGGGCCGTAGGCCAATCAGTGAACCGTCAGTGCCAGCTGTGCGGCGCGCGGAACCCGCCCTCGCGCTCCAGCCGACGCCAGCCGGCCTTGGGGCGCCGGTGAGCCACAGGCGCCACCGGGGCCGCTGCCGCGCGGGCCAGGAGGACCGCCGTGATCGCGGCGACTTCCTCGGGCTCGGCATGGCCCTTCTCGACGCGAATGTCAGAGGTGTTCATAGGTCACAGTCTCCGTGAGAGAGGTTTCCGCGGATGGACCGCGAAGGATCCGCTGGGTTACCGAGCGGGATCACTGCGGGGGGTTGCCGTGCTTTCGCGAGGGCAGATCGGCGTGCTTGGTGTGCAGCATCGCGAGCGACCTGATGAGTACCGAACGGGTCTCGGCCGGGTCGATGACGTCGTCGACCAGTCCGCGCTCGGCGGCGTAGTAGGGGTGCATCAGCTCGGACTTGTACTCCTTGACCATCCGAGCCCTCATCGCCTCGGAGTCCTCGGCGTCCGCGATCTGACGGCGGAAGATGACGTTGGCGGCACCTTCGGCGCCCATCACGGCGATCTCGTTCGTCGGCCAGGCGTAGGTGAGGTCGGCGCCGATGGACTGGCTGTCCATGACGATGTACGCGCCTCCGTACGCCTTGCGCAGGATCAGCGAGATCCTCGGAACGGTCGCGTTGCAGTAGGCGTAGAGCAGCTTCGCGCCGTGCCGGATGATTCCGCCGTGCTCCTGGTCGACGCCCGGCAGGAAGCCGGGGACATCCAGCAGCGTGACGATCGGGATGTTAAAAGCGTCGCACATCTGGACAAACCGTGCAGCTTTTTCCGACGCCTCGATGTCCAGGACCCCGGCGAGGCTCTGCGGCTGGTTGGCGACAATGCCGACGACCTGGCCGTCCAGCCGGCCGAGCGCGCAGATGATGTTGCGGGCCCAACGCTCGTGGATCTCCAGGTAGTCGCCGTCGTCGACGATCTCCTCGATGACCTTGGCCATGTCGTACGGCCGGTTGCCGTCGGCGGGAACGAGGTCCAGCAGGATCTCGCTGCGCCGGTCGGCGGGGTCCTCGGACTCGACGCGCGGCGGGTTCTCGCGGTTGTTCTGCGGGAGCATCGCGAGGAGGTAGCGGACCTCGGCGATGCAGGTCTCCTCGTCGTCGTACGCGAAGTGCGCGACGCCGCTGGTCTCGGCGTGCACGTCGGCGCCGCCGAGGCCGTTCTGGGTGATCTCCTCGCCGGTGACCGCCTTGACGACGTCCGGGCCGGTGATGAACATCTGCGAGGTCTCGCGGACCATGAAGACGAAGTCGGTGAGGGCGGGGCTGTAGGCCGCGCCGCCCGCACACGGGCCGAGCATCACGGAGATCTGCGGGATGACCCCCGAAGCCCTGGTGTTGCGCTGGAAGATGCCGCCGTACCCGGCGAGGGCACTGACACCTTCCTGGATACGGGCACCCGCACCGTCGTTGAGCGAGACGAGCGGGGCGCCGGCCGCGATGGCCATGTCCATGATCTTGTGGATCTTCGTGGCGTGAGCCTCACCGAGCGCGCCGCCGAAGATGCGGAAGTCATGGGCGTACACGAAGACCGTACGGCCCTCCACCGTGCCCCAGCCGGTGATGACACCGTCGGTGAACGGCCTCTTGGCCTCCAGGCCGAAGCCGGTCGCGCGGTGCCGGCGCAGCTGCTCGACCTCGTTGAAGGAGTCCGGGTCGAGGAGCAGTTCGATGCGCTCCCGGGCGGTCAGCTTGCCCTTGGCGTGCTGCGCCTCGGTGGCCTTCTCGCTGGGGCCGGCCAGAGCCCGCGCACGGATCTCGTGCAGCTCGGCCACGCGCCCGCGTGCGTCCGTCGGCTCTCCTGTCGGCTCGCCCGCGGACCCACCCTGCGCCTCGTCGATAAAGGTCATGTAGTGACCTTACGAAGTCGAGCAAGAAAACCGGGCCGTCGACTCCGTACAGTCTCCGGCGCGTTTTCCTGGTACCCCTGAACAGAACAACGTCGGCATGCAGCCGACCCGACTGCTCAGGGGGCGTTCGGGTTGTAGGAGTCGCACAAAGCTGTCGGGGCGACACCCCTGTCACGCCGAGCGAGACCACGACACTTGGAGTAACGTCGCGAACACGCCACGGATGATGTTGAACATTGAACGGAATAGGACTACGGTTCCTTTCGTTGGATTGATTAAAGCTTCAACAACCCGTCCCCCAAGGAGCACGTCATGGGTATCTTCGGCCGCAAGACCACCGACGACGACACCGCCACCGCCACCGGAGTCGTGACCCCGGAGCTCGCCGCGCTGACCGGCGACTACACGATCGACCCGTCGCACACGACCATCGGCTTCGTCGCCCGCCACGCCATGGTGACGAACGTCAAGGGCAGCTTCCAGGAGTTCGAGGGCACCCTGCACCTCGACGGCACCAACCCCGCCAACTCGACGGCGTCCCTCGACATCAAGATGGACAGCATCGAGACCGGCTCCGCCGACCGCGACGGCCACCTCAAGAGCGCGGACTTCTTCAAAACGGACGAGTTCCCGACGATGACGTTCCGCTCCACCAAGGCAGAGGCCCTGGGCGGCGACGACTACCGCATCACCGGCGACCTGGAGATCCTCGGCACCACCAAGGAGATCTCCATCGACCTGGAGTTCAACGGCGCGGCGAAGGACCCGTTCGGCAACGAGCGCGTGGGCTTCGAGGGCAAGGCCGAGATCCTGCGCTCGGAGTGGGGCCTGACGTGGAACGCGGCCCTGGAGACGGGTGGCGTGCTGGTGTCGGACAAGATCAAGCTGAACTTCGACATCTCGGCGATCAGGAACGCGTGACGCGACGCGCAAGTCCGCGTGTGATTCCGCCTGTAATTCCGCGCGAGACTTCGGGCGGGCGGGCGGAGGCGCGGCGGTGCCGGTGACCCGGCGGCCCCTCAGGGCCGGGACCCTGCCGCCCCCTCCGCCCCCTCCGCCAGTCTGACGACGGCCGCCGCGAGGCGCGCGGCCCGGGTGTCCGGCGTACGGGCGGTGAGCAGTGGCAGGAGCACTTCCTGGTACCGCCCCGATCTGCCGAGCGCCTCGAAGGCCGCCTTGGCGCGGGGCTCGCGCTCCAGTGCGGCGACGAGGTCGTCCGGGACGGAGGCGTCGCGCTGGGACTCGTACGCCGCCTCCCACCGCCCGTCCGCCTTGGCGGCATCGACCTCCGCGAGGCCACCGGGCCGCATCAGCCCGGCCGCCACCAGCTCCGCCACCCGCCGCACATTGACCATCGACCACGCGCTGCCCCGCCGGCGCGGGGTGATCTTCTGCAGGAAGTACGAGCCGTCGAGCCGCCTGCGCTGACCGGTGATCCACCCATGGCAGAGAGCCACGTCGTTGACGTCGACGAAGTCGACGGAGACCAGCCCCGCCCCCTTCTTCGCGACCTTCACCCAGAGGGCGGAGGGCTGCGGGGCGGGGTGGGCGGCGAGCCAGGCGTCGAGGGCGGGGGCGTCGGCGAAGGGTTTGACCGGTACGCCGTTCAGTACACCGTCCGGCTCGCCCGGCTCGTCGGGGGTAGTCATGAGGACACGGTAGGAAGAAATTAGGCCAGATATTGTCCTAATAGACCGCCCGACTCACTCACCCGAGTACAACCGCGCCAGATCCACCAGCACCACCTCCCCCCGCCTCTCCGCAGCCCGCAGATCCCCGGTGAACCCTGCCCCGCTGTAGCAGGCGAGCCGTACGGCGGACCCAGGCGTCGAAGTCGGCCAGGCCGACGGGGATGTCGTCGCGGACGAACTCCCTTCGGTAGGCGGGGGTTCCGCCGACGACGCTGTGCGCTAGGAGCGCCAGGCGGTGGTCGTCGATGCCCCAGACGACAGGCTCAGGCGTAGTCACCCGCGCATCCCGAACTCGCACCACACCGACTTGCCGGGGCACCGCTCCCCCCCCCCCCCCCCCGGCCCCCCCCCCCCCCCCCGGGGCAACCCCCCCCACGATGAGCAACCCCCGCCCCTCCTCGGCCTCCGGACCGGCGTCCGGCGTGCGGATCTCGCCCGTGCCGCTGTCGTGGACCTCGACGCGCAGTACCCCGCCTGTGGCCAGGGCCAGTTGGAGGAGGAAGCCCCTGCCTGGCGGTACGCCGTGCAGGAGGGCGTTCGTGGTCAGTTCGCTCACGCAGAGCAGCACGTCGTCGGTGCGCTCGGGGGTGCCCCAGTCGATGAGGGTCTCGCGGGTGAAGTCGCGGGCCAGGCGTACCGACCTGCGGTCGCGGCGGTAGAACGCCTCGCGGACGTGGAGGAGTTGGGGTTGTGCATTCATGGGGCCACTGTCACAGGGAGTCACTACTGTGGAGCAGTGCGTGAAGACGTAGTTCCGATTGCTACGACTCCACTACGAGGGGTTCGGGCGGAAACGGGGGAAAGGGACACGCATGCATTCGGCGAAGAGGCCCAAGCGGGGCAGTTCATGGCAGGCCATCGGGGCGCTGGTCGCCCACTTCCGGAGGGCGGCCCGGCTCACTCAGGAGCAGTTCGCCGAGCTGGCGAACCTCCACGTCGACACGGTCGGGTCGATCGAGCAGGGACGGCTTGCGCTGCAACTGGATCGGGCCGAACAGTTCGACGAACTGCTGGGTACAGGTGGGGTGTTGGCCATCGCCGTGGCCAAGATGCCGATGCGGGAGCGGATTCCGACGTTCGCCCAGGGTCTCGTCGACATCGAACAGGAGGCCGTCAGCATCCTGTCGTACGAGACACAGATGATGCCAGGGCTCCTCCAGACCAAGGACTACTGCCGCGCCTCCTTCGACTCACGCTTCCCACGCTTCGAGGACGAGACGGCCGAGCGATGGGTGAACTCCCGTATCGAGCGGCAGCAGATCTGGCAGCGCAGGCAGCCCCCGTTCGGCCACTTCATCCTGGAGGAGGGGATCCTGCGCACGGCCCTCGGCGGAACTGACGTGATGCGCGAGCAGATCCGCGCACTGCGTGAGTACAGCGACCTCGACCACGTGGGGATTCAGATCATGCCGATGGGGCGTGTGCCGCATGCCGGCCTCGCGGGCCCCATGCTGCTGCTGGAAAACCCGGACCACGATCACATGGTTTATCTGGAGGTGCAGCGCGCCAGCTTCCTGGTCGATGATCCGGCCGAAGTAAGTGTGTATCAGCTGAAATATGGAATGCTGCGGTCACAGGCCCTCTCTCCCGAGGAGAGCGCGTGCCTCCTGGACGGACTGCTTGGAGAGTCATGAACACCGCAGCGCGACAGCACCTCCCCATGGACAACCAGGTGTGGTTCAAGTCGAGCTACAGCAGCAACGAGGGCGGCAACTGTCTCGAAGTCGCCGCCCATACCTCCGTCATCCACATCCGGGACTCCAAGAACCCCTCCGGGCCTGTCCTGACCGTCACCCCCGGTTCCTGGGCCGCCTTCCTCGACCAGGCCTAGCCTTCCAGCGGCTGCACGCTGATGGACCACGGTCCGTCGGAGCACGCGTAGATCAGGCAGGGGCCGGACAAGGGTGCCTCGCCCTGCCACGGGCCCACCTGGTTGGCCAGTTCGTCGAGGAAGGTCGGCGGGTCCGTTTCGAAGGCGTCGACGAGGAAGTAGCCACCGTCCGACGAGCCTTGGGCTCCCTCGTGACGGAGCGTCGCTATGCCCGGGCCGCCCTCGTAGCGCAGTACGTCAGAGGCGGGGCGGGCGGCGTGGACGTCCGCCTCCAGGGGCAGTGCGGTCGATACGTCCCGCGCCTCGATCGTCCAGTGGGCGTCCGCCTGGACGCGGAGGGCGCGTACGGGTCTGTCGTCGGCGTTGATCAGAGCGCGGCAGGCGAACGGGCCGTCGGTGTACACCAGTTGGCTTCCGGAGTTCAGCTTGCCGTCCAGGGCGTCCACCACGAAGTGGCCCCGTCCTCGATGCGTGATGTCGAGGATGACCGGGCCCGAGCCGGTGGTGAGCCGTACGACGCGGTTGCCGTCGCCGTCGTCCCGTTGCCGTATCGGGCCGTCGGCTGCCAGTAGCCGAGGGGGTGGGAGCTGAGACGATACGACGGGCACGTCGTCGTTCGTCTTGCTGACGCCTGTCAGCGGCACCACGCCCCGCGGGTGCTGCGGCTGCTCCGACCGGCCTTTCCCGAACCACTTCATCGACTGCCCCCTGTGCCGTGTGAATGAGAAGGTGAACGTGAGTATGGACGACACCGAATGGGTCATCGTCACCTCCTGCGAAAACCTTCCCGGGCGCCCCGGGCCGCTTGCCGCCCTGCGCGCTTGACTGCGGGAACGCGGGATCGACTGGATGCCGTTCGTGCCGGACGAGGTTCGATACGACCTGGCGTGCGCGCCGGGGGCCGATGGGCGTCGGCGCGGATGGTTCACCGTGTACGTGGCGGCGGACGCGTTGCGCACCCTCGGGTTTCAGCCCGGGCTGTCGGCCGCGCCCGCTGACGGTTTCTCGCCGCCCGCCTGGTGGCACGCCGCCGGGGAGCGGTACGGCCGGCGGTGGCCCGCTTCCCGGGATAACCCGGTGCGAGGTGCCTGGCCGGACGTTAGCCTCCGATCATGACCTGGCTCCCCCGCGACTTCGCCCACCCGCTGCACGTCGACGTGCCCGGTGGATATCACCTGCGGCCGATTCGTGGGGCCGATGCCGCCCTCGACTACCCGACCGTCATGGGTTCGCGCGAGCGGCTGTGGAGCATCTTCGGGGAGGCCTGGGGGTGGCCGGCCGCCTCCATCACGTACGAGGCCAATCTGGCCGATCTGGAGCGGCACGCCGCCGAGATCGACGCCCATGAGTCGTTCAACTACGTGCTGCTCAATGGCGATGAGTCGGTGGAGCTCGGGTGTGTGTACATCGATCCGCCCGAGAAGGCCGGGGCCGATGCCGAGGTCTCCTGGTGGGTTGTGGACAGTGCCGTGGGGGGTGCGGTCGAGCAGGCGCTCGATCAGCTTGTGCCTCGGTGGATCGGCGATGAGTGGCCCTTCGTGCGGCCTCGGTTCATCGGGCGTGATCTGTCCTGGGCGGAGTGGCTGCGGCTGCCCGACGCCGGTGCGTAGCCCCGGCCCGGCCCGGTGGCCCGATAGACGTGGCCCGATAGACGTGGCTCGATCGCTGTGGCTCGATCGGCTCGGCCGGATTTCGCCCCTTGTGGGCACGCTCACAGCGTTCCCATAATCCTTCAACAGATTTTGACCAGCTCATGCCATCAAGCGCACGAGTTCTTTCTGTTTGTTTGGCA
>Ga0307513_10009906_pt1 | contig 12025 bp, 8 predicted proteins | sample 15_EM_MG_FD_202174 | JGI IMG/M metagenome (GOLD analysis project Ga0307513, IMG submission 202174) | Populus trichocarpa ectomycorrhiza microbial communities from riparian zone in the Pacific Northwest, United States - 15_EM | ecosystem: Host-associated > Plants > Roots > Unclassified | place... | reverse complement strand
TTAAAGGCTCTAATTAAGTGAGATGGGGCTGTTCTGGGGTGCTGAAAAGTGGGACTTTTGGTGTGTTTTGGCATTTGTCCCCGAACTTTTCTAACTGCACTGTACTAGTATTCGTACCAGCTTTGGTGCCTGGTAGAGAAAAGTGCTCCGCCGTACTCACTTGGACCGAGGGGACCCCCATCCATCACCCAGGAAGGGATATTGTCTAAGGATTCAAAGGGGAAAAAAAACGCTTTGCCTGTGTGTCTCTCCCAAACTCCGATCTGTTTCTCCTTCGGAGTGCGTGTACTGCGCGCACGACGCTCGGGGGAGGGGAGACATAGTCCCGTATTCCGTGGCTGCCGACACAAGTTCTAGGCCATACCGGTAGTTTATATGGCTCATCTGCGCCGATATTCAAATCTATAAGAGAAAAACAGGGGAGGAAGCGAGCTAGTTGGAAAGTTTTCTTCTTTTATCACAAGACACATAGCTAACTTTCCACTTAGATTGGATGTTTTTCCTTTTACCAGTGGGTCCAATTTGGGATCATAAATTGTTTTTACTGCTATGGTCATGATAGATGACTTTGATAGCATTGTTATCGTTTATTTGTTTCAGGTAAAGGGTGTTTAAAGTTTCTTTTGTTATTTGGGTTTTCTAGGCCATATGGTGAGGGAACTCTGTAGCCGGAGTACTTCGCCAAGAAAATATGGCCAGTCTTCAACCACCAAAGGATTATCAACCACCAGTCTAATGAGAATTATGGCTCTATTAGGTGATAGATTGGATGATTCTCTATACACTAATAGAGAGAAAATAGAAATATCTCAAGTTTTCATGGAGATATAAGGGTTTAAAATGATTAAAATTTTGGGAAAAAAAAAAGAATGTCCGAAATAGGTTAATTACAGTTAACTTCCATGGAGAGGCCAGTTAATTGATATTTGCAAATACATTAACCTGTAAGAGATGCCAGTCTTGGCAGGTTAATCTACTGTTAATATCCAAGATGAATGTCCGCCCGCTCCGACTACAGAGTTCCCTCACCTTACCTTTGGGCGCCGGCTGGGATTTTCCTGTGTTTGCGAATATCATAGATCCAAGGATTTAACAACAACAAAAAAAACAACAACCTAACTTTGCGCCGGTATTTTTCCGAGGCCGCACCCAACTCGGACTGGGCCTCACGACTGCAGGTCTCTTAGTTATCCCATCAATGTCCTAAGCAATAGCCAGTGATGCGATTTTTTCTCGGGGATATCCTAGTCAATAACTTATCAATTATCATGATCCAAGAGCATACCGCATTCCCATTCATACTACTGTGCCTTCACTTATGCCGCTAGGTGGTGGTCGTGCATTGCAGTTACTCGAGCAGTTCGAGCACTTGGCTGATGCCGACAGTGTACTGCGCTTGAGCACTGTAGTCGAGTAGGAGTAAATTTAACTTGAGCGCAGCAGAAGTGCTTGCGGTAGGTTGTTTTCTCTCCTTGTCAGCCATATTCTGCGACCCCGTCTCCCTCCTCGTTTTTTTTGCGCCTATTGATAACCCTGTTCACATGTTTTCCATTTCCTAGCATAGCAATGTGGTGCCCATTTTGTGATTCTCGCGGGGGATCGCATCTGTTATGGTAAACTAATTGAGTTGCCCTTTCCCACGTTTTGCACTTTTCTCGCCCCCGCCTAAGTTCATTTGCCCCCCATTCTTCTGCAGACTGTGACAATAATATTGCTTTTTCGCGATTTTTATCAGCGTTGTTCTTACTCTATTTCTTTTGCCTACATAGGATTTTGCAGTCTAGACTGCACCAGCCGTGTATCAAAATTTCTCGCTGGGCTTGAGAATCATGCGTATTCCGCGGCTTGTTCTCCGTTCCACAACCTCATCCTCCCCTTACTTTCTGCTTTGAGGGTGTCTAGGCCTCGTGGAATCTTATTTTCTTCCGCTTTTGCTCTCCCAGTACAATACTGTAGTTCCTCTAAAAACCTCCGTGCTTCCTCACACAGTGCACACGACAAGAAAGAAAGAAAGGGTTGTTCTGTTTCCCAGATTTAGGAAGGGGCATCCATAGTAGTGTCACCACATCTCTTCCTCTCCACCCTGGGAAAATCACCACCTTTTTTTAGGGGTTTCTATTTCTCTCTGCTGAATCTTACCTGAAGAAACGCTGAGGTGCGCTAGCAGTCTGCGGAGGTGAAAAGGGTGGTGTGGTGTGCAGAGCAGGGGGGCTTTTAACATGCCATGATAGGATAGGTCACAATCATAGGTGCCGGAAGGATCTGTCTCGGGCGAATCGGGAAAGAGGATTTATATCCACCTTCAACTCGCCTATCTGATTATTTCTCGTCTGATCAGCAGCGTTCAGAGCGACGACAGGAGAGTTTGTGTCGACAATCTCCCCTTACCCGAGTATACCCTCCCCATCGGCTTCTCGTCTGATAAAGGATTTGTTGCGCAACACGCAATATTGCGTTCTGAAGTACAATTATCACATTAGCTGGCCTTTGTGGTCTGGGTTATCATATCAGAGATATTCACCATCGCGTTTCTTTTCTTTCCTCCCTTTTCTCCTCGACCGGCAGTTTTTCTCCATCCCACATGATGGAGCCCCAGTTACCTCAGGCCCATTCAGCTGCTAGTGGAGCTGATGAAACTGGTTCCTCCGACCAGCAACATCAACATGAACAACCACAACAATTAGGCGACGGGAACTCCCCTCCCGAAGCAACTGACAACACCTCGTCAAGTTCAACAGCGCAGAATGCGGCGGTATCACCACCCGACAGCGGGGATGGCGGGAATAGCAAAGCAGCTCCATCAAGTGCGGCCGCGGTTGCAAAGGCCTCGCGGAAAAGAACAAAAACAGGTTGCTTAAGTATGCTACACTATTTCTCACTCTTTCTAAGATAGCACAAGATGGACGGATAAGATATACCCCAGAGCAAGAGGATGTGTGGTTAACGAGTGACCCATTTTGTTTTTGTTTGTAGCTTGCCGAAAGCGACGCATAAAGTGCGGAGAGGAACGGCCAACATGCGCAAACTGCATTAAATCTAAACGAGTATGCGAGGGCTACAATCAACGCGTAGTTTTCAAGGACGGCATGAATGGAATGTATCGCCCAGGGATGGTGGGAACTGCAGGGGGTCCAATGGACCGACGATTGATCCAGCCATATCCCATTCAACCGGCTCCGGCTCCGGGATCGGGATCGGGATCGGCATTACAACCAATTGCTCCCGCCCCACCGGTCAACTACCGTCAGCTAGAGGCCAGTGTACCGCTGGATCAGAACAAGCCTCCTCATCTTAGGCATATGTATGAAGAACAGCAGATGCAACATCAGCAGATGTTCCATGGCCTAGGTCAACAGGGCCCTGTTACACCTGTGGGAGATCCTCTCGGGCACCAAGGCCAGTACCAACAACAAGACCTATACAGCCAACCCCAGCAGGCCCCCGTGGCCCAAGGGCACGACCAAGGTGCGCAGCAATACATGCCATACTACTCACATGCCCCGGGTTCCGCGGCTAGTGCAGCCTTTCCTGGGTCACCTACCGGTAGCGACAGGCCTCAGTTCGTCACTCCTCTAGATTCCGAGCCGACTCCCTCTGTATTTGGTCCCGTATCGAGCTCTGGAGCGTATACTAGTACCCCGACCACTCCTTATGCACCCACCCATCCCTCGGCTACAAGTAACCCAAACTCATGCCCTTTTAACCCCCCTATCGATCGGAAATATGCCGTGGCCTCAGGTGGAGAACAGTTCAACCAGCCGGCTCAGGAACCTGGAGGGATGTTCAGGAATAATGAAAACCTTATTCGTAGGTCTCCCCCTTGAGCTTTGTTGGAGCTGGTGCAAGCACCGGTGTGTGCGTTTGTCTTTGGTTTCGTCTCCTTCCCGTGTGAGTTCGTTCTGGGAACAGTCTGGTCTGGATTTCCCCCCCGAGAGCACGTCGCCCACTTGTTACTTGTAATACTGTGAGCTGTACGTCCCTCCTTTCCGTGCCTCTACCCTCCTTGCTCCGCATCTCCGGGACGCCTGTTTGGCATCTTAGTGGAGGGTAATTCTTTTGGGGTTCTTCTACTTTGACTTCCTAAATATATTTATTTATATTGGATCATATTTACCGATAATTGCTGCTTTTCCCCTTGATTTGTGGGCCCAAACTTACGTTGAAGGCATTCCGTCGTTTCCCCGACGCTGACCCGTATGTAGCGACATCGTCAGGGTCGCCGGGGCCGCCTTCCAGTCCGGCGACCATTGCCGCAATTCCTGACCCGAGCTTCAGCGGCGCCCACTTTGTCGGCCCGGAGTTCATCCAGCTGCACCAAGCACCAGCCGATCTTCCGCACGATGACGACCATGACGAGATGTACGATGAAGATGACGACGACGAGGACGATTATGAGGTTCGCGATTTGGATGAGATGATGATAGATCCTACGGGACAGGAGATGATAAGCCCGAGGGCGCATATATCGAGCGTTATTGAGCCGTATTCTAGGCATCTACCGGATGATAGGATATCGTTTAGGTCATTCTTGCCAGACCAAGGCGTCCTCACGACATATCACCCTACTATGACTTCTTCCCCATTGATGAATCATACGACAGCCAAAATATTTTGCCATTTCATTTACGTCCTAGGCCCCAGCTTATCGTTGTTTGAGCGACATCCTCCAAATCCGCATATCGCCTTTACTCCAGGTGTGGCGCTTAATGGCCCCCAAAATGTGTGGTCGTATACAGTTCCCATGTTGTCACTCTCACATCCACCCCTTCTCCATGCAATATTGGCGCTATCCAGTCTTCACATATCCAAGTTGACCCGCGGACCAACGCATCCTTCGCTTCTGCATTATCATATCGCTCTCAGAAGACTGGGGAAAGCGATTGCCAGTGATAAACATAGAGGACACGCAGCCACTCTAACCGCAACACTGGTTTTGGGTTACTACGAGACTATGGCAGCTGAGCATGATAAATGGAGCAGCCATATTCACGGCGCAAAGCAGCTCTTGAAGGAGATTGATTTCGACAAACTGAACAGAAGAGTTTCAATGATGGAAGAAGACGGGGCGAGTGAAGGGCAGGGCTCTCACGAGTCAGCACCTCAGCCTTCTCTACTTAGGTTACGGAAGATGAAACGGCAGCCCGTTGTCAATGAAGTGGATGAGAACCTTACGGCGTACATGATGGGCAGAGCGAAGAGAAGACCACATGGTTCAGGCAAAAAGCCAGACGCACCATTCAGCCGGAAGGAGGAGGAGACAATGCAGCTGCAGGAGGATATGTTTTGGTGGTTTGCGAAGATGGACTGCTATCAATCCGTCCTGAGCGGGTGTCCCCTTGTGTACGACATGACCTACAAAAACCAGTCCTGTGTCATTCTATACCTTTACTGACATCCATTACAGTCTTGATTATGTCTTCTGGAGCCAATGCCCTCCTCGGGCACGAATCGGTACTCTAGGCACAGCATATGGCTCTTCTGACCACTTTTTCTTGCTCCTAGGGAGACTTTGTGACTTTCAGGTGCGAGATTTGAAGCGGAAGAAGGCCCTGCAGAAGGCTAATGGGGGTATGTGGATTCCGCCGCCAGAGATGGGGGGGCCGCCGAGAGGAATGGGAAGAGGGAGAGGGAGAGGGGGCCCACCTCCGCACGCAGGTGGGCCCGGCGTGCAAGGGCCTCCGATGGGGCGGGGAGGCCCTCCGCGGTTCCCTGGCGGACCCCCAAGTGGGCCTCCTGGAGGTATGGGTGGGCCTCCGGGCGCTGGTGGACCCTCAGGTATGAGAGGCCCTCCGGGGGGGGGGCGAGGCCGGGGAATGGGGCCCCCACCTGATCAAATGCATTTTGGCATGATTCCACCCCCTGCTGGCCCCCCTCGTCTACCTACCGCTTTCGCAGAAAATCTCTCACACAACTTTAATAAACCCCCTGCCGCGGCTCCAAGGGACGACCTTCCATCGGAAGATGATCTTGAAGCTGCAACTGTCCTGGCAGAGACAGAATGGGCAGAAATTTATAAGGCCTTTCATGTCTTCCAAGAGTCGCTGGGCCATGAATACCAGCCTCTACCGATTGAATACATGCCTGTGCAGAACACACCCTTTGGCGCAGCAATCTACTTTAGAACATACTCCATCGCAACATTGCAATCACTATACAACATGGCTTTAATAATCTTACATCGATGTCACCCGTCTATGCCCGCTGTATCAATGATTGCCGCAGGTGTAGCAGCTCAGAAGACGGCTAAACTTGCAATCGACATTGCCCGCATCACCGCCGGCCTCGTTCCGACCCACCCCACCGGTCAGATCAACCCTGCTCTCGGGGCTTCGTTAATTGAGTCCTCGATGCCATTGTTTTTTGCAGCCGTACAGTATCAAGACCAAGCACAACGGGAATGGGTTGTTATGAAATTGCGGGAGATTGCCCGTCTAACGGGTTGGGCCACTGCATCCCGCGTGCTATTAGGTTGCCAACGCGCATGGGAGAAAGCTGCAGAAATGGGACGTGGACCAGCATACACCAGGCCACCTTTTGAAGAAGAAGGTGAATTATTTTACGAAGCGTTCAATGAGAAGATGGCGGCGGACACGGGGATCAACTCCATCCAGGATGAGGAGGGGGCTGAGGAGGCCGGGAGCAAGAGATTTCTGTGGAGAACCGCTGGGAGAAGGACCGCTGGAGCTGTTGGTATATTGGGTGAGGAGGGCGAGGACCTGGGTATCGGCGGGTTAGATTTGGTTTAGTCAGGAATGAGATATGATATGAGGGAAACGAATTGCTATCTCCGCTTGTTCATTCCTTGTGTCGCGTTTGATTTTGGCTCTGCATCAATCACAGCATGCCCTCCTGTACATACAATTTGGGCTTGATCGGCAGCATTTGCATGAGATAAAAGGTTAAACATAACTAAGGAACTACGGTAGTTCAAATTTATGGTACTCCCAAGTAATATTCTAGTTGAAGGGGGAGAAACGAGGAGTTACTCATTCATTCGTGCGTTCATCAGAAATAAAAATAGATTCTCATAAGGAAATTTTGTGGAAAAGTCACTTCATGATTATACCAGTAGCTAAGTTACACGTGCCAGTGGTTGAATTGGCAGACGGCTTATTAAACTAAACTGCTCATGGGAAAATTGAGATACTAGCACAGTTCTTCAAGTCGCTAGATCTCGTGACTGTTTGCTATATCATAAGTTAGTCCCGATGTTTTTGTGGGGTAAGCATGGCAGCCTAGCTTGGGAGGGTTCACAGTCTGAATCTGCATTCCTAGTGATAGATAAAGCGGTATATCATGCCGTGGGAGGTAAATTTCAGCATAAAGGGCGGGTGGGAGGCATGAGGGCATGAGACTAATTTTCAGAGCTCACCACCGGGCATAGGGCGTCCTGTCAACCAAGGAACGGAAAACAATGACCCATAGTCCGTCCAGCCCTACCCCCAAAACAACGGACCGGACCGTTGGGAACACCATGCAGGCACTCACACCATATGCTCTACCCAACCCAGAACATCCAAAAGTCACCACGCACACCCACTCGACTCCCCAAACCACGCGCCACCACCGCATTCCACCCAAACTAAGCCCTGGCATAAACTCCCCTGGCTATAAATACAGCTCCAACCTCCTCCTCCTCCTCCTCCTCCTCCTCCCCTTCTCTTCCCTCCCCATCCCTGTGCACGGGCAAGATCAGTAGCAGTGAAGACTTGTCTGAGCTCTGATTTTTGCTAGTTGAAAACTACAACTACATTGACGCTCCCGGTCTGCTTTTTGCGGATCGGTGAATTTTTGGAAACTACTGCGATATCTTTAATGATGCGCTGGAGCTCTGCTCTCTCCCCTGTCTGCGAGCAGGCCGTAGTGCGTGCTACTTACAGAAGTTTGTGCTATGATAGCTTTAACCACGTCTTTGCCCGCAGCCTGAAGAGATTGATGTGGTGGGAAGTTTGATTGTACCACTTTCGAACTTGTATTGAGAAGGTCTTGTACGGAATTTTGCTAATGTAGCTATGATCGTTGCCAAAGGTATAAGTGAAGCTTAACTTAGGCTCCAAGTAACCACCGATGTGCGAATCTCATAGTGCCGGAACCATAAAGCGCAGAAAGGGAAAACAGCGCATTCCGCCACAGAGATGGATGGTGCCGGAAACACCTACATTATGTGGCTGAGCTTTTATCATTCAAAGCCGCCATCCTAAGTGTGAAGTGGTAGGCCAATGATTGGGATGGAAGGTTTGGCTGAGGTCATCAGCCTCTATAGGTACAGTACATACAGTGGTACCGTGCAGCGCTGGTACTGAATCACCGCAGGGTGACCTTTCGGTGTTGAACTCCAACAACCAGCCCTCCCGAACCCTCCACCCGCATAACCTCAAATCGGGCGCATTGAGATATGATACATATCCACCTCGTCGCTCGCCCTACCATTCGAGATAATCTACCAAATAGGCCAAGACATGGCCCCGAGACTTGAACTCCATCACCAAAGCCTGCCCCCGCCTTGGGGCACAGCGCCCTCCATGTCCTCGGGGAGCTATGCACCGAAAGCACCACTCTCTGCAGCAGGCAATGGCGAGTTAGCATGCTCCTGGATGAGGGGTGGTAGGGAAACCAAGGCTACAAGAAAGCGAAATACCCGAGAGGGTAGCCCAAGAGTAATCCTTAAATGTCCCAAATATATGCTTTAGCTATGGGGTCTCACGGCGCCCCGGGGGTAAGTTAGTTCCCGCTACTAATCGCAGCCATCAATACCCAGCAGATGAAAACGGTAAAATCCCGGTCGAGCCGGTGCGATAAGAACGTGGGCGAGCTGGATCCCTATGGTGGGGGGCGGCTGGGTAATGCAGTGCGCGCAAGTAGCGTAGGTGTACTAGTTGCCAGTCCCTTGCCAGCGGGCGGGGCGTCCCCGTGTACTAGTACATCACCGATGAGTGAAATTTATTTCCTATCTCCGAGAGGGTCAAGATGGCAAAAATTATCATTATTATTTCCCTCCCCTCTCGTACTGCCTCCACACACTGTGCTGGATGTAGGCTGGTTTCTCCAGCTTCTTGGGGGGGCTTTTTTGGCACAAAAACCTTCTTCCCCGCGCAAGGTATACAGGCATGGGGTTCCTCTATCATACCGGTATCCCCCAACTCTGCTTTCTTCCCTCCGTTCTGCTCTTACTTCATGCCTGCCTTCTGTTTGTGTGGTTGGCACCCCTGCAGTTCCCTTATAACAGACAACTAGGAAGGGAATACCCATCCATAGCAGGAGAAAGCACTTCAATAGGTTATAGGCGATTTCTATATTCTCTTGCTTTCTTAAAGGATGCCTGATCAAACATGAAGACAATGTCCGGGGTTCTTCAGTGGCTTGGACGTACCTATCTTCTACTCTTCCCCTCTTTGTCATGTCAACTGACACTTTACTGCTATACTATCCTCCTCCAAGCAGCATTTTGCTGTCTCACACCTTCTAGTAGTACATGACTGCCTGATTGGTGCCAGCTTTCTCTCTACCTGCTCCATACCTTACTACTCCCTCTCTCCCACGCTTGTTATTGCCTATAGCAAAACTCCCCATTCCCGCTAAGGTAGCTACTAGTATTACATTATCCCTCTTAGTTCACCGCAATGGCTAGTCACCCTAGAGGCACAGGCACCTAAGTGTCTAGCAGCCTATTGCTACATCAGCCTCACGGGTGCCTGCCTTCCTACATACCAACAGCCAACCTTTGATTTTGATTTTCCTTCATTCCCTCACAGTGAGGCTTTCCTTGGGCTGATATATATGTATTTGGTTCCATACTAGAGGGGCTCGGAGTGATTCCTTCTTCTTTAGTACAGTCGGCACTAGCTGTTTTTCGTGCCATAGCTTATATCCCCACAACGTCGAACAATAGGCTAAGCATGATACAATACCAATCTCCCCAACCGACCAACAGTTTGCCTGTTATCAAGTAATGCCCCATGATTGGTCGACTATATGATTGCCTATTCCCCAATTTGAATAGGGATGAGCTGTGCTGCGCGAGGCTAGGCTAGGGCTCTAGGTACCAGCTGGAGTCTTCAAGTCTCCGATGGAATATGGATGGGATTTGTACAGTGCAGTGCTAATCAGCACGGTGGCGCAAGTTTCTATCCCACAGGCGTACGGGTCACGTACGGGGTTTATGGATCCGTAATGAGTGGATGCGATGCGATGCGATGACGGGATGGTAAAGTGCATTTCCTTCCACATACGCAGTACTCCGGCATACGGTAGGCTGCGCACGATTACACGTTGGAGGGCGGGGGGGATACTACAGTGCCTTATCGTATCGTACCGTATTCTATTCCATTGTAGGTAACTGGAAAGTTTGGACCTTCTATCTCGCTTGCGCGCTGATTGGATAACCAGCCCATCGCAACACACACAATCGACTACGATCAATCATTGACTACCGGTATTGCCCCCTTGCTCCCCTTGCAGACTATCCCTCCTGCCCCCCATCGCGTTTCTCCCACCGTATCGCACTCTCTTCACCCAAGAGGGGAAAGAAAGAAAGGAAGACCTTCCACCTTTATAACCCCGTGAACTACGAGGATTCGTAACACCTTCCCTAGCGCCGCAATCATCTATTATACCAAATACCGGTATCTATGGCCCACGATTACCTCTCGACAACCATGGAGACGGCTATGATGATATATGTCCCCAATAGCACAGTGCTAGGCGATCCAGCAAATAAAACAAAACAGCGCCCGAGTGATTTCCCGACGGTACTCTACTCTACTCTACCACTGCGCAGCACAACTGAAGCCCCCGGTAACTACCCCATACCCCATACCCTACGAACCGCCACCCCACGGCATAATTACCACACAAAACACTCCCTCCCGCGCCAAGCCCAAATTAATCTCGCCAGTATTATCATACTCTGGAGCACCATAATACCGTATCCCAAGCTCGGCTCCACAACCCCGGAAAACATTCCCCCCGAAACCTTCCACCGCCCGGTAAAAAAACACTTTTTTTTCTCTTCAAACAAAACCCGGGGGCGCGCCAAATAACCCCATCATACTTATTATATGAGCCTGTACCAATAGAAATTCAAGCATGGGGCATTATCGTTCAAGGTGGGAAAGTCCAAGGCAACCAACATGACCTACAAAAAATGTTTGGAGAAAACATCACTTTTATGAATTGACAAACTTTAAACCACTACTACCCATTCAAGAAAAATTCAAATATTAATTAAACGCATTTAAGATTTACTGCAACACTAATACCTTTATGCTATAAAAGAATATTTTAGAAATAGGCCTAATTACCTAGTTTTTTGTGCATTGTTATTTTGGATCCAGGTGGACGACCCCTTCTCTTAGGAACATTTGTCAATAACTTCTTATCTCTTGCAAGCACCTTCTCAGTAGTCTTCTCTTCCATTTTCTCCAAAGCTGTATTAGTTATAGATGAATTGGATCTATTGACATTACCTGAATGCTTGATTCTTTCTGTCTTTACCGACTGATCTTCTTTCATAGTAGTAGAATAATATGAAATTTAATAGCCAAAGAGACAACATTCTATATTACTGTATACTTAATTGATGTTTGAATCAATACTTAAATACACATGGTAATTTTAATTACATTTCCTATTGTCTTTTCCTTGTAATACAGACATCATGGCATATCACTTGTATTATATAAGCAAAGAATATTCGTAGCATGTAACACCAGTATAGGAAATAGGAGAGTGGCAAATAAATGCAACCAACTTCAAACTGAAATAGTGTAATAAGGAGTTGACTTTACAACATAATTTTTCATGCTATAAAATCCCAAGAAGCTAAGCTTATTTTACATGGAAAAAAGTGTGTTTCTCAAATTTACAGATTTTTTCACATAAAATGTTCTACAGAGATCGTTAGATGGTAAATAATATTTTCTGAACTGCTGAATATATACTCTAGATGGCTAGCTAGGTGGCTAAGCCAAAATAAATCATTTGTTGTTGTGGCCCGAGAGTGGGTTTTCTATTGGTACAGGCTCAT
>Ga0307513_10009905_pt1 | contig 12025 bp, 10 predicted proteins | sample 15_EM_MG_FD_202174 | JGI IMG/M metagenome (GOLD analysis project Ga0307513, IMG submission 202174) | Populus trichocarpa ectomycorrhiza microbial communities from riparian zone in the Pacific Northwest, United States - 15_EM | ecosystem: Host-associated > Plants > Roots > Unclassified | place... | reverse complement strand
GAGAGACCGAATCCTGTGCCAGGCAGGAAACCGTCACCTCCACCACTACCATCGCGAATGAGTACGTATCGGACTTGGTTGTAGGCCGAGCGGACTTGACTTTTTTCTGGTTCTTCGCTTTCGTCGATAGTACGAGGAGCTCTGGCGCACGCCAGCGGGTTGAGCCTCTATCGCTTGGCGTAGAACAGTTGACCGAGGAGTTGTTTCTTGTTATCGATGAAAATCCGAAGTCCATCAGACGAGGGTTGCCCTCGGGGTCGATCAGAACGTTCGACTGTGTTTCAGGTTCAGCTAGGCAGAAGGTAGAGCGCGGATCGAACGCTTACGCTCTTCAGATCCCCATGAACCACTTCAATGGAGTGTAAGTAATTGAGACCCTTCGTCACACCAAGCAACTGCACCAGAACGAGTCAGAAAGGGGGGGTCGTGGATGGGGCTGAGGACTGACGAGCTCAACACGGTCGACGACCCCGTTATTCCTGAGGTAGGTGTGCATGTTTCCGCATTCCATCCATTCGGATACGATGCAAAGCTTAAACTCAGGCTCATCGGACATCTGAACTCCCACGATCGCCAGGACATTGGCATGCTTGACCCGTTTGGCAACCAACACCTCCTTACAGAACCGCTGAAGATCACATGAGATGCTGTTGGGCCGGACGCATGTGAGGACGATCACACCTTTTTTATCTCCAAGAAGTCATCTTGTTGGGTTACACGAAGGATCTTAAGCGCAAAGGTTGCACCTGCTTGATCGTCTGCCTTCCAAACATCCGAGAATCCACCGGCTGCGTTCGGCAATACGTCTTGTCTCCTGAGTGGAAATGTGACGTTGTAACTGGTTGGAAGCAATCCTGTTTCCGCTCCTGTTTTCCTGAGAGCCCGAAAGCAGCGTTGGTGCGTCTGGAAGTCAAGGGACGCGCGGCAAGAGATCTGTTGGGTCTAGGTCAAAGCGATACTCATAAAGATAATAGTTGAATACCTCATATAGGCCATCGATGAATTGCTGTGGGGCAGAATAGCCAAGAAGCGTTGGCAGATAATCGGGAGAGTCGAACATTTCGTTCATAAACTGCGAAGCGTCCTCAGAACCCAGGTTTCCTTTGGCGACGAGGGAAATTCTCTCCTCCGTGGTGACTGGTGTTTTTGACATTCCTTTCTTGGGTTGGGGGTGTTCTCGAGCCAGACTGAGCCGGCCTACGATTTTAAGGTGACTGGAATCCCCCCACGGGATCTACACGCGGAAACCTCGTTAAACCCATACGATCTTCGAGATGCCGAAGAGAGAAAATGCGCTAATGAGCGCTGGGCGGCTAAGCTACGAGAATGAGTAGCGGAATTGCAGTGCGCGCAAGGACCCATTTCGGGCCGCGTAGCAATATGCAAACTTGAAGCGGCTGTACACATCGCATTTACAATGGGGCCAAGAAACCTGCGTATTCGGCCTATCCGTTTACTGGTAAATGGGTACTGAGCACCGAGTACTGAGTATTAGGGAACCTGGCGGTGTGGGTGAACTTGGGGCCGCCGCATCACGTGCCACGCCCTAGGACCAAACCGGCAAGTACTTAAATTTCAGAACCAACCAACTCCACATCCTTTACCTCCATTCGCATCGAACAAATGATAGGCAACTCTCAAGAAGCGGAGGCTCGGGCGGATTGCGACACTACCCGGCTGTTGAACATCGTGAGCCGTCCTGTGGAACCAGAGCGGACACTAGACGCATTCAAGATTTTCATCTCGAGCAAGAGATTTGTGGAGGTCGCACAGGGTTTGGACGAAGCGGATGCGGCGAAGCTGGTGAATGCGTTCGATGAGGTCTGTCGTGGTGGTCTTTGGGATGGCTCTACACGGTTGACGACCGTGATCAGGTTATTGGACCTATAAATTTGAGGAAGGCCCGGGACGCGACGTTACTGCGAGCACTGGGCTCTTTCTGTAGTGCCACGATCCAGCTCCCGCGCACGGCGATTATATCCGATGGATTAGAAAGATGCGGGGACATTGCCGTGGCCTCGGGAGGTTTCACCGATACTTGGCGAGGATGTTACCAGACGAAAAACGTAGCTCTCAAAGCTTTCCGAACCTACCCTATCCAAGATCTAAGGGAAGCAGAGAAGGTGCGTGGCGAGATTCTGATAACCGCCACACTCATTTTTCGACGACCCTCATAGATACTATGGAAGGAGGTAGTTGTCTGGAAGAGACTGTCCCATGACCACGTTCTAACTTTCTATGGCGTCGACACGAAAAATTTCCAACTTGCGCTCGTCTATGACTGGGCAGACTCTGGCAATATTATGCAGTACTTGGCCTCGAACCCGAACATCTCCCGTACCACCCTGGTATCGTCATCACCATCTAGTTCCACCGCCTGATCGCTGACCCCAGATCACTCCAAGCTCCGTCAAGCTGCACAGGGACTACGCTATCTTCACTCCAACGGCATTGTCCACGGGGACCTCAAAGGAGTAAGTCCGCAGCAGCTCCTCCTCGAACCCACCTCCATTCTATACGATACTCGCAAACCTCCAAAGTTCTGATGGGACGCTGATTTCCCAAGCTAGACGAATGTGTTAATTTCCCAAAGCGGATACGCGTGTCTATCCGACTATGGGCTAATGCCGGTGCAGTCCAACCACGCTTTTATGGTTGCAGCCACACCCGGGGTGGTGGGCATTTCGAGATGGCTGGCTCCTGAACTCATCGATCCACCACGCAGGAAAGGGGCCCGACAACCGGCTGGTACGGAACAGGCTGATATTTTCGCGTTCGCAATGTTGGCCATCGAGGTGTTCACCGGAGAGCTGCCGTTTGGCGACGTAAGGCATGAAACGGCCATTCTTATGATTGCTCGGGGGCAGAGGCCAGATAAGCCTCATGACGCCGAAACCCGTGGTCTTACCACCGGAGTGTGGCAATTCATCCAGAAGTGCTGGAATCAGAATCCTAGTAAGCGCCCGAACATCAGTTCTGTAGTCAACGCGTGGCAGGGCTTCGATTCTCAGGAAAAGTAGGTTGTGCGCCCAACAACGCAGGATCGCATCCTCATCCCGTGAAACGCTATATAGGTTACGCGGATTTGCGTGGACCACGGACCCGGTTTACCGGGAGAAACATCGGTCCAACTTGGACAAACCCTCCGCGAGATCTAATGGTGAGCGCATCTTACCCTAGATTCATGCGACTTCGCACCTGAGCCCGTCTAGGCAGACCAAAGAAAAACCGGTTTTGCGGGCTGTTTTGACTTCACCATTATAGTTTTGACTTGGATGTATGCCGATTTTCTTATGCTAGCCTCTGTTTAGAGACTCAGGTCTCGTTTCTATGTTGCCCCCTCTACCTATGGCCTACCTTTTCACTTACTGCACGTGTAACCGTCTTCCCGCAGCGCAGTGCGCAACATGAGATGCATACCACGGAGCTATTTATGGTGATCCTCACAGATTCTCACGGGTCCCGAACAAAGGTCTCGTCCAGGGGTTCATACTCACCAGAATTCTCGTCCATTCATTCTAAGCGGAGTTAGCCTCGCTGTCGCTGCCTGATAGCATCATTCATTCCTTCCTGACTCACCATAACGAAGCGCCACCGATCGAGGTTTTGCCATGGAATGGAACCTGTGGTCATTAAATGTCTGGATGTAGGCGTCTTTTATCGACCTCCTTGTCCCTATTAAAACAACCACGAGCAGCATTGGCCCAGCGGTCCCTCAACCAAGACACTCACCTGTGCTGGAGAACGACCCCGAGTTCCTCCCGGCCGCCCACGGTACGAACCTTACATCCCCTTCCCTAGCTATGAGAGCTTCTCTAGACTCGCTTCAGGTGTTCTGGCTTGTACTCGCAGTTTTGAATGAGTTTTGTTGCCTGCGAGTCGTCGAGAGGCCAACGTGGACGCTCTTCTCGATTTCCTGAGCTAAGAGTATGACTTAATTAACCATGATCCCAAAACATCATTCGGAGTTCCAGATACCTGAGGTGCATCACATTACTATCGATGGGAACTGCTCTCTTCCCTACTGATATCGCTAGCACCCAGCGATGAGACCATAACCATACGTATGAGTTTTAAATGAGTTCCACTAACCAAAGTCTACTCTTCAGCGCCTGAGAAGTTTTTCGTCGCGTCCGCCAACGAGATCAAACGATCGACAGTCGAGGCGACTCGGACCCCGGTGCGTGATTGGGTTGGAGTAGAAGGAGTTATGGTCCTTCCCGACCCCGGTAATCTGAAAAGTTGGTTGGTTTTCGAGAGGAACAGTCCAGATGTGCAGTTTTGAGGCAACATTCGTGTGGTACTGATAAGTCTCTGGACATCCGCGCGGTCATTTTACCGCGGCTTACGGGTAGCCACCCGACGCCTGTCATCCCCACCCAGCCGTGTCAACCCTAATGAAGCTCCACTGTATGGGGGCATGATTAAGCTTCTACGAGGGTACTATTTACGTGTTGCGATAGTAAATATTGGTCGGCTTCACACCGATTCGAAGCACTGGTCCCCCGGGTCCCGGCGTCTAAGTGCAATAGTTTTGTGCTTCGCTGCAATTTGAAAGTTAGACACTGGGTGACTCCTTGAGGCCTTAAGATTAGCATATTTCTGTCCGTTGTTGAAGGGTGCCAGCAGCCGAGGCTGGTGCTGTTGAACCCGACAGAACGGTCAGGGTCTCCACCTTCCTTAAAAGTCCTCACGTACTTAGTCGTACACGCCACATGCGGTTGTAGCTCAGTTGAGACAGTCGCTTACCCTCCCCCGCGATCCACCGGAAAAAATAACGTTGTTCGTGCAATGCGCTCCTGCCTCGCACGTTACGGAACAACAAGTGGAACATATAGTTTGCCTCGTGGGAAACGTCAGGTTGAGTTTTCGCTGCGGCATGATATACGCATTCCTTCTCCCCAACCTTCATCCCCTGCGAGCCTCTCACTATGTCCAGGAAGAGTAACACCGTCGCTGTGCCTCACAACCCAACCCGCGGAGAAACCTCAATCCGGGAATTTGCGAACAGTAACTTGACACCCGAGCAGTCGAGGCAACGAGCTGGCACTTTGCTCAACAGCAAAGAACTACTGCGAAACATTCGGGGATTGACACCAGAAGATCAGACAAAATTCGTGGACAAGGTAGATCAGGTAAGTCAGGATTTTTCGTTCTCCCCTGTTGAAATCTGAGCTCCACCATTTGTGCAAAGGCATACCCTACCGTCGACCCACAAAATGCGAAATTTGTAACCGCCTTGGGGAACATGTGCAGCACAATCGAGAGACTTCCAGCTTCTGCTGTACTCTCCACCGGGCTAGAGAGACGTGGCAGTATTGCCGTAGCATCTGGAGGATTTACGGACATCTGGCGAGGAGAATACCACGGTGCGCAGGTGGCTATCAAAGCCTTTCGCATATATCCCGCCCAAAACCTGAAAGAGGCAAAAGAAGTGAGCATACAGTCTTCAGCATGGAAGGTCTACTCTCGAGCAAAATTTACAGATCCTGTGGAAACGGGTGCCGATGTGGAGAAGACTATCTCATGAAAATATCCAATCGTTCCGCGGTGTGAACATGACACACTTTCAGCTTGCTCTCGTTTACGACTGGGGGCAAAACGGCAATATTAGCCAATATACGGCGTCACGCCCGCGCGCGTCTCGCACCTCTTTGGTGGGTTTGTCACCGTAGCAACTACGGAACTACGGACTCAATTTTCCCTGTGTACGGCAGCTGTTCGATGTTGCGAAGGGGCTGGAGTACCTTCATTCGCTCGATATCCCACACGGGGATTTGAAGGGGGTGAGTTTTTCTCCCCGACTCTCGGGTTGTATTTCAACCGCCGCACTTGCTGCGTTGAAATTTCTCTCTTTGACCCCCGGCTATATGATCATGCTGATTCCGTGGTAACAGGCGAACGTTATCATTGACCAGGGGGGCCGTGCCCGTTTGACGGATTACGGGTTGGCACCCATCAATTCGGACCCCAGTTTCACTGTTGCTGCGACTCCGGGAGCCGTTGGAACTTCCAGATGGTTAGCCCCAGAAATCATAAGCCCTGTCCGCAAGGGAAATACCCTACCGATAATGGAGTCAAAAGCCGCTGACGTGTTCGCCTTTGGCATGTTCGCGGTAGAGGTTTTCACCGGTAAGATACCATTCGAGGAACAGAAGAACGAAGCAGTAGTGCTCCGTATCTCGCGAGGAGGTAGACCGGAAATGCCAGGGAACGCTCAGGCTGTTGGCCTTACCGCTGAGATTTGGAAGCTCCTCGAGAGTTGCTGGCACCAAAATCCCAAGAAACGTCCGACGATGGAAGAGGTTGTGAGGAGATGGCGGAAGTTTGTTGACAACAACAATGATAACAACGTTGTTCCCGAGTGCGTGCAGATCATTTTGGACTCCTTTTTCGGTTCCGTGCTTAACTTGTGATCGACTTAGAAATTTACTACCTGGTGTCGGACCCGAACCGGGCACTAGTCGACCTCGGGCAAGGACCGAGGCCGTTCGACCTCAAGTGAAGCCTCCGCCCCCCCGAAACCGAACAGTGTCTGAGGCCGTTAACGCTCGAAACAAACCCGAGGCCGTTCCACTCAGGCCGCTTTCTGCCCTCCAACCAGAAACAAGATCCCAGGCCATCCAACAAGGAACAAGATCTGAGGCCGTCCAACAAGGTCCCAAGTCTGAGGTTGTTCCACCACAAACTCAATCCCCAACTCCACGAATGAGTGAGTCTGTCTCCCCAGGAAGTTGTTGGTCCTAACGGTTGGTGTACAGATGCCGGAGCACGTAAACCCAAGAAGAGGTGGTGGCTATGCGGATTGTTCTAATCTATGCGCAGGGATAGGGTAACCGTCGCGCCAACTTCGCAATATTCCATGCATATGAATGTATCGTTATGTAACCTGGAGTACCACCAGAGCAGGACAAGGGACAGCGGATGAAAAGTAGAACATCAGCCCGACACGCGACTCATGTCTCGTTAATATTACCGTAACTCTAATTTAACTATTCTATCCAGATGCAAAGCACACATTTATTGCCCACGAGTTGCAGAGTCTTTGTAGGCACCAATTCTAATTACAGTATAGGACGGATCCAGGAAGAGATCGATCATGGTGCGTGTTTCCGTAACTGATTGGTGCAAAACGCGGTTATGTCGAGGCAGCTTCCGTTTTCAGCCACCACATGCTGTTTCCGTACGCCCCGACGTCCGCACCTGCAGGACTCTTGCCGAGCTCAGCCATCCTTCTCCATGGCTATCTCTCAAGTGTTACAACACCTTTATACTCTGGAAAACTCCTCACCGGAATTCTTACGGGCGCTTTACACGTTCATCCGGCTCGACGAGAAAGGGGAATACTCTCTTAACCTCCAACAATCCGAATCGGCTCGGCTAGTGAACTTTTTGGATGGGGTATAACCGAGTCGCTGTACGACCGCATTCCGCTTATGTTGAACCCTTGCCCAACCCCAGGCACTAGATCTCATTCCAGTAACGGACGCATTGTTTCGACGTTGTCTTCGCAGGCTGCGCCACATCTGCGGTCACCATAACGTTTTACCGTCATCTCACATCATATCTGATGGGCTGAGGAAATCAGGCGACAGCCCTGTCGCTTTTGGAGGGTTCGCCGATGTATGGGAAGGAACGTTCGCAGGCGAAAAAGTGTGCGTCAAAGTTTTGAGGGTCTACAATGCAAATACGAATAATCAGAAAGGGCCCTTGGCGGTATGTGGTATTCGTGAATTTATTGTGTGTCTCACCAACACTGATACTGCACAAGCCTTTTTACGGGGAAGCAGTTGTCTGGAAGAGGCTGAGACATGTAAATGTTGTGCCTTTTTTGGGTGTTACGACGGTGCCGTTACAGCTCGTGTCGAAGTGGATGCCCAACGGCACATTGACGGAATACGTGAACGCCAGACCCCACGCTGACCGAACAAGCCTCGTACGTATACTATCGTTTCCTATATTCTAAGCAAGCTAAGCCCTTCCAAGTTATTGGACGTGGCTGAGGGTGTGAACTACCTCCATACCTGTCATATGTTCCACGGGGACCTAAAAGGTGTAAGTCTTGCACTTACGAGAAATGCAGTAACCGAGGAAGTCACTGACGTTTTCCAAGCCAAATATTCTCATCGATGGTCAAGGGCACGCGCGTGTTTCCGACTTCGGGCTCGCGTCGGTTGCTCATGGGAAATACTCTACGGGCATCAAGTCTGACAAAGGTCATACTGTGCGATGGTCCGCACCGGAAGTCCTATTCGGAGCCATCCCCGCGAGTAAACAAGCAGACATGTTTGCATTCGGAATGGTCGTGATCGAGGTATGCGTTCGTGGGCACCGCAATGCGAGATATCAGGTTCCAAGCCACCAATTCCGTTTTTTGTAGGCATTCACAGGAAACGTTCCCTTCCACAACGTGATTTCCACGGCCGTTACCTACAAACTCATGAATGGAGAACGGCCCCCTCGGCCACACGGAGCGGAAACGCTAGGTCTGTCGGATGCGCTGTGGAAGATGACAGAATGCTGTTGGCAGCACCCTCCAAAGGAACGTTTGAAAGCGTCAGAAGTGGTTGACCTCTTGCGAGAGATGTGAGAATCCCCCTTGCCGCCATACCTCCGAGGAGTCCGGTGTTCACCTCGTAATGTCATGTTTATAGGTATGTGGGGTCCCCCAGTAACTCTTTCATCGGCGCTATCAATGGCGCCCAAGGACTAGTGGGGTCGGGCTCTGCAATCCCGCAGACGGATGCGGCCCTCTCTCCCAGACTCCTTGATATCCTACAATATCGCGACCCGACCCACAAACGTACACAAAGCGATACGACGCCTCCAAACGATGATAGGACCAAAATGGTATATATGAGGGTATCCCTCATGGCAATGTCAAGCTTGCCTATTCCGAAAGTTTTCTCATGTTAAACCTGATTCATTCAGAATTTTCGTGTGGCCAGTCAAGTGTGGGAACCCGCAGTGTGGCCAGCGCGGGAGCCAACTCGCGGAAATTAGATAAGCAACGCGTATTACCAAAAAAGGAAGTACGTTTGCTGACTAAGCTACGACTTTTCGGGCCCTCCTCCATCTAGAGTCTCGCAAGCTCGACTAATAATTGGCAGCGTTCCGGAGAGACCAGTAAGCGCCATCGACTATCAAACCCTGGGACACCATCCAGCCGACGGGATAGTGCAGCGCTTCGGCGTAGCGGATCGAGGCCAAAATGGCCAACCTTTCCCATCACCCGCGAGGTCTGAAACCCCTGACACCGTCGAAATTGATGACTGGCAGACGGCACAAAGTGAGGTTTGGCAAACCGCACCAACAACCCCGCACCAGGGAAACTTGAACCAAGTCCCCAAGCCAGCAGACATCACACAGGACCCGCCCGAATCGACGGTTGCCACACCCAAGCGATCAATTCAGACGGACAATCCGATCACTTCGGACACCTCGAGCTTTACAGTTATAGACGGTTTTGAGCACCAACGTAATACCTCAGGTGGTGTACGGACTAACCGTAAGGTACGCGATGTTGGGAATAGTCAAAGGGCTGATGGCGCGAGAAACGATCGCGGGACTATGGGTTCGAGGAGTAACCGCGGGGATAGCGGCGTGGGGAAGATCGATGATGCGAGGAAACCCGGACCACCCGAACAACAAGCACACACGCACAATCGTGATCCAGCCGTCCTCAGTCCCAAACCAGTAGAGCGAGTCCCGAGTCGAAGTAATAGCATAAAGAAAAAGGGTAAGCACACAATCATCCTAACATACGACCATATATTATGGCTGGATTGACCTCGAAACGGTTCCGTAGGCTTAGGGGGACTACTAGGCGTACTGGGACTGAATGGTGGAGGCCTCAAACCTCCAACACGACCGGCCACACCTGCCTCGGACCGGGGAAATAATACGAAGGCTCAAGAACCAGGTGGAGAGTCCAGACCGTCGGATGCACCTCCACGACAAACCGGCGGTACTAAGAAAGGACCCGGTGGGTGGGGGCGTGTTCGTGTCATGACCAGGGTCATAGGACTTCATAAACGTCATCAGTCCCAGTCCAATGACGCTGAGGAATAGTGGACCGATTCCTGAAAACACACTGATGTATGACTTGGATGCTCGCACGATGTGAGAGGTTTCGTGTGTCCGACCGCGAACAAAATCGCAAGGGAAACAAGGATGGGGCCCGGACGACTTTCTGAACGGATAGGTCTCAAAGTTTGCAAGAGCTTGAGCGCTTGAGTACTCATCGACATCCTAGAGGAATATCACAATCTGAATGTCTTCTGTGATTCGGTCCGCGGCGGACCGAGGCTGATCAAACGGTGAGACGCCGGGAGCAGATTGAGAGTATTGTATGACTTCTCGCGAAAACCGACAATACATCTCGACCGGTAAACGGCGGCTTCGCACACCACAAATCGAACGAATGAGCCAGTCGCAGATCTGCCTGCAGTCAACGTGTAAGTCATTTGGTGCCACGATGCGGCTTCGGTGTCAACCTCGATCAAAGGTAAACATTCAAATATTCAACACTGAACAGTGACCAATAGGAGTTCTATTCTCCGGGAAACATCGGAATGGAACCAGCTGTCAAACTCAGACGCGTGCGTGCCACCCTTGAGGCCTGGGCAACCCTAATTCCGTCATTTGCACCGCCTTGACAGATTCAACAATCATGCTGTCCTCGGTCACCTATCCTAGACTGGAACACTCCAGGAATGAGTGCACACTAAAGGCTCAAACTGCGAACCACATGCTAGAGAATGGTAGCCCTAAGCGCGGAGCACAACAAACGAACCCTGTTGCGAGCTCTCGGTTAGTTTGGTGACCGAAACGGAAGGGATGCCGCATACTTTTGATCCGGCACCATAACCCATGTTTCTTCATCACATCCGGAGCTTGAGGTCGAATCGGAATTGACACAGCTTCTAAGGGCACTGGGGTAAGAACAGGGACCGATTGGTCAAATGGGGTACGAGAAAAAACGTACTGTGGTTCTCGCCATCATACCATTGGAGCAACACCTTCCCAGAGGAGGTTTTCGACCATTTGTCAAGGTGCTGAGGATCGCGTGGATTCTCAACTGAGCGTTGCACCACGGGAGAATTTCTGGGCGTGTGACTCCCCTGCACGTTGTCCGATGCACAAAATTTCCCATTACCCAATTGACCAGTGCTGTGGCGTTTTCCTCCAGCACCACTGTCAGGCGAATCAATTCCTATCGGTAGATCAGAATAGGCCCAGCAAAAAAAGTGTATGGAAGACCGCACCACCGACATTTCGCCGTTGCTTCAATAGAGAACTTCCAGTGAATTTGCTGGGCAAAGGGGTGTTGATGGCTATCTCAAATTGAATGGCTTGTATATAATGAAGGCGTGTGAATCGACTCACGAGAGGTGTAATTTATTTCACTTGTCGACGTTTGTGAGGGCTGAACATCTACTTTATTGGGGGGGACCCCTATACCTCCGTCTACGCGTGCCTTAGGTGTATTACGAATACTTGGCACCGGGATGCAAGCCGAAAGGATTGTCGATGGGCCCACGGACACCACTCCCTGCTCGGGGGACTTACCCAGTGGTGTTAGTGAGGTTAGAACAGTTTGATTAGGTCTTCCCAGTGCAGATATTTGAGTGAAGCGTACGCTATCCAAACGAAGAAAAAACTCACAACTCTTTTAACGCCCTAACAAGTTGTTCCGCGTCCGGGCGCTTCGCCGGTGTTAACTCTAAACAGTGTTGAGTGATTTCCCATAAGCGGTCGGTGAAACCTGGGTGTTGGGGTCGTTCCGGAAGCCTCCCGTTCATGACCTTCGCTATAACCGCTGGAGTCTTGTCTTCACCGAACGGGGCTCTGCCCGTGAAAACCTTTATGAACGGATCAGCCAGTTTTCACGGAACGGATTGATCACCTCCCACCTCAATTATGACCATTCCAAATGAAAAGACATCGGACTCCTTACTGACAGGTTGATCGCTGATCAAGACCTCGGGTGCACACCAACGAGCGGTGTGGCAGCCCTCATCGA